>Ga0307505_10002866_pt1 | contig 11438 bp, 18 predicted proteins | sample 23_S_MG_FD_202183 | JGI IMG/M metagenome (GOLD analysis project Ga0307505, IMG submission 202183) | Soil microbial communities from Populus trichocarpa stands in riparian zone in the Pacific Northwest, United States - 23_S | ecosystem: Environmental > Terrestrial > Soil > Riparian zone > Trees...
ACGGGCCCGCGGGTCTCGCGGTGCAAGGGTGGTCGACGGTCTGAGCCGCGACCTGCCGGGCGGCGACGCCCGGCAGTCCGATTACTCGGACTTCTCCTCGGCGGGGGTCTCGACGGCGTCCTCGGCCGCAGCCTCGGCGGCCGCGCCCTCCTCGGGCGACTCGGCACCGGCGTCGGCGGCGTCCTCGGCCGGGGTCTCGTCGACCTCGACCTCGGCCGGCGCCTCGTCGGCGGCCGAAGCGGCCTTGTCGGCCGACTTCTTGGCCGGCTTCGCCTTCGGGGTCACCGGCTCGAGCACGAGCTCGATGACGGCCATGGGGGCGTTGTCGCCCTTGCGGTTGCCGACCTTGGTGATGCGCGTGTAGCCGCCCTCACGGTCGGCGACCAGCGGCGCGATCTCGGTGAAGAGGACGTGCACGACCTCCTTGTCACCGATGACCGACAGCACCCGGCGACGGGCGTGCAGGTCGCCGCGCTTGGCGAACGTGATGAGGCGCTCAGCGAGCGGACGCAGGCGCTTCGCCTTGGTCTCGGTCGTCTTGATCGACTTGTGCGTGTAGAGGGCCGCGGCGAGGTTCGCAAGCATCAGGCGCTCGTGTGCGGGGCCGCCTCCGAGGCGGGGACCCTTCGTGGGCTTGGGCATTAGTCAGTACTCCAGGATGAAATCGGTCGGGGGGATCCGGGTGCCTCGGCTCGAGGCATCCGATCACACGGTCTCGTCGTCGTAACCGCCGTAGAAGTGCGCGCCGTCGAACCCGGGGACCGAGTCCTTCAGCGACAGGCCCAGCGAGATGAGCTTGTCGCGCACCTCGTCGACCGACTTCTGACCGAAGTTGCGGATGTTCATGAGCTGCGTCTCGCTCAGGGCGACAAGCTCGTTCGACAGGACGGTCTCGACCGGCGCGGGGCCGATCTCGATGCCCTCCGCCTCAACGTTCAGCTCGCGCGCGAGACCGAACAGCTCGGTCAGCGTGCGACCGGCCGACGCGACGGCGTCGCGGGGAGCGATCGACGACTTCGACTCGACGTCGAGGATGAGCTTGTCGAAGTCGGTGCGCTCACCGGCACGCGTGGCTTCGACGCGGTAGCTGACCTTGAGCACCGGCGAGTAGATCGAGTCGATCGGGATCTGACCGGCCTCGGCGTACTCGTTGCGGTTCTGCGTCGCCGAGACGTAGCCGCGACCGCGCTCGATCGTGAGCTCGAGCTCGAACTTCGCGGTGTCGTTGAGCGTCGCGATGACGAGCTCGGGGTTGTGCACCTCGACACCGGCCGGAGCCGAGATGTCGGCTGCGGTGACCTCGCCGGCGCCGGTCTTGCGCAGGTACGCCGTGATGGGCTCGTCGCGCTCGCTGGAGACGACCAGCTGCTTGATGTTGAGGATGATCTCGGTGACATCCTCCTTGACACCCGGGATGGTGCTGAACTCGTGCAGGACGCCGTCGATGCGAATCGACGTGACGGCCGCGCCGGGGATGGACGACAGGAGGCTGCGACGCAGCGCGTTGCCGATCGTGTAGCCGAAGCCGGGCTCCAGCGGCTCGATGACGAAGCGGCTGCGGAACTCCCCGACCTTCTCCTCGGTCAGAGTGGGACGCTGTGCGATGAGCACTATGTGTTCCTTTCGATCACGTGCCCGCTATATGACACGTGCGGTGGGTGAGGTGTTGAGTTTTTCTCGGGGATGCCTCTGCAGAGGCATCCCGTAGCGTGTGGTTGTCCTTCGACAAGCTCAGACCGGTCTCGACAAGCTCGAGAACCGGTCTCGACAAGCTCAGAAACCGGTCCCTGAGCTTGTCGAAGGGCCGGTGATCAGACGCGGCGGCGCTTCGGGGGACGGCAGCCGTTGTGGGCCTGCGGCGTCACATCCTGGATCGAGCCCACCTCGAGGCCGGCGGCCTGCAGCGAGCGGATCGCGGTCTCGCGGCCGGAGCCGGGACCCTTGACGAAGACGTCCACCTTCTTGACGCCGTGCTCCTGCGCCTGGCGGGCGGCCGACTCGGCTGCCATGCCTGCGGCGTAGGGGGTCGACTTGCGCGAGCCCTTGAAGCCCACGCCACCCGACGACGCCCAGCTGATGACCGCACCCGAGGGGTCGGTGATCGAGACGATCGTGTTGTTGAACGTCGACTTGATGTGGGCGTGGCCCAGCGCGATGTTCTTCTTCTCCTTGCGGCGCGGCTTGCGCGCGGCGGTCTTGGCCTGTGCCATGTTCGTGTTCTCCTAAGTCCGAGACGCTGGCGGCGGCCTAGCGCGCCTTCTTCTTGCCGGCGACGGTGCGCTTGGGTCCCTTGCGGGTACGCGCGTTGGTCTTGGTGCGCTGTCCGCGCACGGGCAGGCCGCGGCGGTGGCGGATGCCCTCGTAGGAGCCGATCTCGACCTTGCGGCGGATGTCGGCGGCCACCTCACGGCGGAGGTCACCCTCGACCTTGTAGCTGGCTTCGATGTGGTCGCGGAGCGCGATGAGCTGGTCGTCGCTCAGGTCCTTGACGCGGATGTTCTCGTCGATCCCCGTCGCCACGAGGATCTCGTTCGAGCGGGTGCGGCCGACACCGTAGATGTAGGTCAGGGCGATCACCACGCGCTTGTCGCGCGGGATGTCAACGCCGGCAAGACGTGCCATGCGGTTCTCCTAAGGAGTTGGTGGAGGTGTGGAGCAGGATCGGTGCCCGGGCCTCCGCCCGAGGTGTCCCCCCGCCTTCGGTCCCTGAGCTTGTCGAAGGGCCGGAGGCGGAGTTCTGATCCTGCCTATGTGTGTGACCGTTCCCGGTCGTTGAGCGAGCGAACTGGCTCACTGACCGTTCCCGGTCGTTGAGCGAGCGAAGCGAGACGAAACGACTGCGCGCTTGCTCACGGCCTGTTCCCGGTCGTTGAGCGAGCGAAGCGAGACGAAACGACTGCGCTGGGCTCACGGTATGGAGTTGTGCGTTCTTGCTGAGGCTTCGTCTCGGGCCTTCGGCCCTCGCTCAGCCTTGAGTCTCGACGCATCAACGCGCGCTTCGCGCGCGGTGATCCGTCCGAGACTCAACCCTGGCGCTGCTTGTGGCGCGGGTTCGACTTGCAGATGACCATCACGCGACCGTGGCGGCGGATGACCTTGCAGTGGTCGCAGATGGGCTTGACGGAGGGATTGACCTTCATGATTTCCTGTTTCGCTGTCTTCGCCGGGCGCGCTTCGGTCGCTGAGCTTCTCGAAGCGCGGGGCGTTACTTCTCGACCGGTCTAGCGGTAGCGGTAGACGATGCGCCCGCGGGTGAGGTCGTAGGGGCTGAGCTCCACGACCACACGGTCCTCGGGGATGATGCGGATGTAGTTCTGCCGCATCTTGCCGGAGATCGTGGCGAGCACCTTGTGTCCGTTGCTCAACTCAACGCGGAACATCGCGTTGGGCAGGGCCTCGGAGATGACGCCCTCGATCTCGATGACACCGTCTTTCTTCGCCATACGCTCGCTATCACTATTGCGGACCGGTCGGTCTGCGGTGGATGGGGTTGTGGTGCCTGGACACGCCGATGAAGGCGCAACGCACCAAAGATCAAGCATACGTGATATCGGATGCCTCGGCAAACCGACGTCTGCGCGATCCACGCCGGGGTTCCCGCGAGTCGCGACACCCGAACGCCCACCCCGGCACGCCGCACCCGCTCACGTGACACGCCCTGCGGGGTCCACGCCGAGGTTCCCGCGCGTCCTGACACCCGAACGAGCCGGGCTCGCAGCATCCGCTCAAGTGGCACGCCCTGCGGGATCCACGCCGAGATTCCCGCGAGTCCTGACACCCGAACGCCGCCCCGGCGCGCGTCGCGCGCCTACTGGAACAGCGTGGCGAGCTGGCCGGGCTCGGGGAGGGTCGAGTTCGAGATGACCTCGCCGTTCACCGAGACCGTCGGGGTGCCGATGCCGTCCGCGCCCGGCTGGACCGGAGTCTGCTCGGTCATCTCCGCAACGTAGTCCGCGTAGACGACGTCAGTGACGCATGCGTCGATCCCGGTGACCCCGACGGCGTCGGCGACCTGCAGGATCTGATCGTCGGACAGACCCGGCGTGCCTTCCGAGGGCTGGTTCTGGAACATGACGTTCATGAACGGGATGGATGCCTCGGCATCCGCCACCGCGACGCAGTACATCGCGTTCGCAGCCCGCGTCGAGAACTCGGTGCCCTGCGACCTGCTGTCGAGGATCGAGATGGGGTGGATGCCGAGGGTGATCGTGCCGTCATCCACGAGGCCTTCGATCTCCGCGCCGAAGACCTGCTCGAACTGGTTGCAGACGGGGCACATGAAGTCGATGAACGTGTCGAGACGATTCTCGGCGTCGCCGACGAGGATCGCACCCGTCGACACCTCGATGTTCGACGCCGACGGCGTCTCACCGGGCTCCGAGCTGTCGGACTGGTTGTTGAGCACCACGATCAGCACCGCGACCAGCACGAGTGCGACGACCACCGCCACGCTCACCCAGATCGCGAACCAGTTGACCTTGCGCGAACCCTCAGCCATTTCGCCCTCTCCTACGCGATCTCTGCCGGCGTCACGCCGAAGGGCGCGAGCCCTGCCGCGCCGCCGTCGGGTGCCGTGAGCACCCAGATGCCGCCGTCATGGACGGCGACGCTGTGCTCCCAGTGCGAGCCGGCCGTGCCGTCCAGCGTCGACACGGTCCAGCCGTCGTCCTCGACGAACGTGGCCTGATCGCCGATCACGACCATCGGCTCGATCGCGAGCACCAGACCGGGACGCACCTCGGGCCCTCGGTCCGAGACGCGATAGTTGAACACCGACGGCGCCTCGTGCATCTTGCGCCCGATGCCGTGGCCGACATACTCGCGGAGGATGCCGTAGCCCCCCGCGGCAGCGGCGGCCTCCGGCACATTCGCCTCGATGTGGCCCTGCACGGCCTCGCCGATCTCGCCGAGGTGGGTGGCGGTCGCCAGCGCGGCGATGCCGGCCCACAGCGATCCCTCGGTGACCTGCGAGAGGCGCTGACGATCCGCGACCACCTCGGGGCGCGTCGGGTCGTCGAGCACGACGGAGAACGCGGAATCGCCGTTCCAGCCCTTGTACTCGGCGCCCGCGTCGACCGACAGGATGTCGCCGGGCATGAGCTCGCGACCACCGGGGATCCCGTGCACGACCTGCTCGTTGATCGAGGTGCAGATGGTGTGGCGGTAGCCGCGGACCATCTGGAAGTTGGACTTCGCACCCCGGGAGGCGAGAAGAGCGGATGCCGCGGCATCCAGCTCGCCCGTCGTCACCCCCGGTGCGATGAGCGCGCGGACGGCGTCGAGCATCGCCGCGGTGATGAGGCCGGGCTCCACCATCGCCCGCAGCTGGGCGGGCGACTTGTAGATCGAGCGGCGCAGCGACACGGGTCAGGCTGCGGCGGAGCGGACCAGCCCGCGCGCCTCGAGAGCAGCGACGATGCGGTCGGTGATCTCATCGAGCGTGCCGATGCCGTCGATCTCGTCGACGATGTCGCGCGTGCGGTAGATGCCGAGGATCGGAGCCGTCTCGCGCTCGTAGATCGCCAGGCGGTTCGCGATGACCTCTTCGGTGTCGTCGGTGCGGCCCTGCTCGCGGGCGCGCAGCGACAGCCGTTCGATGCTCTCGTCGCGCGGCACGCTCAGCTCGATGACGGCGTCCAGCGACTCGTCGCGACCCTCGAGATACTCGTCGAGGTGCGCGACCTGGCTCACGTTGCGCGGGTAGCCGTCGAGGAGGAAGCCGCCCACCGCGTCAGCGTGCGCCAGGCGGTCGCGCACGACCGCGCTCGTCAGCTCGTCCGACACCAGGTCGCCGGCCGCGATGATCGCCTTGACCTGCTCGCCGAGCTCGGTGCCGGCCGCGACCGCGGCACGGAACACGTCGCCCGTCGAGATGGCCGGGATGCCGAACGCCTGCGCGATGCGCACACCCTGCGTGCCCTTGCCCGAACCCTGCGGACCGACGATCAGCAGGCGGGCGCCGTCCTGAGCCTGTCGAAGGGTCATCGCAGCAGACCCTCGTAATGGCGCTGCTGCAGCTGCGCGTCGATCTGCTTCACGGTCTCGAGGCCGACGCCGACGATGATGAGAATCGATGCGCCGCCGAACGGGAAGTTCTGGTTGGCACCGACCGTCGCCAGCGCGATGAGCGGCAGCAGGGCGATGAGACCCAGGTACAGCGAGCCGGGCAGCGTGATGCGGGTGAGCACGTAGTCGAGGTACTCGGCGGTGGGACGACCGGCACGGATGCCGGGGATGAACCCGCCGTACTTCTTCATGTTGTCGGCGACCTCGACGGGGTTGAACGTGATCGCGACGTAGAAGTAGGTGAACCCGACGATGAGCAGGAAGTACACCGCCATGTAGATCGGGTGGTCGCCGTTGGTGAAGTACTGCTGGATCCACGCGACCCAGGCCGGGATCTCATTGTCGGCGTTCGGCTGCATGTTGAACTGCGCGATGAGCGCCGGGATGTACAGCAGCGACGAGGCGAAGATGACGGGCACGACGCCGGCCATGTTGACCTTGATGGGGATGTACGTGTTCGTGCCGCCGTAGGTGCGGCGTCCGACCATGCGCTTGGCGTACTGGACCGGGACGCGGCGCTGCGACTGTTCGACGAACACCACGAGGGCGACGACGACCATGCCGACGGCGAGGACCAGGAGGAAGACCTCGAAGCCGCGCGCCTGCCAGATCGCCCACATCGACGCGGGGAAGGCCGCCGCGATCGACACGAAGATGAGCAGCGACATGCCGTTGCCGATGCCGCGCTCGGTGACGAGCTCGGCGAACCACATGATGAGGCCGGTGCCGGCGGTCATCGTGATGATCATGAGGAGCTGAGCCCACCACACGTCATTGGTGAGGAGCTGCTCGCACTCGGGGATGCCCGTGGCGCCGAAGAGCTGACCGCTCCGCGCAACCGTCACGAGAGTCGTCGACTGCAGCAGCGCAAGCGCGATCGTGAGGTAGCGGGTGTACTGCGTGAGCCGCGACTGGCCCGCCTGGCCCTCCTTGTGGAGGCTCTCGAAGTGGGGGATGACGACGCGCAGCAGCTGGGTGATGATCGTCGCGGTGATGTACGGCATGACGCCGAGCGCGAAGATCGACAGCTGCAGCAGCGCGCCGCCTGAGAACAGGTTGACGAGCGACAGCAGCCCCTGTGTGCCGGCTGACTGGGAGAGACACGACTGCACGTTCGGGAAATCCACGAACGGTGCCGGGACGTGTGCACCGAGACGGTACAGGGCGATGATGGCCAGGGTGAATGCGATCTTCCGCCGAAGGTCGGGTGTGCGGAAGATTCGCGCGATGGCGCTGAACAAGAGGATGCCTCCAGAAGGGATGCCGGCCGCACGGCGACGTGCCGACGTCCAGGGTAACCCAGTGGGGGCCGGAGCAAGCTCCGACCCCCACTGTGAGTACTACTTTACGGTGCCGCCCGCGGCGACGATCTTCTGCTCGGCAGAGCCCGAGACCTTGTCGACCGCCACGTTGAGCTTCACCGAGATGTCTCCGGTGCCGAGCACCTTGACCTTCTCGTTCTTGCGAACCGCGCCCTTGGCGACCAGGTCGACGACGGTGACGTCGCCTCCGGCCGGGTACAGCTCGGCGAGCTTCTCCAGGTTCACGACCTGGTACTCGACACGGAACGGGTTCTTGAACCCGCGCAGCTTCGGGGTGCGCATGTGCAGCGGCATCTGGCCACCCTCGAAGCCGGCCTTGACCTGGTAGCGGGCCTTCTGACCCTTGGTGCCACGGCCTGCCGTCTTGCCCTTCGAGCCCTCACCGCGACCCACACGGGTCTTCGCGGTGTTGGAGCCGGGGACCGGACGCAGGTGGTGCACCTTCAGGACACCCGGGCGCGACGCCGGAGCGTCGGCCTTCGGGGCCGCCTTCTTGGCCGCGGGGGCCTTCTTGGCGGCGGGAGCCTTCTTCTCGGCGGCCGGCTTGTCGGCGGCAGCCTTCTTCGCGGGAGCCTTCGCGGCGGCCTTGGGGGCCTTCTCCTCGACGGTGTCCTTCTTCTCGGCCTTCTCAGCCATTAGTCGATCTCCTCAACCTTCACGAGGTGGGCGACGGTCTTGACGTAGCCGCGCGTCTGCGCGTCGTCCGGACGGACGACAGAGTCGCCGATCCGCTTCAGACCGAGCGAACGCAGCGTGTCACGCTGGTTCTGCTTCTCGCTCACCTTGGACTTGACCTGGGTCACCTTCAGGCGCGCAGCCATCAGACACCTGCCTTCGCAGCAGCCGCGGCGTCCGCCTCGGCACGAACGAGACGGGCGGGGGCGACCTGGTCGAACTCGAGACCGCGACGCGCGGCGACCGCACGAGGCTCCTCGAGCTGCTTCAGGGCCGCGACCGTCGCGTGGACGATGTTGATCGTGTTCGACGAGCCGAGCGACTTCGAAAGGACATCGTGGATGCCCGCGCACTCGAGCACGGCGCGCACCGGACCACCGGCGATGACACCGGTACCGGCGCCGGCCGGACGCAGCAGCACGACACCGGCGGCCGCTTCACCCTGCACGGGGTGCGGGATCGTCGAGCCGGCACGGGGAACGCGGAAGAAGTTGCGCTTGGCCTCTTCGACACCCTTCGAGATGGCCAGGGGCACCTCGCGGGCCTTGCCGTAGCCGACGCCCACGACGCCGTTGCCGTCACCGACGACGACGAGCGCGGTGAAGCTGAAGCGACGACCGCCCTTGACGACCTTCGACACGCGGTTGATGGTGACGACGCGCTCCAGGAACTGGCTCTTGTCGGCATCCCGCGAACCGCGGTCACGCTGGTTCTGGTTGCGCTCACGGCCACCGCGGCGCGGCTCGCGCTCGCGCTCCGCGGGCGCCTCGGCGACGGCCGCCTGACCCTCGGGAGCAGTCTGCTCGGTGGTCACTTCGGTCTCCTTGTTGTCACTCACAGGTTCAGTCCCCCTTCGCGGGCGCCGTCGGCGATCGCCGCGACACGGCCCGCGTAGCGGTTGCCACCGCGGTCGAACACGACGTCCGAGACGCCGGCAGCCTTCGCACGCTCGGCGACGAGCTCGCCGACCTTGCGGGCCTTGGCGGTCTTGTCACCGTCGAACGCGCGGAGATCGATCTCGAGCGTGGACGCCGAGGCCACGGTGTGACCCTTGCTGTCGTCCACGACCTGCACGAAGACGTGGCGGGCCGAACGGGTGACGACGAGCCGCGGACGCTGCTCGGTGCCGACGACCTTCTTGCGAAGGCGGGCGTGACGACGCGTACGAGCGTCGGTCTTCGACTTCACAGCCATGGTTACTTACCAGCCTTTCCGGCCTTGCGCCGCACGACCTCGCCGGCGTAGCGCACACCCTTGCCCTTGTACGGCTCGGGCTTGCGGATCTTGCGGATGTTGGCGGCCGCCTCGCCGACGGCCTGCTTGTCGATGCCGCTCACGGTGACCTTGTTGTTGCCTTCGACCGTGAACGAGATCCCGGCGGGCGGTTCGACGAGCACGGGGTGCGAGAAGCCGAGGGCGAACTCGATCGAGCTGCCCTTCTGCGCGACGCGGTAGCCGGTGCCGACGACCTCGAGGCCCTTGGTGTAGCCCTGGGTGACGCCGATGATGTTGTTGCTGATGAGCGTGCGGGTCAGACCGTGGAGCGAACGCGAAGCGCGCTCGTCGTCGGGACGGGTCACGACGACCTGGCCTTCTTCGATCTTGACCTCGATGGGGCTCGCCACGGTGAGCGAAAGCTCGCCCTTGGGGCCCTTGACCGCGACATCCTGGCCGTCGACCGTGATGGTGACGCCGGCGGGGATGTCGATGGGGAGACGTCCGATACGCGACATGTCAGATCACCACACGTAGGCGAGGACTTCCCCACCCACGCCCTTCTGCTCGGCCTGACGGTCGGTGAGAAGACCGGAGGAGGTGGAGAGGATGGCGACGCCGAGGCCGCCGAGGACGGTGGGGATCTCGGTCGACTTCGCGTAGACGCGGAGGCCGGGCTTCGAGACGCGCTTGATGCCGGCGATCGACCGCTCGCGGTTCGGGCCGTACTTGAGCGTCAGCGTGAGCGTCTGGCCGACACGGGCGTCGGTGACCTCCCACGCGGAGATGTAGCCCTCCTGCTTGAGGATGGCGGCGATGTGCGTCTTGAGCTTCGAGCTCGGCAGCGACACGGTGTCGTGGTGCGCCGAGTTCGCGTTGCGCAGACGGGTCAGCATGTCTGCGACCGGGTCTGTCATTGTCATTGCTTGATTCCTTTGTTCACCAGGTTTCGTACGCCGTTACACGACGGCCGACCTGTGGTGGTGGTGGCCCTTCGTCTCGCTTCGCCCGCTCAGGGACCGAAGCCGGTCGCTGAGCGAGCCGAAGGCGAGACGAAGCGCCGTGATGTGGAGTTACGCCTGAGCGTCCTCGTTGCGGAACGGGAAGCCGAGGTGGCGCAGCAGCGCACGGCCTTCGGCATCCGTCTTCGCCGACGTCACGACCGTGATGTCGAACCCGCGGACGCGGTCGATCTTGTCCTGGTTGATCTCGTGGAACACGGACTGCTCCTGGAGACCGAACGTGTAGTTGCCGTGGCCGTCGAACTGCGCGCCCGAAAGGCCGCGGAAGTCGCGGATACGGGGCAGTGCAAGGTTGACCAGGCGGTCCACGAACTCCCACGCGCGGTCACCACGGAGGGTGACGTGCGCGCCGATGGCCTGGCCCTCACGCAGCTTGAACTGCGCGATCGACTTGCGGGCCTTCGTCACGATCGGCTTCTGACCGGTGATCTTGGTGAGGTCGTCGACCGCACCATCGATCACCTTGCTGTCGCGAGCCGCCTCGCCGACGCCGGTGTTGACGACGACCTTCACGAGACCGGGGATCTGCATGACGTTCGGGTAGCCGAACTCCTCCTGCAGCGCCTTCTTGATCTCGCCGTTGTACTTCTGCTTCAGGCGCGGCTGGGTCTTGCCAGCGGGCGCGGCAGTAGCGGTGCTCATATCAGAGGTCCTTGCCTGACTTCTTGGCGTAGCGCACACGGACGGTGCGCTTCACGCCGTCCTTCGTCTGCTCCTCGACGCGGTGGCCGACGCGGGTCGGCTTCTTGGTCGAGGGGTCGACGAGTGCGACGTTGGAGATGTGGATGGGAGCCTCGAAGGTCTCGATGCCGCCCGTCTTGGTGCCGCGCTGGGTCTGGCCCACGCGCGTGTGCTTGGTGACGTAGTTCACGCCCTGCACGATGACGCGGTTCTGCTCGACGAGGACCTCGAGGACCTTGCCCTGCTTGCCGCGGTCGCCGCCCTTGTCCTGCTTCCTGCCAGTGAGGACCTGAACCAGGTCGCCCTTCTTGATCTTGGCCATGGGTCAGATCACCTCCGGTGCGAGCGAGACGATCTTCATGAACTTCTTGTCGCGAAGCTCACGACCGACCGGTCCGAAGATGCGGGTGCCGCGGGGCTCCCCGTCGCTCTTCAGGATGACGGCGGCGTTCTCGTC
>Ga0307505_10002867_pt1 | contig 11437 bp, 10 predicted proteins | sample 23_S_MG_FD_202183 | JGI IMG/M metagenome (GOLD analysis project Ga0307505, IMG submission 202183) | Soil microbial communities from Populus trichocarpa stands in riparian zone in the Pacific Northwest, United States - 23_S | ecosystem: Environmental > Terrestrial > Soil > Riparian zone > Trees...
CGGCCCTGCATCCGCCGGCACAGGTCGTCGCTGAGGATCTGCATGTAGCGGGCCAGCACGACGAGCTCGACGTCCAGCTCGTCGACCAGCCGCAGCAGCGTCGCCTCGGCGTCCGCCTTGGAGTCCTGGGTGACCGGCACGTGGTGGAACGGGACGCCGTAGAACTCGGCCAGCGGCGCCAGGTCGGTGTGGTTGCCGACGATCGCCGGGACCTCGATCGGCAGCAGCCCGGAGCGCTGCCGGAACAGCAGGTCGTTCAGGCAGTGTCCCGCCTTGCTGACCATCACCAGGGTGCGGACCGGGCGGCCGACGACGTCCAGCTGCCAGGTCATCGCGAACCGCTCGGCGACCGGCGTGAACTGCGCGGCAAGCTTCTCCGGCCCGGCCGGGGCGTCGACCTGCACCCGCATGTGGAACAGCCCGGTGCCCGGGTCGCCGTACTGCTGGCTCTCGGTGATGTTGCCTCCGAGCCCGGCGATGACGCCGGTAACGGCGTGGACGATGCCCGGGCCGTCCGGGCAGGACAGCGTCAGGACCTGGGGCGCGGTGGTCACGGGCGAAGGCTAGCCGCGGGCTGCCTGGCTGTCGGAGGGCGCTCGTACGGTGATCTCGAACACGTGTTCGATAAGCGCGGGGGTGTCTGATGACGGAGCGGGCGGGGACGGCGACGGTGGACGACGAGGCCGAGGTGCCGCTGGAGCGGGTGGAGGCGGAGCTGTGCTCGCTGGCGGGGCAGATCGCCGCGGCGACGTGCCGGTTCCTTGTGCTGCTGGGGGACTTCGACGCCCGGGAGGGCTGGGCCGGCTGGAACATCCGGTCCTGCGCGCAGTGGCTGTCGTGGCGTTGCGGGCTCGACCTGCGGACGGCGCGCGAGCAGGTGCGGGTGGCCAGGGCGCTGCGCGACCTGCCGGAGACCCGGGAGGCCTTCGCGCAGGGGCGGCTGTCGTACTCCAAGGTGCGGGCGATCAGCCGGGTGGCAACGCCGCGGAGCGAGCCGGACCTCGTCGAGGCGGCGCTGCACGCACCCGCGGCGCAGATCGAGAGGCTGACCCGCGGTCTGGAGACCGTGGAGCGGCTGGCCGACAGCGATGCCGCGGCCGCTCGGGGCGAGCGTCCGGAGCCGGAGCTGACTTTTCGGTGGTGGTGGGACGTCGACGGGACGCTGGTGGTCCACGGCCGACTGTCCGCCGAGGACGGTGCCGGGCTGCTCGCGGCGCTGGCCAGGGCCGAGGAGCTGCGCGCCCGACCCGGTTCCGCGGAGCCGTCTCCGGGCGGCGAGGAGTACGCCGACAGCTCCGACGCCGGTTCCGCGGAACCGTCAGTTCGGGACGCCGCGTGTGTCCAGGAGGCCGACGCCGGTTCCGCGGAACCGTCAGTAGAGGACGCTGGCCCGGCCAGGGAAGAGGGCGGCGGTTCCGCGGAACCGTGGCGCCGCGGTGACGTGAACCCGCGCCCGCCGGGCGAGGCGGTCCACGCCCTGGTGGCGATGGCCGCGCTCACCCGGGAAGTGGTGGATGCGCCGGTGCACGCACCGGTCGCCGACGTGATCGTGCACGTCGATGCCGCGACGCTTGTCGATGTCGGGCTGGGCGTAGCGCAACAGAAGGCGAAGCCAGCGGGCGCACCAGTATCGGCGGCCGCGGGCAGCCTGGCCGAGGGCGGGTCGACGGTGAGCGACCCGGCGACGGTCGAGTCCGGTCCCGGCGGAACCGCGCCGGGCGGTCCGAGGCTGGACGACGGCCCGCTCGTGACCCGGGCGCTCGCGGCCCGGCTGGCCTGCGACGGGCGGATCCGGCTGTCCGTCGACGGCTCGGATGGCCGGACCCTCGATCTCGGCCGACGGCGCCGACGGCCCACCGCGGCGCAGAAGACCGCGCTGTGGCAGCGGGACCGGGGCTGTGCCGTGCCCGGCTGCGACCGGGCTCGGTTCCTGCACGCCCACCACGTCCGCCCCTGGGCGCTCGGGGGGCCGACGAGCGTGGACAACCTGCTGCTGCTCTGCGGTGAGCACCACCGGGCGCTGCATGACGGCGGCTTCTCCGTCGTCGCGCTCGGCCGGCAGCGGTTCCGCTTCCACGGCCCGGGCGGCGCTACCTACCCGCAGGCCCCCGCCGTCCGAGGCTCAGCGGACGAGGTTGTTGCGGCTCACTCCCAGGTCGAGCCAGGCGACATCGTCCCGTCCTGGGACGGCTTCCCGCTGAACCTGCACTACGCGGTGTCGGTCTACCTCGACCGCTGGGAGGAGCTGGCCCGCCGCGACGCAGGTGAACCTGCCGAACTTGCTGAACCTGCTGCACCCGCCGGACCGCACGAGCGCCGGGAGTCCGCCGCGTGAGCCCGGCGCTCTCCGGCAGGCCGGGCGGCACTGCGTCCCGGGGCAGCCGGACGCCCTGCGCCGGTGGCGTAGCCTGGGCACGCCGCGACTGGCGAACAGGTGGGTCACCACCGGGGAGCGGCGCAGGGGAGCGATCCCCGACCGCGGGTCGTCCGCCTGGGCCCTAAGGTCACTGACCGGGAACCCTTCCGTCCGTCGTGCCCGCCACACGAGGAGCCACCAGTGACCCAGACCGACTCCCACACCTCGGTGAACAACCTGCCGCTGTCCGAGGTCGACCCCGAGATCGCCCGCGTGCTCGAGCAGGAGCTCGGCCGCCAGCGCGACACCCTCGAGATGATCGCGAGCGAGAACTTCGTGCCGCGCGCCGTCCTCGAGGCCGCCGGGTCGGTGCTCACCAACAAGTACGCCGAGGGCTACCCCGGCCGCCGCTACTACGGCGGCTGCGAGTTCGTCGACGTCGCCGAGGAGCTGGCCCGCACCCGGGTCAAGGAGCTGTTCGGCGCCGAGCACGCCAACGTCCAGTCGCACTCCGGCGCCTCCGCGAACGCCGCGGTGATGCACGCGCTGATCCGGCCCGGCGACACCATCCTGGGTCTGGAGCTCGCCCACGGCGGCCACCTCACCCACGGCATGAAGATCAACTTCAGCGGGCGGCTGTACGACGTCGCCGCCTACGGGGTGGACCCCAAGACCTTCCTGGTCGACATGGACGAGGTCCGCCGGGTCGCGCTGGAGCGCAAGCCGAAGCTGATCATCGCCGGCTGGTCGGCCTACCCCCGCCAGCTCGACTTCGCCGCCTTCCGCGAGATCGCCGACGAGGTCGGCGCGCTGCTGATGGTCGACATGGCGCACTTCGCCGGACTGGTCGCCGCCGGGCTGCACCCCTCGCCGGTGCCGCACGCCGACGTCGTCACCACCACGGTGCACAAGACGCTGGCCGGCCCGCGCTCCGGCACCATCCTGTGCCGCGCCGAGCACGCCAAGAAGATCGACTCCGCGGTCTTCCCGGGGCAGCAGGGCGGCCCGCTGATGCACGCCGTCGCCGCCAAGGCCGTCGCGTTCAAGATCGCCCAGAGCGAGGAGTTCGCCGAGCGGCAGCAGCGCACCGTCTCCGGGGCCCGGCTGCTGGCGGAGCGGCTCAACCGGCCCGACGTCGCCGAGGTGGGCGTCTCGGTGCTGACCGGCGGTACCGACGTCCACCTGGCGCTGGTCGACCTGCGCGAGTCCGAGCTGAACGGCCAGGAGGCCGAGGACCGGCTGCACTCGGTCGGGATCACGGTGAACCGCAACGCCGTCCCGTTCGACCCGCGGCCGCCGATGGTCACCTCCGGCCTGCGGATCGGCACCCCCGCGCTGGCCACCCGCGGCTTCGGTGACGAGCAGTTCACCGAGGTCGCCGACATCATCGCCGAGGCCCTCAAGCCCGGCTACAACGCCGACGCGCTGACCGCCCGGGTCAAGTCGCTGACCGACGCGTTCCCGCTCTACCCGGGCCTCGAGCAGTGGTGAGCGCGGGCACCTCCGCGCAGCTCCTCGACGGCAAGGCCACCGCGGCCGCGATGAAGGCCGACCTGGCCGAGCGGGTCGCGGCGCTGGCGGCGCGCGGCGTCACCCCCGGGCTGGGCACGCTGATCGTCGGCGACGACCCGGGCAGCCACTCCTACGTGGCCGGCAAGCACCGGGACTGCGCCGAGGTCGGCATCGCCTCGATCCGTGAGGACCTGCCCGCCGACGCCACCCAGGCGGACGTCGAGGCGGCCGTCGGGCGGCTGAACGCCGACCCGTCCTGCACCGGCTTCATCGTGCAGCTGCCGCTGCCGAAGGGGCTGGACAGCCAGCGGGTGCTCGAGCTGGTCGACCCGGACAAGGACGCCGACGGGCTGCACCCGATGAACCTCGGCCGCCTCGTGCTGCGGGTCTCCGAGCCGGTCACCTCGCCGCTGCCGTGCACCCCGCGCGGCATCGTCGAGCTGCTCGGCCGGTACGGCGTCGAGCTGAACGGTGCCGAGGTCTGCGTCGTCGGTCGCGGCGTCACCGTCGGTCGACCGCTCGGGCTGCTGCTCACCCGCAAGGCCGTCAACGCCACGGTCACCCTGTGCCACACCGGAACCCGTGACGTCGCCGACCACATCCGCCGCGCCGACGTCGTCGTCGCCGCCGCCGGCGTCCCGGGGATGGTCACCGCCGGGATGGTCAAGCCCGGCGCCGCGGTGCTGGACGTCGGCATCACCCGGGTGCAGGACCCCGAGACCGGCAAGGCCCGGCTGGTCGGGGACGTGCACCCCTCGGTGCGGGACGTCGCGGCCTGGGTGGCTCCGGTGCCCGGCGGCGTCGGTCCGATGCCCAGGGCGATGCTGCTGGCCAACGTGGTGGAGACCGCGGAGCGCCTCAACCCCGCCTGACGAGAGTCAGGCGCGGGCGAGGGTCCTCGCGGCCAGCTCGGCGTACACCGCGGCGCCGTCGGGCAGCACGCTGTCGGTGAACGCCGCGAAGGGGGAGTGGTTGTCCGGCGCCTTCTCCCAGTCCTGGCCCTCGACGCAGGCTCCGAGGAAGAGCATCGCGCCGGGCACCGCCTGCAGCACCCGGGAGAAGTCCTCCGAGCCGGTGATCGGGTCCGGCATCCGGGCGAACCGCTGGTCCCCGAGCGCCTGGGCCACCACCTGCTCGGCGACGTCCACCTCGTCGTCGTGGTTGACCGTCACCGGGTACTGCCGGTGGAACGCGGCGTCCACCTCGACGCCGTGCGCGGCGGCCACGCCCTGGACGTAGCGGACGGTCTCCCGCTCCAGCACGTCCAGCGTCTCGTCGTCGAAGCAGCGGATGGTGGCCTGGAACATCGCGGTGTCCGGGATGATGTTGGCCTTCGTCCCGGCGTGGAACTGGCCGACCGTCAGCACCGCCGGCGCAAACGGGGAGACCACCCGCGAGACCACCGTCTGCAGCCCGGTGACCATCGAGGCCGCCACCGGCACAGGGTCCTTCGCGCGGTGCGGCGCCGAGCCGTGGCCGCCGGCGCCGACCACGGTGACGTGCAGCTCGTTGCTGGCGGCCATCAGCGGCCCGCCCCGGGAGATCACCTGGCCGCGAGGGGCGAGGCCCGACATCACGTGCAGCGCCCAGGCGGCGTCCGGGCGGCGTCCCGCGACGTCCAGCAGCCCCTCGCGGAGCATCACGCCGGCGCCGTCGAAGCCCTCCTCGCCGGGCTGGAACATGAACACGACGTCCCCGGGCAGCTCGTGGCGGCGCGCGGTGAGCATCCGGGCGGCGCCGGCCAGCATCGTGGTGTGCAGGTCGTGGCCGCAGGCGTGCATCGAGCCGTCGACCTGGGAGCGGAACGGGACGTCGACCTCCTCGGCGACCGGCAGCGCGTCCATGTCGCCGCGCAGCAGCACGGTGCGGCGCTCGGCGTCCGGGACGTCCGCCGTGCCGCGCAGCACGCCGACCACCGAGGTGGTGTCGGTGCCGGTGCTGATCTCCAGGTCCAGCCCGGACAGCGCCTCCAGCACGGTGCCCTGCGTGACCGGCAGGTCGAGCCCGATCTCGGGGTGCTTGTGCAGCGTGTGCCGCAGGTCGTTCAGGTCACCGGCCAGCTCGCGCGCGTCGTCCAGGAAGGTCATGGGATGTCCCTACCACGCCGGAGGGTCCGAGGGCGACCGGCGGAGGCCGCTCTACGATCGCCGGCGATGCTCACCGTCGCCTCCGCCAACGTCAACGGGATCCGCGCCGCCTACCGCCGCGGCATGGACGCGTGGATCGAGCGCGCCCAGCCGGACGTGATGTGCCTGCAGGAAGTGCGCGCCACCGACGAGGTGCTGTGCGCCCACCTCGGCGACGGCTGGCACTGCGCGCACAGCGAGCCCACCCACGACGGGCACAAGGGCCGCGCCGGCGTCGCGGTCGCGAGTCGCCTTCCGGTGCAGGCGGTCCGGGACGTCGTCGGGCCCGAGCACTTCACCGGCGCCGGCCGCTGGGTCGAGGCCGACCTGGTCACCGCCACCGGCGAGCTGCTCACCGTGGTCAGCGTCTACGTGCACACCGGCGAGGCCGGCACCCCGCGACAGGAGGAGAAGCATGCCTTCCTGGACGCGATGCTGGCCCGGATGGCGGACCTGCGGCTGGACGGCCGGCACGTGCTGGTCTCCGGCGACCTCAACGTCGCGCACCGCGAGGCGGACCTGAAGAACTGGAAGGGCAACGTGAAGAAGTCCGGCTTCCTGCCCGAGGAGCGAGCGGTCTTCGACCGGCTGTTCGGCGAGCTGGGCTGGGTGGACGTCGTCCGCTCGCACGTCACCGCCACCCAGGGTGACGTCGCCGGGCCCTACTCGTGGTGGTCCTGGCGCGGGAAGGCCTTCGACAACGACGCCGGGTGGCGGATCGACTACCAGGTGGCGTCGCCGGAGCTCGCGAAGCGGGCCGTCGAGGCGTGGGTGGACCGCGCGCCCAGCTACGCGGAGCGGTGGAGCGACCACGCACCGGTGCTGGCGCGGTACGACGTCTGAGACGGTTTGGACATCCGGCGCCCGCGCGCTGCATCCTGCCGTCCCATGCGTGCCGCCCGGCCGCTCGTCGGTCTCGTCCTCGCCGCCGCGCTCAGCGTGACGGCTGCCTGTGCCGCCCCCTCCGGGGCCGGTGACTCCCCGGCGGCGACGTCGGCGGAACAGCCCGCGGGCGCCGCTCCTCGGGTGACCGCCCCGTCGGCGTCTGCCGCGCCGACCGCGTCCTCCGGGTCGTCCGCGGCGTCCGACCCCGCAGGCGGCCGCGGTGCCGCGCCCGTCCCCGGGCTGACCGCGGTGCCGCCGCCGGACGCCGGGACGGTCACCGGGGACCGCGGCAGCACCCCCGCCCGCGGCGGGGCGTCCCGGACCGGGACGACGGGGTCCGAGGACGGCGGCGCCACCGGCTCCAGAGCGGGCAGTGGCAGCTCGGGCGGCAGCGGCGCCGCGGAGCCGGCCGGGCCGCTGCCGGCCGCCGACTACGCCCAGGCGCTCGCGGACGGCGTGAACGCCGAGCGGGTCGCGGCGGGCCTGGGCCGGCTGGCGCCCGACAGCTGCGCGCAGCAGGCCGCCGAGGCGTGGGCCGAGCAGCTCGCGGCCCGCGGGGTGCTGGAGCACCAGGACGTCGGCGCGGTGATGTCCCGCTGCTCGTCCAGCGGCGCGGGGGAGAACATCGCCCGCAACAGCGGCGGCCCGGCGCAGGTGGTCGCGGCCTGGATGGACTCGCCCGGGCACGAGGCGAACATCCTGCGCGAGAGCTTCACCCACCTCGGCAGCGCCGCGGTGCGCGCCGCGGACGGCCAGGTGTTCGCCGTCCACGTGTTCCTCACCCGCTGAGCGGGAGCGGCGGGGGAGCCCTCAGGCCGCGTGCTCGTCCAGCGCGCGCGGCAGCTCGCGCATCCGGATCAGCGGCGAGAACAGCACCGGCAGGGCGGCGACCGCGCTGCCCGCGACGGCGACCCACAGCGCCGTGACGATGCCGAACTGGCTGCCGAGCACGCCGCCGAGGAAGGCGCCGATCGGCATGGTGCCCCAGACCACGAACCGGATCGAGGCGTTCATCCGGCCGAGCAGCGGCTTGGGGCACAGCCGCTGGCGGAAGCTGACCTGGGTGACGTTGTAGACGACGACCCAGTACGTGAAGCCGAACATGCCGGCGATCAGCGTCGGCGCCGGCGGCAGCACGGACGCCAGCGGGGTGAAGGCGACGAACGGCGTGAACGCCAGCGCGGACAGCGGGATGGTGCGGCCCTCGCCGATCCAGCGCGAGACCGGGCCGACCGTCAGCGCCCCGAGCAGCCCGCCGATGGCGCCGGCCGACATCACCAGGCCGAGCGCGGCCTCGCTGAGCCCGAGGTCCCGCAGCGCGTACAGCACCAGGAGCGCGCCCGTGATGCCGCCGAACAGGTTGCCGATCGACGTGCACGCGGTGATCCGCACCAGCAGCGGGTGCTTGAGCACGAAGGACAGGCCCTCGGCGATCTCGGTCCTCAGCGGACGCCGATCGGCCTTGGCCGGCGGTGACTCCACGTGCCGGATCCGCCAGACGAACACGGTGGACGCGAGCATGCAGACGGCGGTGAAGGCGATCGTGAAGGGCGCCCCGATCACGCGGATCAGCGCGCCGCCGATCGCCGGTCCGCCGATCTGGGCGACCTGGTGGGTGGACTCGAGCTTGGCGTTGCCCTCGCTGATCCGGTCCGAGGGCACCAGGTCGGGCAGGTAGCTCTGGTAGGCGACGTCGAAGAAGACCGTGGCGGCCCCGACGATCAGCGCGACCGCGTACAGCTGCCAGATGGTGAGGACGCCGAGCAGCCAGGCGGCGGGCAGGGTCAGCAGCACCACGCCGCGCACGACGTCGCCGGCGATCAGCACCCTCTTCTTGCGCCACCGGTCGACCCAGGCGCCGGCGGGCAGCCCGATGACCAGGAACGCGAGCATCTCGAAGGTGGCCAGCAGGCCCATCTGGAAGGCGTTCGCGGACAGCACCTGCACCGCCAGCACCGGCATCGCCAGGCCGACGAGCTGGACGCCGAACTGGCTGACGGAGTCGCCCATCCACAGCTGCCGGAAGTCGTGGTGGAACGCCAGGCTGGACTTCCAGGAGGTGGTGGCGCGGGCCCACCGCGAGCGGGTGGGCGGCGTCTCGTGGACGGCGGACTCGGGCGGCGCCGTCGGCGGCTGGGTGCTCACGAGAACTCAGCGTCGGTTAGCGATTGGGAAAAGTCAATCACCTTCCCGAGATCGCCGTTACGCTGCCCGGGTGGTGACCCAGCAGCAGCCGGCCGACGAGCCCGGAGCGCCGTCCGCGCGCCGCCCCGCGACCGACGCCGAGGCCCGCGCGCTGGCCTCCGGGCTGCGGCTGCAGATCCTGCGGATGACGCTGGACGAGCCGATGACCAACCAGCAGATCGCCGAGCGGCTGGGCCGCAACCCCGCCTCGGTGCTGCACCACGTCCGCACCCTGGTCGACACCGGCTTCCTCGCCGCCGGCGAGCCGCGCCGCGGCACCCGCGGAGCCCGGGAGGTGCCCTACCGGGCGACCCGGCACTCCTGGTACCTGGAGACCCCGGCCGGCGACCGGGGGATGCTCGAGGCCTTCCTCACCGAGTTCGACGCCGCGCCGCCGGAGCAGCGCAACATGTCCCGGCTCGGCCTGCGGCTCACCGACGACGAGCTGGAGGAGCTGCACGACCGGCTGGCCGAGGTGCTGGACGACTTCGCCGAGCGCCCGCCCAGCCCGCAGGGGCGGCCGTGGTCGCTGTTCCTCGCCGTCCACCCGGACACCTCGCGCCGCTGACCACCCCTCTCGTCGAACCGGCCGACGGTGACAGAATGACCCGCATGCCCGACCAGACCCCCGCCCGCCCCCGTCTGTTCTCCGGGATGCAGCCGACCTCGGACTCGCTGCACCTCGGCAACTACCTCGGGGCGCTGCTGGCCTGGGTCCGGATGCAGGAGACCCACGACGCGACCTACTGCGTCGTCGACCTGCACGCCATCACCGTCGAGCACGACCCGGCCACCCTGCAGGACCGCACCCGCCGCACCGCCGCCCAGTTCCTCGGCGCCGGCGTCGACCCGGAGGCCTCCACCCTGTTCGTGCAGAGCCACGTGCCCGAGCACGCCGAGCTGGCCTGGGTGCTGGGCTGCATCACCGGCTTCGGTGAGGCCGGCCGGATGACGCAGTTCAAGGACAAGTCCCTCAAGCAGGGCTCGGACCGCGCCACCGTCGGCCTGTTCACCTACCCGGTGCTTCAGGCGGCCGACATCCTGCTCTACGACGCCGACCACGTCCCGGTCGGCGAGGACCAGCGCCAGCACCTCGAGCTCACCCGGGACCTGGCCCAGCGGTTCAACTCCCGCTACGGGAAGACGTTCGTCGTCCCCGAGCCGGTGATCCCCACCGACACCGCCAAGATTCTCGACCTGCAGGACCCGACGTCGAAGATGAGCAAGTCCGCCAGCTCCCCGATGGGCGTGCTGGACATCCTGGACGAGCCCAAGCGCAACGCGAAGCGGATCCGCTCGGCGGTCACCGACACCGAGACCGAGGTCCGCTACGACCCCGAGAACAAGCCCGGCGTCTCCAACCTGCTGACCATCTACTCGGCGCTGTCGCGCAGGCCGGTCGCCGAGCTGGAGCAGCAGTACGCCGGGCACGGCTACGGGGACCTGAAGAAGGACCTCGCCGAGGTGGTCGGGGACAAGCTCACCCCGGTGCGCGAGCGGACCCTGGCCTACCTGGACAACCCCGCCCAGCTCGACGAGGTGCTGGCCGAGGGTGCTCGCCGCGCTCGCGAACGGGCCGGCGCCACGCTGGAGCGGGTGTACGAGGCCGTCGGCTTCCTGCCGGGCAAGCGGTGAGCGCCCCGACGGTCACCATCGGCGTCGCCGTCCCGGTGCCGGCGCCCTTCGGTGAGGAGCTGCAGCGCTGGCGCGCCGAGTTCGGCGACCCGATGGCCGAGGCGATTCCCGCCCACGTGACCCTTCTGCCGCCGAGCGAGATCCCGCTGGACGCGCTGGACGACGTCCGGGCCCACCTGCTGGACGTCGCCGCCCGGCACCGGTCGTTCGACCTGCACCTGCGCGGCACCGGCACCTTCCGCCCGGTCTCGCCGGTGGTCTTCGTCCAGCTCGCCGAGGGCGTCGCGCAGTGCGAGCAGCTCGAGCGGCACGTCCGCTCCGGCCCGCTGGAGCGCGAGCTGTCGTTCTACTACCACCCGCACGTCACCGTCGCCCACCACCTGGACGACGCGGCGCTCGACCGCGCCTTCGGCACGCTGGCCTCCTACGAGGCGCAGTTCACCGTCGAGTCCTTCAGCATGTACGAGCACGGGGAGGACGGCGTCTGGCGTCCGGTCGAGGTCTTCCCCTTCGAGAAGGTGCCGACGGAGCGGGGACCACGGTGAGCAACGGGAGCACGATCGAGCGCGGCAAGCAGCTCGCCGGTCAGGTCGTGGCCTCCCACCCGGTCCGCACCTGGCGGCTGTACGGCGCCGCCCGCGGCGGCGTGCTGGCCGGCGGCATCGCCTACGTCGGGCTGTTCTCGCTGTTCTCGGCGCTGCTGGTCGGCTTCACCGTGCTCGGCCTGGTCGCCGGGCGC
>Ga0307505_10002868_pt1 | contig 11435 bp, 9 predicted proteins | sample 23_S_MG_FD_202183 | JGI IMG/M metagenome (GOLD analysis project Ga0307505, IMG submission 202183) | Soil microbial communities from Populus trichocarpa stands in riparian zone in the Pacific Northwest, United States - 23_S | ecosystem: Environmental > Terrestrial > Soil > Riparian zone > Trees...
GGGCTTTAGCCCGCCGGGCTCTCGCGAGGCACGTCCCCTCTGCCGTCTCGGTTGGACGCGGCACGCGGCTTTCGGTACGACAGTCCCAAGAGCCTCACACGGCTTCGGCACACTCATCGCGAGCGCCCGGAGGGCTAAAGCCCACCGCTCCACAGGTGTCATCGGCGTTTCGGTTGTCGGGCGGCAGCCCGCGGTGTGTCTCTGTGGTGAACCCGTCCCCTCAGGCACACGAAGGGCACTATCATCACGCCCGACATGACACGCCGCATCCTGCTCAGCGTCGTTCTCACACTCGTCGCCGCGACTGCGCAAGCGCAGCAGGCGCCGCCGTCCCCCGAGGAGTTCCTCGGCTACAGGATCGGCGACCGCTTCACGCCGCACCACCGCATCCTCGACTACTTTGGCGAGCTGACGAAACGCAGCAGCCTGGTCACGATGCGGACCATCGGCTCCACCTATGAGGACCGGCCGCTCGTGCTGGCCACCATCACCTCCGCGAAGAACCACGCCGCGCTCGAGACCATCCAGCGCAACGTGAACACCCTCGCGCGCGGCGAAGGCGACATCGCCACGCTGAGCAAAGACACGCCCGCCGTGGTGTGGCTCGCCTTCGGCGTCCACGGCAACGAATCCTCTTCCGCCGAGGCCGCGATGATGGTCGCGCACGCGCTCCTCGCTCCCGAGAACGCGCGGTTGCTCGACGACCTCGTGGTCATCATCGACCCGCTGGAAAATCCAGATGGCCGCGAGCGCTACATCCAGTGGTTCCACCGCACCCGCGGCCTGAAAGCCAACTCCAATCCTGACGCCTATGAACATCAGGAGCCGTGGCCCGGCGGCCGCTTCAACCACTACCTCATCGACATGAACCGCGACTGGGCCTGGCAGTCCCAGAAGGAGACGCAGGTTCGTGTGGCCGCCTACCGCCAGTGGAATCCGCAAGTCTTCGTCGACTTCCACGAGATGTTCTACTCCTCCACCTACTTCTTCCCGCCGGACGCGAAGCCCATCAACGCCAACCTCCCCAAAGCCGTCGAAGACTGGCTGGAGGTCTTCGGCCGCGCCAACGCCGCCGAGTTTTCGAAACGCGGCTGGCCCTTCTTCGTGGCCGAGCACTTCGACCTCTTCTATCCTGGCTACGGCGACTCCTGGCCCGCGCTACGCGGCGCCGTGGGCATGACCTTCGAGATGGCCGGGCACGGCCGCGCCGGCACCGCCATCGAGCGCGAGGACGGCACCACTCTCACCCTCGCCGAGCGCGCGGAGAAGCACTTCACCACCGGCATGATCACTGTGCGAACCGCTGCCCAGCATCGCGCGGAGCTGGTCCGCTACACCTACGACGCCGCGCGTGCGCAGATCGACGGCGGCAAGAACACCTTCCTCCTCGTGCCCGGCTCCCCCAACTTCGACACGCTGGTGAAGCTCCTCCGCCGCCAGGACGTCCGCGTGCAGACTCTCAGCGCGCCGGCCACCATCCGCGCCACGCGCATCGACCGCGACGTCACCGAGTCGCGCGCCTTTCCCGCCGGCACCGTCGTCGTCGACACACGCCAGCCCCTCGGCGCGCTCGCCAACACCCTGCTCGAGAAAGCGCCGGCCTTCAGCAAAGGCTTCGTCGAAGAACAGCGCGCCAAAACCGAGGCCGACGAGCCGGACGACTTCTACGACCTCACCACGTGGTCGTTGCCCTTGGCCATGAACGTCGAAGGCTGGGTCACCACCGCGCCGGTCACGGGCACCGTCGAGGTCGGCGAGAAGATCGCGGTAGCCGTGCGCGTGGCCGCGTACGGCTACCTCGTCGACGGACTGGATCCTGAGCTCTATCGCTTCGCCGGCCAACTCCTCGAGAACAAGATCCGCTTCAACGTCATCGACAGTGAAGTGAACACCGGCGATCGCAAGTTCGCGCGAGGCTCGCTGATCATCCTCAAAGGCAACAACGGCAAAGACCTCGACGCGCGCATCCAGACCCTGGCCGCCGCCACCGGCGTCAGCGTCGCGCCCGCGGAGTCGGGCTGGATGGGCGGCATCACCTTCGGCTCCGACAAAGTGCGCTACGTCAAAGACCCCAAGATCGGCCTCATCGGCGGCCCCGGCACCGACTCAACGTCTTTCGGCATGCTCTGGCACACCCTCGACGCCGACACGCCGATCCCGCACACCATCCTCTCCACCGAGTCCCTGCGGAACCTCGAGCTCCACCGCTACGAAGTGCTCGTCTTCCCCGACGGCAACTACGCCGACCGCCTCGGCAAGAGAGGAATCGAGAAGCTCAAGCAATGGGTCCAGGACGGAGGAACCGTCGTCGCCGTCAAAGGAGCCAGCGCATTCCTCCGCGACAAGGACATCGAGATCTCCAAGCTCAAAACGTGGGAGCCACCGAAGAAGCCGGAAGACAAAGACGCGCCGGCCACGACCGACCGCTACAACGACTACCGCATCCCCGGCTCCGCCTTCCGCACCACCATGAACGAGCGTTCGTACCTCACGTTCGGAGTCCCGCGGCCCCCCGCCGTCCTCGTCGAGGGCAGCACCGCCTTCCTGCCGCTCACGAAGAAGATCGACAACATCCTCACCATTGACGCCAAAGACCCACTCATCTCCGGCGTCGCCTGGACCGAATCCCTGGACCGCATCAAAGGCTCCGTCTACGTCGCCAGCGAACCCAGCGGCCGCGGCCAAGTCATCACCTTCGCCGACGACCCCCACTTCCGCCTCTTCTGGCGAGGAACCCTGCCGATCTTCCTCAACGCAGTGCTGTACTCGGCAAGTTTCCCGCGATAGGGCTTGGACACTGTCGAGTCGCCGCAGGCGCAGCGGAGCGCCGGCGTCCCCGCCGGCTGGCCGAGGGGCGTCCCGCCCCCGGCCGTGGGAGCGCGCCATGCGCAAAGAACACTCGTCTCACGGACGCTAGCCCGCATTTCTCACAGCCCTTCGTCGCGAGACAGCCGAGAGTGGCCTGGATGCGAGTCGAACGGCGATTTCGCGACGAAGGCATAGTTGACACTATGTTGAGGAGCGAAATCGTCGTTCGGCGAAGCAGGCAGGCCGCTATCGGCTGTCGTAGCAGAAGGGCTGTGAGAAATGCGGGCTAGGTTTCGGCTTCGAAGACCCCCGCCCGCGGCGGGACGCCGCATGGCCAGCCGGCGGGACGCCAGCGCTCCTCGGCTCCCTATAGTCTGCAGCGCGACGATCTCGGTGCGTCCGCCTCAGAATTCGGACCGGCGTAGAATGCCAACCAATGCGCGTCACATCCGGGAAGGGGGTCTCGTTTACCGCAGGGGATCCTTCGCACCCACCCGCCACCCGCTCAGGATGACAGGCAGAGAAACCCTTGGTTTTCTGCACACACACTCAGTTCTCCGCCGAGTCGCCCAGGACCGTGAAGGCGTCGTTGGTGGTGTTGTCGAGCAGCGACAAGTACGCGATCACCGGCACGTCGGACGTGACCTCGAGCAGGCCGTGCGGCACAGGCTCGAAGATGAAGAACTGATCGACGATGTGATTGATCTGGATCCAGCCCTGCGGTTGCACGCGCAGGACGGCCTCGCTGATGAAGCTGCCGCTGTCGGTGTCGAGCAGCTTGATGGTCAGGTTCGCCTCGACGTCGCTCGCGTTCACCACACCGAAGTTCGCGCGATGGCCGGCATCGGAGGTGAGGTGCGGCAGACGCTGGCGTGTCGATGCTGCGCTGCGCGGGACGGCGGGGAGATACTGGCCGGTCGTGCCGCCGAGGCTGGGGCAGAGACTGTTGACGTTCTGCAGGTGACTGGAGACGAGGAGGGGCTGATCGGACTCGATGCGCATGGCGCCGACGCCGCCCTGCAGTTCGAACAGCGAGGTCAGCACGTCGGCGTACGAGGCTGCGCGATTCGGCGCGACGGTGAACGACCTCTTGTCGCCGGCCGGAAGCAGGTACGCGTCGACGCTTGCCGTCGCGGTGCCTTTGTTGAACGCGCGAACGTCGCTGACGAAAAAGCTGCCGTTCACGCCTCCGGACCGGGCCACAGCGGGTACGTAGTAGACGAACGGCTTCGACTGCGCAGTTGCCAGGGGCGCGAGGGTGATGGTGAGGACGAGCGAGATGAGGGCGTTCTTCATGGGGCGCGCGATTGTACGATGGTTCCTCGCGTCGACTCCGCGGCTTCCGGCGAGTTGCGAGTTGCGAGTTGCGGGTTAGTGCAGGGCGAACGGGATTCGTGGGCTGCGGGCAATGATTGAGAAGGTCTGTCGATCTTGCGAGGGCATGGATCTCTTGCGCAATCCGCGGAACTGTCCCATCATCGAGTCATCCCCCGTGCGCGCGAGTATCCGAGGCTGAGCTATGTCGCTCCGACGTGATCATGGTGTCTTCGCCGTGGCGGTCATTGCAGTCCTGTCGCTGGCGGCGTGCAGCGCGAAGGATGACAGCGATCAGCTTTCGCAGGCTCGCCGGCAGCTTCGCTCGGCGCCGTGTGGGGCGGCGCCTTCGGTTGCCGGCGTGGCAGGGGTGAATGCTCAGCCCAGGCAGGTTTATCTGGGGGACTGGCTGGTCGTTTCGGTCTGCCACCTCGACGAAGTGTTCGCTGCGGCCGAGGCTCAACAGACGTCGGTCACGCTCTTTATCGAAGGGAAGGACACGGGGAATGAGCCCGTGGGCGTGGACCTCGACTCCGGCACGATGACCTTCGTGCTGGAGCGGAATCAGCAGAATCGCGACCTTTGGCGTCCCTTTCTCTACGATCCGTTGTTCGATCCGGAAGTAGCCATGCGGGTGAGCGCCGGCGTCGGAGGCGAACGTCCGCTGCCGCGGACTCCGGGGGCGAACCTCACGGTTCGTCTGCGCAAGGTCTATGTCGACTGGACCGTGTGGATCTGGCTCGGACTGTTGCTGGTGGTCGCTTGCGTGATGATCGCGTGCGCGATTTTCACGGACATGCTGCGCGATGGTCCTGGCGCCGAAGGATCGCGAGGTCCGTACGCTCTTGCACGTACGCAGATGGCGTGGTGGTTCTTTCTCGTGGTGGTGAGCTATGCCTTCATCTGGTTCGTCACCGGCGACGCCGACAGCATCCCGCCGTCGCTCCTGGGTCTGATGGGCATCAGCGCCGCGACGGCACTGGCCGCCGCGAAGATCGGTCCGTCGCCAAACGCACTGGCCCAGAGCTCGCGGCGAAGCGCGGGCCTGTGGCGCGATGTGGTCACGGACGAAGCCGGCGGGGTCGCTCTGGATCGTTTACAGATCGTGGTCTGGACTCTCGTCCTGAGCGGGATCTTTCTCACTTCGGTGGTGTGGGAACTGACGATGCCGGAGTTCAACGGCACGCTGCTGGCCGTGATGGGCATCAGCTCCGGTACCTATATCGGATTCAAGATTCCACAGAACCCGTGATGGCGCTCACGGCGTCGCCACCGACCGTTGGCGTCAGGACATGCGCCGCTCGACCCATTTCGTCTTTGAGGTTCGGCGACCTGTCTAACATGCGGCGAGCCACGGTTTGGAGGTGAGGTGATGACGAACACAGTGGATGCGAAACGTCGCTGGTCGATTGCTCCATACTTTCTCGTTGACGACGTCGTGAGCACGGCCAACTACTATCGCGACAAGCTCGGGTTCGCGTACGACCGATTCTGGGGAGAGCCCAGCAGCTTCTGCATGGTCTGGCGAAGCGGCGTCGTGATCATGCTCAGTCAACTACCGGTCCAGGGCGCCGCGCGCCCGAATCGGCTGGCGGATCCGGCGGGCGAAGCCTGGGATGCCTACGTGTGGGTCGATGACGCGGACGCGCTCTACGCGGAGCTCACGTCTGCCGGAGTGAAGATCGCGCGCGCGATCTGCGACCAACCCTACGGCTGCCGCGACTTCGACGTGGAGGACTGCAACGGGTACCGCCTCTGTTTCGGCATGGACCTCAGTGAAGTGGCCGCTACACCGGTCGGCTGAACACCAGCCCTTAGTACAGCCCCCGGAAACGCGTGTCCAGCGGTGGGGTTGTCGGTGGTCGGTTGTCTGCACTCAGTCGCGTAGCGGATGAATCACCACGAACTGAAAACCGACAACTGACAACCCAAAGCGCGCGACGAGAACACGCACAGATCGCTGGGGTCGCAGCACGATTCTTGACAGGTGACCAAAAGGTCACATATAGTCGCCGCGTGATCGAGGATGACTCCGTGTTCAAGGCGTTGGCGGATCGCACACGGCGGTTCCTTCTCGACCTGTTGTTCGAGCGCGATGGGCGCACGCTGACGGAGCTCGAGTCCGAGCTCGAGATGACGCGGTTCGGCGTGATGAAGCATCTGCGCGTGCTCGAACGGGCGGGGCTGATCGTCACGCGGTGGTCGGGGAGGGAGAAGCTGCACTATCTGAACTCCGTGCCCATCCGACTCATTCACAACCGGTGGATCGACAAATACACGGAGCGCCAGGTTTCGGCGCTCGCGGATCTCAAGACGGGATTGGAGGAAGCGGAATGGCAGAAGAGCAAGACACGAAAACGAGCGTGACGACGCAGATCCACGAGATCTACATCAAGGCCTCGCCTCAGGACATCTGGGATGCGATCACGACGCCGGAGTGGACCGCGAAGTACGGGTATCGCGGGCTGGCCGATTACGATCTGCGCCCGGGTGGCGCCTTCCGCGGACGCACTTCGCCGGAGATGGTGGCGATGGGTTTGCCGGAGGTTGCGGTGGATGGCGAGGTCATCGAGAGCGATCCTCCGAGGAAGCTGGTGCAGACGTACCGGTTCCTGTTCGACGAGGCCACGAAGGCCGAGGGATTCACGCGACTCACGTGGGAGATCGAGCCCACGCAATCCGGGTTCTCGCGGCTCACCGTGACACACGAGCTCGAGGGCGCGCCGATCATGGCCGTCATGGTGGGTGGAAAGTTCTCCGAGATGGGCACCGGCGGTTGGGGCTGGATCCTCAGCGATTTGAAGTCGGTCCTCGAAACTGGCTCCGCAATGAGCGCTTGAGGGTTACGGGTGCTCCAGGCCGTTGGTCAAGTGTGTGTCACGCGGAGGCGCGGAGACGCGGAGAGTGATGTCGTACGGGGTCAATCCGCGGCCAGTGAGTCGTCGAGCATCTCGATCACTGTTCGCGCTCCGTCGCCGAAGGCGTGGCGTTTCCAGTTGGGTCCGGCGAGGCGGTCGAGGGCCATGACGAGGGCGAAGCCCTCGGTCTGGGACCAGTGACGTCCATTCGTGAAGCGCGCCATCACTTCTGCGGCTGGCTGCGCGCCGCCTCGGGGATCAGTCAGCCATTGGTAACCCGCCCACTGGCCGGCTCCTTCGAAGGTCAGCCAGAGGTCTTCCGCTTCGAGGAGGTAGGCGTCTTCGCCGACGAGCCAGCGCGCCTGACGTTCGCGCATGAGCTGCCGCGCTTGCCGCGCCAGGGACTTGGCGGCGGCGACGTCATTCGCGGCGGCGGCCTCGGCGAAGAGCCGGGTCTCCTCCTTTACGGAGGCGGCGAACTCCGTGTTCGCTTGAAAGCGATCCTGCACCACGTCGTCATCGAAGGAATCAGGCAGGTGGTAGCGTTCGATGAGTGCGCCGAGGCGCTTGCCGTACGGGCCGATCTGCGCGACGTGTGAGCCTTCGTGCAACAGCACCGCGACCATCGTCGTCTCCAGGCGGGCTCCTTCGCCGACACCTCCGGCTTCCCAAACGGTGGGCGTCGACATCACGAAGTAGGTGAGTCCTTTGTCGCCCGATGTAAACGAGGTCACTCCCGCGGGCATCTCGGAGCCGTCCGGCAATGCGACGTTTCCGATATGAGGGCTGGCAGTCCACGTCACTCCTTTCGCGGTCGGACTACTCAGAGCGTTGGGGCTTCTCAGCGCGCAGTCCGCGCTGAAGAAGACGGCCTGAAATTCGGGCACGCGCCGGATGCCCGTGATCTCGCGCGAAGTGAACCGCCACGCCTCGAGGGCGCGGTCGACCCAGGCGCGATCCCTCTCCGGCAGGACGCATGCGGGCGGCGGGGGCGCCGATGCACAGGCAGACGCTGCGAGGAGTGATGCGAGCAAACAGATGTTCCGCATTCTGTGTTGAGTACGCAGCGGGCCCGTTGAAGTTCCACAGGCGAGACGTTTCGCCACAGAGCCACAGTGCCAGCTTCGCCCGTCGACCCAACGCAACGTTGACGAGAGGTTGTGCGCGCCGTCAGAAGGAACGGATGCTGTGGAGCGGTGGGCTTTAGCCCTCCGGGCTCTCGCGAAGCGCTTCCCCTCTGCCGTCTCGGCTTCGACGAAGTACGCGGCTTTCGGCACGAGTGTTCCGAGAGCCTCACGCGACTCCGGCACACTCATCGCGAGCGCCCGGAGGGCTAAAGCCCACCGCTCCACAATTTCGATTGACGTTTCGTTTGACGGGCACAGCCCGCGCTCTGTCTCTGTGGTCCCTGTCGGCGCTTGCGAGCGCCGTCCATTAGAATCTCCGCGATGATGCGCGTCGTCTTGTTGATGCTGGCCGCGGTGACCGTCTGGGGCGAAGGCGCTCCGGCCGCGATCGTCGACAGATTCGTGGGGCGCTTTGCCCTGGATCGCGACGACGTGCTGCATTTCCGTCCGGTGCCGCCGCACGTTTCGCTGCGCCGCACTGCCCTCAAGGAAGTGCGGCTCGAGGTGGTGTCCGCGAACGAGTTGGTCAACCGCGAGACGGGAGAGCAGTACGTCTTCGACTTTGACGGCGACCTGGTCAAGATCGGTGAGGCGAGCGCGCAGCGCACGCGCGTGGCCAGTCCCTTCGACATCATCGGCCGCGACGTGGCCACGGGCATCGCGGAGTACGGCCGGCTCGACGCGTCTCTGTTGTCCGAGGAGCGGTTGCGGGTCAGAGGGGTCGCTTTGCTGGAGGCGTACAACGTTCCCGCGGCGGTCGCTCTCCTCAAGCTCAACACGGAGCGGCATGCGGGTTCGGCCGCGGCACATGACGCACTGGCGACCGCACAGCTCGCCGCGGGAGACACCGCCGGAGCTCGCCTCTCGTCGCAGAAGGTGCTCGAGATCGTGCCCGCAGGACAGGACGTCTACCGCGAACGCGCCGAGCGGCGCTTGCGCGAGTCTGCACAGTAAGAACACAGGAGCCTCGGAGCGACCGTACATGCCCAAGGCTAGCCCAACCAGCGCAGCCGGTCGTACCGGCCCGGCCGCGATAAACTGCAGCAGGCATGACCGTCCGTTCTCCCGCGGTCGCGGGCACGTTCTACGAAGCCTCGGCGGAGGCATTGCGCAGGCAAGTGGATGCGTGTTTCGCCGCGAACGCTCCGGCGCCGCCGGTGAAAGAGCGCTTCGTGGGCGCGGTCGTTCCGCACGCGGGTCTCCTGTACAGCGGTCACGTCGCAGCTCTGTTCTATGCGGTCGCGGAGTTGCCGAAGCGTTGGATCATCCTCTGTCCGAATCACACCGGCGCCGGTCACTTCGCCGCGCTCAATCGCACGGGCGCGTGGCGCACACCCCTCGGCGAGGTCGCCGTCGACACGCCTCTCGCGGATGCCCTCATGGCGCGGAGCCCTTTGTTTGCGAAGGACTCGCGCGCTCATGCTCGCGAGCATTCGCTCGAGGTTCAGCTCCCGTTTCTGCAGCGCGTCCTGCGCGACTTCACATTCGTGCCCATCTGCCTGGCCACGCATCGCTATGAGCAAGTGGAGGAGATCGGACGCGCGATCGCAGAAGTGGTGAAGAACGAGACGGAGCCGGTGGCCATCCTGGCCAGCTCGGATCTGAATCACTATGAGGATCAGCGCGAGACGCTGCGCAAGGACCAACTGGCGATCGACCGGGTCCTGGCGCGAGATCCTCGTGAGCTTTGGCGCGTGATCGACGAGCACGACATCTCGATGTGCGGCTTCATCCCCACGGCCACGATGCTGGTGGCCGCGAACGCGTTGGGAGCCACTTCCGCGCGCCTCCTCGGCCACGCCACGTCCGGCGACGTGAACGGCGACTATTCGCATGTCGTCGGTTATGCGAGCATCATCCTCACCTGATGAGAGTCGTCTTTGCCACTGCCGAGGTTTCACCGATCGCCAAGACGGGCGGATTGGGCGATGTTTGCGGCTCGTTGCCCAAAGCCCTCCAGAAGCTGGGCCACGACGTCACGATCTTCATGCCGTTCTATCGCCAGGCGCGACACTGGTTCGATAAGAACGGAGTGTCGGTGCACCAGGCGTTGCCGACGGAGGTCATCGTCTGGGCGGATTGGATCGCGGAGGCCACGTTCCTGCGCACGACGCTGCCGGGGACGGACATTCCGCTGATCCTCATCGCGAACGATTACTTCTTCGAGCGGGATCAGATCTACGCGCGCGCGCCGAACGGTGACGACGACTTCCTGCTGCGCTATACCTTCTTCCAGCGCGCGGTGATCCGCGGTTGCGAGATGCTGGACATCTCGCCGGACGTGATGCACTGCCACGACTGGCACACGTCGCTGCTGCCCGCGTATCTCGATTCAGGGCTGCGCGGCGAATGGCATTTCCGCAACACGCGGTCGGTCTACACGATTCACAATCTGATGTATCAGGGAGTGGCGGGGCCGGACGCGTTCCGCTTGACGGGCCTGCACAGCCGGTACTGGGCGCCGGATGCGCTCGAGCATTTCGGCACGCTGAACCCGATGAAGGCGGGCATTCTCTTCGCGAATCAAGTCACGACCGTCTCCCCGACTTACGCCCACGAGGTTCGGATGCCCGAGTTGGGAGCGGGCCTGGACGGTGTGCTGCGACACATCTCCTCGCGATTCACGGGAATCCTCAACGGGATCGACACGGAGGAGTGGGATCCGGCCACGGACGCACTCCTTCCGGCGAACTACGACGCCGGCACGCTCCGCGACAAAGTGAAGAACAAACGGGCGCTGGCGAGAGAGGCGGGCCTGCGGCTCTCCGCGAAGCGTCCGATCATCGGCGCGGTGTCGCGGCTGGTGGGCCAGAAGGGCTTCCAGCTCCTGTTGCCGATCCTGGAACGCCTGCTGGGCGCAGGCGCGCAGGTGGCGCTCCTGGGCAGTGGCGAGCCGGAGTTGGAAGAGGCGCTGTCTCGACTGGCCGCCGCGCATCCCGGTTCCTGCCGCGTCTGGATCGGATTCGACAATGCGCTCGCGCATCGGATCTACGCCGGCGCGGACATGCTGCTCGTACCGTCGATCTACGAGCCATGCGGCCTCAACCAGATGTACGCGCTCCGCTACGGCACGGTGCCCATCGTGCGCCTGACGGGCGGTTTGGCGGACACAGTGATCCCTTACGATGGCACCAACCTCGATTCCGCGAACGGCTTCGGCTTCGTGGCGGCGCATCCGGTGGAGCTCTACTTGGCCACGTGGGTAGCCATGCTCAACTACAAGGACGGCGAGGTGTGGAGGGAGTTGCAGCTCAACGGCATGGCCAGCGATTTCTCCTGGGAGAGGTCCGCCCGAGAATACTCGCGGGTCTATGACCTGGCCACCCGC
>Ga0307505_10002869_pt1 | contig 11431 bp, 12 predicted proteins | sample 23_S_MG_FD_202183 | JGI IMG/M metagenome (GOLD analysis project Ga0307505, IMG submission 202183) | Soil microbial communities from Populus trichocarpa stands in riparian zone in the Pacific Northwest, United States - 23_S | ecosystem: Environmental > Terrestrial > Soil > Riparian zone > Trees...
CCGCCGAGCGCGATCAGTACCGGGATGGGCAGCGAGACGACGCTGTGAAACGCGATCGTGGAGTAGGCGCCGGCGGCGAAGAAGGCGGCGGAGCCGAAATTCACATAGCCCGCGTAGCCGCCGAGGATGTTCCATGCCGTCGCGAGCACCACATATTGCAGCACGACATAAGCGGCGATGAAGTAGTACTCGTTGTTCGCGTAACGCGCGAAGCCGGCGACAGTCAGCGCGACGGCGAGCGTAACGATGAAAAAAGTGAACCAGCGCACGGGTCAGCGCCCCAAAATGCCTTGCGGACGAAACGCGAGCGTCAGCAGCAGGAATCCAAACGACACGGCGGGTGCCCATGATGGGCCGTAGAAGGTGGCGGTGAAACTTTCCATGATGCCGAGCAGCATGGCGGCGATCACCGTGCCCGGGAGGCTGCCGAGTCCGCCGAGTACCGCGATGGCGAACACGCGTCCGATATATTCGCGCCCGACGGCAGGCTCGACCGGATGGATGATGATGAGCAGCGCGCCCGCTACCGCCGCCGTCGCGATCGAGATTCCGAACGCGATGCGCTTGATGCGGATCGGGTCGACCGCCATCAGCCTGAGCGCCAGCGCGTCCTGCGACACCGCCATGATGGCGCGGCCGGTGAAGGTCTTCGACAGGAAGAGTTGCAGAATGCCGAACATGGCGAGCGCGAGCACGCAGGGAATGAGCATCCGGAACGGGAAGTCGGCGACGCCGATGCGCAGGCTCGGTCCGACGTAACTTGCCTGCACGTACCGATAGTCGACGCCGAAGGCGAGGATCAGCCCGACCTCGGTGACGAACATCAACCCGAAGAAGAACGCGAGGCCGCGCAACGCCTCTTGGCCGCGCCGTTCGAAGGACATGTAATAGACCTGATAGACCGCGGTCCCGAGTAACTAGAACACCGGGAGCATCAACAGGCTGGTGAGGATCGGGTCGAAGCCGTAGGTCGTGTTGAGGATATACGCGATATAGGCGCCGAGAATGATGAAAGAGACGTGGGCGATATTGACGATGTCGAGAATGCCGAAGGCGATGGAAATACCCAGTGTCACGGCAACATAGAAGCCGCCCAGCATCACGCCCGCGATGATGGCGTTGATCAGCAGATCGTACGAGAAAATCATGCCTTCCCCTGCGTTCCCCGCGCAGGTACCGCGCTCTGCCGCCTGCGGTCCCCAGCCTTAATCTTGATTGTTGGGGCTTATCGCCCCTTCGTTTCAAGCCCGCAATCAGTGTGCAGGAATGACAGCCCCGTGACTAGTCCTTGATTTGTCGCGCCTGTGCCCACCGCTGTTTTGGGACGGCCGTGGGTCGCCGGCGGCTTCAGGATGGCTTGCGTTTGATTCCCGCCATCTCCTCCAGGACCACGCTGACGGCCGCCGTATCCTGCTGGCCGAGGCCCTGTGCGAGCGCGGCGTCGTAGATCGGCGCCGTGGCGTCCAGCAGAGGGACCTTGCAGCCAATCTCCTGCGCGAATTCCCGGATGATCGCCATGTCCTTCTGCCAGACCGAGATTTTCATCGTGGCGTCGTCGTAGCGTCCCTCGGCCATCATCGGCCCGCGCAGTTCGAACACGCGCGAGTTGCCGACGCCCGACTTCACGAGTTCGAGAATCTGTTTCGGATCGAGGCCGGCCTTCATCCCGAGCGCGAATGCTTCCGCCGACGCAACGTTATGGATCGCGACGAGCAGATTGGCGACGAACTTCATCTTCGTCCCGTTGCCGAACGCGCCGAGGTCCGAGACCGCGCGCGCGAAATCGAGCAGCAAGGGACGCACGTTCTCGATGCTCTTCGTGTCGCCGCTTGCATAGATCGAAAGGTCGCGCGTCTTCGCCTGCGCGCCCGTCCCGCTGATCGGGCAATCGAGCAGCACATGGCCGGCCGCACGCAGCACTGCTTCGGCCGCCTGCTTGTCTTGAAGCGAAAAGGTGCTGAGCTCGACCACGATCCGCCGCGGCAACTTCGCCGCCGCGATCGCCGTCGCGGTCGACGTCAGCGCGTCGGGACGCGACAAACTGACGAGCACGACCGGCGCTTGGGTGGCCGCTTCCTGAGCGCTTGCTACGATCTCGATTCCGGCAGCGCGCAGTTCGTCGCATCGCATCCTGTTCGTGTCGAAGCCGATCACGCGCCAGCCGCCGGCGTGCAGATTGCGGGCGATGGCGCCGCCCATGATTCCCAGGCCGACGATGCCGACGGCCCCTTTCCCCGCAGATGTCATCCGCGTCCCCCGCCTTTATGCAAACGGCTCCGGTTCGCCCTCCGGTATCGGCACTTCGAACGCAACGATAGTCATGGAAATCAGCGCGTAATAGCCAAGGATGCCGACCAGTTCGACTGCGCCAAGTTCTCCGAGTGCTTCGACTGTGCGCTTATAGGTGACGTTGCTCACGCGCCGCTTCTCCAGAAGCTCGCGCGTGAAAGCATAGAGTGCCGCCTCGTCCGTTTTGGAAAATTCCGGCTCGCGCCCGACGCGGATCGCTTCGACCACGGCCGGATCGAGTCCGGCAGAAATGCCGGCGGGCGCATGGACGAACCATTCGAATCCGGCCTTCCAGTGCGCGCCGGTAATCAGGATCGCCAGCTCCGAAAGCCGCTTTGGCAGGCTCGTGTGATAGCGGCAGAACGCGCCGAGTTCCTGCGCGCGCGACGCAAGCTCCGCGCTGTTCAGCCAGACCTTGAGCGGGCCCTGCACCACGCCACGCGGTCCCGCGACGATCGCGTCATATACCTTGCGCTGCGCCGGGGAGAGCGTTTCAGGCACGAGATCGGGTAAACGAGCCATCGATTTTCCATCTATTTTTGCCGCCGGAGCCCTGCTGCGCCGCCACGGCCGTCGCCGTTCATGTTTCCGCAACCAGAAAAACTTGTGCCGCGTTTACCAGCCGAATCCAGCAACTACGCTTTTAGGCGTTTGGGCAAGAAGTTGGAAAGCATGGAACTTCACGGCCCTTTCAACATGAAATCGAAATCGGCGCAATTCGATTGAACATCAACACCTCGCAAAAAGGCTTGTCCGCTACTTCTGCAAACGAAGATTTGGTTAGCGGGAGCAGCAAAAGTGCGTGGAAGTACGATCGTGATGATCGCCGTCGCCGTCGTTTTCGGCGTGCTCTCGGTGTTCATGGCGCAGAGCTGGCTGAACCGCCAGGCCGACGCGCGCATGAAAAGCCTTCAGGCAGAAACCAAGACGGTTTCGACTCGCACGGTCGTCGTGGCGAAGTCGCCGCTACGTTTCGGTAATCCGGTCACGCCGCAGGTACTGCGCGAAGTGCAGTGGCCCGGCGAAGCGATCCCGGAGAACACATTCTCGACGATCGCCGATCTCACGCGCGGCGACAAGCGCGTCGTGCTCGCGTCGATGGAAGCGAACGAGCCTATCGTCAGTACGAAGATCACGGGTCCGGGCCAGAAAGCCACGCTCTCCGCGCTGATCGATGAAGGCATGAAGGCGGTCACGGTACGTGTGAACGACGTGGACGGTGTCGCGGGTTTCATTCTGCCGGGCGACCGCGTCGACGTGTTGATGACGCGCAACATCGAGAATAACGGCACGACCGACGTCGTGCTCCAGAACATCAAGGTGCTCGGCATCGACCAGCTCGCCGACGCACGCGCGGAGAAGCCGACGGTCGCCAAGGCCGTGACGCTCGAGGTCGACACGGTCTCGGCGCAGAAGCTGGCGCTCGCTTCGAGCGCGGGCAATCTGTCGCTGATGCTGCGCCGCGCCGGCGACATCGCGGAAGAGGTCAGCCGCCGCATCTCGATCACCGATATCGGAACGCGCGGCGCGGGCCAGCCCGCTGCCACGGCGCGCGGCAGCTTCACGACCATCCGCGTCATGCGTGCGGACAAGAATGCGGAATACAGCGTGCCGGTCGATGTGCTCAACGGCGCGCAAATGAATACGGCCGAGCGTGGGGACGCACGGCAGTAAATGAACGGAACTTGGGACGAAAGAAGTTTGGGGAGGGTAGCGTGATTCAATCGAATGGACAGGAAACGGGAGCGGGCTCCGCCGCGCGTTGGCTGGCGGCCCTGCCGGCCCTCCTGATGGCGGCGCTCCTGGTGGCGTCGTCGATTACGACCGCCAGCGCCAATGGCAAGTCGCCGCGCGTCATTCAGCTCGGTCTCACCAAGGCTTCGCCGACGGTCAAGGTGCCGTTCGGCAAGTCCGAGATCCTGCGGACCGACGCCGGCTTCGTGGACATCGTCGTCGCGGATCCGGCGACCGCTGACGTCCTGCCGCTCACTGACCGCTCGGTGTCGATCCTCGGCAAGAAGATCGGCTCGACGCGGATCACGGTCTATGGCCAGGGCAAGGAGCTTGTCGGCGTGTTCGACGTCGAGGTCGCCTATGACACCTCGCAACTCGCCGCCGAACTTTCCTCGCAGTTCCCGCACGCGAATTTCCGCGTGTCTTCGGTGAACGGCCGCATCCTCCTTTCGGGCTCCGCGCCGGACGGCGTGACCCTCGACAAGGCGGTGATGATTGCGAAGCAGTTCGGCCCCGAAGTCATCAACTCGGTGCGCGTGACCCAGCCGCAGCAGATCCTGCTCGAAGTGCGCTTCGTCGAAGCTGCGCGCACCGCGGGCCGCGAACTCGGCATCAATTGGGACGTCGCGACCAGCAACTTTAGCCTGAACTCCGGCATGGGTCTGCTTGGACCGACGGTGCCATTCGGCACCATGATCGGCAACCTTCTCACGGGTGGCGTCGACGCCGAGGCGATCATCCGCGGGCTTGAAGAGCGCGGCGTCGCCCGCCGTCTCGCCGAGCCGAACCTTGTCGCGCTTTCGGGCGATACGGCGAGCTTCCTGGCCGGCGGCGAGTTTCCGTTCCCGGTCCAGTCGCAGAACAACGTCGTCACCATCGAGTTCAAGAAGTTCGGTGTGGGCCTTGCCTTCACGCCGACGGTCATGGCGGGCGGCCTGATCAACCTGAAGATCGAGCCCGAGGTCAGCCAGATCGACCCGACCAACACGGTTCGCGTCGGCGGCGTCGAGATCCCGAGCTTGATCGTGCGCCGCGCCAACACGACCGTTGAATTGCGCAACGGCCAGAGCTTCGCCATCGCGGGCCTCTTGCAGAGCGCCAACGAAGTGAACCAGTCACAGCTGCCCTGGATCGGCAACATCCCGATCCTCGGCGCGCTGTTCCGCAGCGCCGCCTACCAGAAGCGCGAGACCGACCTCGTCATCATCGTGACGCCGCGTGTCGTGCGGCCGAGCCGCCCGGGCGATCTCGTCCGTACGCCACTCGACAACACGCTGCCGCCGAACGACGTCGATTTCTTCCTGCACGGTGTCCAGGAAATCACGCCGAAGATGGCGCGCGTCATACGCAAGATCGAGCACGGTTTCGACACCGGCCGGCCTTTCACCGGCCATGTGATGGAACTTCCGCCGGCAGCCGTCCTGTCGGTCGGTCACCAGATCGAGAAGGAGCCTCTCCATGTCGTCGTCAGCAAGTAAGCGTCTGGGCTGGGTAGGCCCGGTGCTGTTCGCCGTCGCCGCCGTGGGCGGCTGCGCCGAACCGAACCTTTACCTCGACCGGCGCGACACGATCAGCTTCCACGCGGGCGACGCCATCGCGTCGAACATCGCCGTGCAGACGATCGATCCGTGGCCGCGGGTCGCCGGCAACCGGGACATCCCGGCCAACGGTGACCGCATGCAGGCGGCAGGCGAACGCTACCGCACCGGCAAGGTCACGCCCCCGAAGGGCATGGGCACAAGCTCGGTCGACTTCGAGGAGTCGGCGGGACGCGACGATTCCGGAGCCGGCAAGTAACGCAATCCCACGCTGCCGGGCGAGAAGCCCGGCGGCCAAGCAACGAAGCGCAACGATGCTCGATCGCCCAGATAACGTCGTCCCGTCCAAGGTCCGGGTGATTGCGCTCACGGCCGACGCGGCGCTTGAGCAATCGCTTCGCACGACGTTTGGCGCGAGCGGCAAGATCGATCTGTCGGTCGTCAAGGGCAATCTGCTCGACGAGGAGCCCGGCTTCTCGCCGGCTGACGCGTCGGTGGTGATTGTCGATCTCGACGCCGGCAATCCCGACGAACTCGCCGCGCTGCAACGTCTCACCAACCGCATCGGCCGCTGGCCGCCCGTGATCGTCGTGACCGAAGGCTTCAGCGCCGAGCTGGGCCGCCGTCTCGTGCAGTTGCGCGTCGCCGACTTCCTGGTGAAGCCGGTGGACGGCATCGACGTGGTACGCGCCTGTGCGCGTGTGGTGCAGGGACCGACCGACGACGAAGTGCGCGAAGCTGAGATTTTCACCTTCCTGCCCGCCGCGGGCGGTGTCGGCGTCACGACGCTCGCGATACAGACTGCAATGACGCTCTTGAACAGCGGCCCACGTGGCAGCGTGAAGACCTGCCTTGTCGATCTCGATTTTCAGCACGGCGCCTGCTCCGACTATCTCGATCTTGAGCCGCGCCTCGACCTCAGCGAAATTGAACCGCGTCCCGAACGTCTCGACCGCCAGTTGCTGGAAGTGATGCTGTCGCAGCACGCCTCTGGCCTCTCTGTTATCGCAGCGCCGAATCGGCCCGCGGAAATGCGCTCCTTCGATCCGAATGTCGTCACGCGCCTGCTCGATCTCGTGTCGTCGCATTTCGACTACGTTGTCATCGACATGCCGCGCACCTGGTTCTCGTGGACCGACAATGTGCTGACCGGCTCGAACAAGCTCTTCATCGTCAGCGAAATGACGGTGCCGGGCCTGCGTCATGCAAAGAAGCTCATGGGCGCGATCAGCGAGCGCCTCGGCCCCGACCAGCAGCCGCTGGTGATCGTCAACCGCTTCGAGCAGCGCCTGTTTGCCCCGGGCCTGCGGCTCGCCGACATCAAGCAGGCGCTTGGCGCGGGCTTCTGCGGCACCGTGCCGAACAACTACCGGCTCGTGCGCGAAGCGATCGACCGCGGCATTCCGCTCGATGAGGTCAAGTCGGGCAACAACGTCTCCGCCGAGATGAAGAAGATCATCCTGCCGCAGCGCGCCAAGGCTGCGAAGGCCGAGCCGGAAGGCAAGCGCCTTCTCTTCTGGGCGAAATAGGTCGGGAGCGAGAACGAAATGCTCGGACGCTTCACCAAACGGCCCGCGGTCGCCGCAGAGATGGTCGCCGAGCGCGAGGAACCCGCGGACGCCGCCGCGCCGGTGATCGAGCTTGATGCTGCGCCGGAGATCGCGCCGCCGCTGCCGGAACCTGCACCCGCGCCGAACAATCCGCTGCTGAGTGCGAAACTGCTCGACGCCAAGGTCCGCCTTCACCGGCGCCTGATCGAGGAAATCAATCTTTCTGCGCTTGAAAAGCTGCCCGAAGCGGAGATGCGCAAGCACGTCTCCGGCCTCGTCTCGCAATACATCGTGAGCGAGCGCCTCGCACTCAACGCGCGCGAGCTGGAAGAATTCATCGCCGAGATTCTCGATGAAATGACCGGGCTCGGGCCGATCGAGCCGCTGCTCAAGGACCCCACCGTCAACGACATTCTGATCAACGGTCACGAATGCGTCTATGTCGAGCGCCTTGGCATGCTCGAGCCGACGCTCGTGCGCTTCAAGGACGAAGCGCATCTCCTGCGCATCATCAACAAGATCGTGTCGGCGGTTGGCCGCCGCGTGGATGAATCGCAGCCGCTTTGCGACGCGCGCTTGCTCGACGGCTCGCGTATCAACATCGCGGTCCGCCCCATCGCGGTGGACGGCCCGCTGGTCTCGATCCGCAAATTCTCGAAGAAGCCCTTCAACCTGAAGAAGCTCGTCGAAATCGGCGCGATCCGCCCGCAGATGGCGGAACTGCTTGCCGCTGCGGTCAAGGCGCGCATCACGCTCATCATCTCCGGCGGCACCGGCTCCGGTAAAACCACGATGCTGAATGCGCTCTCCGCCTTCATCTCGGAGAAGGAGCGCCTGGTCACGATCGAAGACGCCGCCGAATTGCAGTTGCAGCAGCCGCATGTCGGGCGCATGGAAACGCGCCCTCCGAACATCGAAGGCAAGGGCGAGATCCGCCAGCGCGAGCTGGTGAAGAACGCGCTGCGTATGCGCCCCGACCGCGTGATCCTCGGCGAGTGCCGCGGCGAGGAAGCCTTCGACATGCTCCAGGCCATGAACACGGGCCATGAGGGTTCGATGGCGACTGTCCACGCCAACACACCGCGTGACGCCGTGTCCCGCCTTGAGCAGATGATCGGCATGGCCGGCATGCCCATGACGATCGCCAGCGTTCGCGGCCAGATCGCCGCCGCCATCCGGGTGATCGTGCAGTTGCAGCGCCTCTCGGACGGCAAGCGCCGCGTGACTTCGATCGCCGAGATCACGGGGCTCGAAAGCGACATCATCCAGATGCAGGAAATCTACAAGTTCGTGCGCACAGGCACTGCGGCGGACGGCTCCGTCGAGGGTCATTTCCAGGCGACGGGCGTGCGCCCGCGCTTCCTCAACGACCTCATCGCGCAGGGCATCGCCATTCCCGGCGCTTATTTCGACCCGTCGAAACCCTTGTGAGCGCCATGCCGTTCGGTCTGAACGAAGCGCATCTTTTCTACATTTTCGCCGCCGTCTCGGTCGTGCTGGTGGTGGAAGCGATCTATCTCCTGTTCTTCTCTGCTGCCTCCTACCGCAACCGCGTCAATCGCCGCCTGCGTCTGATGAACGATCAGGTCGACCGTCAGGCGATCCTTGTGCAGTTGCGGCGCGAGCGCGGCCTCACCGGCGGCGGTGATTTTCGCCTGCCGATCGTCTATCTCAACCGGCTGATCCTCCAGTCCGGGTTGTCGCTGGGCCTGACAAAATTTGCGCTTGCGGTTGTCGTCGGCGCGGGGCTTTCGTTCGGCGCCAGCCTGTTCTTCCGCTTCTCGCTGATCGAGGCGATCCTGATCGCCGTGGCCTCGGCCTTCGTCCTGCCTTTCATCGTTTTGACGTTCCTGCGCAAGCGCCGCCAGAAGAAATTCGGCGAGCAATTCCCCGATGCGATCGACGTTATCGTGCGCAGCTTGCGGGCAGGGCACCCGATCCCGATCGCCATCGCCATGGTCGGCCGTGAAATGCCGGACCCCTGCGGCAGCGAGTTCGGCATGGTCGCGGACGAAGTCACCTATGGCGCGGACATGGAGACTGCCATGCGCAGCCTCTATCACCGCGTCGGCCAGGACGACTTGCCGCTGTTCGTGACCGCCGTCGCCATTCAGGGCTCGACCGGCGGCAACCTGAGCGAAATCCTCCAGAATCTTTCGGCGGTGATCCGCCTGCGCTTCAAGATGCGCCGCAAGATTCGCGCGCTCGCCGCGGAAGGCCGTTTCTCGGCGCTCCTCCTGTCCGGACTGCCTGTCGTGATGTTCTTCATCCTGAAGACCGTCGCGCCGAATTTCTACGGCGATATCTGGCATCACGACATGACCAAGGTCGGTCTTGGCGTCGCCGGCGCGTGGATGATGTTTGGCAACATCGTCATGTACAAGCTCGTCAACTTCAGGATCTGAGCGGAACATGGACGCGATGTTCGAGCCGCTCTTTCGGGTTCTCGACGCCAATCCCGGCCTCGTGCTCGGATTTTTCGTCTTCATGGCGGCGTCGAGCCTGTCGTTCGGCGTCATGGCGACGATCCGCGTGCGCGGCTCGGTCAAGCGCCGCGCCGCCGACGTCGCACTCGACGGTCTGCGCCGTCCGGCTGAGAATCCGCGCTCGCTGCGCTACGCCAGCATGAAGGCCGCGCAGAAGCTCCTCGACTACACGACCAAGAATTATTCGGACTCGAACGACAAGAACATGAAGATGCTGCGCAAGCAGCTCTTGCAGGCCGGCTTCCTCGATCCGCGCGCGGCCGCTTATTATTTCATCGCGCGCACCGTCTTCGCCGTCGGTTTTGCTGCCGCCGCCTTCTTCGCCGTGCCGATGTTGTTGCCCGATACCAAAAGCATGTTCTGGGTCTATGTCGGCGCCGCAGGGCTCATCGGCTACATGGCGCCCGGGTTCTATCTGAGCCGCCGCATTGCCGGACGTCAGCTGGAGCACCGCGCGGGTTTCCCGGACTTCATGGACCTGCTCGTGGTTTGCGCCGACGCCGGCCTCAGTATGGAAGCCGCGCTCGACCGGGTCGGGCGGGAGCTGGCCGACTCGTATCCCTCGCTCGGCGCCAATATTCACATGACGACGCTCGAGATTCGCGCCGGCCGCTCGCTCAGCGAAGCGCTTGAGCATTTCGGCGACCGGCTCGGCCTCGAGGAGTCGCGCTCCTTCGCCATGCTGATTCAGCAATCGGAAGAACTCGGTTCGAGCATGACCGACGCGCTCCGCGTCTATTCCGACGACATGCGCCACAAGCGCCTGTCGCGCGCCGAGGAGAAGGCCTACAGCTTGCCGGCCAAGCTCTCCGTTCCGCTCGTTCTCTGCGTCTTCCCGGTGCTGGTCATCGTGATCATGCTGCCCGCCTATGTGCGCATGAAGGCCGGGTTTTAGGCCCCTTCGCCGGTGGAACCGGCGAGAAATTCTTAACCATCGTCCTCTAGCTTCCGGAAAGCTGGGTTTTCGGGGGACCGCGCCGTGGGTGCCTGTCCGTGGGGGCGGACGGGTTCAATTCGGCGCCGGGGGACTGAAATGCGTGTTCGAGTAGCGCGGCTGTTGAGTATTGCCGCCTGTGCGTTGTGGCTCGCGGGGTGCGAAAGCACGGCCCAGCTTGAAGCCACGGGCTCCCTCGCGAACGCCGAAGTCCTCGGGGAGGATCCGAAGGACGATCTCAGCCTCGGCAAGAAGCATTACAAGGAACAGAATTACGGCCTCGCGGAAAAGCATTTCCGCCGTGCCGTCGAAGCGCAGCCGCGTGCCGCCGAGGCATGGGTCGGGCTCGCCGCCTCCTACGACCGCCTGCGCCGCTTCGATCTCGCCGATCGCGCCTACAGCCAGGCGACCGCGATCCTTGGACCGACGCCTGAAATCCTGAACAACGAAGGTTTCTCCTTCATGCTGCGCGGCGACTTCAAGACCGCGCGCAAGAAGCTGCTCGCCGCGAAAGCCAAGGATCCGAACAGCGTGTTTATCCAGAACAACCTGACGCTGCTCGACGAGATCACGGCCGAGGCCAAGGGCATCAAGTCGCCCTAGTCTTTCCGGAACAACACCGAGAAATTATTCGCCGGCATCGCGACCGCTTCCCGGAAGGCGAGGCCGTTACGCGCGGCCACTTCGATCACCGCCTCCATGTCGCGCACGCCCCATTCGTGATTACGCGCCCGCAGGTCGGCATCGAACGCCTCGTTGCTGGGCGCCGTGTGCGTGCCGCCGCGCCGATAGGGCCCGTAGAGAAACAACACGCCGCCATGGTCGAGCACGTCGCCGGCACCCGCCATCAGGTCGAGCGTCGCTTGCCACGGCGAGATGTGGATCATGTTGATGCAGAAG
>Ga0307505_10002870_pt1 | contig 11429 bp, 9 predicted proteins | sample 23_S_MG_FD_202183 | JGI IMG/M metagenome (GOLD analysis project Ga0307505, IMG submission 202183) | Soil microbial communities from Populus trichocarpa stands in riparian zone in the Pacific Northwest, United States - 23_S | ecosystem: Environmental > Terrestrial > Soil > Riparian zone > Trees...
ACCCCAAAGACGCCGACGCACACGTCCAACTCGGCATCATCTATCTCGATCGTCGTCAGGTTAGCCGCGCCGTCGAACACTTCACCAAAGCCATCGAGATCGACAAAACCGAGATCGACGCCAACTACGAACTCGGCCGGATCGCACGCGGCCACAAGGATCTGCAAAAAGCGCTCGACCACTTCGCGATCGTCGTCGAACAGGACGACCGTTACCGTCTCAGCGAGATATGGCGTGAGATCGGCGCGACATACCTCGACGCGGGCATGCTCAACGAGGCCTACGAACCGCTCGAAAAATTCGTCGACCGCCGCAACGTCGATCCGGAAGGCCTGTACTATTTCGGAAAACTCTTGAAGGCAAAAGGCGAGAACGAACTTGCTTGTGAGATGTTCGAATCCGCTATCGATTCAGCACGAACATCACCATACTTCCGAAGCCGCCAACTAGGCCAATGGGCAAAGCTTGCCCAGAAGGAATTGTAGAATTCCTCGAAACTTTTCGATCAAAATTGATCCGTTGCTATCTGTCTCGTCGCGTAGTGATATGATTCCTCCCGCCTACGAATTAAAGGAGCACTTCATTTATGAGACACCCAGGAAAGATCGTATTGTTCCTCACCGCAACTGTATTGTTCGCAGCTCCGATCGTCTCCGGTCAAAAACAAACTCTCGGCGCGATCAAATTCACAGCTCCCGCAGGATTCGCAGCGAATGCCGCGGAGCATGCGGTCGTCTTTAGCGAAGTGGATCAGGCCGCCGGCAAGTTTTGCTTTATCACCATCTATCGTGAGGGCGCGAGTTCCGGTGCACCGCAGAAGGACTTCGCTCGGGAATGGGACAGCCGCGTGGTGAAACCGTTCGGCGGCGAGGCAGCACCGAAGAGGGTTACCGAACCCGACAACGGCTGGACCGCGATCGCCGGCGGCTCCCCGATCGACTTCAACGGAAACAAAGCTTTCGCGTTCCTCACCGTCTTGAGCGGATTCGGGAAAACGGTCACCGTTCTCGGTGTCTTGAACGATGAATCATATCTTCCAAAACTGCAGGCGTTCGTCGAATCGATGGATGTGGATAAAACCATCGCGGCCGCTCCGGCGCCGGCGGCACCCGCGGCCACGCTGCAATACGACGACTTTGGCCGATTGCTGATTCCCTTGCCGACCCGTCAGCTGACTATCGCCGACCTCGCCGGCCAGTGGGGCCACGGCGATGGCATGAACACACGCTATGTCGACCGCCACACCGGAGCATATGCCGGATTTGAATCACTGACCTTCAAGAGCAAAATGACGCTCACTGCTAATGGCGGATTCTATGACGACTTCTACGCGATCCAGAACGGCAAGATGATCAAGGAGAAGACATCCGGTTCCTTCGCGATAAACGGACGTATCCTGGTAATAAAGCAGCGCAATACTGCTAAATATGTTATCCGCGGCTGGCTCGAATTGCCGGACATGACGATCCTCGAGATCTGCGGTCCGTGGTATGACGACGATGTCATCCCGCAGGAAATATTCACGAACCCGGTTCAAGGTGCAAACCTTAACAAGAAATGGGCGAGGAAGAAATAGTCGGTCAAGGCCGTCGATACTTAACAACAAACCGATCCGCGGGCTCGTCATCCGTATCATCCGGCATTACTTCGAAATACGTCTGAACGAGCCCGCTCTCTTCAAATCGCGACAACTCATTCCGCGACACCGGCCACGGAACTTTGACGACTTCTTCGTCATCCTCTCGCCCTCGGGTTACGACGACCAACTCTCCACCCGGCGCCACGAACGCCGCGATCGAATCCATCACCCGCTCCCGCATCTCCACCGGCAGCGGCTGGATCGTATAGACCTCAAGAACAAAATCGAACCCGCCGAGCCAGCCACGGAAAGGCTCAAACAGATCCATCACCTCAAACCTAATTTCCCAACCGGAATGCAGCTTCCGAGCCCAATCGATCGCCGTCGCCGAAATATCGAACGCCGTCACATCGAACCCAAGTTCATCCAGATAAACCGCATCGTCACCCAATCCGCACCCGACCACCAACGCCCTCCGCCCGTCGCCGCGTAGCCCGGCTTTCTCCGCCCAAGCCTTCAGGAAGCGGTTCGGCTCAAGATCAGCCCACGGGATCTTCTCGTTATCGCCCGCCGCTTCCTTGTATAGCTCCTCAAACCACCCCAGCGCATCCCCGCCCGACGCAAACTGGTCCGCCAACTCTCTCGCCCTCGCGCGCTTATCAAAACCAGGCTCCTCAACACTCATCATTTTCAGTTCTCAGTTTTCAGTTTTCAGTTTTTTCGGAGCCACTCTCTAAAAAGGCATCTGCATCTTCGTCGGAGCGTCGGCTTCTTTCCAAGCCGTCCAGCCGCCGGCCATCGAGAGGACATTTGTATATCCCATCTTCTGCAGATTGTCCGCCACAAGCGCGGACCGGTATCCACCGCCGCAATAGAGCACAAGCACGGCGTCCTTGTTCGGAATCTGCTGAACGATGTCGCGCTCGATGACGCCGCGGCCCATATGGATCGCCCCGCGAGCGTGCCCCTCTTCCCACTCGTTGTCCTCACGCACGTCGATCAACGTCGCCCCGTCCCGATGCCGCTCGATCGCCTCTGCGACCGACACTTCCGTAACCCTCGGCATCACTTCATTTACAAGCTCAAGAAACTCCTTTGAATGATCCATTTTTCTCTCTTCTTCTTTCTTATTTTCTTCTTTCGTGGATAAATTCTATTCCAATCACCCGGCAAGACGAGCGCACCGGCGTCGCTAGCTTACGAATCCCCAAACTTCTATACTTATAGTTTCGCTTCTTTTTGAAAATTTCAACACTTACGAGGGTAAAGCATTGGCAGAACAATTTGACGTTTGCATCATCGGATCGGGTCCCGGCGGGTATGTTGCCGCTGTTCGGGCCGGACAGCTTGGGTTAAAGGTCGCTATCGTAGAAAAAGAAAAGGACGCCCGGCTCGGGGGCACATGCGGACTCCGCGGCTGCATCCCGACCAAGGCGCTTCTAAACGCTGCACATCTTTACGACAAGGCGTCGCACTTCGAGAACTTCGGCCTCAAGGTCGAAGGCCTTTCATACGATTGGACGGGCGTTCAGAAATACAAGTCCGATGTCGTCGCCAAAAATAGCGCGGGCGTGACCTATCTGATGAAAAAGAACAAGGTCACGATCTTCAACGGCTTTGGCAAGATCGCCGGAAAAGGCAAGGTCGAGGTCGATCTCGGCGGCGGCAAGAAGGAAACGATCGACGCGAAGAACATCATCATCGCCACCGGATCAGTCGTCCGCCCGATCCCCGGCTTCGAGACGGACGGCAAGCAGGTCGTCAATTCCGATCACATCCTCGAACTCACCAGCGTTCCGAAATCGCTCGTCGTGATGGGCTCGGGCGCGGTCGGATCGGAGTTCGCAAGCGTCTATCACCGCTTCGGTACTGACGTCACGCTCGTCGAACTTCTCGACCGAATCGTTCCGCTCGAAGATGCCGAAGTATCAAAGGAACTCGCCCGCGTATTCAAGAAGTCGGGAATGAAGGTCGAGACGGGCCTCAAACTCGACAAACTTGAGAAGAACAAGAAAGGCGTGAAAGTCTCCGGCAAGAACGCCAAGGGCGAGACCGTCACGCTCGAAGCCGAGATGCTTCTCGTCGCCGTCGGCCGAATGCCGTATCTCGAAAACCTCGGACTCGAAAAGACCAAGGTCGTCGTCAACCAACGCGGCACCATCAAGGTCAACGAATACTGCGAGACCGACGAACCGAACGTATTCGCCATCGGCGACGTGATCGACACCGCCTGGCTCGCGCATCTCGCCTCGAAAGAAGGCATACTGGTCGTTGAGAAGATCGCCGGCAAAAAGGTCGAGCCGATCAAACAAAATCTCGTCCCGAACTGCACCTACTGCGACCCCGAAGTCGCCAGCGTCGGCATGACCGAAGCGAAGGCGAAAGAAGCGGGCTACGACGTTAAGGTCGGCAAGTTTCCATTCTCCGCGTCCGGCAAAGCACGCATCCTCGGCGAGACCGACGGCTTCGTCAAGATCGTCGCTGAGAAGAAATACGACGAGGTCCTCGGCGTCCACATCATCGGCCCGCACGCCACCGAACTCCTCGCCGAAGCCTGCGTCGCCATGGCACTCGAAACCACCGCAGACGAACTCGGCCGCGTCATCCACGCCCACCCAACCGTCTCCGAATCCGTCATGGAAGCCGCCGAAGGCGTCCACGACCTAACGATCCATATGTAGACAATCGTGGAAAAGATCCAAATCAGCGTGGATACGAATGTGCTTGTGGCTGCGTTTCGCTCAAAACGAGGCGCGGCCCGGCTTTTTTTTCGATCTACGGCTACGTCGGACGGCGGGACAGCTTAAACGGCCTCGACGGCTGTGTTTTCCGGATAGAAACGGGTAAATTCTAAGGTTTGCAGCTTTGGCAGTAATGGAGTCAGTGAAGCAAGACGAACAACAACTGGGACCGGAGCTATCGCTGTTCCTTCCCGTCCTAGATGAAGAGGAAAACCTCCGCCCGATGCACGAGAAGATCCGCGGGGCACTCGACGCGCTCGGGAAGTCGGCTGAGGTGATCTATGTGGATGACGGTTCGACGGATAAGTCGCTTGAGATCTTGAAGGAGATCGCCGCGAGCGATGACCGTGTCCGCGTGATCTCGCTCCGCCGAAACTACGGCCAGACCGCTGCAATGTCCGCGGGCATCGACGCGGCAAAGGGTGAGATCCTGATCCCGATGGACGCCGACCTGCAGAACGACCCGGCTGATATCAAACGCCTTCTCGATAAGCTGGATGAGGGCTACGACGTCGTCTCGGGCTGGCGAAAGAACCGGCAGGACAAGATGATCTCGCGAAAGATACCGTCGCAGATCGCGAACAAGATCATCTCGTGGATCGGCGGTGTGCCGCTGCACGATTACGGCTGCTCGCTCAAAGCGTATCGCCGCGAAGTGCTAAAAGACGTCAAGCTCTACGGCGAGATGCATCGGTTCATCCCGATCTACGCCTCATGGGCCGGGGCCCGCGTTGCCGAGATCCCGGTCGACCATCACGCCCGCACCGCCGGAAAGTCGAAATACGGCATCTCGCGGACGCTTAAGGTCGTCTTCGACCTCATCACGATCAAGTTCATGGCGAGATATCACACCAAGCCGATCTACGTCTTCGGCTCGTTCGGCCTCCTCGCCTTCGCCGCCTCGGTACTGTCGGGCCTCTACGCGATCTTCCTGAAATTCGCCGGCTTCTTAGGATTGCCGCGATACCAGGCCGATTTCGTCGAGACCCCGCTCCCCATCCTCTGCATCGTGATGTTTGCCATCTCGATCCAGTTTTTCCTTATGGGCCTGCTCGCGGAGCTATCCGTCCGCACGTATCACGAATCTCAGGACAAGGCGATCTATGCGATTCGGGAAAGAATTGGGTTCGAATAGATGTGCGGAATTGCGGGTTGGATAAACCTGAAACAATCTGACTCGAACGATGGGGCCGAACCGGTGCTGCACTCGATGTGCGAGACGATCTTGCATCGCGGGCCGAATTCGGAGGGATTGTGGATCGATGATACGGTCGCGCTTGGGATGCGGCGGCTGTCGGTCATTGATCTGAAGACCGGAGACCAGCCGGTTTTCAACTGCGACAAGTCGGTCATCGTGATGATGAACGGCGAGTTGTATAACTATCGCGAGGTTCGGGCCGAACTCGAAAAGAAAGGCCACAAGTTCACCACCAAATCCGACACCGAGATCCTGCCGCACCTTTACGAAGAATACGGCGACGGCCTGCTTGAACACGTCAACGGGATGTACGCGTTCTCGCTGTGGGATTCGAAGCAGAAGAAACTGATCATCGCCCGCGACCGTTTCGGCGAAAAGCCGCTCTATTACGGAGTTTTCGACGGCAAACTCATCTGGGCCTCCGAACTGAAGGCGATCCTTGCTCATCCCGCTGTCAATCCCGAACTCGACCTCAACGCCCTTCGCCACTACGTCTCGTTCGACTACGTCCCAGCCCCAATGTCGATCTTCAAGGGCATCCACAAACTCCCCGCCGCACATGTACTGACGGTTGAGAACGGCGAGGTCCGAACTCGAAGGTATTGGGATATCAGTTGGAGTCCGACAAACTTCAGTTTGTCGAACAAGGCTAGTGGTTCGGGCGCTGCGTCAAACTTAAGTTTGACGGACTCAGCAAGAGAACTCCGTGACCTACTCTCCGACGCAGTTCGCATGCGGCTAGTCTCAGACGTTCCGCTCGGTATACTCCTCTCCGGCGGGATTGACTCATCCACCGTCGCGGCGTTTGCGGTACAGCACGCGACCGAGCGAGTCAAGACATTCTCGATCGGTTTCGAAGAGGATTCCTTCGACGAATCGAAGTACGCTCGCCAAGTCGCGAAGCACCTCGACACTGAGCATTACGAAGAAAAACTCTCCGCAACGACCGCCGGCGACCTGATCAGCGAGATCGGCAAATGGCTGGACGAGCCGATGTCGGACGGATCGCTGATACCGACGTATCTGCTGTCGCAATTCGTCCGCAAGCACGTCACGGTCGCACTTGGCGGCGACGGCGGTGATGAGCTTTTCGCGGGCTACCCGATGTATTACGCTCACACGGTCGCGGCTAAATATAAGAGTGTTCCTGCGTTTCTACGATCTGGTTTGATCGAGCCGATCGTCAACGCACTGCCCGTTTCGACGAACAATATGTCGTTCGATTACAAGGCCAAGCGATTCGTCCGGGCGGCAAAGTTTGACGATGTCGAGCGCCATCACTCGTGGTTCGGGTCGTTCTCGATCGACCAGCACGACCAGCTTTTCTCGAAGGATGTTCTCGCTCAGACCGACGCCGACATCTATCGCGGAGTGCGTGAACTCGTCGGCGCGTCCGACGCGAAGAACGTGATCGAGCAAATGCAGTACGCCGACATCAACTACTACCTCGCCGAAGACATCCTGACCAAGGTCGATCGGGCGGCGATGTCGGTCTCGCTCGAAACGCGCGCGCCGTTCCTGGACCCGCGTGTCGGCCAGTTCGCCGCGTCGATCCCGGTTGAATACAAGCTAAAAGGCAAGAGCGGCAAGGTGATCCTGAAAGAAGCGATGAAAGACCTGCTCCCACACGACATCCTCCACCGCCCCAAAAAAGGCTTCGGCATCCCCATCGCCGAATGGCTCAAAGGCCGCCTCAATCCGCTGATGCACGAGATGCTTGATGAAAAGCGTCTTAAGGAGCAAGGACTGTTCGATTCCGAGTACGTTCAGAAGCTGATCGGCGAGCACGAATCCGGAAAAGCCTCGAACCACAAGGAACTGTGGACATTGCTCGTATTTCAGCTTTGGTGCGATAACTTTCTTTCGAGTACTTGACCTATGGCAATAGAGACGCCTGAAAGTATGAAGGCCGATTTAGCGGCATGGAACACCGGAGACGGCATTGATCTTGAATCCTGGATCAGTTGCGTCGGCAATTTTAGCCTCGCCGTAGGATATCTTTCAGTCTTCTGTCCACAGTTTGTGGAGTTTGAAGGGTACATACTGCGAGAGGGGTTTCAGCAGAGTTCGCTTCGCGGGTTCGAGGTTTCTTGCGCTGGCGATCGAAAGGCTGTGGAGGCCGTTATGAATCATCTTCATATCGCTGACACCCATCAGTACGGTTGTGAAGATCTGTCAAAGGACAAGGTTGTTCTTTTGGGGAGCAAGCTACGAGAGATATATGAGGCACGGCTGCAATGGCAGTTTCCGAAAAGGCCCTGCACGGTCTCATTTTATCAGCCAGAGGAAAGCGACGATTTGGAGGCATACGAAATCACATTCTGGCAGAAGGCGTTCGAAGACAGCGGAGGAAGTTAGCGGAAGGGTGCCATAACCTTTTAGTTGGGTTGCCGCATCAGTTATCATCAATTTATATGAAGCAACTCTACCCGGAGATCGAGCCCTTTGATTCGGGCATGCTGAAGGTTTCGGACATTCACGAGATCTATTACGAACGCGTGGGAAACCCGGACGGTATTCCGGTCGTCTTTCTTCACGGCGGTCCCGGCGGCGGGCTGATCCCGATGTACCGGCAGTTCTTCGACCCGAAGGCCTATCACGTAGTCCTATTCGACCAACGCGGCTCGGGCCGATCGACTCCGCACGCCGAACTCGCAGAGAACACGACGTGGGACCTGATCAACGACATTGAGACGCTTCGCGAAAAGTTTGGAATCGATAAATGGTATGTATTCGGCGGCTCTTGGGGATCGACGCTGAGTCTTGCGTACGGGATCAATCATCCCGACCGATGTTTAGGATTGGTGCTTCGCGGCATCTTCCTGACGCGCAAGAAAGAACTTGATTGGTTCTATCAGTACGGAGCCTCCGAGATCTTCCCCGACTTTTGGGAACGCTTCCGCGACGCGATCCCGGAAGAGGAACGCGGCGATTTTATGACCGCGTATCACAAGCGTCTGACGAGCGACGACGAGCAGACACGGCTCGGCGCCGCTCGTGCATGGAGCACCTGGGAAGGGGCGACATCGAAGCTCTACCCGAGCCAGGACCTTATGGACCATTGGGAAGGCGAGCACGAGGCCCTGAGCCTTGCCCGCATCGAGTGTCATTACTTTATGAACAACTCGTTCTTCCCGAGCGAAAACTACCTGATCGAGAACGTCGATAAGATCCGGCACCTCCCGACCTTCATCGTCCAGGGCCGCTACGATGTCGTTTGCCCGATGACATCAGCGTGGGAATTGCATCGGGCGCTGCCGGAGGCTGAATTCGTCGTCGTGCCGGATTCAGGGCATTCCGTATCGGAAAAAGGCATCACGGCTGCCCTTGTCGACGCGATGGACCGCTTTCGCGATAAGGAAAGTGCGGCTGCAGGTTAAGAAACAACGCTGTACTATTCGCCGTATTTAGATAGAATTGGTTTGGTAAAAGATTATGCCTCTTGGAACTACAGAGATCATCCTGATCGTCGCCGTGTTATTCCTGCTCTTTGGAGCCTCGCGGCTGCCGCAGCTCGCGAAATCGCTTGGCCAATCGCGTAAAGCCTTTAAGGAAGGAATGCGTGATGCCGAGGAAGCGGAACAGGCCGAAAAACAGCTAAACTCGCCCGCCGCTCCGCAGATCAATGAGGTGACCGACGATGCTCTCGCTGAAGAAATGCGTCGCCGGGCCGAAGCGAAAGGCTAAGATTAGGCCGAATTCCGTCCTGCATTGATGATCCCGAACGAACAGCGGATCACCAGTTTTTCGTAGAGTTCCCGCTTCTCCGCATCCGTCTCTCGCCGCAGCTTGGTCAACGCAAATTGCTGAATCGTAACCAGTGGAAGAACGATCCTCTCCCGCGTCCGCACCGAACGCTGCTCCACCGGCACGTCCGACATCAACTCGGTCGAACCCGTTATCCTCGACACAAACTTCAGCGTCCGATCGAACTCATCACGGATCTTTCGCCACACACGGCCGTGGTCGGGGTCATGTTCAAGAAACGCGGTCAAGCCGAAATGGGTCTTCTGCATCGCCATCTCGCAGTTGTCGATCAGCGTTTTAAAAAAGGCGTTTTCGCGATACATCTGCGCGATCCGGTCGAGTTCGGGAGCAAGGGCTTCCAATGCCGAACCGACGCCGTAGAATCCCGGCACGTTCTGCTTGATCTGGCTCCACGCACCGACGAACGGGATCGCCCGAAGATCTTTTAGCGTAAGCTCGCCTTTCCCTCGTTTTGCCGGTCGGCTGCCGATGTTCGCCTGTGCATAGAACCGCATCGGGCTCACGTTTGATAGATACTTCAAGAACTCCGGATCGTCCCGCAGTTGGCGATACGCCTCAAAACTCGCCTTCGCAAGACGCTCGGCAAGTGCCGATTCTTCAGCAGAGAGCGTTTCCTCTCGCGGATTCAGGATCGGGTCGTGAAGTCCCGCGTTGATCAACTGCTCTAGGTTATACTTGGCCGCGTCCTTCGTGCCGAAATTGGAGCTAACAGTCTGGCCCTGGATTGTGACTTCGATCGCGTCGTTTGCGATGTTGCGGCCCATCGAAGCGTAGAACCGATGCGTTCTGCCGCCGCCCCGAGCAGGCGGGCCACCGCGACCATCAAAGAAAACGACACTCACGCCGAACTCTTCCGCGAGCTTCGTCAATCGGTCTTTGGCGGTGTAGATGCTCCAGTTCGCCATCAGATATCCACCGTCTTTCGTGCCGTCACTGAATCCGAGCATGATGGTCTGCCGATCGCCGCGTCGGCTCAGATGCTGCCGATATTCCGGCAAGGAATAGAGCTGCCGCATCGTAGCTTCAGCGTGCTCGAGATCGTCGATGGTTTCGAACAGAGGAACGATATCGACATTGATCTCGTCGATCGCAACTCCGGCCAAGAGGAAAAGCCCGATCACCTCAACTACGTTGGCTGCGCTCCGGCACTGGCTGATGATGTATCGCTCGCAACCTCGCGGCCCGTTCTCAGACTGGATCGCCGTGATCGCATCTATTGTTTCGATCGTGTCTTTGGAAATCCCATCAAGAAGATCCCTGGAATCAAGCTTGGGAACAGAGAAAAGCGCTCGCAGCTTCTCGTCGTCTGACATCTCTTCGTATCCGGCGATAAGTGCCGACAAAACGGCCGTGTGCTCCGACGCTTCCTGCCGGATATCCAGCGAGGCGAAATGCAAGCCGAATGTTCGCACGCTGCCGAGGAGCGAATCGACCATCTCGACAAACAGGCCATTGTGCTTTTCGGCGATCAGAGTTCGGATCGCCGTGAGCCGGGTTTCGATCTCGTTTGAACCGATCTCAGATATATCGGTCACAAACGCATCGCGGTAAAGCTCGTCTTCAAGGTTCGCCAGTTCGCCCTCGACACCGGCAAACGTCAGCCTCCGTTTCAGCCGGCGTACGTCGCGGTGGTAGCAGCGAAGGATCGCCTTTCGAAGCATCCGTCCGACTTCCTTTGTCGTTTGGCTCGTGACGAATGGATTGCCGTCACGGTCGCCGCCCGACCAGAATCCGAGCCGGACAAGGTCGCTTATATCGATGTCTGAAGCGATGAAGCGAAGCTCATCGTGAATAGCGGCGACTGCCGAGTAGAAGACGTTCTCGAGATACCAGATCTGGCTCGCGGCTTCATCGATCGGCGTCGGCTTGGTCTTTTTGAAGAACGGCGTTCGTCCCAACTGTTGGAGCAGAAGATTGATCGTGGCGATGTCGCCGTTGATTATCGCGGGTTCGAGATCGTTGATTATTCCCAGGACCGTGCCGGGATAGAACTGGGTCGGGTGGGCGGTAAGCACGATCCGGATCGAAAACTCACGAAGACGTTCCTCAAGCTTTGCGAATGCGTCGGCCTGTTCGACCGATCCGAGCAAATGCCGAAGCGTGCCCTTGCCTTCCATATCGTGGACTTGCCGGAAAGCCGCGT
>Ga0307505_10002871_pt1 | contig 11426 bp, 8 predicted proteins | sample 23_S_MG_FD_202183 | JGI IMG/M metagenome (GOLD analysis project Ga0307505, IMG submission 202183) | Soil microbial communities from Populus trichocarpa stands in riparian zone in the Pacific Northwest, United States - 23_S | ecosystem: Environmental > Terrestrial > Soil > Riparian zone > Trees...
TGTCCCCACTGGTTGCGCGTCATGCCGTCCTCGTACGCGCGCTTCACCTCCTCGGCCGGCGCTTCCGAGCGCGCCGCGAGGTTGTCGGCCGAGAGCTCCAGGTATTCGATGCGCACCCGCTCCGGCGTGGTGAATTCCGCGGCGTGCCCGTCGTAGTACGCCTTCACCTGCCCGGGCGTGACCTTGACCCTGGCGAGGTAGGCGTCGGGCGTGAAGCTCACCACGCTCAGCTCTCGCGTCTGCTCGGACAGGCGGATGAAGCTGTCGAGCGTCGTCTTGGGCACGAACGCCGTCTCCGCGATCGAGTCGCGGAAATCCTGCATGCGGAAACTCTGGCGCAGGCGCTCGTCGAGGCCGGGCGGCGTGAGGCCCTGCGACCTCGCGATCATCTCGTAGCGATCCCGGGAAAACGTCCCGTCCACCTGGAACTCGGGCATGCGGCTGATGCGCTCGGCGAGCGCCGTGTCCGGGATGCGCAGGCCCTCGCGGTCCGAGCCGATCGCCATCAGCTTCTCGGCCACCAGGCCGTCGAGCACGGAGCGGCGGATCTCGGGGTTGTCCATGAGCGAGGCGTCGAACTGGCCGCGGAACTGCTCGCGATAGAGCTCGGCCTGGCGGCGCAGCGCCTGGTCGAGCTCGCCGACGGTGATGCGCGCCGGCCCCACGCTGGCCACGGCCTCGGTGGTGCCGACGCGATTGATGTAGGCGTCGATGCCGAAGAGCCCGAACGGAACGATCAGGAAGATGATGAAGAACCAGCGGACGATTCTCTTGCCGGTGAACTCGCGAATCTGCTGGAGCATGGAGGATTCCGTATGCGAAAAGGGCGAACCCCCAGGGTTCGCCCAAGCGGGGCCCTCTTTCCGAGGGCCCTACAGGATCTGGCGGAGCGGACGGGACTCGAACCCGCGACCCCCGGCGTGACAGGCCGGTATTCTAACCAACTGAACTACCGCTCCATTGGCGCGCTCGGCCCTCTTTCGGGCCAGCCGCGCGAACATCGAACACAGCGCGCTCGGCCCTCTTTCGGGCCAGCCGCGCGAGACTCGGACAAACTCTCTGCTGGTGGGTGCTGACGGGATCGAACCGCCGACATTCGCCTTGTAAGGGCGACGCTCTACCAGCTGAGCTAAGCACCCGGAAAACCGACGATTTTAGCGGAAAAGAGCCTTCTTTTCCAGCGTGAAATCGTCGTCCCCGACCAATCTCAGTGCTTCGTCACCACCGGCCGCACCGGCTCGGCCGCCGGTGGCACCGCCACGGCGGGCACCTCGCTCAGGGGCTCGGGCTTGCGTTCGAGCGCGCGCTCGAGCACCTCGTCGAACCACTGGACCGGCGTGATCTCGATGGCCGTCTTCACCTCGTCCGGGATCTCCTGCAGGTCCTTCACGTTCTCCTTGGGGATCAGCACGTGCTTGATGCCGCCGCGATGCGCCGCGAGGAGCTTCTCCTTGAGCCCGCCGATCGGCAGCACCTCGCCGCGCAGCGTGATCTCGCCCGTCATCGCGACGTCGCAGCGCACCGGGATGCCCGAGAGCACCGAGACGATCGCGGTCGCGATCGAGATGCCGGCCGAGGGCCCGTCCTTGGGCGTGGCGCCCTCGGGCAGGTGGATGTGCAGGTCGAGCGTCTGCCAGAAGTCCTCGTTGATGCCGAGGCGCTTGGCGCGCGCACGCACGACCGAGATCGCGGCCTTGATCGACTCCTGCATCACCTCGCCCAGCTTGCCCGTGGTGACGGTGTTGCCCTTGCCGGGCAGCTTCACCGCCTCGACCGTGAGGAGCTCGCCGCCGACTTCGGTCCACGCGAGGCCGGTGACCTGGCCGATCTGGTTCTCCTTCTCGGCGATGCCGTAGGTGTACTTGCGCACACCCAGGTACTTGTCGAGGTTCCTGGCGTTGACGGTGAGATGCATGCCTTCGCGCTTGCGCGTGAGGATCGCCTTCACCACCTTGCGCGAGATCTTGGCGAGCTCGCGGTCGAGCGAGCGCACGCCGGCCTCGCGCGTGAAATAGCGCGTGATGTCGCGTAGCGCCGAGTCGGTGACGGTGAGCTCGCCTTCCTTGATGCCGTTGGCCTTGAACTGCTTGGGCAGCAGGTACTGACGCGCGATGTGCACCTTCTCGTCCTCGGTATAGCCCGAGAGCCGGATCACTTCCATCCGGTCGAGCAGCGGCGGCGGGATGTTGAGGGTGTTGGCGGTCGCCACGAACATCACGTCCGAGAGGTCGTACTCCACCTCGACGTAGTGGTCGACGAAGGTGTGGTTCTGCTCGGGATCGAGCACCTCCAGCAGCGCCGAGGACGGGTCGCCGCGGAAGTCCATGCCCATCTTGTCGACCTCGTCGAGCAGGAAGAGCGGGTTCCTCACGCCGACCTTGGTCATGTTCTGCAGGATCTTGCCCGGCATCGAGCCGATGTAGGTGCGGCGGTGGCCGCGGATCTCGGCCTCGTCGCGCACGCCGCCCAGCGACATGCGCACGAACTTGCGGTTGGTCGCGCGCGCGACCGACTGCCCGAGCGAGGTCTTGCCCACGCCGGGGGGACCCACGAGGCACAGGATCGGGGCCTTGAGCTTCTCCACCCGCTGCTGCACCGCGAGGTACTCGACGATGCGTTCCTTGATCCTCTCCAGGCCGTAGTGGTCGGCGTCGAGGATGCGCTCGGAATTCTTCAGGTCGGTGGAGACCTTGGACTTCTTCTTCCACGGCAGGGCCACGAGCGTGTCGATGTAGTTGCGCACGACCGTCGCTTCCGCGCTCATCGGCGACATGAGCTTCAACTTCTTCAGCTCCGCCTCGCACTTGGTGCGCGCCTCCTTGGGCATGTGGGCGGCCTTGATCTTCTTCTCGAGCTCGTCGAGGTCGGCGCCCTCTTCCGAGTCGCCGAGCTCCTTCTGGATCGCCTTCACCTGCTCGTTCAGGTAGTACTCGCGCTGGCTCTTCTCCATCTGGCGCTTCACGCGCCCGCGGATGCGCTTCTCCACCTGCATGATGTCGATCTCGGTCTCCAGCAGCTGCAGCAGCTGCTCGAGGCGGCGCCCCACGTGGAACATCTCGAGGATCTGCTGCTTCTGCTCGAGCTTGAGCGGCAGGTGCGCCGCGATGGTGTCGGAAAGGCGCCCGGCGCCGTCGATGCCGGAGAGCGAGGTGAGGACCTCGGGCGGGATCTTCTTGTTGAGCTTCACGTACTGGTCGAACTGCGCGAGCAGCGTGCGCCGCATCGCCTCGACCTCGGTGCTGTCGGGCTCTTCCGAGGGGATCATCTCGATCTCGGCCTCGAAGTTCGCCTTGTCGGTCAGCACGCGCTCGATGCGCGCGCGCTGCACGCCCTCGACCAGCACCTTCACGGTGCCGTCGGGCAGCTTCAGCATCTGCAGGATCGTCGAGACCGTGCCGACGTCGTAGAGGTCCTCCGGGTTCGGCTCGTCCTTGGCCGCGGACTTCTGCGCCACCAGCACCACGTTCTTGCCCTCTTCCATCGCGGCCTCCAGCGCCTTGATGGACTTGGGCCGCCCCACGAACAGCGGGATCACCATGTGGGGGAAGACCACCACGTCGCGCAGCGGCAATAGCGGCAATACGCGTGAGTCGGCGGAAAAGGAGGCGGTCATTGGACTTTCCTGGTTGTGATACCTGGGAACGTGGGGGTGGGCTGGCGCCCGGTCAAGCCCTCACGGGGCAGCGATGGCGGACTGCGGCGGCTATTGCTGGCCACCCGCGACCTTCGGTTGGTCGGAATAGATGAGGAGCGGCTTCGCGTCGCCCGAGATGGCGCCCTCGTCGACGACGACCTTCTGGACGTTGGCTAGGGAGGGGAGGTCGAACATGATGTCCAGGAGGGCATGCTCGATGATCGAGCGCAGGCCGCGCGCGCCCGTGCGTCGCTCCAGCGCCCGCTTGGCGATGGCCTGCAGCGCGTGCTCGCGGAACTCCAGTTCGACGCCTTCCATGGCAAGGAGTTTCTGGTATTGCTTGACCAGCGCGTTCTTGGGCTCGATGAGGATCTTCACCAGCGCGCCCGTATCCAGCTCGTCCAGGACGGCGACGACCGGCAGGCGGCCGACGAATTCCGGGATCAGGCCGTACTTGATCAGGTCCTCGGGCTCCACGTCGTGCAGGAGCTCGTTCATCACCGTGCGGTCGGTCATGGAGCGCACGTGGGCGCCGAACCCCATCCCGGAGCGGTCGGAGCGGTTCTGGATCACCTTCTCCAGGCCGCCGAAGGCGCCCCCGCAGATGAAGAGGATGTTCGTGGTGTCGACCTGCACGAACTCCTGGTTCGGGTGCTTGCGCCCGCCCTGCGGCGGCACCGAGGCGATGGTGCCCTCGATCAGCTTCAGGAGCGCCTGCTGCACGCCCTCGCCCGACACGTCGCGCGTGATCGAGGGGTTGTCGGACTTGCGCGAGATCTTGTCGATCTCGTCGATGTAGACGATGCCGCGCTGCGCCTTCTCGACGTCGTAGTCGCACTTCTGCAAGAGCTTCTGGATGATGTTCTCGACGTCCTCGCCGACGTAGCCCGCCTCGGTGAGGGTGGTCGCGTCCGCGATCACGAAGGGCACGTTCAGCAGGCGCGCGAGCGTCTGGGCGAGGAGCGTCTTCCCGGAGCCCGTGGGCCCGATCAGCAGGATGTTCGACTTGGCGAGCTCGACCTCGTCCTGCTTGCCGCCGCTCTTGAGGCGCTTGTAGTGGTTGTAGACCGCGACGGCGAGGATCTTCTTCGCCTGGACCTGGCCGATCACGTACTGGTCGAGGATGTCGCAGATCTCGTGCGGGCTGGGCAGGTCGCTCTTCGCGGCCTTGGTGCCGGGCTCGGTGGTCGCCTCTTCGCGGATGATGTCGTTGCAGAGGTCGATGCACTCGTCGCAGATGAAGACCGACGGGCCGGCGATGAGCTTCCTCACCTCGTGCTGGCTCTTGCCGCAGAACGAGCAGTAGAGAAGCTTCTCGCCGCCGACTTTGTCCGTCATTAGGAGGCCTAGGCCTGGGTCCTGCTCTTCAGCACGCGGTCGATGAGGCCATACTTTACAGCGTCTTCGGCCCCCATGAAATTGTCGCGATCGGTGTCGCGCTCGATCACCTCGATCGGCTGCCCGGTGTGCTCGGCCATCATCTCGTTCAGCTTCCTCTTGAGGAACAAGACCTCCTTGGCATGGATCTCGATGTCCGAGGCCTGGCCGGAGAAGCCGCCCGAGGGCTGGTGGATCATGACGCGCGAGTTGGGCAGGCAGAAGCGCTTGCCCTTGGCGCCGGCGGCGAGGAGGAACGCGCCCATCGATGCCGCGAGCCCGGTGCAGAGCGTGGAGACGTCGGGCTTGATGAACTGCATCGTGTCGTACACCGCCATGCCCGCCGAGACGCTGCCGCCGGGCGAGTTTATGTACAGGTTGATTTCCTTGTCGGGGTTGTCGCTCTCGAGGAAGAGCAGCTGCGCCACGATCAGGTTCGCCATGCCATCGTGGATCGGGCCCACGAGGAAGATCACGCGCTCCTTGAGCAGCCTCGAGTAGATGTCGTAGGCGCGCTCGCCGCGCCCCGACTGCTCGATCACCATGGGGATGAGGCCCAGGCCTTCGGGTTCCTCGTGATCGCTGTGGTGCTTGATGAACATGTCGTTTAGCCCTTCTTGGTTCCCATGAGCTCGTCGAAGTCCGTGGGCTTGTCCTCGACCTTCATTTTGCCCATGGCCCATTCTACGACGTTGTCCTCCATCACGAGCGCCTCGAATTCAGCCAGCCGGGCCGGTTCGCCGTAGTACCAACGGACCAGCTGGTCGGGCTGCTCGTAGCTCTCGGAGTGCTCCTGCACCAGCGCGCGCACCTGCTCGGGGCGCGGCATGAGGTCGTGGCGCTTCACCAGGTCGCTCACCAGGATCGAGAGCTTGATGCGGCGCGCGGCCCGGTCGGCGAAGAGGTCGGCCGGGAGCGAGAGGTTCTGCGTGGTCATGCCGCGGCTCTTCAGGTCCTCCACGGCCGCCTGCTGCATGCGCCCGATCTCGGCGTCCAGCAGCGAGCGCGGGATGTCGAAGGTCGCCGCCGCGTAGAGGGCTTCCATGACCTGGTCCTTCACCGACTGGCGCACGCGCTTGGTGACTTCCTTGCGGATGTTCTCGCGCACCTCGCCCCTCAACTGCTCGACGTCGCCCGAGGCCACGCCGAGAGACTTGGCGAGCTCGGAATCCAGCGCCGGGAGCTCGGGCTCCGCCACCTGGTTCACGGTCACGGTGAAGTCGGCGGTCTTTCCGCGCACCGACTCGGCGTAATCCTGCGGGAAGGTGACCGGAAAGGATTTCTGCTCGCCCTCCTTCACGCCCACGACCGCGTCCTCGAAGTCGGGCAGCATGCGCTTCTCGCCGACCACGAAGGTGAAGTTGGAGGCCTTGTTGCCCTCGAACGGCTGGCCCGCGATCAGGCCCTCGAAGTCGACGTTCACGAGGTCGCCCTCGCGCGCGGCGCGCTCGACGCGGTTGAACTTGGCGCGCTGCTTGCGAAGCGTCGTGATCGTGGCCTCGACGTTGGCGTCGGCCACCTGGGTCACGGGCCGCGCCACGGCGCGCGCCGAGATGTCGCCGAGGTTCACCTCGGGATAGACCTCGAAGGTCGCGGTGTATTCGATGGCGGTGGCGCCCTCGCCCGCCTGCACCGGGGCGAAGCGCGGGTAGCCGGCGACGCGGTAGTTCTGGTCGCGCACGGCGTCGGCGAAGGACTTCTGCACCGAGTCGGAAAGCACTTCCTGGCGGACCTGGAAGCCGTACTGGCGCTCGACCATCTTGAGCGGCACGTGGCCCGGGCGGAACCCCTGCATCTTCACCGTGCGCGCGAGCTTCTTCAGCCGGGTGGCGATCTCGGCCTCGATCTGGGCGATCGGGACCGACACCGTAAGGTGGCGCTCGAGCGGGCTGGCTGTGTTCTGCACTGCTTGCTGCATCGAATTTTCCTTGTTGGGGAGATTCGGGGTCAGACCCCGCAAACCAAGCAACGGCGAGTTCGGGGTCTGACCCCGGACCGTGGTGCGAAAGGAGGGACTCGAACCCCCATGCCTTTCGGCGCTGGAACCTAAATCCAGTGCGTCTACCAATTCCGCCACTTTCGCGGTCGGCGAATTATACCCGAATTCGCTCATTTCCCGAGGCGGGCACCGGGCACCGAACGACCGATATAATCTCGAAAATTCAAAAGCTTCCACTCCCCTCTTGCCCGTCGATCACTACGAGAACTTCCCGGTGGCTTCCTGGCTCCTGCCGGCCCGCCTGCGCCCCCCGATCGAGGCGATCTATGCCTTCGCCCGCGGCGCCGACGACATCGCCGACGAGGGCGAGCACCCGGACGCCGCCCGCCTGCAGGGCCTCGAGCGCTACCGCCGGGCCCTGGACGAGATCGAGGCCGGGGGGACGCCTGCCGCCCCTCCCTTTACCCGCCTCGCCAGCGCGGTGCGCGCGTACGCCCTCCCGGTGCCGCTCCTGCGCGACCTCCTCGACGCCTTCGCCCAGGACGTGACCAAGCGCCGCTACGCCACCTACGCCGAGCTCCTCGACTACTCGCGCCGCTCCGCCAACCCCATCGGCCGCCTCGTGCTCCACTGCATGGGGACAGACCCCTTAGTCCGCTTTCCGGGTCATGGAAAGCAGACTAAGGGGTCTGTCCCCGAATTCCTGCAGCAGTCGGATGCCATCTGCTCGGCGCTGCAGTTCATCAACTTCTGGCAGGACGTGGCCGTGGATTGGCAGAAGGGACGCGTCTACCTGCCGCAGGAGGACCTGGCGCGCTTCGGGGTGCGCGAGGAGCAGATCGCCCGGCAGGAGGTGGACGACGCCTGGCGCAAGCTGATGGCCTTCGAGTGCGCGCGCTCGCGCGAGCTGTTGCTTTCGGGGGAACCGCTCGCACGCGTGCTGCCCGGTCGCCTGGGCCTCGAGATCCACGCGACGATCCTCGGCGGCGCGGCTATCCTCGACAAGATCGAGGCGGCCGGAGGCGACGTCCTGCGCCAGCGCCCGGTGCTCGGCAAATGGGATTGGGCGGGGATACTCGCGAAGGCGCTACTGCGATGAAGGACAAACCGGGGTCGGGTGGTCCGACCTCCGCGGACGAGTATTGCCGGCAGAAAGCCGCCAGGAGCGGCTCGAGCTTCTACTACAGCTTCCTGTTCCTCCCGCCGGAGCGGCGGCGCGCGATCACCGCGCTCTACGCCTTCTGCCGCGAGGTCGACGACATCGCCGACGAGGTGAGCGACACCGACGTCGCGCGCGCCAAGCTCGCGTGGTGGAGGACCGAGGTCGCCAACCTTTTCGCGGGGCACCCGCACCATCCCGTCACCCGCGCGCTGGCCCCGTTCGTCAGCGCCTACGGGATCGACGCGGCGCGCCTGAACGAGATCATCGACGGCATGGAGATGGATCTCGTCCACCACCGCTACGCCGACTTCGACGCCCTCCGGCTCTACTGCCACCGCGTGGCCGGCGTCGTCGGCCAGCTCTCGGCCTCGATCTTCGGCCACTCCAACCCCTCCACCCTCGAGTACGCCGAAGCGCTCGGGATCGCATTCCAGCTCACCAACATCATCCGCGACGTGGGCGAGGACGCGCGCCGCGACCGCGTGTACCTGCCCGCCGACGAGCTCGCGCGCTTCGGCCTCACCACCGAGGACATCCTCGCGCGCCGCGGCGGCCCGGAGTTCACGCGCTTGATGGAGTTCCAGGCCGAGCGCGCGTTGTCGTGGTACGACGATGCCTTGGCCCACCTGGCGCCCGAGGACCGGAGGAACCAGCGCGCGGGCCTCATCATGGCGGCGATCTACCGCACGCTGCTCGACGAGATCCGGCGCGACGGCTTCCAGGTGCTCGAGAGCCGGGTGACGTTGACGCCGCTGCGCAAGCTCTGGATCGCGTGGCGCACCTGGCTGAGGGCGGGTTGACGCACCGCATCGCCATCGTCGGCGCGGGCTACGCCGGGCTCGCCGCGGCGATCGAGCTCGCGCGCGACGGCTGCAAGGTCACCGTCTTCGAGGCCAACCGCGTGGCCGGCGGCCGCGCGCGCCGGGTGGAGTATCGCGGGATGCTGCTCGACAACGGCCAGCACCTGCTGCTCGGGGCCTACGTGGAGACGCTCGAGCTGATGCGCGACGTGGGGTTGCCGAAGGCGGTGTTGCGCCGGCTTCCGCTCACCCTCGTCATCCCCAACCGCTTCGAGCTGCGCACCCCGCGCTGGCCGGTGCCGCTCAACATCCTCGCGGCGCTCTTCACCGCCCGCGGCCTCACGTGGTCGGACCGCCTGGGCGTCTTCAGGATGTCGCCGCGCGTGAAGCCCGGCATCACGGTCGAGGAGCTCCTGCGCCGCTGCAAGCAGTCCCCGCGCGTGAGCGAATACCTGTGGAAGCCCCTGTGCGTCGCGGCCCTCAACACGCCGGTTGCCGAGGCCGACGCCGAGGTGTTCCTCAACGTGATGCGCGACGCCACGCTGGGCTCGCGCGCCCACAGCGACCTGCTGATCCCCACGGTCGACCTCTCGGCGCTCTTTCCGGATGCGGCGCTCGCCTACCTCGGCGAGTGGCGCAGCGAAATCCTCCTCGGCACTCGCGTGACCGCGATCGAGCAGGACGGCGCGCTCTGGCGGGTGCGCCTGGCCGATGGCGGGGCGCGCGACTTCGATGCCGTGGTGTGCGCGGCCGCTCCGTTCCAGGTACCGGCGATCCTCGAGCAGGTGCCGGCGCTCGCCTCGCTTCGGGCGGGCCTCGAGGCGATGGAGCACCAGCCGATCGCCACCGTGTACCTGCAGTACGACCAGCCAGTCCGCCTGCCCTTCCCGATGGTGGGCCTCGTGGGCGGCCACGTGCAGTGGCTGTTCGACCGCGAGGCCATCTCGGGCCCGGGCGCGCGCGGGCTCGTCGCCGCCGTGATCTCCGCGAGCGGCCCGCACCTCGATCTCGACCACGAGGCGCTCGGCGCGCTCGCCCACCGCGAGCTCTGCGAGGCGCTCGGCGCGCTGCCGGCGCCCGCATGGGCCAAGACGATCGTGGAGAAGCGCGCGACCTTCGCCTGCAAGCCCGGAGCGTTCAGGCCACCCAACGCCACCGAGGCCAAGGGGCTCGTACTGGCGGGCGACTACACTGCGAGCCGATACCCCGCCACGATCGAGAGCGCGGTGCAGAGCGGGCGCCGCGCGGCGCGCGTCGTCATGGAGCAGATCGGATGGTGACCCCGGAACCGACGATTCCCGACCACTACGAGCCCGGGCCGGACCTCCTCGCCGGGCGCGTGATCCTCGTGACCGGCGCGGGCCACGGCCTCGGGCGCGCGGTCGCGATCGCCTGCGCGAGCCACGGCGCCACGGTGGCGCTCCTCGGGCGCCGCCAGGAAAAGCTCGAGGCGACCTACGACGCGATCAGCGCCGCGAAGGGCGCGGAGCCCGCGCTCGTGCCGCTCGACCTCGCGGCCGCGGGCAGCGCCGAGTACGAGTCGCTCGCGCAGGTGATCCGCAAGGACATGAAGCGCCTGGACGGCATCGCGCACTGCGCCAGCCACTTCGTGCCGCTGGGCCCGCTCGCCAACCAGACGATCGAGACGTGGATGACGCTCTTTCGCGTGAACCTCGCCGCTCCCTTCGCGATCACGCGCGCGTGCCTGCCGCTCCTCGCGGCCGCCGCCGACGCGTCCGTCGTCTTCACCGGCGAGACCCACGGCGCGCGCCCCGCGGCGTACTGGGGCGGCTTCGCGGTCTCGAAATCCGGGCTGTCGCCGCTCGTCCACATCTGGGCCGACGAGCGCTCACGCACGCCCGTCCCGCGCATGAACGTCCTCATCCCCGGCCCGATCGCCAGCCCGCAACGCGCCCGCAGCCATCCCGGCGAGGATCCGACAGGCCTTCGCACTGTCGAAGAGGCGGCGCGCGGGTTCCTCTACCTCCTCGGGCCCGAAAGTGTCTCGATCACCGGAAAAACGCTGGAGATGTGAACCGCTGCACAGGCTTTCTGGGCGGCAATCGGTTAGACTAGGAACTGGCCGAAATTTGCACTGTAAGTCCCTGCATTACCACAACTAAATCGCGAGGCCGGCTCTCCGCCGATCAACCAGGTCGTACGATGCTCGACACGGCTAATCGAACGTTCATCTGCAGCGTCGTGTTCATCGACCTGGTGGGCTATTCCAAGAAGCCCGTGACAGAGCAGATCCGCCTCAAGTCGAGCCTCACGAACAACCTGTCCGAGGCGATCAAGGACATCCCGATCAACGACCGCATCATCCTCGACACCGGGGACGGCGCGGCGATCAGCTTCCTGGGCGACCCCGAGGACGCGCTCTTCGTGACGTTGAGCCTGCGCGAGGCGATGAGGCGCGCGGCGGCCGAGGCCGCGGCCGATGCGCCACCGGACGACAACGTGCGCATGGGCATCAACCTGGGGCCCGTGAAGCTGGTGAAGGACATCAACGGC
>Ga0307505_10002872_pt1 | contig 11422 bp, 7 predicted proteins | sample 23_S_MG_FD_202183 | JGI IMG/M metagenome (GOLD analysis project Ga0307505, IMG submission 202183) | Soil microbial communities from Populus trichocarpa stands in riparian zone in the Pacific Northwest, United States - 23_S | ecosystem: Environmental > Terrestrial > Soil > Riparian zone > Trees...
GCTGGTGGCGAAGCGGCGCACCAGCGCCTTCTGCTGGTCGCGCAGGCGCTTCTTTTCCAGGCTGGAGTTGATGCGCGCCTTCAAGAGCACCGGGTTCACCGGCTTGGGCAGGTAGTCGTCGGCGCCCAGCTCGATGCAGCGCGCCACGTGCGCCACGCCCTCGAGCGAGCTGGTGACGATGACCGGCAGGTCGCGCAAGCGCAGGTCGGCAGCCAGGTGTTCCAGCACCTCGAAGCCGGTCATCTCGGGCATCTCCATGTCCAGCAGCAGCAGGTCGAAGCTCTCGCGCCGCAGCATCTCCAGCGCGATGCGGCCGTTCTCGGCGCTGGCCACGCGGTGGCCCTGCAGTTCCAGGCTGCGCATCAGCAGCAGCCGGTTGACCTTGTTGTCGTCGGCGACCAGCAGGCGCGAGCCGGTCTCAGCCATGGGCGAGATCCTGCAGCGCGGCGGCGACCCGCTCGTATTCGGCCTGCAGCGCGTCGATGGGTGCGGCATCGGTGGCCAGCCCGCCCAGCTCCAGCTCGCGCGCCATCTCGCCCAGGCACAGCGCGCCGAAGGTGTTGGCGTTGGACTTGATGGAATGTGCCGCGCGGCGGAACCGGTCGGCCGAGCCCTCGGCCATCGCCGCGCGCAGTTCGCCCAGCATCTGCGGTGCCTCTTCGAGGAAGGTGCCGATCAGCTCGCTCACGAACTCGGCGCCGGCCGTGTCCTGCAACTCGGCGAAGGTGGCGGCGTCGATGGGGTCGTCGCTCATGTCAGCGGTCCTTTCGGGGATTCACATTGTCCAGCGCAGTAACCAGCGCGTCCACACGGATCGGCTTGGTGACGTAGTCGTCCATGCCGGCGGCCAGGCATTCCTCGCGGTCGCCGGCCATCGCGTTGGCGGTCATCGCGACGATGCGCGGACGCTGGCCGTCGGGCCATTGCGCGACGATGCGGCGCGAGGCTTCGAGCCCATCCATCTCCGGCATCTGGACGTCCATCAGCACCACGTCGTAGGGCTGCCGCGCGCAGCACTCGACGGCCTCGATGCCGTTGCTGGCCAGGTCGGCGCGATAGCCCATCTGCTGCAGGATGCGCAGCGCAAGCTTCTGGTTCACCACGTTGTCCTCGGCCAGCAGGATGCGCAGCGGGTGGTGTTCGGCCATCTGCGCGTCCATGCGCGGCTTGGCCGGGGCGGCAGGGCGGCGCGGTTCGTGCGCACCCTGCGCCAGCAGCGAGACCAAGGTGTCGAACAGCTGGCTCTGGCGCAGCGGCTTGCCCAGCGTGGCGGCGAACAGCTGGGTGCCGGCTTCCTTGCGGCCCAGGCTGCTGAACAGCACCAGCGGCAGCCCGTGGCCGGCCTCGCGGATCTTCTGCGCCAGCATCGCGCCGTCCGTGTCCGGCATGTGCATGTCCAGGACGGCCAGGTCATAGGGTTGCGCCTTGAGCATCTCCAAGGCCTGCGCCGGGAACTCGGTGTCCTGCACCACCATGCCCCACTTGGCCGTCTGCAGCGCCAGGATGCGTCGGTTGGTGGCGTTGTCGTCCACCACCAGGATGCGCTTGCCTACCAAGGCGGGCTGCTGGCCCAGGAAGTCGCGCCGCTGGCCATGCGGCAGCTGCGCCGGCACGCAGCGCATGGTGAAGTGGAAGGTCGAGCCCAGGCCCGGCCCGGCGCTCTCGGCCCAGATCGTGCCGCCCATCAGCTCGGCCAACAGCTTGCTGATCGCCAGCCCCAGCCCCGTGCCGCCGTACTTGCGCGTGGTGCCGCTGTCGGCCTGGCTGAACTTCTGGAACAGGCGCGACAGGCCCGCCTCGCTCAGCCCGATGCCGGTGTCGCGCACGGTGAAGTGCAGACTGCTGTCTTCGCCGCTCTGCTCGTCGCCTTCGGCGCGCACGCTCAGCACGACTTCACCCTTCTCGGTGAACTTGACCGAGTTGCTCAGCAGGTTCAGCAGGATCTGCCGCAGCCGCGTCACGTCGCCGTCGATCGCGGCCGGCAGCTCGCCTTCGAAGACATAGGCGATGTCCAGGTGCTTCTCGGCCGCGCGGCCACCGATCAGGTCCATCGCCGATTCCACGCACTCGCGCAGGTCGAAGGGGTGGCGCTCGATGTCCATGCGCCCGGCCTCGATCTTGGAGAAGTCGAGGATGTCGTTGATGATCGTCAGCAGCGAATCGCCCGAATCGCGGATGGTGGTGGCGAAGTCGCGCTGGTCTTCCGTCAGCGGCGTGTCCAGCAGCAGTCCGCTCATGCCGATGACCGCGTTCATCGGCGTGCGGATCTCGTGGCTCATCGTCGCCAGGAAGGCGCTCTTGGCTTCGTTGGCGGCCTCGGCCTGGGCGCGCGCTTCCTGCGTCTCGTTGAACAGCCGCACGTTCTCGATGGCGATCACCGCCTGGTCGGCGAAGGTCTGCAGCAGATCGATCTGGCGCCGTGGCGTTTGGCCCGGCTCGCGCCAGGCGACGTGGACCGTGCCGACTGGCTGGCCGTCCTTCAGCATCGGCGCGATGATCATGCGCCGCCAGCCCCCCGTCTTGGCCAGCACCGCCGTGGAGTGCCCCTCGGCCTGCGTGTCCTCGACCGCGACTGCCTTGCCACCCAGGATCACCCGCCCGGCCAGGGTTTTGTCGTCGAGCGGCATCGGGTACAGCGTCTGCACCTGCGCCAGCGCCTCGGCCGGCCAGTTGCGGTGCGCGGCAAAGTGGATCAAGCGTCCGTCGTAGCGGAAGATCGCCATCAGCTGCGACTGGAACAGCCGCATGCCCGAGTCCATGATGGCCTCGAACACCGGCGCCACGTCGCTGGGTGATTCGCTGATCACGCGCAGCACCTGGCCGATCGCGGTCTGGTAGTCCAGCGACTCGCCGAGTTCCGAGGTGCGACGCGCCAGTTGTCGCTGCAGCACGGCGGCGTCTTGCGCATGGGCCAGCGCCGCCGCGGCCATCGCGGCCAGCATCGCCAGCAGCCCGCGATCGGCTTCCTCGAAGCGCCCATGTGCGCCTTCGAGGTCGGCATACAGGCAACCCAGCGGCCCCTGCGGCGCCAGCAGCGGCGCCACCAGGCAGCTGCGCTGGTCGGCCGGCGCGGCATCGTCGGGCCCGTGGCGCAGGCGGCTGTCTCCCGTGGCCAGGGCTTCGCTCAGCCAGGGGCCGACGACCTGCAGCAAAGCCTCGGCGCTTTCGCCGGCCGGTAGCCTGGACCCGGCCATGCGCGCATCCGGCTGCAGCACCAGGAGCACGCGCTGCGCCGCCAACAGTCGGGCGGCTTCGCTGACGATGGCCGCGTGCAGCGCGGCTTCATCCTTCGGCTGGCCCAGGCGCAGAGGCAGCCGGGCCAGCCGATCGAGCCGCGCTGTCGATGGGCGCTGCCTCGCCGCCGGGTGATGTATATTGATCATGTTTATGTCAACATGACGGAGAGTCATGGCACTTCAGATTGCAAACCCTGCGGTGGTCAGCAAGGTCGAGCGCCTGGCCAAACGCACGGGGCTGAGCAAGACGGCCGTGGTCGAACGTGCCGTCGATCGGCTGCTCGGCGAAATCGCCGACCGGCCCAGGGCATCCGGACAACTGGCCGCCTTGCTCGCGCAGCTCGACCGCATACCCGACCGCGCCGACGCGTCGGACCCGTTGCAGTGGGATGAACACGGCCTGCCGAAGTGATCGTCGCCGACACCTCCGCGATAGTGGCGATCGCGTTTGCAGAACCGGAGCGCGAAGCCTTCGTGCAGGCCATCGAGCGCGCCGAGCGCGCCTTGATCAGCACCGTGTCGGTGGTCGAGGCGCGCATGGTGGTGCATGGCCGGCGCGGGCAGCGGGCGGTGGTGCTGGTCGATGACCTGCTGCGCTTGCCGATGTTCGAGATCGTCGCGCCCGGGCCGGCGGAGATGGATGCGGCCTATGCCGCATTCGTGGCCTTCGGCAAAGGCAGCGGGCATGCTGCCGCGTTGAACTTCGGCGACCTGTTCAGCTACGCGCTGGCCAAGGTGCGCGGCCTGCCGCTGCTGTACAAGGGCAGCGACTTTTCGGAAACCGATATTGCCAGCGCGCTGAGCCTCTGACAGCGCCGCCCCCGTTCGGGCCCGATGGCGGCGCGCGGCAATCGGCAGCCGCCGGTCCTCGGTTTCAGTGCGCATCGCGAGGCTTCACCTGGGTCAGTGCCTGCACCAGCGCATCCACGCGGATGGGCTTGGTGACGTAGTCGTCCATGCCCGCGGCCAGGCATTGCTCGCGGTCGCCCTGCATCGCGTTGGCGGTCATCGCCACGATGCGCGGGCGTTGCTCTGCGGGCCATTTGGCGACGATGCGGCGTGTGGCCTCCAGCCCGTCCATCTCGGGCATCTGCACATCCATCAACACCACGTCGTAGGGCTGGCGTTCGACGCTTTCGATGGCCTCGATGCCGTTGCTCGCCAGGTCGGCGCGGTAGCCCATCTGCTGCAGCAGGCGCAGGGCCAGCTTCTGGTTGACCACGTTGTCCTCGGCCAGCAGGATGCGCAGCGGGTGGCGCGCGGCCAGCGTGGCGTCGATCTTCGGCTTGAGCGCGCTGGGCGCGGCCACCGGGGCGCGGTCATGTGCCAGCAGCGTGACCAGCGTGTCGAACAGCTGGCTCTGGTGCAGCGGCTTGGCGAGCTGGGCGGCGAACAGCCCGGATGCGCCCTCCTGCCGGCCGAGCGAACTGAACAGCACCAGCGGCAGCGTGTGGCCGGCTTCGCGGATGCGCGCGGCCAGCGTTGCACCGTCCATGCCCGGCATGTGCATGTCCAGGATGGCCAGGTCGAAGCGTTCGTGCTTCAACAATTCCAGCGCCTGCTGCGGTGCTTCGGTATCGACGCAGTGCATGCCCCAGCGGGCGGTCTGCAGCGCCAGGATGCGCCGGTTGGTGGCGTTGTCGTCGACCACCAGCATGCGCTTGCCTTTCAGCGCCGGCTGCTCGCCGCTGAAGTCGCGCCGACGGCCCTCGCGGCCTTCGGGCAAGGCGACCTGGCGGGCGTCGATCGTGAAGTGGAAGCTCGAGCCGCTGCCTGGCCCGGCACTTTCCACCCACATCGTGCCGCCCATCAACTCGGCCAGCAGCTTGCTGATGGCCAGGCCCAGCCCGGTACCGCCGTACTTGCGCGTGGTGCTGCTGTCGGCCTGGCTGAACTTCTGGAACAGCCGCGCCTTGCCGGCTTCGGACAGGCCGATGCCGGTGTCGCGCACCGTGAAATGCAGCTTGCCGCCGTCGGCCGCGACGCTGAGCACCACTTCGCCCGCCTCGGTGAACTTGACCGCGTTGGACAGCAGGTTCAGCAGGATCTGGCGCAGCCGCGTCACGTCGCCCTCGATGGCCGCCGGCACCTCGCTTTCGAACAGGTAGGCCAGGTCGAGCTGCTTGTCCGACGCGCGCCCGGCGATCAGGTCCAGCGCCGACTCGACGCATTCGCGCAGGTCGAAGGGCTGCATCTCGATGTCCATGCGGCCGGCCTCGATCTTCGAGAAGTCGAGGATGTCGTTGATGATCGTCAGCAGTGCGTCGCCGCTGTCGCGGATGGTCGACGCGAAGTCGCGCTGCTCGTCGGACAGCGGCGTGTCCAGCAGCAGCCCGCTCATGCCGATGACGGCGTTCATCGGCGTGCGGATCTCGTGGCTCATTGTCGCCAGGAAGGCGCTCTTGGCTTCGTTGGCGGCTTCGGCCTGGGCGCGGGCTTCCCGCGTTTCCTTGAACAGGCGCGTGTTCTGGATCGCGATCACCGCCTGGTCGACGAAGGAGCGCAGCAGCGCGATCTGCTTGGCGCTGAACGCGCCGGGCTCCTTGCGCGCGATGCCGAACGCGCCGATGCATTCGTCGCCTTGCATGATGGGCAGCATCAGCGACGAGCGGAAGCCTTCGGCTTCCTGAACGCTCTGCTGATGCGGCGGCAACTCGACCGCCAGCCAGTCGGGCAGCTGCAGCGCCTGCTTGCCGAGCATCACCTGCGACGGGAAGTTGGCCTGCGCGTCGAGCGGCGTCAGCTCGGCCGAAGGGCCGGTGATCGGCTGCCCCGGCCGGGCCACCGACATCGCGCGGAAGTGGTCGCCCTCGCGCATCAGCAGCAGGGCCGTCGCGTCCTTGAACAGCCGGAAGGCCGTGCCGACGATGGCGTGGAACACCGGCTGGATGTCGTTCGGCGATTCGCTGATGACACGCAGGATGCCGGCGGTGGCCGTCTGCTGCTCGAGCGCCTCTTGTGTTTCGTTGAACAGCCGCGCGTTCTGGATGGCGATCGCCGCCTGGTCGGCGAAGGTCTTCAGCAGGTGGCCGTCGCGTTCGCTGAAGGGCCGCATGTCCAGGTGCAATGCGGACACGGCACCGTGGATGTGCTCGCCCGAATCCATCACCGCGCTGAGCATCGACGCGTTGCCCAGCCGGCGCGCCGCCTCGCGCAGGCTGTCGGGCACGCCTTCGCCGTGCAGCAGGTCGGGCCAGTACGAAGCGCTGCCGGTCAGCAGCGTGCGCGTCGGCGCCGGCCGCGGGAACAGGCTGCGCATCGCTTCGACCTTGTCGCCGCTGCCTGCACGCCAGTAGAAACGGCCGTCGTCGCCGGTCGAGCTGATGACCAGCTCGGCGCCGGGCAGCAGCCGCTGCAGGCTGGCGCAGATGCTGTCGAACACCGGCTGCGCATCGGCCATCGACGCGCTGACGATGCGCAGCACGTCGGCGGTGGCGGTCTGCTGCTCCAGCGCCACCGCCAGCTCGCCGGCGCGCTGCTCCAGCTGCGCGGTGCGCTCGGCCACCTTGGCCTCCAGGCCCTCGCTGGCGCGGATGTTGGCCAGCGCCACCGCCGCCTGGCTGGCCAGCAGCGCCAGCAGGTCGCGGTCGCTGTCGCCGAAGCGGCCGAAGCAGCCTTCGATGTCGGCATACAGATGGCCCAGCAGCTGGCGCTGCGCGATCAGCGGCGCCACCAGGCAGGAGCGCTGGTCCACGGCCTCGGCGCCCTCGGGTCCATGGCGCAGCCGCGCCAGCCGCGTGTGCCGCGCTTCGTCGAGCCAGGGCCGGATGGCCTGCAGCAGCGGCTCGGCCGGCTCGCCCGGCGGCAGCTGCGCGCCGGCGAGGGTCAGTGCCTCGCCGTCGGCCAGCACCAGCAGCACCCGTTCGGCGCCTGTCAACTCGGTGGCTTCCTCGACCAGGAATTCGTGCAGCCCGGCGGCGCTGTGCAGCTGGTTCATGCGCACGCCGGTGTCGACCAGGCGTTCGAAAGGCTCGCGCAGCTGGGTGAGCGCGCTCAGGTGCGCCAGCGTGCGCGCCGGCGCCAGACCGCGCCGCCGGCCTTCGGCGATCCATGCCAGGATCAGCTCGCGATGGGCCTCGACCTTGTTGAACCAGCTGCGGCGCAGGCCTTCGTCGCTGAGGTTGGCCACGCCGTCGAGCATCACGCGGTAGCCGGCGGCCAGGGCCTGGCGCGCTTGCGCCTCGTGGCCGTTGGCCTGCAGCGCACGCACGTGCCACCACCAGGCCGAGGCCGGCGTGAACATGCTACCCAGGCCGCCGTCGCCGCGCGAGCGCAGCTGCGCCACCGCCTGCTGCGTGGCCGCCAGCGCCGGCGCCGCGTCGCCGGTGTCGACCAGCGTGCGGCCCAGCTCGGTGCGCGACACCACTTGCATGGTGGTGTCGCCGCAGGCGTCGGCCAGCGCCACCGCGGCCTCGAAGTGGCCCCGCGCAGCGGCCCATTCGGCATGCAACCGCGCCGCGCGGCCCAGCACCAGCTGGGCGACCACGCTGAACCACGGGTCGTCGATCTCCGGGGCCTGTGCGGCCACCTGTTCGGCATAGCGGCGTGCCGGCCCGGCGCGGCCCAGCTGGCTTTCGATCACCGACTGCACCGCGGCAAAGTAGCCGGGATGCTGGTGCAGCGCATGGATGCTGTCGGCGTCGACCGTGTGGCCGCCGGGGTTGCGCGCGCGCCCGTACAGCCCGATCGAGCCATAGGCCATCGCCAGGTTGCCCAGGCTGGCGCCGGCACGTTCGGGCTGGCCGGCGGCGACGAAGGCGGCCACGGCCTGCTTCAGGCCCTTGAGGCGCAGCGCCATGTCGGCATGCTCGCGGTACAGCACGTTGCTGGCGGCGCCGATGCCCTCCTGGTCGCCGCTGTGGCGTGCCAGCGCGAGCGCTGCCGTGGCGCAGCGCTCGCGCTCGCGCGGCTGGCCCAGCTGGTCGTGCGCATGGGCCTGTGCCCACAGCGCGCGCCCCTGCCAGACGCGGTCGCCCAGCGCTTCGAAGAGCGCGGCGGACTGCTGTGCATGCTGCAGCGCCGCGCGGTTGTCGAACTGGCGGAACTGCGCCTCGCTCAGGCGGAACAGCGCCAGGCCTTCCAGCGCAGGTTGAGACGCGCGCCGTGCGGCGGCGCGCGCGTCCACGGCGCTGTGCGCGGCATCGGCATGGCGGGACTGGCGCAGCTGCACCGCCGCCAGCCGGCACAGCGCCTGAGCCAGCAGGGCCGCGCCGCCGTCGCGTCGCGCCAGCTGCAGCATGGCCTGCGCATCGGCCAGCGCCTCGTCCACGGCAAACAGCGCCGCGCGGCTTTCGGCGCGGCGGTCGAGCAGCTCGATCCGTTGCGCAGTGCTCAGGCCCGGCGCGGCCAGCGCCTCGGTGGCCAGCGCCACGGCCTGGGCATGCTGGCCGGCCCAGGCGCAGTCGGCAATGGCTTGCAACCGCTGGGCAACGTCGGGCGTTCGCGGCTTGGGCATGAGTGGGCAGCGGGTTCGCGATGAGTCTACAGGCGCAGCAGGCAGAATCACCCGCAGTGAAACCCAGGGGCGATTCCCTCATGAACGATGCCGAATCGCGCCGCGTCGTGCTGGCGGCGCTGCTGCTGGCCTGCACGCCGCGCCTTGCGCAGGCGGCCTGGCCCGAACGGCCGATCACGCTGGTCGTGCCCTTCGGCCCGGGCGGCATCGCCGACCTGACGGCGCGCACCGTGGCGCAGGCGATGAGCGCGACGCTGAAGGTGCCGATCGTCGTCGACAACAAGCCCAGCGCCGGCAGCATCGTCGGCAGCGCTGCGGTGGCGCAGGCCGCGCCCGACGGCCACACGCTGCTGCTGTTGAGCAATGCCAATGCGGTGAGTGCGGGCCTGTTCAGGAAGCTGCCCTTCGACGTGCAGAAGGACTTCGCGCCGGTGAGCCTGCTGGGCGTCTTCGACCTGGCGCTGTTCGTGAGCGCGGAGTCGAAGCTGAAGAGCGTGCGCGAGCTGGTCGACGGCGCCAAGGCGCGGCCGGGCCAGCTGAGCATCGGCACCATCGCGGTCGGCAGCACGCAGAACCTGTCGGCCGAGCTGTTCAAGGCGCGCACCGGCATCGACGCATTGATCGTGCCGTACAAGAGTTCGCCGGCGGTGCTGACGGCACTGCGCGCCGGCGAGATCGACGCGGCCTTCGAGATCCTGGGTCCGATGCTGCCGCAGCTGCAGGCCCAGGCGGTGCGCGCGCTGGCCGTCACCTCGGACCGGCGCTTCGCCGCCTTGCCCGAGGTGCCGACGATGCGCGAAGCCGGCGTGAGCGACTACGAGGTCGCCTCGTGGAACGCGCTGGCCGCGCCGGCGAAGACGCCGCCGGCGGTGATCGAACGCCTCAACGCCGCCGCCAACGAGGCGCTGAAGAGCCCCGCGGTGCAGCAGCGTTTGCTGGCGCTGGGCGTGCGCGCGCAAGGCGGCACGCCGCAGCAGCTGCAGGCGCTGCTGGCCAGCGAGATCCGCCATTGGGGCGAGGTCATCCGCGCGGCGAAGATCGAGCCGGAATGAGCGGGATGCAATGGACCTGAAGCAGCTCGAATACTTCGTGCAGGTGGCCGAGTTCGGCAGCTTCACGCAATCCTCGCGCTTCCTGCGCGTGGCGCAGCCGGCGCTGAGCCGGCAGGTGCGCGCGCTCGAGGTCGAACTGCGCCAGACGCTGTTCCAGCGCAACGGCCGCGGCGTCACGCTCACCGAACCAGGCAAGCGCTTGCTGGAGCATGCGCGCGGCATCCTGCAGCAGGTACAGCGAGCGCGCCACGACCTGGAGCAGCAGCGCGGCGCGGTCAGCGGCCGGCTGGTGATCGGGCTGCCGCCCAGCGTCAGCCGCACGCTCACCGCGCCGCTGGTGCGCACCTTCCGCGAGCGCTTTCCCGGGGCCAGCTTCGGTGTCGTCGAAGGCCTGTCGGCCCACCTGCTGGAATGGCTGGCGGTGGGGCGCGTCGACTTTGCGCTGGTCTACAGCGGCAGCGCGCCGGCGGCGATCGAGCTGGAAGCGCTGCGCGTGGAGCCGATGTACCTGGTCGGTGCACGCCCGGCCAAGGCCGGCGCCAGGCTCGTCGGCCCGGTGGTCGGCCTGGCTCAGGTGGCAGCCACCGAACTGGTGATCCCGCCGCGGCCGCATTCGATCCGCATGCTGCTCGATTCGTCGTTGGCCGATGCCGGGCTGAAAGCGCGCGTGGCGCTGGAGATCGAGAGCATTCCGACCATCCTGGACCTGGTGCAGCACGAAGGATTCCATGCGGTGCTGACGCTCAACGCCATCCGCCGCAGCGGCAACGAGGCCAGCTTCCAGGTTCGGCCCATCGGCCAGCCGCGGCTGACAGCGACGCTGCGTCTGGCGACTTCGGCGCAGCGGCCGGGCGGCCCGTTGATGGAACAGTCGATCGCGCTGGTCAAGTCGCTGGTGGCGGCGCACTGGTCCTGAGTGCGCCGGCTTCCAGCCGCTGCTTCAGCCGCCTGAACAGCCCGAAGGCCAGCGCCGCACCGACGAACAACACGACGGCGAACTGGATCGGCACGAAGGGGTCGCGGCTGGCGTCGTACAGCCCGCCGGCCAGCGGCGGGCCCAGCGACAGCAGCACGAAGTAGATGCTGAAGAACACGCCCATGCCGAAGGCGCGGCGCTGCGGCGCCATGGCCTCGCCGGTGAGCGCCATGATCACGCCGGCCGGCGCGCCGCCGGCCAGGCCGTAGATCAGGCTCAGCGGCACCGCCCAGGCGGTCTGGCGCAGCAGCAGCAGCGCCGCCACGCCGACCACGCAGCACAGGTAGAACATCAGCGCGCCGCGGCCACTGCGGTCGGCGATGCGCCCGCCGATGGCGCCGGAGAAGATCATCGCCCAGCTGGCCAGGCTGATGATCGCCGCCGCCTGCACCGGCCCGTGGCCGCCGGCCACCAGCACACGCGGCGCGAAGCTCAGGAAGACGATGTAGCCGGCGTTGTACAAGCCCCAGCAGGTGGCGGCCAGCAGCGTCAGCAGCAGCTCGTCGCGCGGCAGGCCGATGGGCCCGCTCGCCAGCGGCGCCAGCGCCGGCGGCGGCCGGTACAGCATGAACACGGCCACGGCGCCGAAGGCGCAGTACAGCGCGGCCACCACGAACACCGCGCGCCAGTCGAAGTGCAGATCGATCCACACCTGGCCGATCTGCCCCAGCGCGATGCCCAAGGGCCAGCTCATCACCAGGAT
>Ga0307505_10002873_pt1 | contig 11416 bp, 12 predicted proteins | sample 23_S_MG_FD_202183 | JGI IMG/M metagenome (GOLD analysis project Ga0307505, IMG submission 202183) | Soil microbial communities from Populus trichocarpa stands in riparian zone in the Pacific Northwest, United States - 23_S | ecosystem: Environmental > Terrestrial > Soil > Riparian zone > Trees...
GGGCCACACCGGCTTCGGGGTCGACCACGAGGTCGGCGGCACCGGTCACTGCTGCCTTGCCCATCCCTCTAGCGACGACAGCGGCGTGAGAGGTCTTCCCTCCCTGGCTGGTGAGGATTCCCACCGCAGCCGCCATGCCATGGATGTCGTCGGGTGTGGTCTCCGGCCGGACGAGGATGACGATCTCCCCATCCTGGGCCATTTCGACAGCCCGGTCGGAGGTGAACACCACCTTGCCTGCGGCGGCCCCGGGGGAGGCTGCCACCCCCTTGATGATCGCTGCGGGAGCGACGTCGAGGTCGATCCTGGGTCGGTGCAATTGCTCCAATGCCGCCGGAGGCACGCGCTGGATGGCGGCGTTGCGGTCGATGAGACCCTCCTTCGCCATCGTCACCGCGAGACGAACAGCTGCCTCCGCCGTGCGTTTCCCCACCCGCGTTTGGAGTATGTAGAGGATGTCTCGCTCGATGGTGAACTCGATGTCACACATGTCCTGGTAGTGCTGCTCCAATTGGTCCATGATCTCGAGCAGCCGGGTGTGGCACTCGAGATGGAGACCGGCGAGCTCGTCGAGCGTCATCGTGTTCCTGATCCCGGCGACGACATCTTCACCCTGGGCGCGGGGGAGGTAATCGCCATACGAGAGACGCCGCCCGGTGGCCGGGTCGCGGGTGAAGCACACTCCCGTCCCCGAGTCGTCTCCGAGGTCGCCGAACACCATCATCTGGACGTTGGCAGCGGTGCCGAGATCGTCCGGGATCCGGTTGAGCCGGCGGTAGTCACGGGCCCGCTTGTTCGACCACGAGTTGAACACCGCCGATACGGCGCCCCGCAACTGGTCCATGGGCTCGTGGGGCAGCTCACCGGGTCGCTGCTCCTCGACGATGGCCTGGAACCGTCGCGTCGCGGTCTCGAGGTCCTCCGCACTCAACTTGGAGTCGTCTTGCACACCCGCTTCATCGCGGAGCTCGGCGAGAACCTTCTGGAAATGGTGATCGGGTATGCCAAGGACGACGTCGGCATACATCTGGGTGAACCGGCGATAGGCATCCCATGCGAAGTGGGAGTCACCGGACCAGGCGATGAGCGCGTCGGCCACCTCGTCGTTGATCCCGATGTTGAGCACCGTGTCCATCATCCCGGGCATGGAGAACTTGGCCCCCGAGCGCACCGAGAGGAGGATCGGCTCAGGCCCGGAGCCAAAAGTGCGCCCGGTCGTCTTCTCGAGACGCTCCACAGCTGCGTCGACGTGTTCCCAGAGATCAGTGGGGAGGTCACCTTCCTCCATGGCCCGGCGGCAAACCTCGGTGGTGATGATGAAACCGGGGGGGACAGGCAGGCCCAGGCTGGTCATCTCGGCCAGGCCGGCGCCTTTGCCGCCCAGCAGCTCCTTGTCGGAACCGTCGGCGTCGGCGAAGTCGAATAGATACGGCAAGAGGAGAGGTTCTTTCGCTGGCTGGACCCAAACTACCAATGCTTCGGGATGACGGGCGAGACGGTCCACCCGTAACTTCCGGCGATCTTGGATGTAGCCTCGCCGGCGAATGACGGTCTATCTCTCCCACGCCACTTCGTTCTGTGGTGCCGTTTGGAACCCCATTCGCACGCTCCTTACAGGGGTCGAGACCGTCGCGTGGGACCACCCCGGCCATGGCAGCGGTCCTGAGATCGACCCTCCGATCGATTGGCGTGTGTTCGGCCGCCACGTCCTCGATGTGACCGAGCCGGGTGGCATTGGGGTGGGTCACTCGATGGGTGCTGCCGCTCTGGCGATGGCCCAGGCCGCGGATCCGTCGCGTTTTCGGGCCCTGATCCTGATCGAGCCCGTCGTGTTTCCCGGGCCATACGGGAGAGAAGGTCGGGAGTCGATGGCCGAGACGGCCCAGCGACGGAAACACACCTTCGGGTCACGTCAGGCGGCTGCGGATCATTTTCGGGGTCGCGGAGCCTTCGCCAGCTGGGTCGACGCTGCGTTCGAGGGATACATCGAGTGCGGCCTGATCGGGGACGACGAGGTGCGGCTGGCATGTAGGCCCGAGGTCGAGGCCGATATCTACAGGGCGTGGAGGGATCATGACACCTGGGACAAGCTCGGGTCGATCGACGTTCCGGTGCTCGTGATGGCTGGCGAGGCGTCGGACACCATCACGCCCGAATTCGCCAGGGAGCAGGCGGCTCAGTTCCCCAGGGCCGGTGTCGAGATCGTCCCCGGCACCAGCCACTTCCTGCCCATGGAGAGGCCCGACATCGTGGCGGACCGGGTCCGTCGCCTCGTCGAGGTCACAGGCGAGCCGACCTGATTGGTGCGTCAGCTCAACAGATCCTTCATCTTGTTGTAGATCAGATGGGTGGAGCGCCGCGGCGCAGCGCGATTGGCCAGATTCATCAGACGGGCATCACGCCCGACGTAGATGTGGAACTGGTCGTCCTCGATGCCGTCGATGATGATGCGTGCTGCGTCTTTGGATGAGGTTGTCGGGAACTTGCTCTCTTCGGCGGCGCCCGCTCCACTCGGGATGGCGACTCCTGAGTTCGATGTGATCTCGGTGGCCACCGCTCCCGGGAAGATCACCGAGACGCCAACATTCGTGTCCAGCAATTCGGCGTAGAGCCCTTCGGTCATGAGCTTGACGGCGGCCTTGCTCGCGCCGTAGATGGTCTGTCCCGGCACCGGCAGGAACCCTCCCATGCTGGAAACGTTGGCGATGTGGGCTTCGGGTCGTTGCAGGAGCAACGGCAAGAACGCCTTGACCATGTGGATCGTCCCGTAGAGGTTGACGTTGATGACCCTCTCGATCGCCTCGTAGTCGAGCTCGTTGAGTTTGACGAAGGGCTGGATGATGCCTGCGACGTTGATGATCCCGTCGACAACTCCAGGACTCTCACCGACCTGATCCGGAAGTGCGTGGGTGGCCGCGCGGTCAGTGATGTCGACTACATGGGTGCTCAACCGATCTCCGGAATCTGCCATCTCCCGGGTTTGGGCGAGGCTGTCGTCACGGATGTCGGCTGCTGCCACCCGGGAACCCCGGCGAAGAAGTTCCAGAACCACCTGTTGACCGATTCCGTTGCCTCCCCCGGTGACCACGAACACTTTGTCTGCGACCTTCATTGGCGAGTCCTTCCTGGAAGTGTCGTTGCCGACTCTATGGAGCCTGCAGGGGGTGGCACAGAGGCGAACGGCCCTGAGGTCCTAGGCGGGTCGAGATGGTCGAGAGGGGTGGTGGTGGGGGCGGCTGCCCCTAGGTTCGGACGAGTTCGGCGAGTCGCCTTGTGATGGGTGGGCGCAGGTTGGGGTAGGGGGTCCAGTCGGGTCGACGGAACACCCGTCTGTCTGGTGGTCCGGTGATGTACCACCGATGTTCGTGGACGAACCGGTGGTGGGTGCCACACAAGAGGATGAGGTTGTCGAGGTCGGTCCGACCGCCGACAGCCCAGGGGACGATGTGGTGGACCTGAAGCCAACGGGTGTTACGGCAGCCGGGATGCTGGCAGGTGCCGTTGTCGCGTTCGATGACGAGACGGCGCAGCCACTCGGGGATTCTGCGTGTTCGCCTGCCCACTCCGATGATCTGGCTGCCGTCTTTGATGATGGTTTGGATGGTGCCGTCACAGCCGAGACGTTGTGCGGTGCTGTTGGCGATGGGGGCGGTGTTGTCGACGTAGGCGGTCCCCTGATCGGTGGTGGTGAGTGCCTCGAGCTCGGCGAAAACGACGATTTCGGCTGGATTGGTGGCGGAGTCTCCGCCGGTGGCGGCCAGTTCGACGAGAGCGTCGGCTGCCCGGTGTTCGTAGAGGTCGAACATGCCGGTCTCCGCATCAGGAGCCATTTGGTCGACACGAGAGTCGATCGCCTGGTCGAAGATCCTGCCCTCGGCTCCGGGGAGACGACCACGGAACCTGAGCTCCGACTCGTCGAGATTCCACTGTCTGACCAGTCGACGACGCTCCCAGATCGACCTGGCTTCTTCCTCAGTGACGCCACGATGCCGGCGGGCCAGCCGGTCAAGCGTCGCCGCTGACATCCCGAGTGCTTCTTCGATCAGGTCGGCTTCGTTGTCGGCCGTGGCCACCTTGGAGATGGCGTCCACCTGATCCAAAGAGATCTCACCATTACCGAACCGCTCCCTGAGGACGGGCAGGTCGACAAGACGACGTGCCACCGCAACCAGCTGCGCGGCCGAAGAGTGACGGACCCCGAGCCGGGCCGCCACCCAGTCAGTGAGACTCCGGGCACCGTCCGCCATCCAAGACTGTCGGAAGTCAACCTCGGCGATCAGATCACACACTTTCGCTTGGCCGGCCGACGACAATCCGCCGAACCGGTCCAACGCCTGGTCCACTTGATCGTTGCTGGCCTCTCTCCACTCCATACTCCGAACATACGTTCGAGCTAGGACAGAATCAACCCCCTCGTGCGGGGATTCAGAAAGAAATTCTTCGAAGGTTCAGCTGAGAGGTGTCTGCTGGTGCAGGGTTAGTTTCCAACGGCCGCTGAGTCGGGTGTAAACCGAGGAGATCATCGCCTTGTAGCGATTGGAGCGGCCGTCTCGAGAGGCGTCGGCCCGGTAGCAGAGGGCGACCTCGTCATCGCCCAGGTCGATCGTCTTCATATCTGACAGCTCGACGTCGATCCAGGGCTCGGATTGCTCGATGGCGGCGACGGTCTTGTCTTTGTCCATCATGCCTACCGGAAGCACACAGAGCCCGTGGGCTGCCATGTGCTCCCGGTAGAAGTCGCCGTCACCGGCGGAGTGCCAGAACCCGGTTTCGAGTTCCAGCAGCTCGTCAGTCACGCTCGACGATGGTGACGCCACTGTTGGCCTCACGATCTGTGCGCTCGGCACTCGCGGTCATCATCATGGTGAGCACGAGCCCGACCACACCCACGATCATGAGGATGAGACCGATCGTGTTGATGTTGAAGCCTTCGGCTTCGACGCTCACGGCCCAATAGAGGATCGCGCCGAGAGCGACCAAAAAGAGACTTCCTCCGATTCCACCAGTTCTCACAGTGTCATTCCTTTCGGGATATGCCCGAACCGTGTACCCGATGGGTGGGGTCGGCAAACCCCTTTGTAAGACCTGTTCCTCACCCAGCGTCGGGATCGAGCGACTCGAAGACCAGCTCGACGCCCTCGCCGGAGAGAGTCATCTGGTCGTCGATGGTCACGGTCTCGACCCGGGAGATGGCCGTGGCGAACATCGCTTCGGTCTGCATGATCTCTTCGGGGACACAAGCCATCTCGGTCATCGCTAGCTCGTTGATGGTGATCTCGGAGCCGTCGAGGTCGAAGGTCCCGCCGTACCCGTTGCAAGCAGCGGTGCCGCTCACCTGGTCGCCTTCGAAGGTGATGGTGACGGGGTGAGAATCGAGCAGGGGTATCTCTTCCCCATCGATCGTCCCGGATGTCATCTGCCACGAGCCTTCGACCGAGTCGGCGAAGTCGGAGCCGAGGCAGGCCGTGGCCACGAGGGCGATGAGCGAGAGCAGAGCAAGTTTCCTCATCGTGGTTGGACGATCGCCACCGTCATCCGGTTTCAGGGGACGAATGCCACCGCTGCGGCCAGAGACATCCCGACCCAGAGGTGGAGCCGGGCAGTGGACTTCAGCGCCCGGATGAGGGCCGGACCGTCGGTCTTGGCGTAGACGATCCTCACGGGGATGGCGGCGAAAGGGACCAGAAAGCACGAGAAGAGGGTCGACAAGGGGGTCCACCCGACCGTCCCGAAAACGGCGATGGCGATGAAGGCTCCGTAGACGAGAGCCGCAAAGAGATTCCTGGTGCGAACGCGATCGATCATCACCGCCAGCGTTCGCTTTCCTGCCGCACGGTCGGTGTCGATGTCTCGATAGTTGTTCACCACGAGGATTGCGGTCACCAGCATTCCGATCGGGATGGCCAATAGCCAGGCGGAGAGGGGGGCGCTCTGATCCTGGACGTAGCGCGATCCGACGGTGGCTACGAGGCCGAAGAACACGAAAACGAACACCTCACCAAGCCCTCGGTACCCATAGGGGGCGGGGCCGCCGACGTATCCGAGCATTGCAACCACCGATGAGACTCCGATGAGGAGGACGATCCAGCCGGCGATCACGGTGAGAAATACTCCCGCGACACCGGCGATGGCAACAGCGATCCACGTGGCTAGCCACATCTGGCGGGCATCGATCACCCCGAGCGCCACCATCCGAGGGGGACCGACTCGGTCCTTGGTGTCGGCTCCTCGATGCGCATCTGAGGCGTCGTTGGCGAAGTTCGCGGCGACCTGGATGGCGAGTGCGCCCACCAGGGCCCAGACGAAGGCATCCCAGCGGTAGACACCCTCTCCGTAGGCCAGGCCGCTGCCGACCACGACCGGCACGACGGCAGCAGGGAGGGTATGGGGGCGGGCGGCGATCTTCCACGCCTGAAACCGGGTCATCGACGTTTCAGTAGTGCCACGGGAAGTCGCCGAAGTCGGGGTCCCGCTTCTCGAGGAAGGAGTCGCGTCCCTCCTGGGCCTCGTCCGTCATGTAGCCGAGACGGGTGGCTTCGCCGGCGAATATCTGCTGACCGACGAGCCCGTCGTCGATCATGTTGAAAGCGAATTTCAACATCCGCTGCGCCATCGGGCTCTTCGCCGTGACCTCGCGGCCCCATTGCAGAGCAACTTTCTCCAGGTCCTCATGCGGGACGACGGCGTTGACCATGCCCATCGAATGGGCCTCTTGGGCGGAATACTCCCTGCCCAGGAAGAAGATCTCACGGGCCCGTTTCTGGCCGATCTGGCGCGCCAGGTAGGCCGAGCCGTAGCCGGCGTCGTAGGAGGCGACGTCGGCGTCGGTCTGCTTGAAGATGGCGTGCTCCTCCGAGGCGAGCGTCAGGTCGCAGACCACGTGGAGACTGTGGCCTCCGCCAACCGCCCAGCCCGGCACGACACAGATCACCACTTTGGGCATGAAGCGGATCAGCCTCTGTACCTCGAGGATGTGGAGCCGGCCGGTGCGACCCGGGTCGACCTCGTCTCCCTCGGCGTACCGATAGCCGTCCTTGCCCCGGATGCGCTGGTCTCCTCCCGAGCAGAATGCCCACCCACCGTCTTTGGGCGACGGGCCATTTCCGGTGAGGAGCACGCAACCGATGTCGCTGCTCTGTCGGGCGTGGTCGAGAGCTAGGAATAGCTCGTCGACGGTATGGGGACGGAATGCGTTGCGCACCTCAGGCCGGTCTAAGGCGACCCGAGCGACACCGGCGTCCTTGGCGCGGTGGTAGGTGATGTCGGTGAAGTCGAAACCGGGAACCACGTCCCAGTCGGCGGGGTCGAATATCTGAGAAACCACGAAACGAGAGGATAAGGGGCAGAATCGAGCTGTGATCGAATGGCTGCGTCGTGCCGACCCTGACAGGCGCTTTCTCGAGTTCAACGGGCGGTCGTGGACCTACGGAGAGTCGGCTGTCGAGGTGGAGGCACGAGTCACCCGGCTGCCCCGTCTGATCCAGCCTTCGTTGGATCCGGAATCTGTCTTCGACCTGCTCGCCGGGCTCGCCGGCGGCGGTGCCACCGTGGTGGGACCACAACCCGAGTCCACGACAGCGGGAGGGGCTGCTCTGGTCGTCTTCACTTCGGGTAGCACCGGGCCACCCAAGGGTGTCCGCCTCAGTCTGCTCAATTTGCAGGCGGCGGCCTCGGCCTCGGCCGCCCATCTCGGCCACGATCAGGATGACGATTGGTTGTTGGCCATGCCCCTCCATCACGTCGGGGGGATCTCGATCGTGGTCAGGCAGGCCTACACCGGTGGCTCGGTCACGATGCTGCCCCGATTCGACCCCGCCGAGGTGGCCAATGTGATGAGGGGCCGGGTCACGATGGTCTCCGTCGTGCCGACGATGCTGTCACGACTCCTGGATCACGGGCCGTTCTCGGGTCTGCGGGCGGTATTGGTCGGCGGGGGGCCAATCCCCTCGGGGCTGCTGGAGAGGGCGGTCGAGACCGGGCTGCCCGTGTTGCCCACCTACGGGATGACCGAGACCTTTGGGCAAGTGGCGACTCTCCGACCACACGCTCCACTCGCCTACGAGGCCCATCCACTCCCCGGCGTCGAGGTGCGTGTCGAGCCGGACGGGAGGATCGCACTCCAGTCGCCCCAGATCTCCTCCGGCTATGTCGGAGAGGCTGACCGGCCCGACTCCTGGTTCGTGACCAACGACCTCGGTGAGCTGGGCGACGATGGCGCCCTGCGCGTGCTCGGCCGGGCCGACACCATGGTGGTGACCGGAGGCGAGAACGTGAGCCCGGAGAGTGTGGAGGCTGTGGTGCGACAACACCCGCGCGTGGAAGATGCAGTGGTCGTTGGGGTTCCGGATACGGAATGGGGCCAGATGCTGGCGTGTCTGCACCAGGGGGGACCTGACGACCTCCGGGACTGGGTGGCACAGCGGCTTCCCGGCTTCATGGTCCCGAAACGTTGGATTCGGGTCGACTCCTTGCCAGTTACCTCGATCGGGAAGCCAGACCGCGAGGCGGCTCGCCGGCTAGCCGAATAGCGACCCGATCGTGGTGTCGAACCACATGTCGAGGAGCTGCCCGATGATCATCGGGACGACGAGGAAGATTCCGCTCTTCAGAGCGATGCCCAAAGCCTCCCGCGGGGTGACCCGGCGTTTCCCCCCCTGTGGGTGTCCGATGGAATGCCGCTCCCTGGTCTCCCCGAGCGCGACACGCACCATGAGGTTGAGGCCGATGAGGATGCCGACGAACAAGAACATCTAGAGGTGTGGTCCGGGGAGGTTGGCCGTGGACCCTAGGCGTTGGTACCGGCCACCGCCGGTTGGAGACGGTCCCGGCTCTCCCGCCTCATTCCCCAGGCGCCAACCAAGATCGACGCGGCCATGATCACCCCGGCGACGATGAAGGTGGTGTGGAGCCCGGCGACCTGAGCAATCGGGTCGGCTCCCGACGCTCCCTCAGGTGGCAACGAACCTCCGGAAGCAGTGGCGACGCTGGTCGCCCAGATCGAGCCGAGCACGGCGACACCGCTGATCTGGCCGAGCAGTCGTGTGATGGTGAGTAGTCCTCCACCAATCCCCATGTACTCGGGCGGAACCGAGCCCATGATGGCGCTGTTGTTGGGCGAGTTGAAGATTCCGACGCCGATTCCGAGAGGGATGGCGATGAGCAGGTAGTGGGCTGCAGTGGTGTCCACGTCGAACGTCGTGAAGCCGAGGTACGCCGCCGAGATGATGAGCAGCCCGAGGAGCGTGAGTCTCCTGATGCCGAATCGGTCGGAGAGAGTCCCCGAGATAGGTGAAAAGATCCCCATCATCAGCGGGGCCGCCCCGATGAGCAGGCCGACCTGGCCGACGCCGAAGCCAAGCACACCTTCCAGGTAGAAGGGGAGAAGGAAGAACGTCGCAGCCAGGCAGCTGTACGCGAGAAACCCCGTGACCACACTCACCGTGAGCATGGGGCTCCGGAACAGACGCAGCTGCAACATCGGTGACTCGACCCTGAGCTCGACGAGGACGAAAGCGATGGCCGATGCAACCGCCACAGCGAAGCCCCCGATGATCATCGGGTCGGTGAAGCCCGCCTCCTGGCCGAGAGTCAGGGAGAGCGAGAGAGCGAAGAGGGAGAGACTCATCAAGATTGCTCCGGCGAGATCGAAGCGTTGCCCTCGGGGAGGTGTGGTGTTGGGGACGTGACGCAGCGCGAGATAGGTGCCGACGATGCCGACGGGGATGTTCACGAAGAAGATCGCCCGCCAGCTGAACGAAGAGATGAGAAGGCCTCCGATGACCGGACCGCTGACGATCCCAAGCGAGACGGTGGTGCCGATCCAGCCGAGTGCCTTGCCCCGCTCGTTGGGAGGGAACGCCTCCACGAGGATGGCTGCCCCCAGCGCCAGGATGAGGACGGCACCCAAAGCCTGGAGCACCCGGAAGCCGATCAGCCAGGAGACATCGGGGACAAGCCCGCAGAGGGCCGATGCCACTGTGAATACGACGATCCCGGTCAGAAACAGCTTCTTCTTGCCCACCACGTCGCCGAGACGCCCCATGCTCATCGTCAACGTGGCAATCGTGAGCAGATAGCCGAGGGCTACCCATTGGATGATGTTGAACGAAGTGTCGAGCTCTTCGACCAGCGTGGGCATCGCCACGTTGACGATGGACCCGTCGATCGTGGCCAGCAAGGTGCTGGCTGCGACCGCCACGAGAACCAGCCACTTGCTGCTGTGGTCGATCTCAGGTTGGGGGGTGACCGCGGGAGAGCTCAACTCGGTGCCGAACCCTGGCTCACCCTGGTCTATTCCTCATGCCCCAGGCCTCAGCGGTTCTTCCGGGCGATCAAGACACCCTCGCGCATCGGGGTGGCAACTGCGTCGAAGTCGGGGTCGGAGGCGATCAGCCGGTTGAACTCGTCGGTGCCCTGTCCCTGATCGATCCACCCTGCGCTGGTCGCGTAAACGTTGTCGGCCACATACAGACCCCCGACTTTGAGGAGGGGTCGCAGGATGTGGAAGTAGTCGACGTACTCCGACTTGCGAGCGTCCACGAAGACGAAGTCGACGCTCGCCTCACCAACACGGTCGGCGATGCTCGGGAGGAGGTCGAGGGCTGCGCCGCGCAGGACTTCCACCTTGTCGGCGACTCCTGCAGTCTCGAGTTCCTTTTCGGCGAAATCGGCATGGGCGTCCTCATGCTCCACGGTGATGAGACGACCGTCCTCGGCGAGACCGCGAGCAATCCAGATCGCGGAGTACCCGGCGAGGGTGCCCAGTTCGATGGCGAGTTTGCCCGGAGTCATCGACACCAGGATCTTGAGAAGTCTTCCGACATCGGCCGACACCGCGATCGGTGGCATCCCCGCATCGACGGCGCGTGACATCAGGCCGGCGAGGTGCTCGTCGTATTGGCCGAAGACCTCATCTGCGTAGTCGCCGATGTAGCGCCATGTTTCGGGGGTCATTGGCATCGACCGGAGGATAGGTGCGGGCTCAGTGTTCGAGATCAGGAGGCTGACGGAGGCGCTTGGTATCCGAACGAGCCCGCTTCTCTTCCAGACGTCTCTGCTTGGACGCCCGGGTGGGACGGGTTCGGCGGCGTTTCGGCGGGTCGACGAGGGCCTTCTCGATCCGCTCACGGAGGCGTTGGCGGGCGATGGCCCGGTTGCGGAATTGCGAGCGGGAGTCGGCGGCGTTGACTTCGACGACGTCACCGATGCGTTCCATGAGCCTGGAGCGGGCCTCGTCGGGCAGGGATGAGCCGGCAACGTCGAAGCGGAGACGGACGGCGGTGGCGCTCCGATTGGCATGCTGGCCGCCGGGCCCGCCGGAGGTCTCGAAAATCTCCTCGAGCTCATCGCCGGGGATCGTGTACCCCCGCACCTCGAGATCGTCCATATCCCCCCAGGGTAAGGCCCCCAACCTCGA
>Ga0307505_10002874_pt1 | contig 11414 bp, 12 predicted proteins | sample 23_S_MG_FD_202183 | JGI IMG/M metagenome (GOLD analysis project Ga0307505, IMG submission 202183) | Soil microbial communities from Populus trichocarpa stands in riparian zone in the Pacific Northwest, United States - 23_S | ecosystem: Environmental > Terrestrial > Soil > Riparian zone > Trees...
CACCCGCGCTTCAAGCAATTGAACAGTTTCAATGAACTCCATGAATTCATTGCCAAAATTTCCTGATACGGAGATATTTGGAAAATTGGAGCGGGCGAAGGGATTCGAACCCTCGACCCCGACCTTGGCAAGGTCGTGCTCTACCCCTGAGCTACGCCCGCTGAGCGTATAACGAAGCCGGAAAAAACCGGCGAGGTGGCGCGTCTTATTGCCCAAGCCTAGCGTAAATGCAATAGCAAGCTCAACCTTCTTGTTTCCGGGGACGATTGACCGCCATGCCAGCCAGCCGCGACGAGCTTTTCCAGCGCTTTGCCGACCTCGGAATCAAAACAACGACGAAAAGCCACACACCCGTATTCACCGTGGAAGAAGCCCGGCTGGTCCACCCCGATATCCCCGGCGGCCACTGCAAAAACCTTTTTTGCAAGGACGAAAAGGGCGTCCTTTGGCTGATTGTCTGCCTTGAGGACTCCCGCGTGGATTTGAAGGCGGCCCCTGCAAAGATCGGCTCACGGCGGCTTTCCTTCGGCAAGCCCGAACTGCTGATGGAGGTTCTGGGCCTTGAGCCTGGCTCGGTCACGCCCTTTGGCCTCATCAATGATAAGACTGTACGCACCAATGTGATTCTCGACGCCCGCATGATGGAGCAGGAAATCCTGAACTATCATCCCCTGAAAAATGACGCGACAACGACGATCCATGCCGCCTATCTGCTGGCCTTCATCAGGTCCTGCGGCCACGAACCACGGGTTGTCGCAGTGGCCGATCCCGCATTGTAATTTGAAGCCAGAAGCGCCATTTCTATGGCAAAACACCAAATAGGCGTAACATGAACGATATGATCATAGGACAAAATGGCGCTTCAGGGGTTCCCGCCGCTGAACTCATCAAGGACACCGATACCAAGGGCTTCATGGCCGATGTCATCGAGGTTTCAAAGAAGGTTCCGGTCCTCGTTGATTTCTGGGCCCCCTGGTGTGGCCCCTGCAAGCAGCTGACGCCGCTTCTCGAAAAAGTCGTGAAGCAGGCCAACGGAAAAGTGCGCCTCGTCAAAATCAATGTGGACGAGAACCAGCAGATTGCCGCCCAGATGCGCGTGCAATCCATTCCCGCCGTCTTTGCTTTTGTGAATGGCCAGCCCATTGATGGCTTCATGGGGGCGCTGCCCGAAGGACAGATCAGGCAGTTCATTGACAAGCTTTCGAGCAAGGGCTCGCTGGCCGAGGAGATTGCCGCCGCCATGAAGGTGGCTGAAGAGGCCATGCAGCGCAAAGCCTTTGACGAAGCCCAGAACATTTTGGGGCAAATTCTCGGCGTCGATCCCGGCCATGTCGCTGCCCTCGCCAATTTTGCAAAATGCCAGATCGAACTCGGCGACCTCGAAGGCGCCGCGGCAACCCTGGCCCAGGTTCCCCCTGACAAGGCGGCAAATCCCGACGTGGTTAGCGCGACGGCGGCCCTTGATCTCGCCCTTCACCCGGTTGACACCAGTCTCCTCGATCAATTGCAAAAAGCCGTCGCGGACACCCCAGACGACTTTGCAAAGCGCCTCGAGCTTGCCGTGGCTTTGAATGGCGCCGGCCAGAGGCCCGAGGCCACCGACCAGTTGCTTTATGTCATCCGCAAGAAGCGCGACTGGAATGAAGATGCGGCCCGCAAGCAGCTCGTTCAGTTCTTTGAGGCTTGGGGGCCCAAGGATGAAGCCACGCTGCAGGGCCGCCGTAAACTGTCTGCAACTCTCTTTTCGTGAGGACGAATGAAATTCTTGAAAGACTATAACCGGCCCGCCGACCTGCCCCAGAAGCTTCCGGTGTTTCCGCTTCCCGGCGCCCTGCTTTTGCCGCGCGCCGACCTGCCGCTGAACATCTTTGAGCCGCGCTATCTCGAAATGGTGTCAGACGCGCTGTCAGGCGAACGCATGATCGGTATCATTCAGCCCAGGGATGATAGTGATACAGCGGAGCGCCCCGAGCTGATGAAAGTGGGCTGCGCGGGAAGAATCACTTCCTATGCGGAAACCCCCGATGGCAGGATGCTGGTGACGCTGACCGGCGTCAGCCGTTTTTCCATCAAAAGCGAACTGGCCGTCGACACGGCCTACCGCCAGGTGGTGGCCAACTTCAAACCTTTCGCGATTGACCTCGTGATGGATTTGGGTGCCGCTGAAGTCAACCGGCCGGCCCTGCTCACAGCCTTCAAGGATTACCTGACGGCCAACAACATGAGCGCCGACTGGAGTGAAATCAATGCGGCCTCGACCGAAGTTCTGGTCAATACGCTGTCGCTTCTGGCGCCTTACCCGGCAAGCGAAAAGCAGGCGCTTCTCGAAGCGCCGGATTTGAAGACCCGCGCCGACGTGCTGGTGGCGCTCACAGAAATGGCGCTGTCAAAATCCTTCTCCGGCAAGCGCCACAAGTTGCAGTAGGATCAGCCATGTCTGAAGCGCGCAAAGTGGATCCGAAGTTGCTTGAGATCCTGGTTTGCCCGGTCACCAAAACCCGTCTCGAATACGACGCGGAAAAGCAGGAACTCATTTCAAAAGCGGCGGGCCTTGCCTATCCCATCCGCGACGGCATTCCCATCATGCTTCCCGATGAAGCCCGCGAACTCAAAGATGGCTGATCCCTGGCCCCTCGAACTCCTGTCAAAACAGCAGGGCCGCATTCTCAACATTCGCTTTGATACGGGCGAATCTTTTGACCTCGAAGCGGAATATCTCCGCGTCGAAAGTCCCAGTGCTGAAGTGAAGGGCCACGGGCCTGGACAGGAGCAACTCGTCTTCGGCAAGCGGACCGTCTCCATGACCAAGCTTGAACCTATTGGCACCTATGCGGTGCGGATTATTTTCAGTGATGGCCACTCGACGGGCCTGTTCACCTGGAACTATTTGGCCAAGTTGGGCCGCGAGCGTGAAACGATTTGGCCTGCTTATCTGGAAAAACTTGCCAAGGCAGGACAGGGCCGGGGCTAAACCGCCTCGCCGCGTAAGAGTCTCGGCAGCGAGCCCGTTTGGCCCGCCGCTTCCCGGGCAAACATCTGCTTCACACCCGGCATTTGATTGGTGGCGCGCAAGCCAAGGTCACGCAGAATTCGCAGGAAGGAATTGTCGTTTGAAAAAAGCCGGTTGAGCCCGTCCATGCCAGCGGCTGTCGCCACCGTGTCGAAGCGCCGCCAGGTGGAATATCTCTCAAGCACCGCCAGGCCGCCAATGTCCTGCCCCAGCGCGTGGGCGTCAGCCACACATTCCGCCAGCGCCGCCGCATCGCGAAGGCCAAGATTGAGTCCGAGTCCTGCCAGGGGATGAATGACATGGGCCGCATCGCCGACCAATGCCAGGCGCGTTGTGTGAAATTCCTTCGCAAAAAACATCGACAGCGGATAGCCCTGCGGCTTGCCAAGCAGGACGATCTTTCCGAGATGCGAGCCGATCTCGTTTTGCAATTCGATCTCAAAATCCTGCGGCGACAAACCCAGCAGCCTTTTTGCTTCAGCGGTGCCCTTGGTCCAGACAATGGACGAGCGGTTTCCCGGCAAGGGCAAAATAGCAAAGGGACCCGCTGGCGTGAAATGTTCTTCCGCCCGGCCACCATGCGGCAGCGCGTGATCAAACGAGGCGACAATTCCCATCTGCTCATAGGACCAGCCAACAAGCTCAATCCCTGCCGCTTGGCGAAGCGGAGACTTTCCGCCATCAGCGGCAATGACGAGACTGCCCGAGAGTTGCTCGCCATTGGCAAGCGTGAGCTTGGCAAGCCCCGGCGCAAAACTTTGCTCCGCAACCGCATGGCCTGTCACCAGCGTGATGTTGGGCGATGTCTCAACCGCATCAAGAAGGCCACGCAGCAAGTGATGGTTCTCCACCATGTAAGCCGATGAGGGCTGTCCCGTAATTGTTTCGCCGAATTGCAACAGCACCGGCCTCGCTTCGGGACCACGGCCATCGGTCACAATGATTTCGCTCATCGCCTGCATGTGCGGAGCCACGTGCTCCCATACACCCAGAGCCTCAAACATCCGTTTGGAACTGGCGGTAATCGCCGAGGCGCGGGCGTCATTATCGGCGGAAAGCGTTTGCCGCGGATCCCTGCGATCAATGATGGCCACGGACAGCGGACGCCGGGCCCGGTGCCCGCCAAGGGCGAGGCCTGCGGCCAATCCATTCAGCGCCGCACCAACCACAACGACATCAAAGGCCTTGCTCATGACGGCATCAAAAACGCCCATAACCCCAGCCAGTCAAGACAATCATTATTCGTGATAGAAATTTAAGCAGATTGAAAATTTTGCCTAAATAAATAGCAAAAACCTAGGTGCTTTTCCCCGCCAAAAATAGAAAGCCAAACAATAACAAGGAGTTAAAATTGGTTTCTAATTGGCACGTTTCTTGAGAATCACCTTCCGGTTATCGGAGGGAAAGTATCCATGAAATATATCATAGCGATCATAAAGCCGTTCAAGCTCGACGAGGTCCGCGAAGCGCTGGGCGCCATCGGGGTGCAGGGCATTACTGTTACCGAAGTCAAAGGCCACGGCCGCCAGAAGGGCCATACGGAGTTCTATCGCGGCGCCGAATATGCCGTGAGCTTCATCCCCAAAGTCAAAATCGAAGTGGCGGTCGAAAAGGCCATGGCTGACCGGGTTGTGGAAACAATCCAGGCGGCGGGCCAGACCGGCCAAATCGGTGACGGTAAAATTTTCGTCTTGCCTCTGGAGTCCGCCGTGCGCGTCCGCACCGGCGAAACCGGCTCTGCGGCCCTTTAACAGTTTAAAAGAAGGACAGTGAAATGACAGTTCGACCAAAATTGCGCCAACTCCTCGTCGGCTTGCCGGCCGGTCTTGCGCTGACAACTTTTCTGACCGCAACCCCGGCGCTGGCCGCGGCAACCGTCAACAAGGGCGATACCACCTGGATGATGATTGCCGCCATCCTCGTGATTCTCATGACCATCCCGGGGCTCGCACTTTTCTACGGCGGTCTGGTGCGCTCCAAGAACATGCTTTCCGTGCTCATGCAGGTCTTTATCTGCTTTTGCATGATGTCCGTTCTCTGGTTCATTTACGGATACTCGCTGGCCTTCACCAGCGGCAACGCCTTCATCGGCGGCTTCTCCAAGTTCATGCTGGCGGGCGTCGATTACAACACGCTGGCCGCCACCTTCTCGAAGGAAACCTATGTGCCGGAATTCAGCTATATCGTGTTCCAGCTTACCTTCGCGGCCATCACGCCGGCCCTCATCGTCGGCGCCTTCGCCGAACGCATGAAATTCTCGGCCATTCTGCTGTTCCTCGCCATCTGGTTCACCTTTGCCTATCTGCCCATGGCCCACATGGTCTGGAGCTGGGCGGGTCCCGATGCCTTTACCTTGAGCCCCGACAACCTCGACGCAGTCAGGGCCGCCGTGGGTGAAGCGGCAGCCACGGACTTCCTCGCCAAATTGGCGGCAGCAACCGATGACGCAGCAAAGGCAGTGGTCCTTGGCGACTATGCCACGGCCGTCAACGCCTCCAACGGCTGGCTCTTCAACAAAGGCGCCATCGACTTCGCCGGCGGTTCCGTTGTGCATATCAATGCCGGTGTTGCGGGCCTGGTTTGCGCCATCGTCCTCGGCAAGCGGCTTGGCCTTGGCAAAGAGGTTCTGGCCCCTCACAACCTTCCCTTCGCGATGATCGGTGCCTGCCTCCTCTGGATTGGCTGGTTCGGCTTCAACGCCGGTTCCAACCTCGAGGCCAACGGCCTCGCCGCCCAGGTGGTGTTTAACACCATCCTGGCAGCTTCGGCGGCGGCCCTGGCCTGGACCGCGGGCGAATGGGTGACCCGTGGCCACCCCAGCCTCCTCGGAGCCTTTACCGGGGCGGTTGCAGGCCTTGTGGCCATCACACCTGCCTGCGGCTGGGTAAGCCCCACCGCTTCTTTGATAATTGGTCTCCTTGCCGGCCTGATTTGTCTCTGGGCGGTGGTGTGGCTCAAGGCCAAGCTTGGCTACGATGATGCCTTGGATGTCTTTGGCGTCCACGGCGTCGGCGGTATCGTCGGTGCCCTTCTCACCGGCTATTTCGTCAATCCGGCGATTGGCGGCGTGGGCCTGACGGACTATCTCGCCACCGACACCTCCGTGAAGGCGCTTGAGTATTCCTTCTCGGCCCAGATGACGGCCCAGATTTATAGCGTGCTGACTGCGGTCATTCTCTCCGCCGTTGTCAGCTATGTGGCGCTTATGATCTGCAAGGTCACCACGGGCCTGCGCGTTCCCGAGCAGGAAGAGCGTGAGGGCCTCGATATCGGCACCCACGGCGAGCGTGCCTACTCCTAGGTTCGGCCATTCAAAACACCACGGAAAAGCGCCCCTCCGGGGGCGCTTTTTCATGCGGGGTTTAACCCTGCTTTAACCATGACCCTTCAGACTGCCATTAACCATTTGTTATGGGCCTGTGGGATGATCTCCGGGCTGGCGGAGAAGTCCATGGCTTACAATCGTTCCTATGATACCGATGACGGCGCAATTCCGGCCGCGCTGCGTCGTTTCATACGCCACCGCCTCTTTGAAATTTCCGGCGTGGCGCTTCTGGCTTCTCTTGCGGCTGTGGGCGTGGCTTTGGCCACCTGGTCGGTGGATGATCCATCATTCAACCATGCAACCGACCAGATCGCCAAAAATTACCTGGGTTACCCCGGTGCCGCCATCGCCGACGAACTCATGCAGCTTTTGGGCCTCGGCGTTCTGCCATTGATTGGCATTCCCATGGCCTGGGTAGTGAACCTGCTGAGCCACGAAAGGCCCGAGCGGCCGTTCATGGCGATGCTGGCCTGGCTTGCCGCCACGTTCCTTGCCTGCGGCGCCTTTTCCACGTTACCTGCACCATCAAGCTGGTCTCTCGCCGCCGGGCTCGGGGGCAATTCCGGCGACATCATCAGCGGCGGCATGCTTTCAATTCTTGCCTTGGGCCTCAAGGGCGCTTTCGCTGAGGTCTTCACCGGAGCCTTATGTGCCGGCACAGCCATATGGGCAGCGCTGCGCGCCACCGGGCTGACCAAATCCGAAACCACCGGCACCCTTGGAAACCTCGGCCGTGTTGCCGGTGTTTTCCTGATCAGGCTCCTGCGCTTCCTGCAGGCCAGCTTCATGCACTGGCGGGCCTACAGGGCCCAGGAAAAATCCGCCCGGGCGCTCCGCGCCGCGGCGGCAAATTCTTCCCGCGATATTATTTCAAGACTGGCGCCTGCTAAAAAGCTTCGCATCGAGCCCTCACTGGGCCGAAACAGCAATGCGCAGGAGCCCCGTTTCGCCCTGCCGGAATTGGAAGAGGAACTGGAGGACGATGAATTCTCCGAAGATGAGCAGGACGAATCGGATGAAGTTGCCGAAACTCCTGCCGTGCGGGTGACCCGCGAAGCCAAGGAAATCAAGCTGGGCAAAAAAATCAAGAAGGATTCCCAGCTCAACCTGCGCTTCACCAAATCCAGCGAGTTTGAATTTCCACCCCTCACCCTGCTGGCCGAACCCAAGCGCAGCACCAAGCAGTCAATCGATCTTTCCGATGAGGTGCTTGAGCAAAACGCCCGCATGCTGGAAGGCGTGCTGGAGGACTTTGGCGTGCGCGGCCAGATCATCAACGTGAAGCCAGGCCCGGTTGTCACACTGTACGAACTGGAGCCTGCTCCGGGAATAAAATCGTCGCGCGTGATCAGCCTCGCCGACGACATTGCCCGCTCGATGAGCGCCGTGTCAGCGCGCGTGGCCGTCGTGCAAGGCCGCAACGTGATCGGCATCGAGCTTCCCAACAGCAAACGCGAGACGGTTTACCTCCGCGAAATGCTGGCCTCCGAAGCCTTTGAAAAAACCGGCCAGAATCTGGCCTTTGCGCTTGGCAAGAACATTGGCGGCGAACCCATCTTCGCCGATCTCGCCCGCATGCCCCATTTGCTGATTGCCGGTACCACGGGCTCCGGTAAATCAGTTGGCATCAACACCATGATCCTCTCCCTGCTCTACAGGCTGTCGCCGGAACGCTGCAAGCTGATCATGATTGATCCCAAGATGCTGGAGTTATCGGTTTACGAAGGCATCCCGCATCTCCTGTCGCCTGTCGTGACCGATCCGCGCAAGGCCGTTGTCGCCTTGAAATGGGCGGTGCGCGAAATGGAAGACCGCTACCGCAAGATGTCAAAGCTTGGGGTGCGCAATATCGACGGTTACAACGCCAGGCTCAAACAGACCCTGGCCAAGGGCGAGCAGATGTCACGCACCGTGCAGACCGGCTTCAACGCCGAATCGGGCGAGCCCATTTTCGAACAGGAACAGATGGACATGACGTCCATGCCCTACATCGTCGTCATCATCGACGAAATGGCCGACCTCATGATGGTGGCGGGCAAGGACATTGAAGGCACGGTCCAGCGCCTCGCCCAGATGGCCCGCGCCGCCGGCATCCATGTTGTCATGGCCACCCAGCGGCCTTCGGTTGACGTCATCACCGGCACCATCAAGGCCAATTTCCCCACCCGCATTTCCTTCCAGGTCACCTCGAAAATTGACAGCCGCACCATTCTGGGAGAGCAGGGGGCTGAGCAGCTCCTGGGCCAGGGCGACATGCTTTACATGGCGGGCGGCGGGCGCATTTCCCGTCTCCACGGACCCTTCGTGGCCGATGACGAGGTTGAAAAAATCGTAAGCTTCCTGAAGGCGCAAGGCGCTCCTGAATATGTTGATGCGGTAACAGAGGAAGTCGAGGATGAGTCCTATGGCGATCCCGGCGCCATGGCCGGCGCCGAGGGCGGAGGCTCTGGAGATGATCTCTATGACCAGGCGGTGGCCGTTGTGCTGCGTGACAAAAAGGTTTCCACCAGCTATGTGCAGCGGCGCCTGCAGGTGGGCTATAACAAGGCTGCAAGCCTGATTGAGCGCATGGAAAAGGAAGGGCTTATTTCATCGGCAAATGGCACGGGAAAACGGGAAATCCTGGTTCCCGGCGACAGCGCCCGGGTGTGACGGGGTTGCCCCAAAATGGTCGGCTTTTCAACTCAAATGAAGTATAGATAGAAGCATTGGAAATCTAAGGTTTGGAACTTAAAATGATGCGATCCCTTAAAATTGCAGCACTGGCCATCTCGGTCTTTTTTGCCTCCGTCGTTGGCACCAGCGCCATCGCTGCGGCAGCCAAGCCAATTTCACTCAGCCCGGAGCAGGCTGAATCAATCAACAAAATTTCTGCCTATATGAATAGTTTCAAGACGCTTCAGGGCGAATTCACCCAAATCAGCCCCAAGGGAAACGTTTCAAAGGGTGTGATGTTCATTAGCAAGCCCGGCAAGCTGCGCTTTGAATATTCACCGCCCAACCCTTTTCTTCTGGTCTCTGACGGGAAATGGGTAACCCTTAAGAACCGCGCCAAGGAAAAGGGCGACCAGTTCCCCCTTGCGGCTACGCCGCTCCGTTTGGTCGTTTCGCCAAAAATTGATCTTTTGAAGGAAGCCAACATTCTCGGTTTTGAGCAGGCCGACGGGATAACCTCGGTTATTCTCGAAGACCGCAAGGGCACGATTGGCGGCCAACTCGTGCTGATTTTCGACGAAGCACAAAATCAGCTGCAGCAATGGATCATTGTTGACGGCAAGGGCCGCCGCACGACCGTGTCGCTTGCCAATCTCGAATCGGGCGTGAAAATCGATCCCAAGCTCTTTGTGGTGAAGATTGATCGTACGGTAAAAGGCAGGCGCTGACGGGACTTGCGCTGGCACCTGAACCTATGCTCATTCTTGGGACATGACACTCAAGATTGCCACCTGGAATATCAATTCGGTTCGCCTGCGCATTGGCCTGGTTGAGCGGGTCCTGAACCAGCTCAAGCCTGATGTGCTTTGCCTTCAGGAAACGAAATGCCCGCAAGGGCAGTTTCCCTCCGGCCCCCTGCATGATCTGGGCTACACCCACATCGCCGAATTTGGCCAGAAGGGCTATCACGGCGTTGCCATTGTTTCGCGCCTGCCTTTCACAACCCAGAACAGCAAGGCTTTTTGCGGCAAGGAGGATTGCCGCCATGTTTCCATAAGCCTGACGGGCCCCAGGCCCATTACCATCCACAATCTCTATGTGCCTTCCGGCGGTGACGAGCCTGATCCCAAAATCAATGAAAAATTTGCCCATAAACTGCAGTTCATCGATGAACTGGAAAACTGGTTTGCGAATGGTTCGGTGCCCAAGGGCCAGGAGGGCATCGTGGTGGGTGATCTTAATGTTGCTCCCCTCGAACACGATGTCTGGTCGCACAAGGATCTGCTCAAGGTCGTCAGCCACACGCCAATTGAAACAGAAGGCCTCCTGCGGGTGATGAAGGCGGGCAAATGGGTTGACCTGATGCGCCAGCACACGCCGGCAAGCGAGAAGCTTTATACGTGGTGGAGTTACCGGGCCAAGGACTGGGCGCTGGCCAACCGGGGCCGCAGGCTTGACCACATCTGGTCAACCCCGGGACTTTCTCCGGCCTGCAAGGATATTACGATCCTGCGTGAGACAAGGGGCTGGACCCAAACCTCCGACCATGTGCCGGTCATGGCGACATTCGCTTTATAGAGCGAGAAAAGGCTTGGCACGGCTGAATTTCCCGCGCAAGCCTTCGAAGTCCTGCATTGAATTTTCAAGCCGCCGGGCCAACGCCCTGAATACGCTTTGGCCGAATTCCGGATATTCATTTGCAACGCGCAGGAAAAGCGCATGGTCTATTCTTGCTGTCGTAACCGGGCCCAAGGCCAGGGCAGTGATGGCATAAGTCGTTTTTCCGATCATCGCGACTTCACCAAGAAAAGCCCCGGGTTCCGCCGTGGCAACCGAATGGCTTTGCGAACCTGTGGTTTGCTGGATGTCGGCATTGCCGTTCAGCAGGAGAAAAGCCGATTGGGCCTTTTTCCCCTGGGAGATGATGGCTTCGCCTGAAACAAAGTGCTGGCGCTCGGAAGCAAAGGCCAGGAGCTGCAAATGCACGGGTTCGCATTCCGCAAAAATCGGAATTTGCCGCAAGGTCTCGGCGTCTGCCCTGACACTCATCTCACAAGCCCTATTTCCCCGGATTTCCCATTGCCGTTCCCATACAACGATGGATGGGCCCCAAGATCAAGGGACGAGCTTGTAGCCGCCGCCCTCGGTGACCAGTATTTCCGCCTGGCTCGGATCGCGCTCTATTTTTTGGCGGAGGCGGTAGATATGGGTTTCAAGCGTGTGGGTGGTGACACCGGCATTGTAGCCCCAGACATCATGGAGCAGCACATCGCGGCCAACGATCTGTTCGCCCGAGCGGTAGAGGAACTTTATGATGGCCGTTTCCTTTTCGGTAAGGCGCACTTTCTTGTTGTCGTCCCTGACGAGGATTTTGGATGCGGGCTTGAACGTGTAGGGGCCAACCTTGAATGTGGCGTCTTCACT
>Ga0307505_10002875_pt1 | contig 11410 bp, 10 predicted proteins | sample 23_S_MG_FD_202183 | JGI IMG/M metagenome (GOLD analysis project Ga0307505, IMG submission 202183) | Soil microbial communities from Populus trichocarpa stands in riparian zone in the Pacific Northwest, United States - 23_S | ecosystem: Environmental > Terrestrial > Soil > Riparian zone > Trees...
TCCACATGCTTGCGCGCCACCGGATCGTATTTCTTGAAGCTGAACTTTTCCGTCTTGGTGCGCGAATTCTTCTTGGTCACATAAAAATATCCGGTGTCAGCAGTTGACGCCAGCTTGATCTTGATAACATTGCCTTTGGCCATAATCGTCTCCGGAGGGGATTTGAGGGCGATAGACCCTATCCCGTGGCGAAAGTCAAGCTGAGCTCCTCGATCAGCCAGGCCTTGCCCCGGCTGTACTGGAACGACACCGGGCAATCCGCCGGCGGCAATGCCCCTTGCTCCAGGAAAGGCCGGAGCAGCAGCAGGATATCGCGTGTTATCGAGGGCAGGTTGAGCTCCAGCGCCTCCGCCAGGCTCACCCAGCTCACCTTCAGCAGCTCTTCTGTTTCAAGCGGATGCGGCAGGTCCAGATTGGAAACGATGTCCGCATTGGCCACGAAAAACCGGGAATCAAACCTGCGGCTCCGCCCCGGGGGCGTAATCGCCCGCGCAAAATAAATCACGCCGGTGAGGTCAAGCCCATCGCTCACCGTTCCGCGCCCGGCCAGCAAACCGGTTTCCTCAAAGGTTTCCCGCAGTGCCGCCACAAGAAGGCCGCGCGCCTTGCGGTGGCTGGCCTTGGCACCCATCCGCAGCTTGAGCTTCTCTAGCGTGGCGGGCGCGCCCTCGTTCACCACCGGCAAATGCCCATCGGCCGCCTCGCAGCGCCCGCCGGGGAATACATATTTATGCGGCATGAAGGAATGCGCCCCATGGCGCTTGCCCATCAGGATGCGTGGGGCAGCGCCATCGAAGCGGACAAGAATGAGCGTTGCCGCGTCACGCGGTTTGATCGTGGCTTTCTTCTTCGCTCGCTGTTTCAAAACCAAAGCCATGCATCCCGAGGGCCCATTGCAGGCCCACAACCGCCCCTTTTACGATGGGCATGAGCGCCAGTGTCAAGCCAAGTGTCAGCGGCAGCCAGAGAGCCGCATGCACCAGGTAGGACGGCTGCCACACCCGCTCCACGATGATCACCAGCGGCACCATGATGTGGCCGACGATGAAAATGGTGAAATAGGGCGGCGCATCATCGGCCCGCTGGTGGTGCAGCGCCTCGCCGCAATGGCCGCACGTATTGCTCACCTTCATGAACTTGTGGAAAAGCCCGCCCGTGCCGCAGGCCGGGCATTTTCCAAGGGCTCCGCGCCACATGGCTTGCTTCCATGACCGGTCAGCTATCTTGATGTGTCCAGGCTCCATGCCCCCAAGGTGGGCGGTAAACCACCGTTAGGGTAGGGGCCCCCGCGCCGCGCGGCGGCTTGCCGCAATGGGGCGATAGCCTCTTCTTTTCCTCGCCCCTTGGGGGAGAAGGAAAACAATGGAATCTCGATTCAATCAAAGTTGATCAAACACTAGCGCTTCTTCCGGGACTTCGGTGTCTGCCGGCTCAGGCGGCTGGCGCGTCCATGGCGTTGCGCGGGCGGCTTGCCCTTGCGGCCTTCCGAGACCATCTCGAAGCGCAGGCCGCCGGAGACGGGGGTCACCTCAAGCAGCTTGACCTCAACCTGGTCGCCAAGCTGGAACGTTTCCCCCGTGCGCTGCCCCACCAGGGAATGCTGCACGTCCGAATACACGAAATAATCCGAGCCAAGGCTGGAGACCGGAACAAAGCCGTCGGCCCCCGTGTCATTGAGCTTGATGAACAGTCCCGCGCCCACCACGCCGCCGATCCGTCCCCTGAAATGCGCTCCCGTCTGCCCTGCAAGATGCGCGGCGATCAGGCGGTCCGTCGTCTCGCGTTCCGCCGCCATGGCCCGCCGCTCCGCATCTGAAATCATGTCGGCGGTTTCGGAAAGGCGCGAGATGTCATCGGCTGAAAGCCCGTCATCGCCAAAGCCAAGCGCGCTTATCAAGGCCCGGTGCACGATCAGGTCCGCATAGCGCCGGATGGGCGAGGTGAAATGGCTGTAGCGCCTGAGCGCCAGGCCGAAATGCCCCTTGTTGATCGGCGCATAAACCGCCTGCGCCTGGGTGCGCAGCACCACGTCATTCACCAGGTTCTGGTAATCCTTGCCCTTCACTTCATTCAGCAATTGATTGAAGTGTTTCGGTTTCATCACCTGCCCAAGCGGAAGTGACAGGTCCAGGGTTTTCAGGAACATCGACAGCGCCCGCACTTTTTCCTCGGAAGGCGGTTCATGCACCCGGTAAAGCTGCGGGGTTTTCTTCGCTTCAAGTTCTTCCGCCGCCGAAGCATTGGCCTGGATCATGAATTCTTCGATCAGTTTGTGCGCATCAAGCCGCAGCGGCGTGACAACCCGCAGGACCATTCCCTTGTCATCAAGCACAAGCTTGCGCTCCGGCAGATCGAGCTCCAGCGGTTCGCGCCTGGCCCGCGCCTTCACCAGCGCCCCATAAGCCTTCCACAATGGCTTCAGAACACCTTCAAGCAGAACATCGGTCTTCGAGTTGCTGCGCCCGTCGATGGCCGCCTGCGCTTCCTCATAGGAAAGCTTTGCCGCCGAACGCATGATGGCCCGTGCGAAGCGGTGCGACTTCTTGGCGCCCGACTTGTCGAAAACCATGAAGCAGGCCAGCGCCGGCCGGTCTTCCTTTTCGCGCAAGGAACAGAGATCATTTGAAATCCGCTCCGGCAGCATGGGCACCACCCGGTCCGGGAAATAGACCGAGTTGCCGCGAAACCGCGCTTCCTTGTCCAGCACCGATCCGGGCCTCACGTAAGTCGCCACATCGGCAATGGCCACGATGGTCTGAAAGCCGCCGGGGTTTGCCGGGTCATCGTCGGGCGCCGCCCACACCGCGTCGTCATGGTCGCGCGCATCCGGCGGATCGATGGTAATCAGCGGCGTTTTGCGCAGATCGACGCGAGCCCCCGGGTTGAATGATTTCAGCGCCTCGCTCTCCGCCAGCACGCGCTCGGAAAATTCATTGGGAATGGCATGGTGATGAATGGCAATCAGCGAAATATTGCGCTGGTCATTCATGTCGCCGAGCCGGGCCCGCACCCGCGCCAGCGGCAGGCCGCGGCCATGGTCTTTCACGATGTCCGCTTCAACCAGTTCGCCGTCAAGCGCCCCGTTCTCGTCGCCGCTGCGCACCTGCAATTCATTGCGGGCCTTCTTGTCCACCGGAATGAGCCGCGCCCCGTGGCCCTTCACCAAACGGTAAACCCCCAGCACTCGCTTGGAGCGGTCTGACAACGCCCGGATAACCCGCGCCTTGAACGGATAATCCTGGCCAGGCGTCGCCTCGATTTTTGCCAGCACCCGGTCGCCCTTGGCCGGCGGCCGGATGCCTTCACCGGACCGCACTTCGATAAGCACTTGCGGCGCCTTGCCGGCCACGCGCTCATCCCATTCCACCGGCTCGCCATAGGCCTCGCCGTGCCGGTCGATTCCCGTGACCTCGATGACGGTCACCGGGGGCAGGGTGGAAGTATCGATGAGTTTCCGCCGGCTCTTGGCGAGTTTCCCCGATTGCTCAAGCTGGCGCAGCAGCGCCTTCAGGCCGATTTTTTCCGCTCCCGTCAGCCCGAAGGCCCGGGCGATTTCGCGCTTGCCCACCACCGAAGGCGAGGTCTGGATAAATTCCAGAAGTGCTGCTTCGCTGGGAAGCCCTCTGCTTTTGGCTTTTTTGCCCTTGATCAAACCGCAACCTTCACGGCCGCCTTCTTCGCAGCCTTTTTGGCCGGCTTCTTCGCGGGAGCTTTCCCTGCCACAACTTTTAGGGCCGGCGCCTTCTTGGCGGCAGCTTTGCGCTTGGGTTTCTTTCCCGGACCCTTCGCTTCCCGTTCCGCAATCAGCGCCACCGCTTGCTCGAGCGTCACCGTCTCAGGCGTCGTGTCCCGCGGCAGCGTGGCGTTGATCTTGCCATGCTTCACATAGGCGCCGAACTTGCCGTTGAACACCTCCACATTGCCTGTGCCATCCGGATGTGCGCCCAGATCCTTCAGCGCCGACGCGCGGCCCCGTGGTGTGAAGCCCTTGGCCCGTTTTGCCGCAAGCATGTCCACCGCGCGGTTGATGCCGATGGTGAAAACCTCTTCCGCCGATTCCAGATTCACATAGGTGCCGTCATGCAGGATGAACGGCCCGAAGCGCCCGAAATTGGCAACGATGGGAGTCTGCGTTTCCGGATGAAGCCCGATTTCGCGGGGCAGCGAAAGGAATTTCAGCGCCGTTTCAAGATCGATGTCGTTGGGGTCGAAGGCCCGCGGGATGGAAGCGCGCTTCGGCTTCTCCTTGCTGCCCTCGGGAACTTCGCCAAGCTGCAGGTAGGGCCCGAAGCGCCCCTGCCGCCGCGTCACCTTCTCGCCCGTATCCGGATGCACCCCAAGTTCGATGCCTTCCGGCGGAATGGCTGATTCCCCCTCGCCATTCGCCGTCATCTGCCGGGTGTATTTGCACTCCGGATAATTGGAACACCCGACAAAGGAGCCAAACTTGCCGAGCTTCAGGGAAAGCTGCCCATCGGCGCAGGACGGGCATTTCCGCGGGCTGCTGCCGTCCGTGGGCGACGGGAAAATATGCGGCGCGAGGATTTCGTTCAGCGCGTCCAATACATGGGTGACGCGGAGGTCCTTGATCTCGCCCACATGGGCGGAAAAATCCTTCCAGAATTCGCGCAGCACCTCGCGCCAGTCGATTTCGCCGTTGGAAATGCGGTCGAGCTGCTCTTCGAGGTTTGCCGTGAAGCCGTATTCCACATATTTGCTGAAGAAGGATTCGAGGAATGCGGTGACCACGCGGCCCTTGTCTTCGGGAATGAAACGCTTTTTGTCGAGGCGCACATAGCCCCGGTCGCGGATCGTCGAAAGCACCGAGACGTAAGTCGAAGGCCGGCCGATCCCCAGCTCTTCCAGTTTCTTGATGATGGAGGCTTCCGAAAACCGCGGCGGCGGCTCGGTGAAATGCTGCTCGGCCGAAACCTTGCGCACGCCGATGCCATCGCCCCGCGCCATGGCGGGCAGGCGGCGTGAATCCTCGTCTTCCTCGTCATCAAGGTCCTCGTGGTAGACCTTGAGGAAGCCGTCGAACTTCACCACCGAACCATTGGCCCGGAAGGTATAATGCTTGCCGTCCTGCCCGGTGGCGCCGAGATCAACCGTGGTGCGCTCAAACTCGGCGCTCTCCATCTGGCTGGCAATGGTGCGCTTCCAGATCAGTTCATAAAGGGCAAACTGCTCGCCATCCAAAGCCGAACGCACCGATGCGGGCAGGCGGCCAAGCTCCGTCGGCCGGATGGCTTCATGGGCCTCCTGGGCATTCTTCGCCTTGGTCGTGTACTGGCGCGGGCTCGACGGCAGATAGGGCTCGCCAAAATTCTTGAGGATCGCGTTGCGCGCCGCCGCAATGCCTTCCGGGGCGATATCGACGCCGTCGGTCCGCATATAGGTGATAAGGCCAACCGTATCGCCGTCGATGTCCACGCCCTCGTAAAGCCGCTGCGCCACCTGCATGGTCTTGGCCGAGGAGAACCCCAGCTTGCGCGAGGCTTCCTGCTGCAGCGTCGAGGTGCGGAACGGCGCGTAAGGGTGGCGCTTGGCCGGCTTGCTCTCGATGCTGTCGACCGCGACCCGGGCGTTCTTCAGGGTCTGCTCGATGGCGCGTGCGGCAGCTTCATCCTTGATATCAAGCTTGCCGATCTTCTGTCCGGCAATGGCTTGCAGCGTGGCGGAAAATTCCTGCCCCTGCGGCGTCGTGAAGGTGCCGTCGATGGTCCAGTATTCCTGGCTCTTGAAGGCTTCGATCTCAAGCTCACGGTCGCAGATGATGCGCAGCGCCACGGATTGCACCCGGCCCGCCGAGCGCGACCCCGGCAGCTTCCGCCACAGCACGGGGGACAGCGTAAAGCCCACCAGATAGTCCAGCGCCCGCCGCGCCAGATAGGCGTCAACCAAGGGCCCATCCACATCCCGGGGGTGCTGCATGGCCTCAAGCACCGACTGCTTGGTAATCGCATTGAACACCACGCGATGGATCTTCTTGCCCTTGAGCGCCCCCTTTTTCTTCAAAATTTCAAGCACATGCCAGGAAATCGCCTCGCCTTCCCGGTCCGGGTCGGTTGCCAGAACCAGCCTGTCGTCATCCTTCAGGGCATCGGAGATATCGGCCATGCGCTTGGCGGACTTGGAATCCACCTCCCAGGACATGGCAAAATCCTCGTCCGGGCGGACCGATCCGTCCTTGGCCGGCAGGTCGCGCACATGGCCATAGGAGGCGAGAACCGTGAACTCCGGGCCTAGGTACTTGTTGATGGTTTTTGCCTTGGCGGGCGATTCGACGACGACAACGGTCATTCTTCTTCCTGACTCATGGACGGAGGGCCTCATATAGGCATCTTTCCGCTACGGCAAGTTACCTGCTTAAACTGACAAATCAGCGCAAGGCTAACCAAATACAATCATAGATTGCTTTAACTTCTGCTGAGCACGCATATAGTGTGGGTACAACTAGAGAGCTAGCTGAGGCCAGATAGCAGACTCGAGGCGGCTATGAACGATCCTTACAGCAAGACCCGTGCAAAAGATGCCCAGGATCAGGAACTGGCTCAATATATCGCCGATATGCTGCTTGAGCTTCGGAAAATGGCCAAATCCGCAGGCCTGAACACGCTCCTGGGCTTGCTCGAGCTCAGCTTCTGTGAAGCCTTCTCCATTGCCAACAAGGTGGAAATACCGCCCGGAGAAATCGAAAAGCTCAGGCGTTTGGCAAGGGAGGCCGGTGAGGCGTGATCTCACAGATAGCCAGCTTCAGGGGAGCGGGAAGGGCAAAGAAGTCTCCCTGTCCGAGAAATAAACTGACATTTTCCTGCAGATCATCGGCTCCCGACGCGTCTCCGCCTTGCAGAATATAAATAAGATGAAGGCTGTTGTCGGACCCCAGCCTATCTCCGGCGCTGCCTTCCGCGACGCGAAGGGTTCCTTGGCCGAAATCCCGGCGCACCATCAAATTGAAATCCGTAACGGCCCCCTGCAAAAGCGAACCATGCACCTGCGCATCGCCCGAAAATGAAAACGGCCGGAATGGCTCCAGGATAAATTTGCCGCGGCCCGCGATATCAAGCGCCATGCCTTCACCGGACAAGGGCATGATGTGGCGCTCATAGCCGGCGAATGTGGAAAAGGGCCCATCCGCGTTGACGGTGGCGATGCTCACCCGCCAATCAAAATTTCCCGTTGGCGGGTCCGCGAATATCTCCGTGGTCACGCCGCCCCCGTTTTTCCAGGGCATGGCCCGGTATTCTGAGGGCCTGATGAGACGCATCAGATGCCGTGCCTCACCCGGCCAATCGGCTCTGCATGGGCAATGACCCGGCGGATCGCCGGGAACTTCGCCTGCAAACTGTTTTCAATCTGGTCCACTGTTGTGTGCACATCATCAATGGTCTCGGAAGGCGCGAAGCGGCAGTGATAGTGAACGAAAAGGCCCTGGTCATTTTCCCGTATCCGGATGTTGTGAACGTCGCTCAGGCGGGGCTGTTTCCTGGCCAACGCCGTGAGCAGGCTGATGATGGCGTTTGAGATCTTGGCCGGCGCTTCAGTCCCGGTGAGCAGCCGCTCCGGCTGCGGTTCGATATGGCTTTCCACCTCGACTCCCGGGCCAAGTTCCGAGCGTATGGCATCTTCAAGCTGCGTGGCATGTTCATGGGCCTCAACCAGCGGCATGAGCCCATCCACCTCCAGGTCGAAGCTTACCGCCAGCCGGCCCTTGATCTCCTGAACGGTCAGATGGTGAATGGCCAGGTTGCGGCGCGAGGCGATGAGCATGACCCGCTGGAACACGGTTTCATCGTCCAGGGTCACCGGATTGACCGTCACCGTCACGTCGGCGCTGGGAAACTTCTCGATGATCCTGGCGGTCAGCGTGTCCTTCAGCTTGACGATGTCGTCAACCGGCATGGTGCGCGGCACATCGACCACCGCGCTGGTGAAAAGCGTGGGCCCCGCCGGCCGCAGGCGGAGCGAACTGAGATTGAGCACCCCACTGCTATTTTCAATCAGCGAACGAAGCTCGGCCGTCGCGCCCACGGGCGCCGTATCAAGCAGGGTGGCCAGCGTCCGCTTGCCCAGGCGCCACCCGGCAAGCCCCACAAAGAAGGAAACAATGATCGCCGCGCCTGCGTCGGCCATGGGAAATCCCAGCCAAACCGCAATGAGCCCGAGCAGCACAACGCCAGAGCTCCACATGTCGGAACTGAAATGCAGGGCATCGGCCTCCAGCGCCTCGCTCGACGTCTCGCGCGCAACCCGGCTCAAGGCCCGCGCCCGGCTGAAATCAACCAGGATGGACCCGCCGATGACGGCAACCGCCCACCAGGTGACCTCAATGTGCTGCTCCCCGCCCATAAGCCGTTTGACCGCCTCGTAAACAATCCAGCCAGTGGTGAGAAACAGCAATCCGGTTTCAACCAGTGCGGCGACGCTTTCCGCCTTGGCGTGCCCGTAGTGGTGTTCCTCGTCCGGCGGCTGGTCGCTCCAGCGCACTGCAAACCAGGTGATGATCGTGGCCCCGAAGTCGATCAGGCTGTGAATTGCCTCCGACAGGATGCCGAGCGAGCCCGTGGCGAGGCCGGCGGCGAATTTGGCAATAGTCATCCCGGCGCTGGCAAAGATCGAGAGGACGACAACCCGTTGCTTTTCTGATGACGGCATGGGCTTTGCTTAACGCACTTCCAGCATATTTTCTCCTTCAAAATTAGCCATACGGGCAGCGCATGGCAGCGCATCCTGTTTGGCTGGAGTAGGGAGTATTTGCCCCCGCTTTTCTCTGCTACGTCAATGGTCCAATCATGGCGGCCGAATCTGATTTTCCCAAACTCCTTTCAGGTCGCAAGGCCGGGGCGCTGACTTTCAGTGCGATATTTGCGCTTGAATCATTGGTCAGGTCGCTGAACTCCACCGTGGTTTCAGTGCAGGCCTATGACCTGCTCGGCAGCAGCCAGAAGGTCAGCGAGCTCACCACCCTGGTGGCCATGATCGTGCTGCTCACGACCCTCATGCTTCCCTACGTTCTCGGCCGCCTGCGCCGCCGCTGGGCCTATACGCTTGGCATCGTGGGCCTCATGACGGCGAGCCTGTTCCTGGCGAGTTTTACCGTCGCCGGGCAGATCGGCGGCATGTTTTTCCGCAATTGCGGGGCGGCGATCCTCAACATTACCTTGTCGCTTTACATCATGGATCACATCAGGAAGAGCGACTTGGCCCGCGCCGAACCCCTGCGGCTGAGCCTCTCGACATTTTCCTGGATGATTGGGCCGGCGGGCGGCGTATGGCTCTACACCCAGTACGGGCCTTGGGCCCCGCAGCTTGCAAGCATCATTGTGGCCATGGCCCTGCTGGTGCTTTTCTGGGTCTTGCGCCTGTCAGACCGCGTGACCATGCCGTCCGGCACGCTGCAGCCCTTCAATCCCCTGGCCAATGTCATGCGCTTTGTGCGCCAGCCCCGCCTGCGGCTGGCGTGGATGGTGGCCTTCGGCAGGTCCTGTTTCTGGGCGACTTTTTTCATCTATGGGCCGCTCCTGATGGTGGAAAGCGGCGTCGGAAAGCAGATCGGCGGGCTGATGATTTCGGCAAGCCAGGTGCTGCTGCTCTTTGCCTATGTCTTTGGCCGGCTGGCCCTCAGGTTTGGCGTCCGTGCCATCATCGGCCTGTGCTTCCTGATGATGGCGCTGTCGTCCGTCTTCGCCGGGATCGCCGGCAAGGAATTGCCCTATGTCGCAATGTTCTTCCTGCTCTTCGGCGCGTTCGCCGCCTCCGGCCTGGATGGGGTCGGCGGCATACCCTTCCTGCGGGCGGTGCGCGCCCGTGAGCGCCAGCGCATGGCCGCCGTTTACCGCACCTATATTGATTTCTCCGACCTCATTCCGGCGATGATCTTTGCCGTGGCGCTGTCATATTTTGAGATCGGCATTGTCTTCATTATATTGGGCACGAGCCTTGTCATCATGGGAGCGCTGGCGTTTCGCTATCTCCCGAAATCCATGTAGGGGGAGAACACGGGTCGCATGGACAAACTGCATCTCATCATTGGCAACAAAAATTACTCGTCCTGGTCGCTCCGCCCCTGGCTGGCCATGACCATCGCCGGGCTCGACTTCGATGAGACATTGATACTGCTCGATACCCCGGACACGAAAAGGCAAATCGCCGAACACTCAAAGGCGGGACGGGTGCCTATCCTGCGCCATGGCACTGTCACGATCTGGGAAACCCTCGCCATTCTTGAATACCTGGCGGAAACATTTCCCGAGAAAAACCTCTGGCCCGCAGACAAAGCGGCACGGGCCGTGGCGCGCGCCGTTTCCAATGAAATGCATGCCGGCTTTTTAAGTTTCCGCAACGCCTGCCCGATGAACCTGCGGCGGCCGCCCAAGCCCATCGTGCTGAGTGACGAGGTGCGGGCGGACATAGCGCGCCTCGAAGACATCTGGCGTGATTGCCGCCGGGCTTATGGCCAGGGCGGAAAATTTCTTTTTGGCAGCTTCTGCATTGCCGATGCCATGTTTGCGCCCGTGGTCACCCGCCTGGAAACCTATGCCATCGCCGTGTCCGCCGACACCAGGGCTTACATGGATACGCTGCTTGCAACACCCGCCTTCCAGAAATGGAAATCGGCGGCCCTCAAGGAAACCTGGATCCTTCCGCACGATGAAGTGGATTAGGCGTCAGCTTCAATAGTGATAACAAATGAACTTGCGTTTTTTGTAATCAACCCTGACAAAGTGAAGATAGTTTCCAAACTCCTTGCGGCAAAGCTTCAGCGCTTCTGCATGAAATTTCTTTTGCTGTTCTTTCGTGTAATCAGCGCGGCTGGAAGTCTTCTTTTTGGAAGCGGCTTCGGCCTCGAACGCCGGTGAAAGGGCAAGTGCTGCCAAGCCAGCTAAAACAATGAATTTCTTCAAAATGGCACCCTCCCCAGACTGCAATTATTGGTTACATTGTCGGGGGCAGTTAAAATTGTCAAAGAAAATCAGGAGAGGCTGACTTTCTGCTGGGCCGAACGGGAAACCCGCCCGGCAAGTTCAAATTCCAATAAAATGCCAAGGACCAAGGCGGCCGGAAGCCCGCTTTCCCTGATGATATCGTCGACATCAATGGGCGTGGGCGACAGCAGTGAAAGCACGCGCTTGCGGTCGGAGGAACTCGCCTCAGCAGGCTCATCTATGGGTACTTCCGGTTCAGAGAAAAGGCGCGGCGCAACTGCGTATTCAGTCCTCAGGCTTTCGATCACTTCGGCACTGCCCGTCAGCAGCGTTGCCCCTTCCTTGATCAGCTTGTTGGTGCCTTCCGCACGGGGGTCAAGCGGCGAGCCTGGCACCGCATAGACATCGCGCCCCTGTTCCCCGGCCAGCCGCGCCGTAATCAGCGAACCTGAGCGCAGCGCGGCCTCCACCACAATGATGGC
>Ga0307505_10002876_pt1 | contig 11408 bp, 12 predicted proteins | sample 23_S_MG_FD_202183 | JGI IMG/M metagenome (GOLD analysis project Ga0307505, IMG submission 202183) | Soil microbial communities from Populus trichocarpa stands in riparian zone in the Pacific Northwest, United States - 23_S | ecosystem: Environmental > Terrestrial > Soil > Riparian zone > Trees...
ATCAACTCGCGCGCCTTCCAGACGATGGTGCCCGAGCCGGTGCGCTCGCCGTTGAACCAGCCGTTGAGCATCGGGCCGGAATTCAGCGCGATCGCCGGGATGTCCACCGTGCACGCCGCCATGATCTGCGCCGGCGTGGTCTTGTCGCAGCCTGTCGTGAGGATCACGCCGTCGATCGGGTAGCCGTACAGCACCTCGACCAGACTCAGGTACTGCAGGTTGCGGTCGAGCATCGCCGTCGGCCGCTTGCAGGTTTCCTGGATCGGATGCAGCGGGAACTCGAAGGCCACACCGCCGGCGTCGCGGATGCCTTCGCGCATGCGCTCGGCCAGCACCAGATGGTGGCGGTTGCAGGGCGCAATGTCCGAGCCGCTCTGCGCGATGCCGATCATCGGCCGGCCCGACTGCAGTTCTGCAAGCGTGAGGCCGAAGTTCATCGTGCGCTCGAGGTACAGCGCGGTCATGTCGGCATTGGCCGGGTTGTCGAACCAGGCCTGCGAACGCAGCTTCCCGGACCGGGTCGACTTGCGGCTGCGTGCGGTTCTTGTCTCCTTGCTCTTCATCGGCAGCTTCCTTGTGGGTGGTGCCGCGGTTGTACACCAGCGGCCGGTGGCATGATCGGCGCGATGAACCCCACCGCCACCGACACCCCCGCGCTCGGCGCCAGCGGCCTGAAGGTCTCGCGCCTGTGGCTGGGCACGATGATGTTCGGCGACCGCACCGACGAGGCCGAGGCCGCGCGCATCGTCGCCGCATCGCGCGAGGCCGGCCTCAACGCCATCGACACCGCCGACGTCTATGCCGGCGGCGAGTCCGAGCGCATCACCGGCCGGCTTGTCAAAGCCGAGCGCAGCCACTGGGTGCTGGCCACCAAGCTGGCCAACCCCACCGGACCCGGCCCCAACGAGCGCGGCCTGTCGCGCCGCCACATGCTGGCCGCGGTGGACGCCAGCCTGCAGCGCCTGGGCACCGACTGGATCGACCTGCTGTACATGCACCGCGACGACGAGAGCACGCCGATGGAAGAGTCGGTGGCGACGATGGCGCAGCTCATCGCCGGCGGCAAGGTGCGCTACTTCGGCGTGTCCAACTTCCGCGCCTGGCGCATCGCGCGCATGGTGGAGCTGTGCCGTGCCATGGGCGTGCCGCCACCCATCGCCTGCCAGCCGCCGTACAACGCCATGTCGCGGCAGATCGAGCTGGAGGTGCTGCCGGCCTGCGCGCACTACGGCCTGGGCGTGGTCGCCTACAGCCCGCTGGCGCGCGGCGTGCTCAGCGGCAAGTACGCGCCCGATGCACCACCGCCCGAAGGCTCGCGCGCGGCGCGCAACGACCGGCGCATCCTGCAGACCGAGTTCCGCCCCGAGTCGCTGCAGCTGGCGCGGCAGTTCGCCGCGTACGCCGCGAGCAAGGGCCTGACGCCCACGGGTCTGGCGCTGGGCTGGGTGTGGAACAACCGGCTGGTGCACGGCCTGATCGGCGGGCCGCGCACCCTCGCCCAATGGCAGGACTACCTGGACGCACTCGGCCGGCCCTTCGACGCCGAGGACGAGGCCTTCGTCTCGGGCCTGGTGGCTGCCGGGCACGCATCGACGCCCGGTTACACCGACGCGCAGTATCCGGTCGTCGGCCGGCTGGCGGCGACGGCACCGCTACAGTAGCGGCCGCTAAAGGAAAACCCATACGATGAGATCGATCGCGACAACGGCGCTGGCCGCTGCACTGCTGGCCGGATGCGCGCCGGATGCCATGCAGAACATCAAGGCTACCGGCTTCAACGGCTTCGTCAACCAGGTGACGGTGGACTGTGCACCGCTGGTGGTGGGCTCGCAGGTGATCACCGCCAACTACACGGCACCGAACTACGCGCTAGACCTGTACGACCAGTGGCTCGACGCCACCTCGCGGCTTTACTACAAGAAGAGCACGCCGCAGACCTACCTGGACGACATCTACAACTACTTCGGCGACGCGCGCACGCAGGCTTCGGCGCAATGCCTGGTGTCGAAGCTGCCGCCGCCTGAACAACGGCCCGACGCGCCGCCTGTCCGCTGGTGAGCGTCAGGCCGCGGCGCGCAACACCGCCGCCGCCGGCCGGCTGATCCAGGCCAGCACGAAGGTCAGCAGCAGCGTCGGCAGTGCGGCTCCGAACTGCGGTGCCAGCTGCGCCAGCACGTGGTAGTTGGCAATGCCCAGCAGCCAGATGGCCGCGGCAGTCCAGTCGATGCGCTGCGCGCCCACCCGCGCCGCGGCAGGCCGCGTGCCCAGGCGGCCCAGGATCACGCCGTACAAGGGCACGAACACCGAACTGAGCATCAGCAGGAAGGGCTCGAGCGCATGCATCGGCAGCAGCAGCGCCAACACGATGCACAGCGCCGCCAGCGCCAACCCCCAGCGGCGCACGCTCCAGCGCGGACGCAGGCTGTGCGCCGACACCGCACCGGAGTACACGTCGCCGTAGGCGTTGTCCAACTCGTCGATCAGCACCAGCCCCAGCGCCACCAGCCCGCCCTGCGCCAGCAGCAGCGCCGTCACCAGGGCGGTGCCGGGCTCGGTGGTGCTGACGACCATCACGCCCAGCGCATAGCACCAGATGTTGGCCGCCAGGTAGCCGATCCAGGTGCCGCCGAAGGCTCCGCCAAGGCCGCCGCGCGCGCGCAGGCCGTGGCGTGCGTAGTCGGCCACCAGCGGCAGCCACGACACCGGCATCGCGATCACCAGGTCGACCGCGCTGAACAAGCCCATGCCGCCGTTGCCGGGGCGCTGCCAGAACGCGTCGAAGCCCTGGGCCTGCAGGCGCAGGCCGAACTGCCAGGTCAGCCACAGCAGCGACAGCACCACCAGCGGCAGCCCGAAGCGGGCGACGAAGCGGCGTACCAGGCGCACCATCGACCCCGTCAGCAGCGCCAGCAGCACCGCGCCCCACAGCAGCGAGCCGAGCACCGCGCCGGCCGTGGGCGACAGCCCCAGCGCCTGCGCGGTGATGGCCTGCGTGCCCTCGCGCATGATCACCAGCTCGAAGGTCGCCCAGCCGATCAGCTGCACGATGTTCAACAGCACCGGCAGCCGCGCGAAGGCGCTGCCGTAGACCGCATGCATCAGCCCGGCGCTGGCCAGGCCGCTTTCGCAGCCCACGCGCGCGGTCCAGGCCAGCAGCGCGGCACCGACGGCCGAGCCGATGACGATGGCCAGCAGCGCGTCGCGCGTGCCGACTGCCGGCACCAGGAAGGCGCCGACCTGCATCACCAGCAGCCCGACGCCCAGGCTGAACCACAGCGACGCGTGCTCGTGCCAGCGGAACACGCGCTGCGCGTCGGGCAGCGGCGTCAGTGCCTCGTTCGTCGGAAGGGATCGTGGGCCGTCGATTGCCATGCCATTGCTCCGGCTCGCGGCAAGTCGGCCTGAAGGCACGCACGGCGGCGCACCTGGCAGCTTCCCTGCGCGAGCATTACCTCGATCAGGTTCAAAGGGACTTTCTCAGTCGGGCCCGCAGGCCCAACACCCCCAGCGTCGCCCCGCAAGGCAGGGCTTGGGCGCGGATTCTATGCAATCCGCGGCAGCCACCATAATGCGGGCCTGCTAGGGGTGCCGCGCGAGCGCGTGGCTGAGAAAAACCCTTCGAACCTGACCTGGGTCATGCCAGCGGAGGGAAGCACCGATGAACATCCAAACCCCCCATCGCCGCCCGCCCGCCACGACGCTGGACGTGGGCATCGCCGGTGCCGGCCTGCTGGGGCGGCTGCTCGCTTGGCGGCTGGCACTGGCCGGCCACCGTGTCAGCGTGTTCGACCCCGCGGTCGACGCCGAGCAGCGCGGCGCCGCCGGCTGGACCGCCGCCGGCATGCTCAGCCCGATCGCCGAGCTGGAATGCGCCGACGCGCGCACCGCCCAACGCGGCTGGCGCTCGCTGGTGCTGTGGGCGCAATGGCTGCCGGCGCTGCCGCAGTCAGTGGACTTCAGGCGCGACGGCAGTCTGCTGCTGGCCCACCGCAGCGACGCCGGCAGCGCGCAGCGGCTGCTGCGCGTGCTGCAGAGCAAGGCGGTCGATCCCGCGCCGCAGCCGCTCGACGCAGCCGCGTTGCAAGCGCTGGAACCCGCGGTACACGGCCCGGCGCTTGCCTGGCTGCTGCCCGGCGAAGGCCAGCTGCACACGGTGCAGGCGATGCAGGCGCTGGCCGCCGGCGCGAGCGCCTGCGGCGTGCGCTGGCACTGGAGCCATGCGGTGCGCTCGCTGGCGCCGGGGTGGATCGACGACCACCGCTTCGACCATGTGTTCGACGTGCGCGGCCTGGGCGCGCGGCCCGATCTGCCGCTGCGCGGCGTGCGCGGCGAGGTGCTGTGGCTGCACGCGCCGGGCCTGCCGCTGCGGCGCGCGCTGCGGCTGCTGCATCCACGCTGGCGCGTGTACCTGGTGCCGCGGCCGGACGACATCGTCTTCGTCGGCGCCACCGAGATCGAGTCCGAAGACCGTTCGCCGATCTCGGTGCGCAGCACGCTGGGCCTGCTCAGCGCCGCCCACAGCGTGCTGCCCGAGCTGGCCGAGGCGCGCATCGTGCACACCGAGACCAACCTGCGCCCCGCCCTGCCCGACAACCTGCCGCGCATCGATGCCGCGCCGGGCCTGACGCGCATCAACGGCCTGTTCCGTCATGGCTGGCTGTTGGCGCCCGCACTCGTCGAAGAAGCCCTGGAACCTCTTGCATGAGCCAACCCATCACCGTCCACGTCGGCGGCGAGGCCCGCCAGTTGACACCCGGCAGCACGCTGGCCGAGCTGGTGGCCGCGCTCGGCCACGACCCGGCCGCGGTGGCCACCGCCGTCAACGGCGAATTCGTCGCCCGCGGCACGCGCTCGCAGCACGTCATGGCCGACGGCGACCAGGTTCACTGCTTCAAACCCATCACCGGGGGCTGACCATGAGCACCGACACCGATCCCTTCGTCCTGGCCGGCGTCACGCTGGCCAGCCGCTTCCTGCTCGGCACGGCCGGCTACCCGTCGCCGCAGGTGCTGCGCGAGGCGATTGCCGCGTCCGGGACGCAGGTGATCACGCTCGGGCTGAAGCGCGAGCTGGCCGGCGGCGCCGATGGCCACGGCGGCTTCGTCGAGATCATCCGCGCTGCCGTGAGCCACCACGGCGCGCGGCTGCTGCCCAACACCGCCGGCTGCCGCAGCGCGCGCGAGGCGGTGACGCTGGCGCAGATGGCGCGCGAGCTGTTCGATACGAACTGGATCAAGCTCGAAGTCGTCGGCGACGAGCACACGCTGCAGCCCGACCCCTTCGAGCTGCTGGCCGCGGCGCAGCAACTGCTGCGCGAGGGCTTCGAGGTCTTCCCCTACTGCACCGACGATCTGATCAGTTGCCGGCGCCTGCTGGACGCCGGCTGCCGCGTGCTGATGCCCTGGGGCGCACCGATCGGCTCCGGCCAGGGCTTGCTGAACCCCTGGGCGCTGCGCACGCTGCGCGCACGGCTGCCCGAGGCGGTGCTGATCGTCGACGCCGGGCTGGGCGCGCCCTCGCACGCCGCGCAGGCGATGGAGCTGGGCTTCGACGCCGTGCTGCTGAACTCGGCCGTCGCGCACGCGGCCGACCCGGTGGGCATGGCACGCGCCTTCCGCCACGCGGTCGAAGGCGGCCGGCTGGGCTACCTGTCGGGGCTGATCGCGGCGCAGGACATGGCGGTGGCCAGCACGCCGGTCGCCGGCCGGCCCTTCGACGCATGAGCGGGGCCGCATCGATCGCGCAGGCCTTCGGCGTCGCCGCGCCGACGGCGCTGGACGCGGCACGTACGCTCGGCTTCGTCGAGCGCGAGGCTGCCATCCTGGCCGCGATGTTCGATGCCCAGCTGCGGCGGCGCGCGGCGCCTGCCGGCTTCGCGCTGGACGCGGCCAACCTGCCGGTGGCGCTTGCGGCCGAAGGCTTCGCGCCGCTGGCGCAGCGCCCGATGGGCTTGTACGCCGTGGTCGACAGCGCCGACTGGGTCGAGCGCGTGCTCGCCGCCGGCGTGCGCACAGTGCAGCTGCGCGTCAAGCAGGCCGCACCCGGCGAGCTGCGCAGCGAGATCCGCCGCAGCATCGATGCCGCACGCGCCGCCGGCGCGCAGTGTTTCGTCAACGACCACTGGCGCGAAGCGATCGAACTGGGCGCCTACGGCGTGCATCTGGGCCAGGAAGACCTGGACGGCGCCGACCTCGACGCCATCCGCCGCGCCGGGCTGCGGCTGGGCCTCAGCACGCATGCGTACTGGGAAGTCTGCCGCGCCTGGGCACTGCGGCCCAGTTACATCGCCTGCGGGCCGATCCATGCGACGCAGCTGAAGCGCATGCCCTGGACACCGCAAGGCGAGGACAACCTCGCCTACTGGTGCGCGTTGTTCGGTGCGCTGCCGGTGGTGGGCATCGGCGGTCTGGACGCCGCGCGCTGTCGTGAAGTCATGCGCTGCGGCGCCGACGGCGCGGCCGTGGTCAGCGCGATCACCGGCGCCGCCGACCCCGAAGCCGCGATCGCCGCGCTGCAGGCCGCGGTGATCGAAGGCGCTGCCGCGTCGCGTCGCGCGGTGCCGGCGCTGCCGCGGCCGACATTGGTACGCTGAACTTCAGCCGCGCACGCCCAGCTTGAAGGCGATCATCGCGCGCAGCTTGTTCGGCAGCACCGGCTTGATCAGCAGGTGGAAGTCGTGCTCGGCGGCCTCGGTCTCGTGGCCGCCGATGGTGCTGCCGGTAATGACGATGGCGGGCAGCTTGCGCCCCGGCCAATGCGCCCGCGCGGCGGCCAGCGCGTCGAGCCCGGTTGCTCCCTGCGGCAGCCGGTAGTCCACCAGCAACAGGTCCGGCGCCTCGGGGGGTGATCCGCCCAGCCAGGCCTGCAGGGCCGCCACGGTGTCGAAATCGACCACGCTGGCGCCCCAGGCCTTGAGCAGCACCACCAGGCCTTCACGCACCGCGGTCTCGTCCTCCACCACCAGGATCAGCCGGCCCTGCAGCGTCAGCCCCAGCGGCGCGCGCTGCGGCGTGGCGGCCGGCTCCAGCGCGCGCACCGCCTTGCCCGGCGGCACCTCGAAGCTGAACACAGTGCCGCGGCCGACGCGCGAGCGCACCGTGATCGGCGCTTCCAGCAGCGCCGCCAGCCGCGCCACGATGGCCAGCCCCAGGCCCAGGCCCTTGCGCTGGTGCGCTTCCAGCGGGCGCTGGCTCTGCACCTGGTAGAACTCGTCGAAGATGCGCGGCAGCGTGGCTTCGGAGATGCCGATGCCGCTGTCCCACACCTGCATCAGCAGCTTGTCGCCGCGCCGGCGGCAGCTGACCAGCACGCCGCCGTCGTCGGTGTAGCGGATGGCGTTGCTGACCAGGTTGCGCAGGATGCGCTCCAGCAGCACCGGGTCGGCGAAGGCCACGTGGCGCGCGCCGTGGAAACTCAGCGCCAGGCCCTTCTCGAAGGCGGTGGGCTCGAAGTGCAGCCGCAGCCGCGCGAACAGCTCGCGCATCGCCACCGGCGCCGGGTTGACGTCGACGCCGCCGGTGTCGATGCGGGTGATGTCCAGCAGCTCGCCGAACAGGCCTTCCAACGCGTCCACCGATTCGTTGATGCTGTTCACCAGCGAGGCCACCTCGGGGTCGTGCGTGCGCTGGCGCAGCGCCTCGGCGAACAGGCCCATCGCATGCAGCGGCTGGCGCAGGTCGTGGCTGGCGGCGGCGAAGAACTGCGTCTTGGCGCGACTGGCGGCCTCGGCGGCGCGGCGCGCCTGTTCGGACACGCCCATCTCGGCATGCAGCTGCAGCGCCAGCTTCTCGCTGTGCGCCTTGAGGCGGATCACCTGGTCGAGTGCACTGCGCTGCACCCGCCCCATCACCAGCAGCGCGATGAACTGCAGCACCAGGATGCCGGCCAGCTGCCAGTGCCAGGGCTGGGTGGTGTCGGTGGCGATGCGCACGATCGCCGGCATCAGCAGCACGCAGATGAAGACGATGTACAGCCGCTGCTGCGTGGCCAGCAACTGCACCGACGCCAGCCCGAGGCTGAAGATGACGAGCATCAGCGCCACCCGGTGGTAGGGCGTGCCCAGTCCCCAGAACAGCCACACCGCCACTGCCCAGCACGAGGCCTGCAGCAGCACCAGCGCCTTCCAGCTGCGCCGCCATTCGTGCAGCGTGGCCTCGTCGGCGTCGGGGTTGCGGCGAAAGCGCAGGTAGTGCGCCAGCCGCACCAGCAGCAGCGCCGCCAGCACCCCGCTCCAGGCCAGCATCGGAGCGCGCGGCGCCAGCGGCCAGTACATGGCCACCATCAGGCTCCAGCCGATCAGATAGCCGATCAGCGAGGCCGGCGTCTGCACGAACAGCGCGCGGATGTGATCGAAGCGCCGGCCTTGCGGCGGCGCGGGCAGCGCCGCGGACGGCGCCGTGTTCATCGGCTGTCGGTCGCCGAGGGCTGGCGCGCGTTCTGCGCTGCCTGCTGCTGCATCTGGCTCACCGCCAGCACCGCCTGCGTGCGCGAGCTGACGCCCAGCGCGCGCAGCACCGCCGCCACATGGTCCTTGACGGTCTCGACCGAAACGTTGAGTTCGCGCGCGATCAGCTTGTTCGGCTTGCCCTGCAGCAGCAAGGCGAGCACGTCGCTCTGGCGCGGCGTCAGGCCCACCGATTCCAGCGACAGCGCTGCCCTCTGATGGCTGTCGTGGCCGGCGGGCGCGCCCATCGGCCGCATCACGTCGGGCACGGTATCGCCCTCGATCGCCGGCGCGTCCAGACCGAGCATCATCGGCGGCACGTACAGCCCGCCGGACATGACCATGCGCAGCGCCTCGAACAACTGGTCGTTGGACGAGCGCTTGGGCACGAAACCCATCGCGCCCAGGTCGATGGCACGGATGACGTCGCTGGTGCGGTCGGAGGCCGACACCACCACCACCGGCAGCGACGGATAGGCGGCGCGCAACTCGGTCAGCACCTCGAAGCCGTCGGCATCGCCCAGCGCCAGGTCGAGCAGCACCAGGTCGAAGTCGGGGTCCTTATGCAGCGCAGCGCGCGCCTCGGCGGCGCTGCCGGCGCCGAGCACGGAAACGTCGTCGCCCAGCCCCTTGATCACCGTCTGCAGCGCGGACAGGATCAACGGATGGTCATCGACCAGCAGCACCTTCATCCCGCCCTCCATTTTTGTGTTCCGCCCAGGCGATGGTAGTGCAGCGGCTCAGGTGTAGCGGCGCGAGATCGTCTCGGCCACGCAGGCCGGCCTGCTGGAGCCTTCGAGCTCGATGGTGGCCTCCACCGTCAGCTGCGCGCCGCCGTCCAGCGGCTCGTAGCCGCGCAGCACGAAGCGCCCGCGCACGCGGCTGCCGCTGGGCACCGGCGCGGTGAAGCGCACCTTGTTCAGCCCGTAGTTGACGCCCATGCGCACGTCGCCGATGCCGAAGGCCTTGGCGAACAGCTCCGGCAGCAGGCTCAGCGTCAGGAAGCCGTGGGCGATGGTCCTGCCGAAGGGCCCCTGCGCGGCCTTGACCGGGTCGATGTGGATCCACTGGTGGTCGCCGGTGGCCTGGGCGAACTGGTCGATGCGCTGCTGGTCGACCGTGACCCAGTCGCTCAGTCCGATCTCCTGGCCGACCTGCGCCTGCAGCTCCTGCAGCTTGGCAAATGTCTTCATCGCTCGATCCACTCCTTCAGGGCTTTCCATTGTTCGAGATCGCGTTCGACGCGGCTCGGCGCCACGTCCCACAGCGTCAGGCCGCGCGCCGCCAGCTGCACGTAGTTCTGCGTGTCGCGCAGCCAGGCCACCACCGGCACGTTCAGCGTCGCCAGGTACTGGTGCAGCTGGTCGTTGGCGATGGTGTGTTCGCGCACGCGCATGCCCACCAGGCCGAGCTCGATGTCGGCGGCCCGCGGGTGCGCACGCAGCGCGCCCAGGAAGGCATGCGTGGCCCGGATGTCGAACAGGCTGGGCTGCAGCGGGATCAGCATCCTGTGCGCGATGCGCAGCACCGCATCCAGCCGCTTGCCGTGCAGGCCGGCCGGCGTGTCCAGCACCACGTGCGTGGTGCCCTTGGGCGGGCGCACGATGTCGTTGTGGCCGACCTCCCAGCTGCGGATCAGCGGCAGCTGCGCCGGGCGCAGCGCCAGCCACTGCCGCGACGACTGCTGGCGGTCCACATCGCCCAGCATCACCGCATGTCCTGCCCTGGCCAGCGCGCCCGCCGCGTTCGTGGCCAGCGTGCTCTTGCCGACCCCGCCCTTGGGGTTGGCAACCACGATCACAGACATGCGCAACTCCGGGAATGCAGCGGTGCGGTTATGGTAGCGGCGCGCCGGAGCGGCTTGCACCGGGCAAACCCAAGCGCTCGTTCGCCGCTGACTGCATGCCCGAGATCGTCGTCCTGGTCGCCCACCCGCAGCAGGCGCATTCGCGCGTCAACCGTGCGCTGATGCAGGGCGCCGCGCGCGCCACGCCGGGCCGCGTCGAGGTGCGCGACCTGTACGCCCTGTACCCCGACTACCTGATCGACGTCGAGGCCGAGCAGGCGCTGCTGGCCGAGGCGCGCCTGGTGGTCTGGCAGCACCCGATCCACTGGTACGGCATGCCGCCGCTGATGAAGCTGTGGCTGGACGAGGTCTTCGCCTTCGGCTGGGCCTACGGCCCGGGCGGCCGTCACCTGCAGGGCAAGGACCTGTGGCTGGTGGCCTCGACCGGCGGGCCGAGCGAGTCGTACCGGCCCGACGGCTACAACCGCTACTTCTTCGACGCCTTCCTGCCGCCCTACGAACAGACCGCCGCGCTGGCCGGCATGCGCTTCCTGCCGCCGCTGCTGGTGCACGGCGCGCACCGCCTCGGCGACGATCAACTGGACGCACAGGTGCAGACCTACACCCAGCGCCTGGCCAGCTACCCCGACTGGCCGGAGCTGGCCGAGTTGGAGCCCTGCGCTCCTTGCGACGTGCCCGGCGACGCGCGCCCCGCGGACCAAAGCTGAACATGGAACACGACACGAGCTGGCTGCAGACCAGCCTGGTGTACCTGGCTGCGGCGGTGGTGGCGGTGCCGCTGTCGCGGCTGCTCGGGCTGGGCTCGATCATCGGCTACCTGGCGGCCGGCGTCGCCATCGGCCCCTGGGGGCTGCGGCTGGTGACCGATGCGATCACGATCCTGCACATCGCCGAGTTCGGCGTGGTGCTGATGATGTTCCTGGTCGGCCTGGAACTGGAGCCGCGGCGGCTGTGGGCGATGCGCCGGCCGATCTTCGGCTGGGGCAGCGTGCAACTGTTCGGTTCGGCCGCGCTGCTGGCCGGCATCGCCGTGGCCTGCGGCATCGACTGGCGCATCGCGCTGGTGGCCTCGCTGGGCCTGGCCGATTCCTCCACCGCCACCGGGCTGGGCATCGCCGCCGAGCGCAACCTGCTGCCCACCAACTCTGGCCAGCGCAT
>Ga0307505_10002877_pt1 | contig 11402 bp, 11 predicted proteins | sample 23_S_MG_FD_202183 | JGI IMG/M metagenome (GOLD analysis project Ga0307505, IMG submission 202183) | Soil microbial communities from Populus trichocarpa stands in riparian zone in the Pacific Northwest, United States - 23_S | ecosystem: Environmental > Terrestrial > Soil > Riparian zone > Trees...
TCGCATGGAGATTCGGGCGTTGGCGATGGCGTTAGGTCTTCGTGCTGGTCCGTTGGAGCAAATTGTGATTGAGCAGTGGGTGCCGGCGGTCGCGTCCACGGTTTCCTGGGTGGAAACCGTGCGGGGGTCGATCAATGGTTATGGTGTGCAGGGCTACGTGGTGCACGACGACGGAGATGCCGTGCTCATCGACACGGCGTACAATGCCCCGGCAATGATCGAGTTCTTGTCCGCGCATCGCCTGCGCCTGATGGGGATTTGCCTCACCCACGGCCATGCCGACCACGCCGACGGGATTGATCAGATTTTGAAGTTTCGTGAGGCGCCGGTGTATCTCGGAACAGACGATGTCGATCTCCTCAGCTGGCGGCCTTCCGGTGCACAGCTGAAGGCGCCTGAACATGGTCAGACGATCACGGTCGGGCGTCTCAGCGTCCATTGTCTCGCCACGCCGGGCCATACCCCTGGCGGGATCTGCTATCGCGTGGATGCCGAGTCACAACGCATGTGCTTCGTCGGCGATACGTTGTTTGCGGGATCCATTGGCCGCTCGAATCCCAGTACGTTGTATCAGACCCATCTGCGGTCGGTCCGGACTCACGTCCTTGGGTTGCCGCCTGAATATCGGTTGTTGCCTGGTCACGGACCGGCCACGACGGTTCGCGAAGAGCTGGACCATAACCCCTTCGCATCTGTTCATTGAAGAAGACGCATGAATCTAGAGGAGCGGGACGACGACCAGCCGATCCGCAGCGGAGAGCTGCCTGATGTGGCGGGACCGGCTGAGGGGCTTAGCGAGCCTGCCGAAGAGGGCGGATTCGAGGAGAGCCCCTTCTCCAAATGGATCCTACCCGTCAGCCTCTTTGCGGCGACGGTCTTTACTACATTGTGGGCCGGCGCCTATCAGGTCTATAACGGACCGATTCGTGGACCGGTGAATCTGCTGCTCGAACAACCCGGGATACTCCTGCGCGGGATTCCTTTTGCCGCCACGCTCTTGACCATTCTCGTCACTCATGAGTTCGGGCACTATGCGCTCTCCCGTATTCACAGGGTGCCGGCGTCGCTGCCGTTGTTCATTCCGGGCCCTCCGTACTTCGTCGGCACATTCGGGGCGATCATTCGTTTACGTGGGCCGATCATGAATCGGCGCGCGCTGTTCGACATCGGCGTGGCCGGTCCGCTTGCCGGTTTCATCGCCGCGGTGGTGGCGCTGATCATTGGCTTGAACCTGTCAACGGTCGTAGATCGGACAGCGACCCGTGGATTGGAGCTGGGCGAACCGTTGCTCTTGCAGTTCATTTCCTGGCTGGTCGTCGGATCCATTCCTGCTCAGGCCGACATCGTCTTGCATCCCATCGGGTTCGCCGCGTGGTTCGGTCTGTTTGTGACCTCACTCAATCTCATTCCCATCGGCCAACTCGACGGCGGGCATGTGGCCTATGCCCTGTGGGGTTCACGCCAACGCACGATGGCGTTTGTCATGGTGCCGATTCTCATCGTGCTGGGATTCGTAGGCTGGCCCGGCTGGTGGCTCTGGGCCTTCATGGCAGGACTATGGGGCTTCGGACATCCGCCGGTGCGTGACATTCACATTCCATTAGGCCGAAAGCGGATCGTTGTCGGATGGATTGCACTTGCCGTGTTTATTCTCACCTTTGCGCCTGTTCCTTTCTCCTTCCACTAGCAGGATGCTGAAACAGCCACTGTTCTCACCCGCCCAGCCCCGGCGCGCCGAGACGCGCCCATTCCCAGGCATCGTTCTCGCCTCGAAAGCATCCTCAACGTAGCCCACTCGGAGAACAAGCTGTCTTGGCAGCTTGGGGTGGGCGGGTGAGAAATGATACGCCTCGGGTCCTCACTCGCTGCGGCCTTGCTGGACGGCCTGTTTGAGCATCCTGCACGCGGAATCCACACAGTGCTCTGGATCAATCCTGAGATTTTCTTGTCCGATTGCGCGCTCGGCCCTACAGTGTGGCTATGGAGCCGATCGAGACCTCGATTGTGTCGTGTCCAAAGTGTCAGGCTGACCAGCCTGACGGAGCGACGGAGTGCGTGAAATGCGGGATCATCTTTGCAAAGTATCGGCCGCTTGTCTCGCTGCAGCGGCAGCAGGAATCACAGAATGATTCGCGCTGGATGTCCCTTGCCAAGGAGTGGCTCGTTGACTCGGATACGCCGACCGACTCGTTGACGTTTGCCGGACGGGTCGCAGTGTTTCTGTTACTGCTTTGGTGGGGCCGAGCGCTGATTTTCACGCCGCTCGAAACCAACTACACAGGAGAATCGTTTCTCCATCTGATCAATCTGCCGTTCCACGAAACCGGCCACATTCTCTTTATCCCGTTGGGGCGCTTCATGACGATTCTGGGCGGGAGTCTCGGTCAGATCCTGATGCCGCTCGTCTGCCTGGGCACCTTTCTCATCAAGACGCGCGATCCTTTCGGCGCCTCAGTGGCACTCTGGTGGACGGCGGAAAGCTTCATGGATATCGCGCCCTATATCAACGATGCGCGGGCGATGGATCTCATGCTGCTTGGCGGGGTGACTGGAAAGGAGACGGACGGGCATGACTGGAACAATATCCTGACCATGTTGGATTGGCTGGAGTACGACCATCGCTTGGCTCACCTCACCTATAATTTCGGCATTCTCCTGATGCTGGCCTCATTCGCGTGGGGCGGGCTGTTACTTCTAAAACACTACCGTCGGCTCTCACCGTAACCGCGCCTGTCTCATCATGGGTGGATGTGTGCGAGGTCTTCGAGCGCGAGTATCAGCGCATGGGTTCCGCTACGGCCGTGCCCGAGTGTTTGGACGGTCTGGTAGAGTTGGTGCACCAACGTGAGACCGGGGAGCACGAGGCCCATGCGTTTCGACTCCTCCAACGCGAGGCCCATATCTTTGATGAAGTGCTCGACGAAAAATCCCGGGTCAAAGTTGCGCTGTAGAATTTTCGGCGCCAGATTATCCAACGTCCAACAGGCGGCTGCGCCGCCGCGGATGGAATCCAACATTCGGTTCAGATCGAGCCCCGCCTTGTAGCCATAGAGCAAACTCTCGCAGACGCCTACCATCGTGCCGGCGATCACGATCTGGTTACAGAGTTTTGTCTGTTGCCCGGTTCCGGGTCCTCCCTGATGCACGATCTTTTTACCCAATAACTCGAAGAGCGGCATCACGGCTTGTACGGCTTTGCGGTCGCCTCCCACCATGATCGAGAGGGTGGCATTGCGCGCGCCTACATCGCCACCGGAGACAGGCGCATCGATGGCCGATAGAACTTTTACCGAAGCGGCTGCGGCAATTTCACGGCTCAAGGAGGGTTGCGTCGTCGTCATGTCGATGAGGATCATTCCAGCTCGCGCGCCGGCCATGATTCCAGTCTCGTCGAAGTAGACGGTACGCACGTCCTGAGGAAAGCCGACCATCGTGAAGAGGATATCGGATTCAGCTGCCACAGCGCGCGGGCTCTCGGTCCATTGCGCGCCGCGATCGAGCAATGGCTGCGCCTTTGCCTGCGTGCGGGTATGGACGGTCACACCATAGCCGGCTGTGAGCAAGTGACCACACATCGACGATCCCATTACGCCGGTGCCGATCCAGCCGATTCTCGTTGCCATTGGTACAGCAAATTGAACAGTCATCGTTTTCGTGCTCGTTTATTCGGCGAGCGGGATGATTCGATCCGCGACCGCCTGAATGATGCCTTCCCGCTCTCTCGCTACTTTTACCCCTTGAAAACTCAAATAGTAGCCCCCGTGGCTCGGTGACTGGATCGTGGCAGTGAGTTCAATCCGTTGTCCATCTTCGATATCGGGGTCTTTGACGGTCGGGACCCCGCAGCGTCCGTAGACAGCGACATTGATCGAGGATGTCTCGTCTTCCAGGTAGAATAAATAGGCGCCATAGCACATCGTGCCAGCCTGGATCTTGTAAGGATCGAGCGGCGTCACATCGCGCACCGTGCCCCGCAACGTGACCTGTTTCAGATGAAACGTCTTCGGCGCGTCCATGATCTCGAGTATGGTAATGGGCTCTGCGGCTGAAGCCCAGGACGAGCCGATCACGGACCATCCATACCAGAGGATGGCGAGGAGACACACCAACGTTCCTGTACGAGATGCGCTGCTGTACATCACGGTTCTATTTTACAGAAGGTCGTCGCAGAAGTCCCTTCCGCCCCCTCGATGAACTCGTTATAATCCGCCAACTTTCTCTGGAGAATCATCCATGATCGATCGCGCGCATCTTGAACGCTACATCGCAGACAGCCGCCTTCGGTTTGAAGACCTGCTGGGCCAGATGGTGGAGATCCCTTCGATCAGCATGGATCCTGCCAAGGCCCTTGATATCAGGCGCATGGCAGAATTTGCGCGGCAGGTCCTTACGGACATGGGAGCTGAGGCCCAGATCGTAGAGACCGGCGGTTATCCGATCGTGTCCGGCGGCTGGATGACCGATGTCCATCATCCGACGGTCACCATTTATAACCATATGGATGTCCAACCGGCGCAGGAGCCTGAATGGACGCAGGCGCCCTTTGCATTTACGAACGAGAACGGGCTGTATCGCGGCCGTGGCGCAACGGATGACAAAGGACCTGCGCTCTCGGCCCTGTTCGGCGCGCGGTACGCCATCGAGCAAGGAGTACCAATCAACATTCGGTTTCTCTGGGAACTGGAAGAGGAAATCGGGAGCCCGCATTTTGCCGCAGGACTCAAGAATCGTGAAGCCATCCCATGTCCTGATTCCGTGGTCGTGTCGGATACCATCTGGCTCGCCAAAGGAAAGCCCGCCATGCCCTATGGTCTCCGCGGTCTGCTGGGCGCGCGACTGACGCTACGCACGGGAACGAAAGATGCCCATTCCGGCGTGACCGGCGGCGCGGCGCGGAATCCGCTCGCGGAACTGATGGAAGTGGCGCATGCCTGTGTCGATGCCAAGACCGGGAAGGTGAAGATTCCCGGGTTCTATCAGGATGTGGTCGAACCGACCAAGGCGGAGATCAAGAGCTTTCTTGCGTCAGGTTTCCAGGTCAAGAGCTTCAAACAGGCCTATGGATTTCAGACGCTCCGCACGAACGATCCCGCTGAAATCATGCGCCGGATTTGGGCCGCGCCGACGTTCGAGGTGCACGGTTTGACCGGCGGCTATCATGGGCCCGGAGTGAAGACGGTCGTGCCGGGCCATGGCGAACTCAAAGTGAGCATGAGGTTGGTGCCGAACCAATCTCCGGAGAAGGCCTTTGCGTTACTCAAGCGCCATGTGGCGAAGCTGAATCCGAACGTGAAAGTCGAACGGGAAGGAATGCTTCAGCCGTTCAAAGGACTATTTGAGGGCCCCTATGTCGAAGCGGTGAAGCGGGCGGTGAAGGCGGGGTTTGGAAAAGAACCGGCGTTCATCCGCGAAGGCGGCTCGATCGGCGCCGTGGTCACGATGCAGAAAGCCTGGAAAGTGCCGATCCTGTTTATGGGATTGAGCCTGCCCGAGCATGGCTACCATGCTCCGAACGAATACTTCGACTGGGGCCAAGCCTCAGGCGGGATGAAGGCGTTTGCGCATTACTTTTCGGAACTGGCGAAGATGGGGAAGAAGTAGGGAGCAGTCAGACCGTCCTTCTTGCTCGCAGAACGCGCACGCTAAGAAGGTGCTCGTTTGATGCGCGCAGTGAAGACCAGTCCGGCTGCTCCCTTGAGCAAAAGATGTGATGGTGTGAGAAGGAAACAGAATGCTTTCGTTTGACGCGCATTCGAGGATCAACTAGGCTGCCCTTTAGAAGAAGGTGTGCTTGATTCCTTCCAAACGAGGCAATTGTTCTTCCCCAATTGAGGAACATGTTGTCTCTTTTTCATGCCCATGATTATTAATTGCCCAACTAATTCCCAGTCACGGATCCAATACTTCAGGTCGCTTTCCCAAGTCAGAGGAAATGTCATTGCGGAAGACCACGCGTCATCATAGGCAAGCTGCTTCTTGGTCTGGAGGAGGGCTAGAACTGCCGCTCGCGCACTAGATACATACCTTTCCCGTAAAGAGCGAAAGTATTCGGATGGGTCTTGTGTCACTGTACCGGAGAATAATCTAATCTCTGTTTGACCTGTCCGTTCTTCTCTTTCTCGTTTTTGAGCTTCACCCCTTTGTTTTTCCATGACAGACATTGCCCTATTCTCCGCTTCTTTGAACACTTTTATCCCTTTGTTGTCTCGCGTGGCGTAAATGAGATGAAAGTGAGTCCGATTCTTTTCTGGATGAAGGACAATGGCAGAGCTTGTATATCCAAATGCGCCAACACGTTTTACGCATTCGCTGTAAGCCGTGACGATAGCGTCTTCTCGATCCTTCTCCTCAAGGCCTTTCAGTGTGTCTTTGAATTGGCTAGAGCCAAAAAGTTTGATGAAACTCTCTTGGTTCTGCTTCTGCGGCCACTCTATGAAACGTCGAATGTGTTCGGTCATGAAAGTAATCAGCACTTCTCCAGGGTTTAATTTTAGGAGCGGAGTGATGGGATCCAGTGCAAATCCAGACCATCCCGTTGGATCTATAAATATGAAAGGAAACGAAGTGGGACCACCCTCTTGTGCAAACTTCAAGATGTCCTGGATGGCATCTTCGAGCTTCTTGTTCTTTGTTTCTATGATGACGTCAGTTATTTGGTCGGCGAATTGTTTGAGCTTTGTATAAGCAGATGGAGTCTTTTCGAGGAAGAAGCAGCGAAGCTTAAGGGTTTTCCCAGTTCGTTTCTTGTGAACGTCACGAGCCTTGCGTAGTTGTTCGATGGCGATTGCAAAGGAACTGTCTTTGAAATCGTCAGACTGAACATTCCATGGCCCTGAGAAGCAATCAACGTAGGTTAAGGTATCCCAGTGCCAACCAACAATGATCGCAAAGCGCTCAAGGTAATGTTTAAGGATGATGTGTTTGACGAGAGTCTGTTCGCGACCGATGTAGAGATCGTCATTGCTCAAAGGAGCGCACCAGCGGGACACAGGGATTCAATTTTTTCAATGGCGATCAAACGTCGCTGATGGTCCATGACGGGTGCTTCCGCGCGTTGCGGGAATTCACTGTAAGTCTTGCCGTCGAGGGAACGGCCGGCTTCACTTTTGCGGACACCACCCCATTGCTTAAAGAAGAAAGGAACCTTGGCTTCTCGGCACTGGTCGCGGATTGAAAGTACCCAAGATTTCTTCATGGGTCTTGCGCCAGCTCCACTTTCACCGCCCACAATTACCCAGTTTATTCCGGTGAGGCTAAATCTTCCTAGATCCTCGATCAAGGGTTCTATCGAAAGAAAGCGAACTTTTGCCGGTGAGGTTTGCAAATGATTAATGCGTTGGATCCCATGTTTCTTGTTCTCGACGCTGACGCCCCACCAGATATGAGGCAGTGTCGCCGCAAACTTGAGCTTTCTCTCCAGCATATCTCGCATCCGTTCCGAACGCTTTGTCAGTATCTGATATGTGTGCCAGTTTGCTAGCTGCATCACACGAACAACCGAAGCGATGTAATCGTCGGTGACCTCCTCTTGGAAGAGATCGCTCATCGAGTTCACAAAGACCATCTTGGGCGTACGCCAGCGGAGTGGTTCCGCCAGCTTCTCTGGCACCAATCGCAAATCAAATCCATATTCATACGGATGACCAGGGACACCGCGAAAACGTTCTGCGAATGTCTCTGCATAGCAGTTTGCGCAGCCAGGGCTAATCTTGGAGCACCCCCTAACAGGGTTCCAAGTCGCGTCAGTCCATTCTATTTTGGAATTATCACTCATTGCTGAAGAGGCCGTGCTCGTTGTACGCAGTTTAGCCCAAATCTTTTGACAAGGGAATCGCTTCAAGTACAGGAAGGTAAGGAAAATGGTTGCATTAATTCTATCTCACTATCTGAGATCGAATTTCCAGTGCCCGCGTCGTTCGGTCATGCTAAGTGCGGCGGTCAAATGATCGAGGAAATCGCGGCGGGGGATGGCTTCGGCGCCGAAGGCGAGAACGTGAGGGGAAGATTGCTGACAGTCCATGAGGTGAAATCCCCAGGTTTGAAGCTGGCGTACAAGCGAAACCAGCGCGACTTTCGATGCATCGGGTACACGGGTGAACATCGACTCAGCGAAAAAGGCTCCGCCGAGCGCCACGCCATAGAGCCCGCCCACCAACTGTTCTTCCTGCCAGGCTTCAACGGAATGCGCATAGCCTTGTTCGTGAAGTGTGGTGTAGGCGTCGAGCATCTCTGCCGTGATCCATGTGCCGCCGTCCGGGTATTGCGGCCTTGGTCCTGCGCAATGCTGCATCACGTCGCGAAAGCAGGTATCGAGCGTAACGCTGAATATGCCGGGGCGAAGACTTCTCTTCAGGCTGCGCGAGATATGGAGTTTGTCGGGAAAGAGGACGGCTCGAGGATCTGGCGACCACCATAAGATGGGTTGATGGTCGCTGTACCAAGGAAAGATTCCATGTCGATAGGCCTTGAGCAATCGCTCAGGTCGTAGGTCGCCACCGACGGCGAGCAAGCCCTCGGGTGAAGCCTGCTCAACAGGTGGAAAGTCCAGATCCTGCCCGTTCGCACTCAAGACGAACATATACCGGACCAAGGTACGCGAAGCTGAACACAAAGGTTACGAACTCGCGAGCCGGACGGTCACCCTTTCTTGTCCTCCCCCTGAGCCAGCATCGGCTGGAAGATGAAGTCTGCATCAAGCACTGCCTTCAACGATTCTGCTCCGATGAAGAATTGCCAGATGTCCGGTGTCTGTCCGGGAATTTTCGCAAACCATCGTTTGGCTTCCGTCAGTCGCTCCAAGAGCGCCCGATTGTCCCGGTCAGGGGTAAACAGCAAACTATAGGCTTTGGTGTACTCGGCCATAAATTTATCGAGCGGCAGATCGGCGAGCGCGAGCGCCTCGTCGGCATCCTGATAGGCAGCCCGAATGTCTGAGTCGTCAAGGATGCGGTTCCAGGCCACTTTGTTGATGCGGGACCAGGCCAACTGGAGCAAGGCTTCGGCTCTGCCGGCTCTTTGCTCAGGCGGGATGGCTTTAACCAGGGACCGGTGGGTTTCGATCGCCGCCTCTTGATCGTTGTTCCAGCGTAAGGCCACGCCTAACCGAAATCGGTTATCGAGTTGTTCCGGCCGTACCACGGCCAAGGTTCGCATGGCTGAGAGCATGCGATACAGGTAGTCCGCGGTCGTCGGTTTGTCGAACCCACCCATCTCCATCCCCAGCGCCAGGTCCATGCGCGTCGATTGGGCATAGATGTTCCAGAAATGCTCGTTGACTACCAAGGCCAGCGCCGGATCTTTCACCGTGAGTTTGTGGAAGGGAATAGCTTCGCCCAGGACAATGGCATAGAGGTGTCGGCTCAGTACCATGAGGGCTTCGGCCTGATCGGGATCGATGGTGAGCACACGATTCAACATGGCCACGCGGTCGCGTAGATCTGGAAAGGTCGCTGCGCGAGCGGCTCCGGCGGTCAAGAGACCCGGCAGATCCCTCGGTCCCCACCAGACGAGTGAATCAGGGAGAGCCCGACTGGTTTCGGTGACAAACGGAATCTTCTCTTGCCTGCCGCTGCCGGAGATGGCGCCGCTGGTGACGGGAAGGTTCAGGACCGCCCGGTCATCCACGAAGCCATGCTTCTTCAGCCCGGAGAGGACGACCCATTGGGTAGTAATTTCCTTCAGCGCGCGCCTAGTCCGCTTAATCGTGTTTGTCCATTTGACCGAACCAGCTGCGTAGGTCAAAGGAGCGGTCAGGGGATCCTGGTAGCTGATGGACAATTTCACCAGTGTGGTCGGCACCGCCACGACTGGGCCATTCGGTCGAAGACGGAATGAGGCCGAAGGCAACGATGCACTTCCGACAACGTGCGTACGGAATCCGGTTCCCGGAGGCGTAAGGCCCAGCGAGTCGGTCACGAAGGCCGAGGCGGGGTAGCGGTCCAGGTCTTCACTAAAAAAGACCAGGTCGCCGTTACTAGGCCATAGGATCTCCATGCCCACGTCTGTTCTCACGAGGGTAGGAGCATGGGCATTTCTCAGGCGCTGCCAGCAGGAGTCATAGACGGGGTCTGAGTCAGCCGGATAGGTCTTGATACCATGAGGGGCCGCCGTTACCAGGGTATACTGACAGGCGAAGTCGAGCTGACCGACACCGACTTTCTCTCCCTTTCCCAGGGCTTCAGCGTAACGCTGAGCTGTCGACTCAGCTGCGGTGACGGTCTTCTTCGACCTCTTTGCAGCGGTAGTGGCTGATGCCGATGAGACTTCGATCAGGGGTATCGCAGTAATAATTGACAGGATTCCGGTAAGGAACAGGATCGTGAACCAGCCACGTTGGAAGATCTTCAGGCGCATTATGTTGTTGGCTCCTAGTATGAAGGCCGAAAGCCGAAAGAAGGAGGTAATGTACCATGCTGCTTTGAATACCTGGAATAGGTGTCCTGTTCCTTGTTATTCGACCGTAATGAGGGCTTTCATGTTATGCCCAGGCATGTCGCACAGGTAGGAGAAGGTTCCGGTGCGTGCCGGTGTAAAGCGAAATTCAATCAGGCCCTCAGGCGGGATGATCACCCGCTTGAGTCCATCTGGACCGTACTCCGGGGCCCCGTTGCCGCTCAGGTCGAAGTCGACGCCGGAGAAAAACTCCTTGGCTACCACAGTATGGAGCTCTGTATCGTGGTTGCGGAACCGTAGCACTGTCTTGCGATCATGGAGCAAGTGGACGTGCTGGGGAATGAATATCCGCGAGCGGATCTCTACCGTGACCGTTTCTGTCTCGACCTCAGTTGGGAGTGTGTTAGGAGTCTGTTCGACATTGCCGGACAGACTTTTTGTGGGGGTCGCTAATACCAGGGCCAGGCACATGAGCCTGAGCGTATCTCTCACCGTGCGTGAGCCGCATCGAGAATTGTGCGGCGCATGTTCATCCGGTCGACCGACGTTAACTGTGGGGCCGGACGATGTCGGCAGAGTGTGACAGTGTGCTGGAGAGAAGCAATGAAGACTTCGCAATTCGGACAAGCTCCCAGATGTTGGCGTATTTCCCCACAAATGTCGGACGGGAGTTCGTCGTCGATATAGGCAGACAACTGCCGGAGAAGATCCAGGCAATGGCCTTGGCCATGCGTATGGCGGGGAGACGATGGTTTGAGCCGTTTCTTTGGCGCCGACGGCTTTTTCTTGGTCATGAACGCAAGCCTCCAGAATTCTGGTCATCGTGGTGAGTGATCCCGCGGGCGCTGAGTTCCCGCCGCACAAACAGGCGCGCTCGGTGCAGGCGTGATTTTACGGCACGCTCATTCAAGCCCATGATGGTTCCCACTTCTTTGGCGCTCAACCCTTCCATATCGCGGAGCACCAGGGCCATCCGATATTTTTTGGGCAGCTTCTCGATTGCCTGGTCG
>Ga0307505_10002878_pt1 | contig 11394 bp, 6 predicted proteins | sample 23_S_MG_FD_202183 | JGI IMG/M metagenome (GOLD analysis project Ga0307505, IMG submission 202183) | Soil microbial communities from Populus trichocarpa stands in riparian zone in the Pacific Northwest, United States - 23_S | ecosystem: Environmental > Terrestrial > Soil > Riparian zone > Trees...
TCGTAAAATTCGCCGCCGCGATGCGGCCGATGCTGTTTTTCTTTATCGGTCTGGGATTCGTCATCATCGTCGCGGTCGGCGTCCCGATGGCGGTTCGCGGCGAGATCACAGCGGGCAACTTCACATCGTTCATACTCTATCTGCAGCGGATGATCTGGTACCTGATCGCGCTGGGCTACGTAGTCAATCTCTGGCAGCGAGGCACCGCGAGCCTGAAACGCTTCAACGCGATCCTCGAGACCGAGCCGACGATCAAAGATGATGCCTCGGCCATCGACCAGCCGCCGATCAAGGGCGAGATCGAGTTCAATGATCTGACGTTTGCGTACAACGGGAAGCCAGTTCTTCAGGACATCGACCTTAGGATCGCTCCCGGCCAGACGGTCGCTTTCGTCGGCAAGACAGGCAGCGGCAAGTCGACGCTCGTTAGCCTTATCCCGCGGCTGCTTGATGCTCCGAACGGCAACGTATTAGTCGATGGCAGGCCGGTGCGAGAATTCAAGATCGACCAACTTCGATCCGCCATCGGCTTCGTCCCGCAGGAGACGTTTCTCTTTAGCGACACGCTCGCGGCCAACATTGCCTTTGGTATCCAAGGTCCCGCGTCCCATGTCCAAAGTCATGCTGATGATCAGGACCTTGGACCTTGGACATCGGACTTTGGACAGCGAGTTCAACAGGCCGCCGAAGTAGCGGGCCTGGCCGATGACATCGCCGAATTCCCTAACAAATACGAGCAGCTCGTAGGCGAGCGAGGGATCACGCTTTCGGGCGGGCAAAAACAAAGGACGGCGATCGCGAGGGCGGTGATGCGGGATCCGCGAATATTGATCCTGGACGATTCGCTGTCGGCGGTCGATACGTATACCGAGGAAACGATCCTGAAGAATCTCCGCGGCGTCAGGCGTGACCGCACGACCCTGATCGTCTCCCACCGCATTTCGACGATTCGCGACGCGGACCTTATTTGCGTGATGGCCGACGGGCGTATAATCGAGCGCGGGACCCATGACGAACTGCTGCGGCTCGACGGTGAATATGCCGATCTATATGAGCGCCAGCGGCTTGAAGATGAATTGGAGGCTACCGACTAACATGGAACGAAAACCGACCCTCGCCGATCAACAACAGATCCTTGTGATCATTTGGGCAGCACTGCTAATTTCGCAGGTTTTATTCCTGGTGATGCTGTTCCTGATCAAGGGTGAGCTGTTCCGATTCGAATTCACACAGCATCCGCTAGCCCCTAGCTGGCCGATGATCGTCGCGTTTGCACTAGCTGCGGTCGCTTGTTTTCTGATCTCGTTCTCGTTCAAGAAACGCTTTATCGAGCGGGCCTTCGCCGAGAAGAAGCCTGAGCTGGTTCAAAGCGGATTCATAATCGCCCTGGCTCTTTGCGAGGCGTGCTCGCTGTTCGGGCTGTGCCTTGCCTTCGCTTTTGACTATCAGTATTTCTTCTTCTGGTTCGCGCTCGGCATCGTCGGCGCCATAGCCCATTTCCCGAAACAGAGCGACCTGCTCGCCGCTGGATATAAGTGACCGAGACCTAGGGACCAATTTTAAAATTAGGTTTAAAACCTGCGCATTCGGAGTGCCCGAACCGGGCGATCTTCGCGGTGTGACAAAGATAGAAAAGGAAGCCGAGAGAAATTGTGGCACGTGCCACATTTATCAGTGGGGGGTCTAGAGTTGAGTCTGGAGCAGTAAGAATCGGGCTTGCGACGCACGACTTTGAACTCCCGGCTGCAATGTGGCACGTGCCACATTCGGAGAATGAGGGTCGTCCGAGTTGGCGGAGTTGACGGAGATGGCTGAGCGCACCGACCGGTCAAAAATATCGCCAACGAAACTGCGCACGCTGCACGCTTTTTTTGCGCGGCGATCGGACGAGCATTTTTGTATATTTCGCGTCCGACCGATCGCCCGTCTGAAAAACTCCCACACCGCCGACGCTCCGGCCAACCACTTCGACTCCGACAAAAAACTCCAGGTACTTTATCTCACTCCGAAAACCGCGACAACGTCGGAAAAGTCGTCGAATCGTAACGGTCCCAGTTGCGAGTTCGCGATACGTGCAGTCCAGTCGTGAAAAAATTCTCGGCCGTTAGGGAACCTTTTGACGGGTTGAGGTGTCTAAGGTGGAAACCCTGACGCGATTCGAGCGTCTAAATCAGATCCGGAAAATTGGAGTTGTCATTATGCGAAAAGCATTGTTTTTGCTGTGGATATTGGTGTGCGCGGCGGGCGTGTTAGCCCAGGATGTTACGCAAGGGACGCTTTTCGCGTCGAACGCGAGAGGCAAGCAACTCGGCGCATGTCCGCTGAAGAACACGGCGGTGGATGTCGAGATCAGCGGATTTGTGGCTCGGGTTCACGTCGTGCAGGACTTCGAGAACAAGTTCTCGGTGCCGATAGAGGCGGTATATACATTCCCGCTTTCGCAGAACAGCGCGGTCGACGAAATGACCATGACGGTCGGCACGCGGACGATCCGCAGCAAGATAATGAAGCGTGACGAAGCTCGCAAGGTTTATGAGAACGCCAAGTCGGATGGGAAGACGGCGAGCCTGCTGGATCAGGAGCGGACGAACATCTTCACGCAATCAGTCGCGAACATAATGCCGGGCGAATCGGTAAAGATCGAGATCAGCTACGTGGAGACGCTGAAATATGAGGACGGCGAGTATGAGTTCGTTTTCCCGATGACCATGGGTCGGAAATACATTCCCGGCTCGATCATTGACGCGGCAAAGATCTCGCCGCCGATCGCGACGCGCCCGGGGCACGACATTTCGATCAACGTAAACCTTAACGCGGGGGTCCCGGTAGAAGCGATCCGCTCGACCTCGCACGATGTGGATCAACTCAACTATTCGCCTGCATCAGCGAAAGTGAATTTGCGCAGCGGTACGACTATTCCGAACAAGGACTTTATTCTTCGCTACGACGTGACCGGCAAACGGATAGAAGATGCCTTGATCGCGCACCGGTCGGCACGCGGCGGATTTTTCACGCTCGTGCTGCAGCCGCCTGACAAGATATCGAGCGAAGACCGCACGCCGAAAGAGATCGTTTTCGTGCTCGACACAAGCGGATCGATGTCAGGCTTCCCGATCGAAAAGGCGAAGGAGGCGATGAAGCTCTCGCTCGACGGACTATATCCCGAGGACACGTTCAATCTGATAACTTTCGCAGGCGACACGAGCGTGCTGTTTGAAAAACCTGTTCCGGCAACGCAGGAGAATCTCGAACTCGCACAGGAGTTTCTTGCGTCGCGAAGGGGTTATGGCGGAACGGAAATGATGACGGCGATCAAGGCAGCGTTCGCGCCGTCAGGCTCCACGGAGCATCTTCGCATCGTCTGTTTTATGACGGATGCCGAAGTTGGAAACGAAGACGAGATCATCGCGGAGATCCAGCGTAATTCGAACGCACGCGTGTTCTCCTTTGGGATCGGAAACTCGGTCAATCGCGCACTGCTCGACAAGATGGCAGAAGCGGGACGCGGAGAGGTCGAATACGTTTCCTTGAGCGATGACGGATCGAAAGCCGCTAAGCGATTCTACGAACGCGTACGCTCGCCGCTGCTCACCGACCTCTCGATCGAGTGGAACGGAATGCCGGTCACGGATGTGTATCCTTCGAAGCTCGGCGATCTGTTCTCGGCCAAACCCGTCATCGTGAAAGGCCGATATCTGCGCGGAGCTAAGGGAACGATCAAGCTGAAAGGAACCTTTGCCGGTTCGCCGTATGAACGCAGCATCGATGTGTCGCTGCCCGACGCCGAGGCCGCGAACGATTCCCTCGCTTCCCTTTGGGCTCGTCAGCGGATCGACGAGCTTTCGAGCGATGCGCTAAATGCTGAAGAACCTTCGGCCATAGAAAAGCAGATAACTGATCTTGGCCTCGAGTTTCGCCTGATGACGAAGTTCACTTCGTTCGTCGCGGTCGAAGATCGGATCGTGAATCGAAGCGGGCAGCAGGTGAAGGTCGAAGTCCCGGTAGCGGCTGCGGATGGCGTCGATATGACGAAGGCGGGCGGGAATGTTGTAGATGACGAATTTGACGGTGTTTCCGTCGCAAGACTAAATAAGACGCAGTATTTCGACCCCTCCGTTAAGGTTCGTGAGAAAGGTCGAAACCAGGTTGTTGGACGTTCCAACGGAGCAGGACGTGGTGGAGGAATGGGTTCAGGCAGTGGAACTGGATCGGGTTCAGGTTCGGTATACGGCTCGGGCGCTGGAGCACCGCCACCGGCTGCGGCCAGGATCTATAGCGGCGTAAGTAACGGTGATATTCGCGAGAAAGACACTCCGTTTAGGCAACTGCAGATCATCTCCAGTCTCCAAAGTCCTCCGACGGTGTCCTTGGGCGTTGTGAGCGGGAGAGTCTTGTCCCTTCCGGCTCCAGAGTTTCCGGCTGCTGGAAAAGCGGTCGGTGCGACCGGAACCGTGTCGGTTTATGTCGTGATCGATGAAGAAGGAACAGTCGCAACCGCGCATGCGATCTCCGGCCACCCTCTGCTTCGAGCCGCTGCAGTAGCTGCCGCGGTAAAGGCGCGATTTGTCCCAACCCAGGTCTCTGGAAGTCCGGTGAAGACGGTATCGGTCATCAACTATAACTTCGTCGATCCATTGAAAGAGGCTCGGACGAATGCGGCTGCCGGAAAACTGGCGATCCGGAACGAAAACAGCAGGCCGCCGACCGAGGCCGAACTCCGCGAATTGCGCGAGAAGCAAAAGCTGCACACTTGGCTCTATGCGGTTGTGGCTCGGCTTGAAAAGAAAACGTCTCCCACACCAAACGAATCACAGTTTGTCCGCGACGGTCGGGCGAGTGTTTCGCTGACGCTGACGAATCCCGCGTCGAGCAAGCTGCTGGAGGAACTAAAGGCTCTCGGGTTTGAGGTGGTGAAGTCTGAAGGAACCTCCATCACAGGCACGATCGCGATCGAGAAGTTGCGGGAGTTGGCCGATGTCCAGGAGGTCAAGTACATCCTTCCTCGCGATATCAATGGTCGATGATAGTGCCTCCCAAGAGAGGTGCGATGTGTGACAAACTGATGGAGGAATGAATGCGGATGTAATAGTTGTCGGGCTTGGGGCGATGGGGAGTGCGGCGGTGTATCAGCTCGCAAAGCGTGGTGCGAGGGTGATAGGGATCGATCGTTACTCGCCGCCGCACACGCTTGGGTCGACGCACGGCGATACGCGGGTGACGCGGCTCGCGATCGGTGAAGGCGAGCACTTCGTCCCGTTCGCAGTGCGTTCGCACGAGATATGGCGCGAGTTGGAGAGCGAAACGGGCGCGAGCGTGATGACGACAACGGGCGGTTTGATAATGTCTGCTGGCAATTCTGACAGTGGAAAAGGAGAACCACCCCGTCAGCCGAAGCGGCTGCCACCCCTCCTTCGTAAGGAGGGGAGTTTTTTGGAGTCACCCAGCCAAGCTCTGCATGGGAGCACTAATTTTCTCGAGACTACGATCGCGGCGGCAGAGAAATTCGGGATCGGGCATCGGGTATTGGACGCGGGCGAGATCGCCGCGGCTTATCCGCAGTTCGTGGTCGATGGAAGTGAGCGCGGATATTTTGAGGATGAGGCCGGATTTCTGCGTCCCGAGCTGGGGGTGGCAACGCAGTTGGGCGTTGCCGAAAAGCTTGGGGCTGATATACACCGCAACGAGCATGTATTGCGGATCGAGAAAGACGGAGCGGGTGTGAGGGTAACAACCGACATCGGAGATTATCGAGCCGCGACCGCGATCGTATCGGCGGGGCCTTGGGTTTCTGAATTCGTTCGCTCTCCCGTTGCAGACCTGTTCAAGGTCTATCGCCAGGTGCTTTACTGGTTCGACGTTTCGGCCGCGTATGAGCAGTACGTGCTAGGCACGTTTCCGATATTCATCTGGTCGTTCGGCCGCTTTGACGGAGATTTTGTCTATGGGTTCCCGGCGATCAATGGACGCGACGGCGGATTGAAGGTGGCGAGCGAAGAGTTTCACGCAACGACCTCGCCCGATCAAGCCGAACGGAGCGTTACGGACGAAGAGGCATCACGTGTTTTCAAGAGTTACGTTTCCGGCAGGCTGACCGGTGTGGGTGAGCGATGTGTGCGTTCTGCCGTCTGTCTCTATACCTCGACACCGGACAGCAATTTCGTCATCGATTGGTTGGACGAGAACGTGCTCCTCGCATCGCCGTGCTCGGGACACGGCTTCAAACATTCGGCAGCGATAGGCGAAACACTGGCGGAGCTGGCGTTGACGCGGACAAGCAAGATCGATGTTTCGCCGTTTTCATCGCGTAGCGATGCTTGACTGTAGCCGTGGGTCTTAACCCACGGTAGGATGTTCCCAAATATTCCCGTCGCGTCAGCGACGATTGAATACCAATCAAATATGGCGAATACGTTCTCACAGATATACCTGCATCTTGTTTTCAGTACGAAGAACCGCGAACCGTTGATTCACGAAGATCTCCAAGAACGCCTTTGGGCGTACATGGGCGGGATCGCGAAGCGGCACGGGATGACACCGATACAGATCGGCGGGATCGAAGACCACGTTCATTCGTGCGTCGGCGTTCCTACGACTGTGTCGGCGAGCCAAGCCGCGAAGGCGATCAAGGGCGATTCATCGATGTGGATTCATCAGGAGTTTCCCGAACTTCAGGCTTTTGCTTGGCAGGATGGATACGGAGCGTTCTCGGTTTCGAAGTCAGCGATACCAGATGTGGTCGACTATATAAAGGATCAGCGCGAGCATCATGCGAAGTTCTCGTTCGAGGATGAATATCGGTCGTTGTTGAGGCTCCACGATATCGATTTCGACGAGCGGTTTTTGCTGGGCTGAGGTTTTATTCAATCGTCGCTACGCGACGCGGGGGACGGGTTACGCCCCGTCCGTGGGTTAGGACCCACGGCTACAATCAGGCGTCGCCATGCGACGAAGAACCCAGAGCGGCTATTTGGTTACGCTTGCCGTTACCTTTCCGATAAATTCGTCGATCTTGTTGTTTTCGATCCAGCGGGCGACGATGACGAGGTCGTTGTCGGGGTCGATGTAGATTATGTTTGTGCCGTTGCCGACGTGGACAAAGGAGGAGGCGGGGGCGGACGGGTAGAGTTTGCGGTCGGTGTTTAGGAAGAAGTTCATAAAGCCGTAGGTCGGCTGGGCGGAGGTCGGCGTGCGAGCCTGGCGGATGAACTCGGTCGAGAGGAGTTGTTTGGATCCCCACTTGCCGTTGCGGGCGGTTAGCAGGCCGTAGCGGGCCATGTCGAGCGCGTTGATGAACATTCCGCCGCCCCAATGGCCGCCGCCGGAGACCGATTGGATGATGCGGCCATCGATGACGACGAACGAGTTTTCGTAGCCGTACCACCGCCAGGTGTTTGAGGCGCCGATCTCGTCCATGATGTTTTCCTTGAGCACCTCGGGCAGAGGTTTCCTCCAAACATTGAGAGCCGCGAGCGCGAGGACGTTTACGCGGACGTCGTTGTATTCGTATGCGGTGCCGGGCTCTTTTCGGGCGCGGGTGAGCCATGTGGAGGTGTCGCGGTCCGGCCGGTCGGCCCATTCGGGCTTGCCCCACAGCGTTCCTTCCCAATCGCTCGTCTGGCGGAGCAGATGCTCCCACGTGATCTTGCGGTTGTGCTCGGTGGCGAAGAGATCGATGAACGGCGAGCGGCCGAGATGCTCGGGCGCGTCGAATTTTTCGCCTGGTTCGTAGGCGGCGGTGAGTGCGGAATAGTCGGACGCCTTGTCCTGCAGGCTGCGGATGAGTTTGCGGTCGAACGCGAGGCCGACTGTGGTCGCGAGGAAGCTCTTGGTCACCGAGAATGTCATATCGACGCGGCCGGGATCGCCCCATTCCGCGACGATGTATCCGTTGCGGATGATGATGCCGGTCGCGTCGCCGCGATCTTTGAATTGGCCGATCGGTTCGCCGTACGGCTCGCGGCCGAAGGTTTGAAAGTGCGCGAGTTGCAGATCACGCGGCGCCTTGGATTCGTTGGCGATGGCGAAGTCGACTGCTTCCTTCAGTTTGGCGGCGTCAAGCTTTGCCTGTTGCGGCGTGCGGCGCTCCCACGCGTTCGGCGGCGGTGTGTACTGGGCGAATGCGGTTGCGGTTGCGAGAATGCAGATCGTTAGGCAGAGTCGAAGCGGCTTTCTCATCTTGTTCTTCCTATTCTTCTTATTCTGTGGTCGATTTCTGCTTCTGAGATAACCACAAAAAGCACAGAAAACACAAAACAAGTGACCACAGAATAAGAAGAATATAGGAAGAATGCGAACACGATGGTGGGCGGGACGCCCACCGCTCCAGTCAGCTACCGGGCGGCTCGGATGATGTCGGCGAATACGCCGGCGGCGGTGACATCGGCGCCGGCACCGGCACCTTTGATCACGAGCGGCTGGTCGGCGTAGCGGTTCGTATAGAACAGCACCGCGTTGTCTTTGCCCGAGAGATTCGCGAAATTGTGGTTCGGGCCGATCGATTGCAGTCCGACGCTCGTTTTTCCATTGTCGAGCGATGCGATGTATTTGAGTTTCAAGCCTTGCGCTGTCGCGTCGTCGAGAAGCTTGCGGAAGTGCGGTTCCTGATTCGTCATCTCGGCGTAGAAATCTTCGACCGATCCCGCGAGGCAGGACTCGGGAAGGAACCCGGCGTTCGAGATATCGGCCATCTCCATCGCGTATCCGGCTTCGCGGGCGAGGATCAGGATCTTGCGGGCGACGTCGGTGCCCGAGAGATCGAGCCGCGGATCGGGTTCGGTGTAGCCTTCGTCCTGCGCTTGGCGGACCACGTCGGAGAAATTGCGCGAGCCGTCGTAGTTATTAAAAACGAAATTGAGCGTGCCGCTCAGGACCGCTTCGATGCGGTTGACACGGTCGCCGCTGCGGGTGAGATCGTTGAGCGTGTGGATGACCGGCAGGCCAGCTCCGACGTTGGTCTCGAAAAAGAAGTTCGCGTTATATTCGCGCGCGAGATCTTTGAGACGTTTGTAATTCGTGTATTCGCTGGACGCCGCGACCTTGTTGCAGGCGATGACGGAGATACTTTTCTGCAGCAGTTTGGGATACGTCTCGACGACATCCGCCGACGCCGTGACATCGACGAAGATGGAGTTGCGGAGGTTGAGTTCGATGATCTGTTGGGCGAAGTCGGCCGGAGACACCCTCCCTACCGGTCGGGTTTCCGCCTGTTTCATCGAGCCGTCCGCAAGTGGCATTCGCCAGTCAGCGCTCAGGTCGATGCCCTCGCCGTCGACAAGCGCCGTGCGGCTGTTGGCGAGACCTATGACGCGGAGGTTCAGCCGCAGTTCGGCGGACACGTGATCGAACTGGAGGCGGATCTGATCGAGCAGACGCGAGCCGACCGTTCCGACGCCCGCGACGAAGATGTTGATCTGCTTTTTGCCGTCGGAGAAGAACTCTTCGTGCAGGGTGTTGACGGCCTTGCGAACGTCGGTCGAGTCGATGATCGCGGAGATGTTTCGCTCGGACGAGCCTTGGGCGATCGCGCGGATATTGACGCCGTTGTGGCCGAGCGTCGAAAACATCCGGCCGCTAATGCCTGTGTGAAAGCGCATGTTGTCGCCGACGAGTGCGAGGATCGAGAGGTCCGTTTCGACCCGCAGGGGATCGATCTTTCCGACCGCGATCTCATACTCGAACTCCCGATCGACGGCCGCCTTCGCACGTTCGCTCGCCTTCTCTTCGATGGCGACGCAGATCGAATGTTCGGACGAGCTTTGCGTTATCAGGATGACGTTGATCTGCTCTCGCGAGAGCGCGTCGAAGAGGCGTTTCGAGAATCCGGGCACGCCGACCATGCCGCTGCCTTCGAGATTGAGAACGGCGATGCGGTCGATGCTGGTGATGCCGCGGATGATCTCGCTTCGGTCTTCCGATTCGGCCTCGATCAGCGTGCCCGCGTCGTCCGGGGCGAACGTGTTCTTTACGAGCACCGGAATTCCCTTCGCCATCACCGGCTGGATCGTCGGCGGATAGATGACCTTTGCGCCGAAGTGCGAAAGTTCCATCGCCTCGCGATAGGTGATGCGGGGAATGTCGCGCACGTTTCGCACGAACCTCGGATCAGCCGTCATCATGCCGCTCACGTCGGTCCAGATCTCGAGCACATCGGCGTCGAGCGCCGCGGCGAAGATCGCGGCGGTATAGTCTGACCCGCCGCGGCCGAGGGTTGTCCTGAGGCCTTTAGTGTCTGTGCCGATGAATCCGGGAGCGATACAAAGTCGAGGCGAGAACTTATCAAAATGCTCCTTGATCGCTTTGTTCGTCTCCGTGAAGTCCACCGCAGCATTACCGTATGTGGAATCGGTAAAGATCAACCTTCGCTTTCCAACCCAGTCCGCCTCCATTCCTAATTCGCTCAAATAGATCAGGAAGATCCGGGTAGAAAGTAGCTCACCAAAACTGAGTATGTCGTCGAGTGTTCGCAGGGTTAACTCGCGGATCAAAAAGACGCCTTGGCAGATATCCGCTAGTTCCTTGAACTTCGCCTCAACGATCCCCTTACCTCCATCATTCGCCGAGCCAGCAAAGAGCTCATCAATTGCAGTCAAATGCAACTCTCGGAGGTCGTCAAGCTTCTCTATATAAGCTTTGTCTCCACGCTCAGCCATCCGCCCCGCGTCGATGAGTTTGTCGGTCGTGCCCTGCATCGCAGACAAGACGACAACCGCATCGCCATCTATCTTGCGGACGATGTCGACAACCTTCTTGATGTTCTCAGCGTTCGCCACCGACGATCCGCCGAATTTCAATACCTTCATACTTTGCTTAAGATAATATCCCGCACCGCGGTGTAGTCGACGGCGATCTCGATCGAGCGCTTCTCTTTTCCTTCAAAAGCCGCGATCGACGCCGGGATATCGCCAAACGTTCCTAAAATATCCTTCACCGAATCGAACTTCACCGGATGCGCGGTTTCGAGAAAGATGCCGCGTTTGCCCGAATCGTCGAGGGCTTTGTAGCCTACCGCCCCGTGCGGATCTAGCACGTATCCGGTTTTCTTATGTACCGATTTCATGGTCGCGATCGTTTCCTCATCGCTGACGCTGAAGGCGGAGAGCGTCTCCAGTGCCGAAGCCCGCGCGTCAGCGAGGGCGTAAGGCTCAACTCGATCGTTACGCCGTTGCTCACGCGCGGGCTTGTGCAGTGCGTTGCCAAATATCTCCAGCACGCGGACGAAGTTGCTCGGGGCTCCGACGTCCATCGCGTTTGAGAGTGTGGCGATCGCGGGCTTTGGTTCGTACTTGCCGGTCTGCAGGAAGTCAGGAACGACGGTGTTCGCATTGCACGCCGCGATGAATCCACTCGCCGGCATTCCGGACGCGTGTGCGAGCAGCCCGGCAAGTACGAACCAAA
>Ga0307505_10002879_pt1 | contig 11389 bp, 7 predicted proteins | sample 23_S_MG_FD_202183 | JGI IMG/M metagenome (GOLD analysis project Ga0307505, IMG submission 202183) | Soil microbial communities from Populus trichocarpa stands in riparian zone in the Pacific Northwest, United States - 23_S | ecosystem: Environmental > Terrestrial > Soil > Riparian zone > Trees...
CTCGCCACGGTGCTCACCGCGTCACTGCTTCCGGCCCTGCGCGCGTCGAGGGTAGAGCCCATCGACGCACTGCGTGAGGACTGACCATCTAAGGTTCCCGATGATTGCAATGTCGGCCCAGGTGTGGGGGCTTCGGATACTCGTCATGGTCAGCCTCGTATTTCTATGTTCGTTGGCTGGCTCGGCTTTCCCTGCACTCGCATTTGCGCTGGCCTGCGGTCCGAACGGCCTGTTCCTGGTTGCCTTCATGCGAGGCGCTCTGCACCTGCCTCGCTTTCTCGTGTCCGTTCGACCAATCGAGCCAGTGCTTTACCGATGGGTCGGAGTCGGCTTGGTCAAACGGATCGTTGCCACCCGCATGTGGCCCTTACTGAACGGCTTTGAGCCACCCCCAAAGCCAAAGAACCGCCAGGAACTTCTGGATCGCACCGAGCTCTCGACGAAGGGCGCCGAGGTATGCCACGGCGCGACATTCATATTGGTCTTCTTCGTCGCGCTGTTCTGGCTGGCTTTCGGGCCGTCCTCTGAGGCCGTGTGGATTTTCGCGTTCAACGTGTTGTTCAATGGCTATCCCGTCATGCTCCAGCGCGCCAATCGTTGGCGAGTACAGCAAGTTCGCGGTTCGAGAATGTCCTGAGTAAGCCGGGGCTGTCACCGAATCCCTCCGACGAGCACGATGTCGGCAAATGATGGAGTGATATCGTTCCGTGATGACCATGAAATCGCTTCGAGTACTGGCGGTCGCGATCGTTGTGGCTACGACGATAACGACGGCAGCGGCGCTGGCGCCCCTCGAGGCGGCGCCGCAAACCAAGCCGGCGCAAACCACGCCTGCGCAGACCAAGCCAAAACCTGCGCCGCGCAAGCCGGCAGCCAAGCCCGTCACGCGCGCGGTCAAACCGGCGCCGAAGCCGCCGCAGCTCGGTATCACCACGGCGTCCGGGCTGACCTACGTCATCACGTCGCGCGCGAACGGCCGGCGGCCGAAGGCCGGCGAGACGGTGCTGGTTCACTACACCGGCACGCTCACGGACGGCACCAAGTTCGACAGCTCGCAGGACCGGAAGGAGCCGATCGCGTTCCCACTGGGCCGCAGCGCGGTGATCAAAGGCTGGGACGAGGGCATCGCGCAGCTCGGGATCGGCGACAGCGCGGTGCTGATCGTCCCTCCGCAGCTGGGGTACGGCGAGAGGGGCGCCGGCGACGTCATCCCACCGAACGCGACCCTGGTGTTCGTGGTCACGCTGGTCGACGTGAAGGGCGAAGCGCTCTCGGCGGTGCTGCTCAAGACCATCGACGAGCGCGGCATCGATGCGGCGCTTGCCGAGTACCGGAGTCAGAAGGCGCGCGGCTTCGGCGATCTCTATACCAACGAAGGGGACCTCAACGCGCTGGGATACCGGCTGCTCCGCCGGAACCGGGTGCCGGAAGCGATCGAGATCCTGAAGCTGAACGTGGAGGCCTATCCAAACTCCGCCAATGTCTACGACAGCCTCGGCGAGGCGTACCTCGTCAGCGGCAACACACCGCAGGCGATCCAGAACTACGAGAAATCGCTCTCACTCGACCCGGCCAACACCAACGCCGCGATGATGCTCAAGAAGCTGAAGAGTCGATAGTGGAACTATCGCCCGTCGAATCCCTCGAGCATCCAGATGTCGGAGGGCCAGAGACCGAGCGACGTGGCGAAGCGGGTCCCGTCGGGGTGCAGGCTGAACCCGGTCAGCCCCATGGCGGAGGCCGGCACATCCAGATCGGCCACCAGCCGCTCGCGGCCCGTGGCCACGTCGATAGACCACAGCTGCCATGGCGCGCCATTGCCACTCGTGTTCCGGTAGACGCCGAGCACATTGCGGCCGTCCTTCGCGAACCCGACGGGCCCGAAGAGCGCCCGGGACGATAGCGGGCGCTCGCTCGTGAAATCTGGTGAGACCAGGAGCAGTTGAGGCCTCGCGCCCCCCGCGCGGGCGAGGATCAGCGTGCCGTCGGGCGACCATGCCAATGGCACCCGAAACCCTATTGGCCCACCAGGCTTGGATGACGCGAGGATCTCCGGCGCGGCCGTGGAGCCGGGGCGTAGACGCGCCACTTCGTCTTGCCCCCCAACCGTGCGCGTGTAGATCACATAGCGGCCGTCCGGCGACCACGTCGCATTGGCCGTTGTTCCGGCCGCCTGTGGATCGAGCGGCGCCATCCGTCCCGCGGTGTTCGAGAGCATCAGCTGCTCGCGTCCCGGCGTTGCTTGGGAAAAGGTGAACTGGCTGCCATCTGGCGCCGTCCGGAGAAATCCCGCGTTGCCGTTCTCCAGTTCGACGACACGGCGCGGCAGGCGCTGCGCGTCCGAGGCTTCCTCGATGCCCCAGCGTCCTCCGCGGTACACGGCGTAGAGATAGCTGGTCCCGGAAGGAACCCAGGCCGGAAACATGGTGATACCGCCCGATGCCTGCAGCGTGCGCATGCGGCCATCAGACGTCCCGACCTCGACGATGTTCCACTGGATGCGTCCCGAGACGTACGCCACACGCGTGCCATCCCGCGAGACTGTGCCCGATGTGAACGCCTCGGGACTCACATAGAACACGCGATGAGTGCCAGTGACGGTGTCGAGCATCGAGAGCGTATGGGCCTCCGGTCCGACGATGCGAGTCAGGACGATGCGGCGGCTGTCGGGCATCCAACTCGCCCGCTGCACGTGCGACACGGCGTGCCGTTGGGGTGCGCCCGCGGGATAGGCCAGGATCCACGCATCACCACCGGCAAGCAACGCCACGCGTGAGCCATCCGGTGAGAATTCCATCAACTCGAATGCGGGCACGCCCCCTACGGTTTGGTTTCCTGCACCGACGTGCGACGCGATCTCGGCCGGCAGCGTGAACTGGCGTGGCTCCTCCCCCCGCGTGCCAGTCCAAAGCTCGCGCCCTCGTTGAAACAGGACCGTCTTGCCATCGGGATGGACGGCGTAGCGGCCGGCGCGCTCGAAGAGACGATCCGGTGTGCCCCCGGCGCTGTTGACGACCCACAGGGCGTTCCGCGAATTGAAGTAGATCGACGATCCATCGGGCGACCACGAGGGACGGGCGGCGCCGATCTCGCCCCGCGTGATCTGCGCGGCGTCGGGCGCGCCGATTCCCCGGGTGAAGACATGATCCACGCCGTTGACCGCCGCCAGATACGCGATGCTCTTGCCGTCGGGCGCCCACGACGGCGCCTGCTCCTGGACCGGCTCGGTGGCGATTGGGCTGAAGCTGAACCCGGAGAGGTCGGCGGATGCTTCCGGGGTGGGACGCGACGCCATCCACATCGCGATCGCGGCGCCGCCGAGCAGAACGCCGACCAGACCCGAGCCGAGCATCGCGGCCGATCGCGCGTTCAGCCGGGGCCGCGGCCGTCCGGCCTCCGCCGCCGGCGCTGCCACGCTCGTCGCATCAGACAGCCGATCGCGAATCTGCTTCAGCTCACGATACAGATCGCGTGTCGAGTCGTACCGGTCCGCCGGATCCTTTGCCAGGAGTCGATCGATGACCCACCGCAGCGGCGCAGGGATGGTTGCCGGAAGCGGCTCGGGATCCTCGCGAATGATCGCCGTCATCGTCTCCGCGGCACTCTGGCGCTTGAAGGCTGGCCGGTGAGCGGCGAGCTCGTAGAGCACGAGCCCCAGCGAGAACTGGTCCGACTGCGGGCCAAGATTCTCTTCTCCACGGGCCTGCTCGGGCGACATGTACTGGACAGTGCCAAGCACCGTCCCTGGCGCAGTGCCGGCGGCGGTGAAGGTCGCCTCCTCCTGTCGGGCGGCGCGGACTTCTTTGGCGAGCCCGAAGTCGAGGATCTTCACGCGCCCGTCTCCCGTCGCGAGGATGTTGTCGGGCTTCAGGTCGCGATGGACGATGCCGGCGGCGTGCGCCGCGGCCAGGCCGTCCGCCATCTGCACCGCGAAGTCGAGGAGTTTCTTCGGTGTTTCGACAGCCGCGACGGGGCGGCCGTCCACGAGCTCCATGACCAGATAGTCGGGCCCGATGTCATAAAGCTGGCAGATGTTGGGATGGTTGAGCGACGAGATGGTGCGCGCTTCGCGCTGGAAGCGGTCGGAAAAACGCTCCTGCGTGAGTTTGATGGCGACCGTGCGGCCGAGTCGTGTGTCGCGCGCAGAGTAGACTTCGCCCATTCCTCCGGCGCCGAGCGGCGCGAGGATCTCGAACGGGCCGAGCCGGTGACCCGCTGTTAAGGGCATGAAGCCGTGGATTATAGGACAAATGATGCGGCCAGCCCGGAGAACGTGATGAGCGCCTAGTCGGCCCTCAGCACCGACATCGGATCGAGGCGCATCGCGCGGCGGCCCGGCAGGTAGCACGCGCCAAGCGTTGCGAGTGAGAACACGGCCAGCACGCCGGCAATCGTGATCGGCTCCAGCGTCCACGTCGCGAAGATCATCCCCGACATGAACCGGAAGGCGATCCCGATCAGCGCCAGGCCGAGCAGCGATCCCATCGCCACGACGAGAATGCCTTCGCGGGCGACCAGCCGCAGCACGGCGGGCGCCGGCGCGCCGACCGCCATTCGGATCGCAATCTCCCTGGTGCGCTGGGAGGTGACGAACGAGATCGAGCCGTACAACCCCACGGTCGCGAGCGACAGCACGAGAGCGGCGATGATGAGCGCCATGCGTGTGATGCGCTCCAGCGGGCCTGTGCTCATCTCCCTGAGCGTCGTGACGCGAACGAACGCCCGATCCCGGGAGAGGTTCGACAGCACCGGGCGCAGCCGCTCGACGACCCGCTCGGATGGTTGAGACGTGCGAATCAGCACGTCCGCGACCGCCAGGTCTTCATCTCGCAGGGCGCGAAACACTCGCGGCTCCCGCTCGTCGTCATGCACGAGGCCGGCGACCTCGAGGCTGGGGCTATTGCCGAGCGAGAACCGCCGCCCGAGGACGTCAGTTCCACCCCAGAACTGCCGCGCCGCCCGTTCGTTCACGACCGTCTTCTCCGCGACGGTACCGGTCGCGCCGGCCACGTCTGCGCGCCCCGCGACAACGGTGATGCCCGAGGTCGCGAAGAATCCGGCGTCGATCCGCTGGACGAATGCGGTTGCAGTCACCGGGCCGGCGCCGTCTGGAGCCAGGGGCGAGCGGACGCCGTCATTCGCTGGCGCCAGCGTCACCGATGTCACGTCCTGCACATGGAGCAGTTCCTGCCGGACCGAACGCCAGTGCGCCACCCGTGCGGGTCCAGAGGTCTCATCCACCTCGAGGCGTGTGATGGCGAGGTGGTCCATCAGCGCGGCCTGCTCGCCGAAATGTGCGGTGACGATCGTCCGCACGAACGTCCCGGCGACGACGAGGAGGGCCATCGAGGAGGCGAACTGGGTGACGAGGAAGAACCGTCGCACGCGCGCGCCGCGTCGCACATCGCCCCGAGGCGCCGGCGCCTCTCCCTTCAACAGCGGTGCGACATCGACGCGGGTCGCGTGGAGCGCCGGTATCAGCCCAAACAGCAGCGTCGCGGCGAGGCAGACGGCACCGGTATAGAGCAGCACGTGCATGTCGAGCTCGATCGCCAGCCGCGGCGCCTCAGGGAGCGTCAGCCACACGAAGTCGAGCGTCCACACACCCAGCACCATGCCGAGGGCGCCCCCGGCTGCCGCGATCAGTAGGCTTTCTGTCAGCAGGAGCCGGAGGAGGCGCGATCGGCTGGCGCCGTTTGCCAGCCGGATCGCAATCTCTTTGCGCCGCGCCGACGCGCGCGCCAGCAGGAGGTTGGCGACGTTGGAGCAGCCAATCCAGAGGATCAGGCCGGCGACGACCAGCGGCAGCACCACGACGAGAAGGAACTCGATCCGTTTCTCGGCGGAGACGGCTCCGCTCCAGCTTTCCCCGCCCGTCGATCCGATCAGCGGACCGTTCGGAAATACACCTGGGGACCGCGCGGCAATCACGTGCAGCTCCGCGTTGACCTGGCCCACCGACCCGCCGTCTTTGAGACGGCCGAAGATCCGCCATCCGGACTCGCCCGGGTCTTGCCATCGCGCCACGCTGCCGCGGACCGCCGGCAGCATGCCCATCGGAATCCAAAGCGGTGGCCGTTCGGGGCCGAAGCCATGAAAGCTGCGCGGCGCGATCCCCAGAATGGTCGCGCTCACCCGGTTGATGAGGATCTGCTCGCCAATGACGCCGGGGTCGCCGCCCAGGCTTGTCATCCAGAACTCGTAGTCGAGGACAACTTCGGAAGCGGGAGCCGGCTCTCTCGACGCCGCGGCCGCGAAGAATCGCCCGCGCGCGGGCTGCACGCCCAGCGTGGAGAAGTATCCGTCCGAGACCACCGGCACGACGTCCCGCATGGCGGTGTCGCGGAACCGGATGTCGACGCCGATCGGTTGCCAGGCCGCGACCGTCTCCAGGGTGGCGCTCGTTTCCCGCACCTCGCGGAAGGTCGTGAACGATGCGCGCTCGCCGAACCCGACGAGGCGGTCGGCGGCGGGAACGCCGCGGATCGATTGCAGGAAGATGGCGTTGATGATGCTGAAGACCGCCGTGTTCAGGCCGATGCCGCAGGCGAGCGAGAGGACAGCCACCGCCATGAAGCCCGGCTGTCGCATCCAGGACCGCAACGCATAGCGAAGGTCGGCAATGAAATCACCCAGGCCCAATCGGCTCACATGTCCTCCGGCCTCATTCTACGGATAGAAAGCGATTCTCGACTAACCTCATTGCGCAGAACGTCATCAATCAGCGCGCAGCGTGTCGATGGGCTGGATTCGAAGGGAGTTCCGCCGCAATCGCATCGAGCACCGCGTCCATGTTTCTGCCGAATGCGGCCTCGGAGATCTCCCATGCCGTGCCGCCGCTCGCTTCGCCGAACCGGTTCAGCACCTTCATATCGACGGCGTCATCGGCCTCTGTCCTTCGGGCGCAGCCTATCCAAACCTCCACCGGACAAATCCTCCACGTGTTGACGCTGCTGACTTTGTATTCTAAAGTGCAAGCATGGAGTCAGCGGGGGAGCCGGGTCGCTGGGGGCACAAGGCGCTCTCGCTGATCGGGGTCGGCGTGTTCGTGGTGGTCCTGGCAGGGATGGGGATCTACATGTTCGTCCTGGCCGTCTCCACCAGGCTGCACCCGAATCCACAGGACGTGCCGTCGGTGCCGCTGGGGGCTCCGTCGCCGAAGTGGGCCGCGGCCGTGGACCAGGCGCGGCTGTCCGCCCGTACCGGCATCGTCAATCAGAACCTGCCGGGCCTGTCGGTGGCGGTCGGCGTTGGCGGCGACATTGTGTGGGCAGAAGGGTTTGGCTGGGCGGATATGGAGAAGCGCGTGCCCGTTGCGCCGGGGATGCGCTTCCGAATCGGCCACACGTCCAAGGCGCTCACATCGGCCGGCGTCGGCCTGCTTCTCGAGAACGGCCGGCTGCACCTCGAGAACGAAATTCAGACTTACGTGCCGGACTTCCCGAGGAAACAGTGGCCCGTCACGTTGCGGCAGCTGATGGGCAACGTGGCGGGCGTCAAGCACTACGAGAGTGATGAGGACTCCGCGCCCACGGCGCACTGCGAGCGCGCGGCCGACGGGTTGAAGAGTTTCGCGGACGATCCGCTGCGGTTCGAACCAGACACGCAGTACGGCTATTCGACGTACGGCTGGGTCCTGGTGAGCGCCGCAGTCGAGGCGGCGGCGAGGGAGCCGCTCTCAGCATTCATGGCGACGAACGTGTTCAAGCCGTTGGGCATGACCTCGACGACATTTGACTCCCCGACCGACGCGACCCGGGATCGGGTGACCTTCTATCAGCGAATGTTCACCGGCGACGGCGGTGAGGGCGTCGTGCCGACGACCGTCGTCGACTACTCCTGTTTCGCTGGCGCCGGCGCAATCCTCTCGACGCCGTCCGACCTCGTGCGGTTCGGGATGGCCGTCAGCGAAGGCACGCTGCTGCAGCCTGACACCCTCAAAAAGCTCCAGACACCCCAGGTGCTGAACTCGGGGAAGGAGACCGAATACGGTCTCGGATGGATGGTGGAGGAGGTGACGCTTGCAGGCGAACCGACGCGAATGGTGCACCATGCCAGCCGGAGCCTGAAAGGCGGCACCACGTCGTTCATGATATTTCCGGCCCGTCGGATGGTGGTGGCGGTGACCGCGAACATTGCCAACGGGATCACGAGGGATATTGCGCTAAGCATCGCACAGGCCTTCGCGGAACAGGGAACCAGTCCGACTAGATGATTGCTGGCGCCCGGCTTGCCATCCGTAGCTCGGCGCGAGGCCCTCGGCAGCCCACCTTCGCTCGCTCATGAATTCAGCGCGAGCTACGGGGGGCATCCTTCGCTGGCGAGTCCCTGAGCGAAGGATGGAACTCAACACGCTCGACGTCGGCCCAGAGCACGAACTCCGGGCGCTGACTGCCGGCGACAAAGATCAGCATGCCGACATTTGCATCGGCCAGGTCGCCGCGGCGCTCGAGCTGCAGTTGCTGGCCGGTAGCGAGCGTCACCCTGGCGCGCTCCTCGCGGCCGGGCAGCACGATCGACGTGATTAAGCCGAACGGAATCGTATAGTCCACGCCCTGGGCCGGCGCGTCGAGTGTCTCCGTGGTCTCGCTCTCGTCGAGGTCGTAGACGAGCCGTCCCGCGAGACGCCGGCCGGTGCGGGTGGTGACGATGCCCGCAAGCGGGAGGCCCGGCCGGAAATCGCCGTACGCCGGACCGTCGCCGCCCGGACTGAAGTCGAGCCGGTCGAACGTGTCCCACGAGACCAGCACTCGACCGAACCGCGGATCGTCGACGTAGATGCCGAGGTCGGCGCGGCCGGAGAGCAAGAGCTCACGGCCGTCGAGCAGCGTGACCTGCGAGCTCTGCTCCTTCCGCGCGATCGCCCGGATCGTGTCGAAGCGCACCCGCAAGTCGCCGTCGGGTGTGCGGCCGCCGAGTTCGTCGGTGCCAAGGCCTTTGTTGCGATTCCACTGGACGAAACCCGTGAAGTCGCCGGCGAGCGTGCGCACTGTGCCGTGCAGTCGATGAGGGAGCGGACCTGCGTCGGGAGCGGGAAGAAAATCGATGGTGCGGATCTGTCGATCGTCGACGTCCAGCATCCCCTGACTGCGGTCCCACACGCGCACGCCATCATCGAGGTCGTTGAACGCGGAGAAATTGGTGGTCAGTACGGTTCCGCTTTTGAGCGTCAGCCGCACGTCTCGGCCGGCCGACTCGATGCGAGCGATGTCGCCGAAACGCGCCATGAAGGGCCGGCTGAGATCGAGCTTGCTCCCGCCGCCGACTTCGACGCCGAAGACCTTGATCGGATCTTTGCCCAGCCGTTCGGGCGGCAGGTGAGCGGCCCACGGGTTCTCGGACTTGACGCCGTTGAAGTAGTCACCCCAGAACGCCTCCTGGCCCTGTCCCCGCCCCCAGCGGAGTCGTCCCTCGTACGTCGCGCCGGCGGCGATGGCGACACGGCCGTAGAGGAAACTGGGATGCGCCCGCTCGACAGTGGACGCGGGGGCGATGGCCGCCGGCATCGATGTGTCGGTCCCGAAGTTCGCCTCGAATGCGGAGTAGCCGATGGCTATGCCGAGAAGGACGACGATCAGCATGGCGCCAAGAACCGCGCGGGCGATCGTCGCTTTGTTCACCACATTTCATTGTTGCACACCTAGCTTTGTTTGGCAAAGCAAAGCTGCCCCCGAAACCCACCACGCTTTGCATTGCAAAGAAATCCGTGGTTGAATGTCAGCATGCTCCAGGGTATTTGGCGGGATCTGAGCCATGCGGGCCGAGCGCTGGCGAAGGCCCGAGCGTTTACGCTCGTGTGTGTCGTGTCGCTCGGCATCGGTATGGTGCCGGTCATCACGGTGCCCTACGTCTCACGAGTCACCAGAACGCCTCCTCCAGGCGTGGCGACCGACGGGCTGGTGGAAGTCGTCACGACGCCGCGTGGTTCGCGCGCGGCCAGCAACGCCTGGTCCTATCCGGACTTCGTGGACCTGCGCGCCGCCGCGTCCGGGATGAGTGTGACTGGATGGGTCGGCGGACCAACCAAAACCACGATTCAGACGCCAGCAGGAGTGGAGACCAAGTCCGTGGCGGCGATGTTCGTCTCCGCGAACTACTTCAGCACGACGGGTGTGGCGCTGGCGCGTGGACCGGGATTCAGCGACGTGACGGATGATCCGTCGAACACTGAACCCGCCGTGATTCTTGGACATACCTTCTGGCAGACCGACATGGGCTCCGATCCGGACATCGTCGGCAAGACGCTCACGTTGAATGACGTTCCTCATGTCGTCGTCGGTATCGCGCCGGAGCGATTCGACGGCCATCTCTTTCTCCATGGTAAAGAACTCTTTGTTCCGCTCGAACAGCATCCGCGTCTCCGGGACAGGAACCCCGAGAACACGGTTCGTTCCGATCGAAACGCCGAGTGGATATACGTCATCGGCCGGCTGTCGCCCGGAGCCGGCATTGCGCAGGCCACCGCCAGCGTGTCTGCCGTCACCTCTCAGTTGGCGAAGCAATATCCCTCGACCAACGAGTTCAAGGCCGGCGTCGCCGTCCCGTATCATCCGAGCGGTTATCTCCAGCGTAATCAGCTCCTGCTGCTTCAGGCCGTTGCGCTGACCTTGACCGGAACGGTGCTGCTGGTCGTGTGCCTGAATGTCTCCGGCATGATGCAGGTTCGCAGCGCCATGCGCGAGCGGGAGCTCTCCATTCGCCAGGCCATCGGCGCCAGCCGGGGACGGCTGGTCCAGTATCTTCTGGCTGAAGCGGTCATCCTGGCGGGACTGGGATCGGCGCTCGCCTCGATCGTGCTCTTCAATATCCCATCGCTGTTGTCGTGGGCGGCCGAGCGTCCCCTTCCCGATCAACTCCAGGAAGCGTTGAGACCGGATCTCTCCCTGGTCGCGATCTGTATCGGGCTGTGCCTCTTCACCAGCCTGATGTTCGGATTGTTGCCGGCAGCCCGATTCAGCCGTCCGGTGATCATCTCCTCCCTCAAGGATGACGCCGGCGTCGGCGGATTCCGGGCGGGTCGCGTTCATCGCTTCACGGCGGCGTTGCAGGTCGCGGTCGCGGTGCCGTTGATCGTCATGAGTGGCATGTCGCTCGAGCGATTCCGCGCGACGGCTACAACCGATCTCGGATTCGACGCGGATTTGCTGTACGCCGCGCCGTTGAAGCTCATGGCCGATGGGAAACCGGCCGCTGCCAATGAGACCGATGGATTCCGCATCCGAAGCGTCCGCGACAACCTCGAAAAGGCGAGCGGTGTCGAATCCGCCACCGTGGCGGATGGCCTGCCGCTGGGCTTTGCGGGCAACAGCGCGAAGGTTGCGCTGCAGACCGACGCGAACGCTGCCCCGGCGTTCGTTTCAGCCCATGTCACCCGGGTCGGTGACGCCTA
>Ga0307505_10002880_pt1 | contig 11380 bp, 6 predicted proteins | sample 23_S_MG_FD_202183 | JGI IMG/M metagenome (GOLD analysis project Ga0307505, IMG submission 202183) | Soil microbial communities from Populus trichocarpa stands in riparian zone in the Pacific Northwest, United States - 23_S | ecosystem: Environmental > Terrestrial > Soil > Riparian zone > Trees...
CGCTGAAGCTGGTGAAGTAGGCGCCAGACGCAAAGACGCCCCGCCGTGACGAACGGCGGGGCGCGGTCCAACAAAGAGTCCAACGCCCATGCTGAGAGACCATCCGCGCCTGTCGCGATACGCGACCTATATCGTCGCCCTCACGGCGGGCGCGCTGCTCTGGCAAGCGGTCGCGAGCCAGACCAATCCGGCCTTCCTCGCCTCCTTCACGGCGACAATGGGCGCGATCTACGATTTCATCATAACGGGCACGCTGTTCCGCGTGCTCAGCAGTTCGCTGCTGGTCTTCTTCACGGGCCTGGGCGCGGCGATCGTTTTCGGCATCGGCGTCGGGCTGCTGCTCGCACGGGTGCGGCTCCTGCGCGTGGGGCTCGAAAGCTACATCATGGTGGTCTATGCGACGCCGATGGTGGCGCTTATTCCCTTCATCATGTCGATGATGGGCTTCGGCTTCGCGCCCAAGGCGCTCGTGGTCTTCCTGTTCGCGTTCTTCTCGATCCTCTACAACACCATCGAGGGCGCGCGCAGCCTGAAGCCGGAGATGCTTGAGGTGGCGCGTTCGTTCCGCTCCGGCGAATGGGGTGTGTGGCGCGACGTGCTGATCCCCTACACGCTTCCCTATGCCATGACCGGCGTGCGGCAGGGTATCGGGCGCGGCCTCGTGGGGCTCGTCGCCGGCGAGTTCTTCCTCTCCGGCACCGGCATCGGCCTCCTCATCATGCAGAGCGAGCGCGACTTCAACGTGCCGGCGCTCTACGGCTCGATCCTGATCATCACCATCCTCGGCGTCCTGCTGATGGGCATCGGGCGCATGCTTGAGAACCGCTTCGCCGCATGGCGGGGGCTGAACCGATGAGCGCGCCCGAGCTTTCCCTCGCGACCGCCCGCGCCCGCGGCTGGCGCACCTGGATCGGTGCGGACGCCGCGGCGCGCATCGCAGCGGGGGTGGCAATCTTCCTCATCTGGGAAGTGGCGGTGCGGCTCTGGGCGCCCGCTTTCGTCGCGCGGCCCTCGCGCATCATCGCGGTGATGCCGGCCACACTCGCCGATCCGGCGCTGTGGCAGGCGGCGGGCGCGACGCTCGGCGCGGTCCTGCAAGGGCTTGCGATCGCCATCGTGCTCGGAACCACGATCGGTCTCGCCATCGGGCGCGTACCGGTAGTGGAGCGATTTCTGCAACTCTATGTCAGCGGGCTTTTCGCCATGCCGATGGTGGCGATCCTGCCGCTGCTGACGATCTATTTCGGCTACACGGGACAGGCGCGGCTTGCGACGGTCGTGTTCGCCGCGGTGTTCGCAATCATCATCAATGTGTCGGACGGCGCGCGCGCCGTGCCGCCGGAATATATCGAGGTGTCGCGCTCGTTCCGCGGCTCGGGCTGGTCGCGGCTGTTCGATGTCGTGCTGCCCTCGTCAGTCCCCTATCTTCTCGCAGGCATGAAGCTCGCCGCGGGGCGCGCGCTGATCGGCGCGGTGATCGCGGAGTTCTATGCATCGATCCCCGGCCTCGGCTTTTATATTCTCTACAACACGCGCACGTTCAAACACAGCGAAGCGTTCGTGGCGGTCGCCATGCTCGCCATTTTGGGCGTGCTGCTCGAGCTGTTGCTGTCCAGGGGGACGAAGAAGCTTCTCCCCTGGTACCGGCGCGACGAAGCACGCGACTGACGAAAATCAGCCGGAGGAACAGTTGAATAAACCGCAACGCGTCGATCCGTCCGCGCAGGACGCGCGCGTCAAATCCGCCAACGCCCATTGGGGTCCGCGCTTCGTCGCGAACGGCGTGGCGCTGACCGATTTCGAGGAAGTCACGGCGTCCATTGCAAGCTGGGACGACTGGTGCCGCGCCTGGTCCGACCGCGCGGCGCTGCACGAGCAGATGGGACGCGAGGCGCTGGCAAAGAAGAAGTTTCTCAGCGCGGGCGAGCACCTCAACCGCGCCGCGGTCTATTACCATTTCGGCAAGTTCCTGTTCGTGCACGACATCCCGCAGATGCGGGCCGCACACATGAAAGCGGTCGCGTGCAAGACCGACGCGCTGCCGTACATGCGGCCCGCCGGTGAGCGCGTCGAGATTCCCTACGAGAACGGCAAGCTTTACGGAATTCTGCGCAAACCGGCGGGGGTGGAGAGGCCGCCGGTCATGATCATGTGCTGCGGTCTCGACTCCACAAAGGAGGAAACCGAAGCCTACGAGCAGCCGTTCCTCGCGCGCGGCATCGCCACGCTCTGCTTCGACGGACCCGGTCAGGGCGAAGGCGAATATGACTTCGCGATCCGCGGCGACTACGAGGTCGCCGTGAAAGCCGCCATCGACGTGGTCGAGGGTCGCCGCGACCTCGATGCCGCGCGCATCGGCCTCTGGGGCGTCAGCCTCGGCGGCTACTACGCGCCGCGCTCGGCCGCGTTCGAGAAACGCATCAAAGCGTGCATCGCGCTGTGCGGCCCCTTCGACTGGGGTGACGCCTGGGAAAGCCTGCCGGAGCTGACGCGCGACGCGTTCCGCGTGCGCAGTCACCTCGCCGACATGGAAGACGCGAAACGTCACGCAGCGACGCTCTCGCTCAAGGGCATCGCCGAAAAGATAGAGTGCCCGCTGTTCGTGCTCGGCGCCAAGCTCGACCGCGTGATCCCGTGGAAGAACGCCGAGCGTCTCGCACAGGAAGCCAAGGGGCCGGTCGAGTTCCTGCTGCTCGAGGACGGCAACCACGTCGCCAACAACCGCGCCTACAAGTGGCGCGTTCAGACCGCCGACTGGATGGCGGAGCAGCTCGGCGCGCGCGGCGGTTAGCGGCTCAGCCCCGCCTCGCGGCACGCGCGCCAGACCTTCTCCGGCGTCGCCGGCATGTCCATCGTCGCACCCGCAGGACCCGGAATGGCGTCGGCAATCGCGTTCATGATCGCGGCGAGCGAGGCGGTCGTCCCCGCCTCGCCGACGCCCTTGGTGCCGAGCGGATTGGTGCGCGCGGCGACCGGATGGTGGTCGCCGACGATATCGGGCGCGTCGTCCGCGCGCGGCATCGCGTAGTCCATGAACGACGCGGTCAGAAGCTGGCCGGTCTCGTTGTCATAGACCGTCTGCTCGAACAGCGCCTGCCCGAGCCCCTGCACCATGCCGCCCTGCACCTGCGCCTCCACCACTGTGTGGTCGAGCACGGTCCCGCAGTCGTCCACGGCCGTATAGGCCACGACCGCAACCTTGCCGCTCTCCGGGTCAATCTCGACCTCGGCGATGTGGCAGCCGTTCGGGAAGGTCTGCGGCGTTTCTGCTTTCGCAATCGTGTCGAGCCCCTCCGCGATCTCGCCGCGAGCCGCCATCACGCGCGCTCTACGCGCAAGCTCAAACAGAGGAACACGGCGGTTCGTGTTGGCAACCTCGAATGCGCCGTTGCGAAAATCGATCGACGATTCATCCGCGTCGAGCATCCGCGCCGCGACCGTCTTCCCCTTCGCGATCACCGTCTCGATGCCCCTGACGATGGCATGGCCCGCAACCATCGCGCTGCGAGAGCCCACCGACGCATAGCCCGGCACGGCGAAGTCGGAATCGCCATGGCGGTGCACGACTTCCCCGGGCCGGATGCCGAACCGCTCCGCGATCAGCCGCCCGAACACGCTCGCGTGACTCTGCCCGCTCGAATGAACGTTGAGACGAAACTCCAGAACATCGTCGCGGCGGAAAACAAGGGCAGCGCCTTCGAGCGGCATGGCGCCGGAATGTTCCAGGAAGCAGGAAATGCCAATTCCTCGCAGCTTTCCACGCCTCTCGGTTTCCGCTCGACGCTCCGCAAAGCTGGCATAGCGAGACAACTCAAGGGCGCGATCGAGCGTCGGTCCGAAATCGCCGCTGTCATAGACATTTCCGACGGCGGTCCGGTACGGCATGGCCGATGACAGAATCAGGTTCCTGCGCCGCAGCTCCACGCGGTCGATACCCGTGACGCGCGACGCCTCGTCCATGAGCCGCTCGAGGAGATAATTCGCCTCCGGCCGCCCCGCGCCGCGATAGGGGCCGGTCGGCACTGTGTTCGCGAATACACAGCGGACCTCGATCGCGATGTTCGGGATCGTATACATGCCGGGCAAGCATCGCACGAAATTCTCGACGCCGATTTGCGGCCCGAGCGTCGCGAGGAACGCGCCCATACCAACGACGTGCCGTACCCGCAGCGCGAGGAATCGACCGTCTGCATCCAGCGCCAGTTCGGCTTCGGAAAACGCGTCCCGCGCCTGATTGTCGCTCATGAAGGATTCGGAGCGCGACGACATCCAGTGCACTGGCCGACCGAATTTCTGCGCCGCGACGAGTAACGCCGGATACTCGGGATAGACCGGCGTCTTGATTCCGAACGCACCGCCGACGTCGTCGGCGACCACGCGCACCTGCTTCGGATCGAGCCCCATGATCTTCACGAGGCTGTCGCGGATCGCGCCGACGCCCTGCGTGCTGCTGCGCAGCGTGTAGCGGCCGAACTCCGTGTCGTAGCTCGCCGTCGCGCCGCGCGGTTCGATCGGCGCGCCACAGATACGCTGGTTCACGATTTCGATCTTCGCGACCTTGTGCGCGCCGGCGAAGATGCGCTCGGCCTCCGCGAGCCGCTCCGCGCCATCGGTCCCCGGTCCGATCCAGTCGACGGCAATGTTGCCCGGCCCCTCGGGCCAGAGCTGCGGCGCGCCGGGTTTGATCGCATCGCGCGGATCGGCAACAGCCTGCAATTCCTCGTAGTCGATCTCGACGAGCTCCGCTGCGTCCTGCGCGGCCATTAGCGTCTCGGCGACGACCAGCGCAACCGGCTGGCCGACATGCAGCACACGCTTGTCCGCAAGCGGCGGCCGGACGGGGATCGGCCCCATCCTTCCGGAGCGGTCCTTGACCGGCACGGTCATGGCGATGTTGGTGACGCCTGCCGCCTGCATGTCCGCGGCCGTAAGAATACCGACGACGCCCGGGACATTCAGCGCCGCGTCGAGCCTGATCGAGCGGATGTTCGCGAATGCGTGCGGCGAGCGGACGAAGTAACCGATCGCCTGCCCCGGCTCCGGCGCATCAGCCGCAAAACGGCCCGCACCGCGCACCAAGGCATCGTCCTCGACGCGGGGTTTCCAATCGGATGCATGTGCCATTGGCGGCAACTGAACCGCGCGGCGGAACCTTGTCAACGGAGCCGGTTCGCATGCTTGCCCGACCCATCCGCTCCGCGCCGCAACTGCAAATGGTTGGGCAGCGGTTCTCCATCCGGCACTGCGGAACGTTTGTTCCGCCGCGCGTCCGGGCGCATCGCCGGGGTAGTGCAACAATGAACAATCCGGATTTCCTGATCGTCGTCGGAGGAAGCGCCGGCGCAACGCTCGCGGCTCGCCTGTCGGAAGACCCCGCGACGAATGTGCTGCTGATTGAAGCGGGTCCGGATACGCCGCCGGTTCGACGCCCGCCGACATCACCGACACATTCCCGAGCTCCGCGCTGAACCCAGCGTATTTTTGGCCGAAGCTCGAGGCTGTGCGCTTCCCCGACGGCACGATTTTTGACAGCTACGGTATCGCGCCTCAAAGGCAGTTTTAGCAAATGCGCGATCCTAAATCAGTACGTGTGTGTCGGCTGAGCCGGGCGGAACGCACGCTGACGCTGGTGCTCGCCGCAGCGATCTGCACCTCCACGCTGTGGCTCGGCCGGGATTCGGCTTTCAACCTAGTGGTGCTGGCCGGAGGCGGCTTGCTGGTGCCGCTTTCCGCATTTGCCGCGGTGCGGCCGCCTGTGCCGCCCCGGGATTAGGAATTCGGCTGGCTCCGCCGCCCAATCTTGACTAAGTTATGGTACGGCCACTCAAATATCGGTCTCGCCTGACTGGGGAAGGCGCGCTTGCGCGCGCGCGGGGTTCGAATGGGCGACCAGCCGGCCAAAGCGACGGCGCCGTTGCGATGGCGCGCGACAGTCTTGTTCGCGGCGCTCGCCGTGCTGTCGATATTCGCGAACGCGCCGCTTTCCGCGCAGGAGGCCGAACATCTCACGGTCAAGCTCGGTAACGAGACAATCCGCGAGGTAGCGCAGAAGTATCTCGGCGATCCCGACCTGTGGGCTGAGATTGTGCGCGCGAGCGGGCTGAAATCCGTTACCGATTTGCGTACCGGCCTCGATCTGAAAATCCCCGCCACGGCCATCTCGACCGCGAACAAGGCGCTGGTCGACGCCAACGGCCAGATTCGCAACGCCAACCAGGCCGGCGCCCAAGTGTTCGCGCATGAGAATATCGTCAAGGCGATTGCGCTGCACGACCAGGCGCTGACCCGGCGCAGCAAGAGCGACTGGGGCGGCACGCGCAAGCTCGCCACGGAATCCTACGGCGAGGCGACGGTGGCGCTTGAGAAGTCGCTGGCCGCGCGCGACAGGGCGGCCGAGGCGCTGGTCACCGACCGGCATGGCAATGTCGAGGGACAGCGGCCGCAGGACCTCGGCTGGCGCGGCCTGCAACTGCAATCGACGCTCATCGAAGAGGAGAAAGTGCGCACGCTGTCCGACTCGACGGCGCAAATCACGTTCCAGGACGCGAGCCGGCTCAGGCTCAACGCCAATTCCAACGCCATCATCCAGCGGCTGCGCTACGATCCGCTCAAGCGCAGCGAGGAAGCGAAAGTCAGCCTCGTCGAGGGCGACTTCTACGCACTTTTGTCGAGCTCCAATACGCGCGCGAGCTTCAATGTCGAGGTGCCGAGCGTCAACGCCAATATCGAGTCCGGCAATTTCTGGGTGCGCAACGACAACGCCGGCGCGAAATTCACCAACTACGACGACGGTGCGGTCGAGGTCACGGCCGCAGGCGGCAGCGTCACGCTCGGGCGCAACGAGGGCACGATCGTGCGCCCCGGTGCCGTGCCGCGCGAGGCGATCGCCGTGCTGCCGCCGCCGGCGCTCGCCGGACCGGCGAACGACGCGATCGCTTTCAATCAGCCCCCTCGCCTTGCATGGCAGCCGGTGCCCGAAGCCGTCGGCTACTGGATCGAGATCGGCGGCGACCAGGCCTTCGCGCGCATGGTGACCAGCCGCTTCGGCATCGAGATGGCGCAGTTCGAGCCCGGGACGCTGCCGCCGGGCGAGTATTTCTGGCGCGTGGCGGCGCTCGACGTGTTCGGGCTGCCGGGCGCACGCAGTGCAGTGTGGCGCTTCGTGCTGACCGCCGACAAGGATCCGCCCTTCCTCACCGTGCGGACGCCGGAACGCGACGCGATCTTCCGCGCGGCGTCGGTGCCGGTCAGCGGCGAGACTGAACCGGGTGCGCGCGTCACCGTGCAGGGAGCCGATGCCAGACCCGCGCTCGACGGACGCTTCACGCTGGCGATCGAAGCGCAGCCGGGACTGAACAAGATCGAGATCGTCGCGATCGATCCAGCCGGCAACGAGACGCGGCAGAGCCGCAGCTTCGTCTTTATGCCGGATGCGCAATCGACGGTGAGCTTCGATACGGCGATTCCGAGTGTCGGGCCGAAGCATTTCCTGTCGGCAGTCGAGACCATTTCGCTCGGCGGGCGTACGACGCCGGACGCGCGCATCGAGATCAAGAGCGGCACCGCGGTTGCCGCCTCTGCCGCCACCGACAAGGCCGGCGACTTCCGGCTCAACTTGCCGCTGCGCGCCGGCACCCACGCCTATGAGGCCGTGGTCACTACCTCTTCGGGCTTCGCATCAAGCGAAACGTTCTCCGTCACGGTCGACGCGGCGGCACCGCGCATTCAGCTCGACGCACCGCCGCCGCGCCTCACGGTCAAGCCGGCGCTGGCGCTGCGCGGGCGAACCAAGCCGGGCGCGCGGCTCCTGCTCAACGGCCGCGAGATCGCCAACCGCAATGGGTCGTTCGAGGACAATGTCGAGCTTAAACCGGGTGTAAACGTCATTGAACTGAGCGCGAGTGACGCGGCGGGCAACGTCACGGTCGAGAAATGGCAGACGCAGTTCGACGGCACGCCGCCGGCGTTCGTGCGCTCGCGCGTCGTGCCGGCGTCGGGCGGCCGGCCGATGCTCGTGATCGAGGTCGAGGCGGAGGACGCATCGGGGCTCGCCGCCGTCGCGCCGTTCAAGGTGACGGCGGGCGGACGCACGCTCGGCGGGCACTTGCGCTTCAATCGCGCAGCCAATCTTTACCAAGGCACGATCGCGGTCCCGGACGCGGCGCTTGCGGACGCGAAGCTGAGTGAAATCGAACTGATCGACGACGCCGGCAACCGGCAAACCTTCACGTTCAACTGAAAAGCCCGTTCAACCAGAGTCAATCATGCGCACCCCTTCGACCGCCGGCCTCGTTCTCGCAAGCCTGATGATGTGCGCGCCGGCTTTCTCGCAGTCGGCATCGGTCGGCGGCCACCCGCAATTCATCACCTACGGCGTCGGCGCCCATCCGCAGGAAGGCGATCCCGACAAGCGGCAGGCGTTTTATTTCAGCGTGCCTGCGGATTTCGGCAAACCGCTCTATGTGCGCCTGTTCGATCCCGAATCCGGCGGCCGGCACGACCAGATCACCACGCGCGGGCCGAACACCACGACGCGCTTCACGGTTTTCGGCGGCAAGGGCGCGGATACGAGCCGCTTCGCGCGGCCGGAACGGATCAGCCATCAGGAAGAAACCCTCGGCACGCCGCTGCTGCGGAAGGAATTCAAGAACGAGCCGGATTTTGACAACACCTGGACGACGCTCGGCTCGGTAATGCCCGAGCAGGGCGAGCTGGTGAACGGGCGCTACCTCTTCCGCCTGCTGGTGCATGGACTGCGCGGCCACGACGGTAACGTGTTCGATTTCGCCGTCAGCACGAGCGAGACGGAGAACGTGCGGCCGGAGGGACTGCATCTCTATACATACGGTCCGACGACCCGCACGCCGGTCGAGGGCATGATCACGGAGCTTCGCTTCCGCATCCCCGACGACGCCCAGTCGCTCATCGTCGGGACGTTCGACGGCGCGGCGGCGGAGGTGTTGCTACAGCAACGTTTCCAACAGACTCCGCTCAACACCTCGGGGCAGAACGAGTGGAAAACCACGCCGCTCGTGCTGACCGGCAGCGACCGCGGCACCGACGGCGCGGTCACCCTCCAGGGTGGCGAGGAAGTGCCCAACGACACTACATTTTACGTCGCCGATCAGAACGGACGGCCGATCCCGTTCGACCTCCCGGTGCGGCTGATCGCGCCAAAGCGGCGGCCGACCGCGATCGGCACCACCGCCGACGGCGACAGCTGCATGGCCGCCACGTTCGACGGCACCGCGTCCTCCGATCCGGACGGCGTGCCGATTACGCACCGCTGGCATTTCGGCGACGGCAAGAGCGCCCCCGGCGTCAAGGCTTCGCATATCTACGAGAACGAGGGCCAGTTCGGCGCCTGGCTCGAAGTGATGAACAACAGCGACCGGGTCGGCAACGGCAGCCGTGCGCGCGTCAACGTATTCGTGAAGCGGCCGCCGGTCGCGCGCTCGACGGCGCGCAAGGTGGTCGCGGTCGGCGAAGAAACGGAATTCAACGGCAACAGCTCCACCGCCAGCCACTGGAACGTGGTGCGGCACGAATGGCGGGTGAGCGATGGCGCGGTACTCTCGGGCACGGCGGCCCGGCACAGCTTCCGCGCACCCGGCATCTACAAGATCGTGCATCTGGTCGAGGACGACTCCGGCCACCGCTGCAACACGCACACGGAGGAATTCGAGATCCGCGTCAACGCGCCGCCGGTGGCAGCCGCCGGCCCGGACCAGCGCGTGACGGCGAGCGTGGTGCAGTTCGACGGCTCGGCGTCGAGGGACACCGACGTGGACGAGATCATCGCCTATCGCTGGGACTTCGGCGACGGCGGCGTCGGCGAAGGCGCGAAGCCGTCGCATGTCTATGCGGCGCCGGGCATCTATCAGGTCACGCTGACGGTGACCGACTCCGCCGGCGTCCCCCGCAACACCGGCAGTGACACGATGCAGGTAACCGTCAACGCACGGCCGATCGCCGACGCGGGGCCGGAGCTTGTCGGCGCGCCGGGGCAAACGCTCGCGTTCGACGGCTCCCGCTCGATCGACCCTGACGGCAAGGTCGCCGACTACGCCTGGGACTTCGGCGACGGCAGCAACGGCGCGGGCGAACGAGTCGCTCACGCCTTCGCCGCGCCCGGCCTTTATAAGGTGCGGCTGCGCGTGAAGGACGACACCGGCCACGACGACGCGGTCGACTTCCACGAAACGCGCGTCTTCATCAATGCGCCGCCGATCGCCGACGCGGGGCCGCCCCTGATCGCGGCGCCGGGCGACGAGGTGAAACTGTCGGGCGGGCGCTCCTTCGACCGCGACGGCAAGATCGCGGGCTACCGCTGGGATTTCAGCGACCGGCCGGAACCGATGCACGGCACGGAGATCGCGCGCCGCTTCGAGAAGCCCGGCATCTATACCGTGAAGCTCACCGTCACCGACGACAGCGGAGCGATCAACGCCACCTCTTCATCGGAGACGCGGATCGCGATCAATCACGCGCCGGTCGCGAGCGCGGGCGAGAATGTCGAGACCAACCAGCTCACAATCGACTTCGACGGCAGCAAGTCGGTCGATGCCGACGGCGACTCCCTCACCTACGCGTGGGACTTCGGCGACGGCACAAAGGCCGTCGGCGCGCGTGTCACGCACACCTACAAGGAAGGCGGCTCCTATCCGGTGCTGCTGATCGTGCGCGACGGCAAGAACCTGCACAATTCGGAGAGCCGCGACGGCCTGACGGTGCGGATCGACCGGCCGCCGGTCGCTGACGCGGGCACGAACCAGAACGCCTGCACCGGCGACATGCTGGTCTTCGACGGCAGCAAGTCGAGCGATCCGGAAGGCGGCGTGCTGCGCTATGCATGGGATTTCGGCGACGGGACGAAATCGGAGATCGTCAATCCGACCAAGAGCTACCGCCGCGGCGGCCACTACCCAGTGACGCTCACGGTGCGCGACGATTCCGGCATGCCGCAGAATACCCATCGCAACCGTATCTCGGTACGGGTCGATCAGGGCCCGGTCGCCACCATCGCGCAGCGCGAGGTCCTTGCCTGTGCAGGCACCCTTGTGGCCTTCGACGGCTCCAAGTCCACCGACATCGACGGCGTGGTCAACAATTTCCGTTGGGATTTCGGCGACGGCAATTTCGGCGGAGGCGAACGCGCGACTCACATCTACGAGCGGTCAGGCAGCTACCGCGCCTTCCTGACGATCCTCGGCGAGAAGGCCGGCAATTGCAGCAACACCTCGACCGACGAAATCCCGGTGACAATCATCGCCGGACCGGTCGCGGCGATCAAAGCACCCTCCGCCATTCCGGTCGGCGCCGAAGTGACGTTCGACGGATCGGGCTCGCGCTTCGGCGACGGCAAGATCACCGGCTGGAA
>Ga0307505_10002881_pt1 | contig 11379 bp, 8 predicted proteins | sample 23_S_MG_FD_202183 | JGI IMG/M metagenome (GOLD analysis project Ga0307505, IMG submission 202183) | Soil microbial communities from Populus trichocarpa stands in riparian zone in the Pacific Northwest, United States - 23_S | ecosystem: Environmental > Terrestrial > Soil > Riparian zone > Trees...
TTTACGCAAATACCTGGCCTCGGGTCCGGAAGCCCTACACGTTCGAAAGCGGCGGTCCAACCGGAGGGCTCTACAAGACGACGAACGGTGGCGACACCTGGACGAAGCTGTCGGGTGGACTGCCAACCGGCGCGGTGGGGAAGATCGGTCTCACGATCTTCCGGCGCAACAGCAAGATTTTGACGGCCATTGTCGAAGCACCGGCGAGTAACGATCCCAAAGTGCCTGGACCCGGCGTCTACCGTTCTGAGGACGCCGGCGTCACGTGGACGCACATGAATGCGACCGCCGATCGGCCGTTCTATTACAACCACATCTATCTGGATCCGAACGCGGCCAATCGCCTCTACGTGCTGCAGGTGCCGGCGCGCGTCTCGGAAGACGGCGGCAAGACGTTCCCGCGCACGTTGCCCGGCATCGAAGGCGACTTTCACGCGATGTGGATCGATCCGGCGAACAGCGATCGGTTTTACATCGGCAACGACAAGGGTGCGTCGGTGACGTACGACGGCGGCCGCAACTTCATCATGTTCGACAACATGGACATCGGCCAGTTCTATGCCGTCACAGCCGACAACCGCGATCCGTATCACGTCTACGGCGGCTTGCAGGACAGCGGCAACTGGGGCGGGCCGACCAACAGCCGCGACTACAACGGCATCCTTGGCGATCACTGGTTCAAGTTCCATTCGGGTGACGGCTTCCACACCACCGTCGATCCCGACGACTGGCGCATCGTCTACACGGAAACCCAGAACGGCGGCATTCGCCGGCTCGACGCGACATTCCGCCAGCAGGGCAAGAGTGTGACGCCGCGACCGGCCACGATTCTCAATCACGCCGAAGTGACGGCGGCCGAGGGCCGCGCGCCGCAGTTCCGGTACAACTGGAGCTCGCCGCTGATTCTGTCTCCTCATGATTCGAAGACCGTCTATCTCGGCAGCAATCGGCTGGTCCGCAGCAACGACCGCGGCGAGACGTGGGAGATCATCAGTCCCGATCTGTCGACCAACGATCCGGAATTGACGACGGGACCGCGGCCGGTGATGGGTGAACGCGGCGGCGCCGAAACGCACGCGACGATCATCAGCGTGGTCGAGTCGTCGGTGATGGCGGGTGTCATCTGGGCCGGCACCGACGATGGCAACGTGCAGGTCACGCGCGATGGCGGCAAGACCTGGACGAACGTGCGGCCGAACATCCCGGCCAGCGTGGTGCCGGTGCGGACGTGGGTGAGCCGGGTCGAGCCGTCGCACTTTGAGGCCGGCACCGCGTACGTGTCGTTCGATGGACATCGCAGCGACAACTTCAATTCGTACATCCTCAAGACGACGGACTTCGGTCGTACGTGGACGTCGCTGACCGCGGGTTTTCCCGCGAAGCAACCGGTATACGTCGTCAAGGAGGACCTGAAGAATCCGAATCTGCTCTTTGCGGGCACGGAGTACGGCGTGCACGCGTCGGTGGATGGCGGCGCGACGTGGCGGCCGTTGAACGGGGGCGGTTTTCCGACGGTGGCCGTGCACGACCTCGTGATTCACCCGCGCGAAGGCGATCTGATCGCGGCCACGCACGGTCGCAGCCTGTGGATTCTCGATGACATCACGCCGCTTCAGCAGTTGACGCTGGCGGTGCTGGCGTCCGACATGCACCTGTTCCGGAACAAGGTGGCGACGATCTGGAACGCGATCAGCCGCGGCGCGACGCGCGGCCATCTGATGTTCCAGGGCAGGAACCCCCTGACGATCGCGCAGCGGCCACCGGCGAATTCGCCGACTGAACTCGCCAATTCGGCGACGGTGAGTTTCTATCTGAGCAGCGCGCCGGCAACACCCGCGCAGTTGGAGATTTCAGCGCTCGACGGATCGCAGACCGTGACGCTGACCGTGCCGGCGGCGCAGGGCATTAATCGTTACTTCTGGAATCTGCGCTTCTCGACCGCGGGTGGCGGCGGGGGAGGTGGACGCGGAGGTCGTGGAGGTGGCGGTGGTCAGGTCGGCGGCGGTGGCCAGGCGGCTGGAGGCGCGGCCGGCCAGCGCGGCGCGGGCGCAGGTCGTGGTGGCGCGGGTGGCGGTGCGGCGGGTGCCGCTGGAGCTGCGGGTGCGGGTGGCGATGCCGTCGATGCGCCGCCGCCTCCGCAGCCCGCAGCATCTGGCACCGCCGGCCCCGGGAGCTATCGCGTGAAGCTCACGGTCGGTGGAAAGTCGCAGACGACCACGCTGATCGTGCGCGCCGACCCTGGCGTGCAGAAGTAGGCGGCGTGCATATGCCGGCGGGCTTCAGCCCGCCGGCTACTTCTTGACGGCGTCGGCCATCGCGGCGTCGATGTCTTCGTAGCGGAACTGATACCCGAGTTCGGTGGCCCGGCGAGGCCGCACGCGCTGCCCTTGGAGCAGCATCACGCTGGCCATCTCTCCGAAGGCGATCTTCAAGGCGATGGGCGGAACCGGCGCCAGACTCGGGCGATGCAATGCGCGGCCGATCGCGCGCGCGAGTTCGGCGTTCGTGACCGGATGCGGCGCGGTTCCATTGATCGGGCCGTGAACCGCCGGATTCGTGAGCGCCCACACGACCATGCCGACCCAGTCGTCGAGGTGAATCCACGACATGACCTGGCGTCCGGATCCAATCCGGCCGCCGACGAAGAACCGAAACGGCGGCAGCATCTTCGCCAGCGCGCCGCCGTCCTTCGAGAGCACGATGCCCGTGCGCATGAAGACCAGACGGCAACCGAGCGCGTCAATTGGATGCGCCTCCCCCTCCCAGGCCACGCTCAACTGCGCCAGAAAATCCGCGCCCGGTGACGAGGACTCGTCGAACTCCGCGCCGTTCTCGTGCGCACCGTAGAAGCCGACGGCGGAGGCCTGGACGAAGACGCCAGGTCTGTCGGACACCTGGCGAAGCGCTTCTGCAAGGCTTCGCGTGCTGAGCACGCGACTGTCGTGCAGAAGCCGTTTGCGATCGGCCGTCCAGCGTTTGTCGGCAATGCCGGCGCCGGCGAGATTGATGACCGCGTCCGCGCCGTCGATCTCGCGCGCCCATTCGCCCGATTGGCCGTTCGGCGTCCAGTGAACCGTGCGCACACCGGGCGGTCCGGATCCGCTGCTGGCGTCGCGGCTCAGCACGACGACCTGGTGTCCATCACGCGCGAGGCGCCCGATCAGGGCCCCGCCGAGAAACCCCGACCCGCCGGCAATCACCACGCGCATGCCGCGATCCTACTGCGATTGCCGCCGGCGCGGGTCCAGAAGAAAACCAGCGGCGAGCGCGGCCAGGCCGATCGCGACGATCGTGATCGCCCAGGCCGGCCGGTCGAACCACTGGTAGCGATCCGCGATGAGATAGAGCGCGAGTCCGGCGTTGAGCAACCCAGCGTAGTAGAAGCTCTTTCGCTGGCGGTGGTGACTGAGAATGGCAATGCCGATCGCCAGTGCCAGATACAGCCAGTTGAAGCGCGGCGAGTAGATGCCTGTGTGCGCCAGGTAGAACAGCGGTTCCAGCATCGAGAAGGGCGCAATGACGAACAGGAACTGCGCGGCGGGCGTCATGGCGGCCGTGCCGAATTTGTCGATCGCCATGGCCACCGCGTAGAACACCGCGCCGTTCAGACCGAGGGCCACCAGCGTGGCCAGCAACTCCGGATTCCGGGCATCGGCGGGTTGAAGCGGGCTCATCGAAATACCCGCGTGGTAGAGGAGCCTGCCGTCGAGCGCCAGCAGATCGCATGCGAGGACCAGCGTCAACGCGCCGGCGACGAAAGAGGGACGCGCGAACCAGGGACGATGCGTCCGTTCGAGTGTAAACGCCGCGACGCCGTAGATCGCGACGAGTGGCCAGAGCCGGAACGACAGCCGATCGAACTCGCCGCGTTCGAGCCAGTCCGTGAGGCCATAGTCGGCCAGGATGACGACGGCCAGCACGAAGGCCAACAGGGTCGAGACCGTGCTGAGCGCGCCAGTCTTCGTTTGAAATGCCAGCCAGCCTGACCACGCGGCGGCAACGGCCAGGGTTAGCTGCAACTGCCGATTAGACAGCGAGCCGTCTGAAAACAACTGGCGCGTCGTGTCCTCGGGCGCCATCCAGAGATGCAGTTCGTCGAATCCGATCAGCAGCAGTAACGGCAGCACGCCGACGCCGGCCAGCAGAAACGCAACCGCCACGGCCTTGTGGTCGCGCCGGTACAGCCAGCGTCCCGCGACGTTCAGTCCAACAAACGGCAGTCCGAGCACGAGCGCCGGCTTTGTGAGCCCCGAGACGGCGTTCTCGACGAGATGCGCGACGAAATAGAACAGACTTCCCGCGAAGAGCAGAAACGCGCCGAGGTATAACGCGATCTGTGAGTACGACAGCACGCGGCCGGCGCCGATCCAGTCGTCCTCCCGCGCTTCGAGCGCCTGGTAGGCCGATGTCAGCCGCGCGGCCTCGTGCGGGTAGATCAGTCTGAGCCGCAGCCATTCGCCCACCTGATCGAGATGCGGCCGCACGCGAGCCCCGAGTGTTGTGGCGTACAGCGTCGGGCGCGCTGAAACCGGTCGTCCGTCGAGGTATCGATCGAGATCACGCGCGAGTTCATCGGCAGTCTGATAGCGATCGGCCGGCCGCCGTTCCATCGCTTTGAGCGCGATGGCCTGCAGGCCAGCCGGGACTCCAGGGGCGATCTCCACGGGCAGCCGCGGCGCGGCGTGACGGACGGCGTCGAGCACTTCCGCGGTTGTCTCCCCGCTGAAGGGCGTTGCGCCGCAGAGCAGTTCGTAGAGAATGACGCCCAGCGCGTACACGTCCGTCCGGCGATCGATCGGCTGGGACGGATCGAGCTGTTCTGGCGCGACGTAGTGCACCGTGCCGCGCAGGTGGCCGCGCGTCGGGTCGCCATCGCTCAGGCCGAAGTCGAGGATCTTCGGCGCCAGCGCGCCATCGAGCATGATGTTCGACGGCTTCAGGTCGCGATGCTGAAGGCCGAGCATGTGCGCGCGCTGGACCGCGTCGGCCACATCGCGCATGACCTTTGCGCGCTGCCGGAATTCGAGGGAGGGACCGACCCGGCCCAACTCAAACCCGTCCACGAACTCCATGATGATGACCGCAGGGTCGCTGTCGAGCCGGCACTCGAAGATCTGGACGATACGTGGGTCCGAAAACAGCGCCAGGGATCTGGCTTCGCGCAGAAAGTCGCCAGCCCTCGCCGCCACGGATCCGAAGTGGTCGCGCCGGATAATCTTCCCGGCGACGATCCGATCGAGCTGCAGATCCTGCAGCTTATACACGTCGCCCATCCCTCCGCTGCCGAGACGCTCGATCGTACGGAAGCCCTCGATGACGGGCAGGGTGCCAGGCTGCGGGCCTGGTGTGGCCGAATGATCCGGCGACTGACGAGCGCCCGCTGTCGCCCCCTCGTCCAGAAGCCGGGTCACGTCCAGATAACGCGCGGCCATCTCGGCCAACTGCGGCGACAGATCGGGCGGCAATGTGCCGAAGCGCTCGTGATGGGCGATCACTTCAGCCAGGCGCGCCTCGAGATCGGATCGCTCGGTCATGACGCCGCCTTCATCCGCAACGTCAACGCGGCCATCGCTCGTGAAAACGCCATGCGGCACGCGTCATCGCTTTTGCCGAGGCGACGCGCAATTTCGGGGAACGTCAGTTCTTCGAACTTGCGCAGGACGATGAGTTCACGTTCGGTGTCGGTCAGGGACTCGAGCGCAGCCTCGAGTTGCTGGGCGCGTTCATTGAGAATCGCCTGGCTGAGCGCCAGTCGTACGGCTGCCGGGACGTTGGCCGCGTCTTCGATCGGTGTGCGTCGCGCGGCATCCCGGCGCGCGCGCTGATGATAATCGGCCTGATCGCGAATTTCGTTCTCCGCAATCCGCGCCAACCAGCCCATGACCGCCGCCGGGTCGTCCACTTGCTCGAGGCGCTGGAACGACTTGCACAGCACCGACTGAAGGATGTCGCGCGATTCCATCTCGCGCCGGAGCGTGCGTCCCAGTCGCAGGCGGATAAGCGGCAGGAGCTTCCTGGCGCAATGCGAGTAGAAGGCGCTGACATCATCTGGCGCACCCCGCCGGGCCTGCTCGAAGAGTTGCTGCGTTTCCACCCGAGCCATGGCGAAGTATAGGGGTCTGGCCCTGGTCTGACCCCGGTCTGACCCCGGGTGTTCGGGTTGGAGGAGGGTTGCCGTCTCTACTTATGAAGGCCATGTGGAGGTGGCCGAACATGAGGCGATTCCTGAAAACTGCGGCGGCGATCGGAATGGCGGCGCTCTTCACCACCGGGTGCCTGCTGAAGGAGACATCCGAAACCTGGTATGTCAATGGGGCCGGCGAGGTTCTGTGGGTCGTGACGGAGAAAGACGTTCGCTCTGACGCCCGGGCCGACGCGGACCGACGGGCCGAAGAGAATGAATACTGGCTGGCCGTCCAGCAACAACGGCATCCGATCGCCGCAGGCCTTCAGGAAATTGGCGGCACCAAGGTCCGTACGCTCGTACTGCGCGGCGAAGCACCGTTTACCGTGCAGACCGACGCACGCTTTACCGGCCTGGATGAACTGGGCCGCCGACTGCTGGCCGCAATCGGCGCAATCGGGGCCGCTGTCGTCACCCGCGACGGTCCGACCTGGGAGTGGACGTTGGTGATGCGCGATCCGTCGGCATTGACGAGCGTGACGGAGCCGTCGCCGAACGTGAACGCGCTCATCACCGACATGGATTCTCTGCGCGTTGTTCTCAGCCGAGGCCGTTTCAGTGCCGCGGAGGGATTCTCCCTGTCATCCGACGGCCGCGTGGCGGAGCTCACGTGGCAGGACGAGCCGGCAGGCAACAGGCCAGAGGCACCCACGATGACGCTGCGACTGGTCTGGAAGCTGGAAGAATGATTCGCTGGGCGTGGTAGCGTAGGGCCGCTTTATGCCTCACGTCATTGAAGCGGCCAAAACGGGCCGCGCCAAGTGCCGGGGTTGCGGCACGAACATCGCCGCCGGAGACCTTCGATTCGGCGAAAGGGTGCCCAACCCGTTCGCTGACGACGGCGGCGAAACGACGCACTGGTTTCACCTGGCTTGCGCCGCATACATGCGACCGGAGCCATTCCTGGAAACGCTTGCGACAGTGACAGACGCCATCGCCAACCGCGAAACCCTGGAGCGTGAAGCTCGGCTCGGTGTCGCGCATCGTCGACTGCCTCGCGCGACGACAGTCGAACGCGCGCCCTCGGGACGGGCCACATGCCGGGCTTGCAAGAAGACCATCGACAAGGGCACGTGGCGAATCGCGTTGATGTACTACGAAGACGGACGGTTCGCGCCGTCCGGATCCATTCACGTCGTGTGCGCGCCCGCGTATCTGGAGACGGCTGGGGTTGTCGGCCGGCTCACGCACTTCACGCCAACGCTCGGCGATACGGACCTGAAGGAGATTCAGGCCTTGCTCGACGCGCCCGCCGTGTAGCGCGCGCTCAGACGTCGATCAACGCGCCGAGCGTCTGATCGAGGTCCGGCAGCACTGCTGAGTGGATACGATCGAAACGCGCGACCTCGCGCCGGGAAACGAGATGCCCCTGCTCGCAGGACAACACGTCCATTCGCCTCGCTGATTGATCGTACATCCAGATTTCACGAACGCCGTGCTTCGCGAACCACCGGACGTGCTGATCGATCTTCCCGATGCGAGGGTGCGGCGACAGCACTTCCACGACCAGATCCGGCGCGCCGAAGATCCGATCCAAGACGATGTGGGCCCGACGGCGCGAGACGAACAGCAGGTCCGGCTGCACCACAAGCGCCCGCTCGGCATCGAGCACGACGTCAATCGGTGCGACGAACACCTCGCCCAGGCTTCGCTTGCTGACATGCTCCTCGAGGGCCATGGCCAGCTTCAGGACGACGCGCTGGTGGCTGACTAGCGGCGCGTCAGCGACGTGCCACTCGCCGTACGCCAGTTCCTGAGGGAGCACGGTTTCCGGCGTGCCGAAGTAGTCACCGAGTGTCATAAGGCCCTTTCGTTGCGCGGCGCGGCGCTGTCGAGTAAGGCGCCGCCTGTCCCGAGCAGCCTGACGGTTGCGGGCGTCCTCGTCGAGACCGACCAGGTCGGGGTTGAAACGTGACGGCAAATCCATCCTGGGGACGACGATGCCATCGTCGTCGAGGGGAAATCAAGTGGCCTTCAGCGCCTGCAATGCCGCGCGCTGGCCTTGCGCCATCGCGCCGGTCGCGCTTTGATGGCCGCCCAGTTCGGAGTGGCCGGTCGCGATCCGCCCGTAGCCCTTCGCGACAATCTCGCGTGCCGACGGGCGGCCGTCCGTGCCGTAGTAGAAACCGGGCGGCTGCACGAGTCGCGCATGACCCCAGCGGTTGAGCACGATGCCGGCGATGTCGCGCCTCGCATCAAACCCCGCGGAACCGAAGAGCCGCGTCATGTGGCGCCGAATCAGGCGCTCGAAGTCCGCGTAACTGGTGTCCACGAGGCGTTTCCGTCCGCTCGCGACCTGCTCCGCCATCGTCTTTCCAGGGGCGTACAGGCCCATATAGAACGTGAGCACCGTCGGATCGGACGGCCGCATCGGCCCCGACGACGGCCCCGCGATCATCGGCCGCCGGATATTGCACGAGAATCCAAAGTCGTCGTCAAACCATCGTGCGCACGAAGCACCGAGTGTGTGCAGGAACCGCCAGTTCGTCAGTGCGACGTTCACCACGAGCGCGGGTGCGTGTTGAAAGGTCGCGTACGCGTCGCGCATTTCGATCGGCATGTCGGACAGGACCGCGCGCGACATCCCGCCGCCCGATGCCATCACGACGGCCCGCGCGGCGGTGCGATACGTCTTTCCGCCGAGTTCGTAGGCGACGACGACGTGGTCGCCGGCGCCAATCGACGTCGCGTGTTCAATGCGAACGACCGTGGCGCCCAGCCGTATGCGTGTCGGCCGATCCTTGCGGTCGAGGGCGACAAAGTCGATGCGGCCGTTGTGCACGCCCTCGAGGCCCGGCGCGCCGGAGATGCCGTCCGGTACCAGGTACTTCACGAAATGACGCGCGTAGGCGGAGTTGCCGCCAGGAAACGATTGCGGCAAGGACCCGGTGCGCGATCGCACGCGCGCCACGCCCGGCATGCCGATTTGCGAGGCGGCGAACGCCGACACCGCATCCGGACCGGCGCCATTGATGAGACCAATGATCGGCGCGGCAAAGGCGGTCACTTCCGGCCTCAGCTTGAGGACGTCTTCGAGGTACTGCGCATAGGTCATCGTGTCGAGCCGGCGCCGGAATTCGTCGGTCGTCTCGCCGCCGGTTGTCCGCCAACGCACAAGGTCTGCGCGTACTTCGGAGGAGAACGGCGCGTCCGCGAGGTCGTTCTGCCAGATGTTTCGGAGCCAGGTGGGCTTGGTCGCGCCGCTGCGCTGGTCGAAGTAGTACGCAACATCCACCTGCGTCTCGTTCACGCCATCCATGTGTGCGTAGTTGTCGAGCGGAATGCGCAGGCCGCCGACCGACGAGTCGACCTCCTGATACGCGAACGATCGAGGCAGGCCGAAGTCGTTCCAGGCCTGGCTCGTAATCGATGTGCCGGTCTGGGATGGGACGCCGAATTGATTCGAGGCCTGTGGCCCGACCAGGCGCACGCCGTTGACGAGAAACTCGTTCTGTTTGGCGCCACCGCCGAACATGGGATGGTTCTCGAGGATCAGGCAACTCTTCGCGCCGCCGGTCGTTTTCGCGACCGTGTAGGCGGCGGCCAGGCCGGCGATGCCGCCGCCGACGACGATCACGTCGTAGAGTTCGCCCGTGTCGATCGTGTTCGCCGGGAGTGTCAGGTACACTCGATCCCGAACGCGATGCGCGGCGTCCAGCACCGGCTTTGTGTTGCCGTTCGATCGTGCGTAGTCGCCGGTGCCGCCGAAGCCTGTCCACGCGTCAGTCCCGGCCGGGGCGGTCTGTCGTTCGCGCGCGAGCAGGCCAGGGGCGGCCGCCGCGATCAGCGCGCCACCAACGCCGAGCAGTGTCGCGTTCAGGAAGTCCTTTCGGGTAATCCGCGTATCGAGGCCAAGATCGCGATCATCGGACATGGCCGGAGTATACGTTCAAGCCGGGCCGAGACCGTACAGATGCAGGCACAAACGGGGATCTTTCCACTGGTCGGACTGGACTGGCGGTTCTAACGGGCGCCGATTCGCCGTAACATTCGGCCATGCGAAACATCTTTCGACGGGCAACGCGCGATCTGGCCGGCGTCGTCGGGCTGGCCTTGCTCGCGGCCACAGCGGGCCTGATGGCCAGCGGCCAGACCGCTGCCCAGTCGCGCGATCCGCTGTCCGTGCTGTCGTTCAACATCCGCTATGGCACCGCGAACGACGGCGAGAACCGGTGGACGAATCGGCAGGAGTTTCTGTTCGACGTGATGCGCACGGAGAACGCGGACGTCATTGGCCTGCAGGAGGCGCTCGATTCGCAGGTGCGGGAGATTATCACGGCGCTGCCGGCTTACGGCGTCATCGGCGTCGGACGCGACGACGGCCGAACGCGGGGCGAGTACGCCGCGATCCTCTTCCGGACGGATCGGTTTCACGTGTCGGATTCGGGTACGTTCTGGTTCTCCGACACGCCGAGCGTCGTGGCGTCAACCTCCTGGGGCAACACAATCACACGCATCTGCACCTGGGCGCGTTTCGTCGATCGCGATGGGCGCGGCTTCTGGCACTTCAATGTGCACCTCGATCACATTTCACAGCCGTCGCGCGAGCGGAGCACCGTGCTGCTGGCGCAGCGCATCGCCGAGCGCCGCACTCCGGACGAGCCGGTGATTGTGACGGGTGATTTCAATGTGGGCGAGGACAATCCGGCGATCGCGACGTTGCTGGCGCCGCGCGCGGGCGCAACGCCCCTGCTGGTCGATACCTTCCGTGTGCGCCATCCCGACGAGACGACCGTCGGCACGTTCTCAGCGTTCAAAGCCGGGCAAATCACCGGCCCAAAAATCGATTACATCCTGGTGTCGCCAGGCACGGACGTGCTGGCGGCTGAGATCATCCGGACCAGCCGGGACGGGCGCTCCCCGTCCGATCACTTCCCAGTGAGCGCAAAGATCCGCTTGGCTTTCAAGAATTCACCATGAAGTAGTAAAGCAGTGAAGTCTTGGGGGGACGACAGTCCGCGTGCGGCCCCAAGAGTCCTTCACAGCTTTACCACTTCATGGTTGATCTTTCTTGGCAGCGCTGGCCTTTGACACGGCATCGCGGCGATCGGCAACGCCGAACACCATCCCGGTCGTCGGCTGGATCCAGATGGAGTGCGCGGATCCCTGACGGCCGGCTTGCCGGACGTTATGGCCGAGCGCGCGCAGCGTCGCCAGCACCTCTTCGGTTGCCGATCCGTCCTCGAGGTCGAATC
>Ga0307505_10002882_pt1 | contig 11377 bp, 15 predicted proteins | sample 23_S_MG_FD_202183 | JGI IMG/M metagenome (GOLD analysis project Ga0307505, IMG submission 202183) | Soil microbial communities from Populus trichocarpa stands in riparian zone in the Pacific Northwest, United States - 23_S | ecosystem: Environmental > Terrestrial > Soil > Riparian zone > Trees...
TCTGCTGCTGAAGGCGGGGCAAGCCAACCAGCCGCACCGTTGCGACGTGGCCAAGCTTCTGGTGCACCGCGACTTCCGCCGCAAGGGCCTCGGCACCCTGCTGATGCAGGCGCTGGAGGCCAGGGCCCGCGCTCTCGGCCTGACGCTGATCACCTTCGATACGGTGGCCCATGGCGGGCCGGAACAATTCTACCGCGAACTTGGCTTCACCTGCGCCGGCTATATTCCCGACTATGCCTATGGCCGGGAAGGCATCCACGACACGGCCCTGTTCTACAAGAAGCTGTAAAAACATTTGTCATCCCGACGAAAGTCGGGACCCAGACCATCAGCATTTTTCTTCGTTGCAAGTCTGGGTCCCGGCGGACGCCGGGATGACGGAATTTTGTAGTGCATTACGCTGCCGCGGCAATCCCCGCTTCCCAGCCGAGGATGGCGCGCTTGCGGGTGAGACCCCAGTGATAGCCGCCGAGCCCGCCGGATTTTTCCAAAACACGATGACACGGCACCACGAAGGAAATGGGATTCTTGCCCACTGCCGATCCCACGGCTCGTGCGGCTTTTGGCTTGCCGATATGGCAGGCGATATCCGAATAGGAGGAGGCCTTGCCGAAGGGAATGCGCAGGATTGTTTCCCATACCCGGATTTCAAAATCCGTGCCGATGAAGACAATCTTCAAGGGCTGGTCCGGCTTCCAGCGCTCCGATTCAAAAATGCGCCTGGCATAGGCGGCGGTCGCCTGCTGGTCTTCCACATAAGTGGCTTCCGGCCAGCGCGCCGTCATGTCGGCGAGCGCCGATTTTTCCTTGCCATGGTCGGCAAAGGCAAGGCCGGCGAGGCCTTCGCTGGTGATCAGGATCAGCGCCCGGCCGAAGGGGCAGTCGTGAAAGCCGTATTGGATATTGAGGCCACGGCCATGGGCCTTGTAGATGCCGGGCGACATGCCTTCGTGGGTCACAAAGAGATCATGCAGGCGTCCCGGACCGGAAAGCCCGAGCTCATAGGAGGCGTCCAGAATGGAAGCCGAATCCCGCAAGAGCCCGCGGGCATGGTCAAGGGTGACCGCCTGCAGGAAGGCCTTGGGGCTGAGGCCCGCCCAGCGCGTGAACAGGCGCTGCAGGTGGGTGGGGCTGAGGCCCGCCTGATCCGCCAGAGTATCGAGCGAGGGCTGCTCGCGCCAGTTCTCGGAAATGAAAGCCAGCGTGTGTTTGACCAGGTCGTAATCGTGTGTTTGCTTTTCCATGAGCCAAACTTAATGCCGCGCAGGGCCGGGAACCACCCGTTTCTTGCTCAGAAATGAGGATTTATCAGCGCCGCTTTCAGGGCATTTGCGAAGGAAAGCCGCTCCTTTGCCCCCAGGAAACTGGCGATTTCCGTGCGTTTTCCGCCAAAACGCAGATAGAGCGGCCCCACAAGCTCCCGCTCCCGGTCCTCTTCCAGTTCAACCCGCACCCAGCGCCGGGCGAAGCGCTGTTCCTGGACAGGGGTGTCTTCGGCAAGGCGCCTGAGGACCAACTCGTCCGCCGTGATTTCAATATGCTCGGCGCGGCGCGCATCGGCGAAATTGGCCCGGAAAGCCCACCAGATGAGGGCCACGTCGAGCCCCAGGAAGCCCAATACCGGCCAGGCCCCGATGACATAGAAGAACAATCCGGCAATGAAATTGAACCCGGCAATGACCGACATCAGGATCACGAACCCTTGGCGCGAAAGGGAGCGGTGCGGCGTGAGTGTGGCCCGCCAGGTTTTCGGCTGGGAGTCGTCCATGCTATGACCCTATCAAACGAAACATGTTTGAGCAGGGAATTCATGGCAAAGGCAAGGCGCTTGAAGCCCCCGGAAATCGCGGAGATTTTCCGGCGCTTCCACGGCATTGAACCGGAGCCGAAGGGCGAGCTCAAATCCGTCAACGACTTTACCTTTCTGGTGGCCGTCGTGCTCTCGGCGCAGGCCACCGATGCGGGCGTCAACCGCGCCACCGAAGCCCTTTTCAAGGTCGCGGATACGCCGGAAAAAATGCTGGCGCTGGGCGAGGAGGGCCTGCGCGGCTATATCAAATCCATCGGCCTCTACCGCGCCAAGGCCCGGAACGTGATCGCCCTTTCAAAAATCCTTGTCGAGAAACATCACGGCAAGGTCCCCGGCGAACGCGAGGCTTTGGAGGCTCTTCCCGGCGTGGGCCGCAAAACAGCCAATGTGGTTTTGAACATCGTCTTCTGTGAACCCACCATCGCGGTTGATACCCATCTCTTCCGCGTGGGCAACCGCACCGGGCTGGCGCCGGGAAAATCACCCTATGAGGTGGAGAAAGGCTTGTTGAAAGCCGTTCCCCAGCAATACCTGCGCCATGCCCATCACTGGCTGATCCTCCATGGCCGTTACATCTGCAAGGCGCGGCGGCCCGAATGCTGGCGCTGCCCCATCGCCGACCTCTGCCAGTTCAGGGAGAAGACGCCCGCACCTGTTTGAAAATATGCACGAAGTAGGACGTGGCAAACAGCGGCACCACGAGATTCACCACCGGAATGACCGACAGCACGGCGGGCACAAATCCCGCCGCCAGGATTCGCGGCGTGTTGACCCGGCGCAGCAGGCGCGCCTCGTCGACGGCCATGTGCCGCATGGCGATCATCTCAAAAAATTCCCTGGACAGGAGATAGGCGTTGGCAACGATAAGGGCCAATGCGCCGATGCCGGTGAAGACGAGCGGCAGCACCGCGATGTTCACCAGAAGAATGATGAGCGCAAACTGCAGCGAAGTCTGCACCGCGCGGAACCCCGACAGCGGCGTGCCCTGGGCATCCCGGCCATAATGCTTGGCCTCCACCCGCCCGGCGATGTCATCGAGATAGAGGCCGGCGAAAATCGCGGTGACCGGCGCCATCATGAAAAAGAAGGCCACCAGCAGAACCAGGAACGTACCGATGCCTGCGAGGGTTTCGGCCCAGGGCCAGGGCATGACCAAAAGATAAGACAGCAACACCTCGACGCCGATCAAAATGGCGATGAACAGCGCCAGCGTCATGCCAACGGCCTTGAACAGGATGGAACGGAAGTCCCGTGACAGGAGATCGCCCAGGGCTTTGAAAGCGGCTGTAATCATGGGCGCGTAGGTAGGGCTTCGGGCTTGCCTCCGCAAGTGGCTTCCGCTAGGGGCAGGCCTGAATTTTGGAGTTACAGGAATGGCGCAGGCCGATATTGATGTTCTGACAATTGGCAACGCCATTGTCGATGTGATCGCCCGGGTGGATGACGCCTTCGTGCTGGAAAACGGCCTGGTCAAGGGCTCGATGAATCTCATCGACGAGGCGCGCGCCGAGGCGCTTTATGCCAGCATGGGGCCGGCCATTGAAATCTCCGGCGGCTCGGCGGGAAATACCGCGGCGGGTGTCGCTTCCTTCGGCGGCAAGGCAGCCTATTTCGGCAAGGTGAAGGCCGATCAGTTGGGCAAAATCTACGCCCACGACATGCGCGCCCAGGGCGTGCGCTTTGACTCCAGGCCCGCCACCGATGGCCCCGCCACGGCGCGCTCCTTCATTCTGGTGACGCCCGAGGGCGAACGCACCATGAATACCTATTTGGGCGCCTGCGTGCATCTCACCGTGGCCGATGTCGATGAAAAAATCGTCTCCGCCGCCAAAGTCACCTACATGGAAGGCTATCTCTGGGACAGGCCGGAGGCCAAGGAAGCCTTCAAGCTGGCCGCCAGGATCGCCCGCAAGGCCGGCCGGCTCACCTCGATCACGCTTTCCGATTCCTTTTGCGTCGAGCGCCACCGCGAAAGTTTTCTCGAACTCATCCGCAATGACATCGACATCGTCTTTGCCAATGAAACCGAAATCAAGTCGCTCTACCTGACTCAGAATTTTGATGGTGCCCTGCAGGCGCTGCGCAAGGATTGTGAAACCGCCGTCGTCACGCGCTCGGCCCTCGGCAGCGTCGTGGCCCATGGCGATGACGTTCTGGTGGTCCCGGCAATCGCCGTGTCCCAGGTGGTGGATGTGACGGGTGCGGGCGACCTCTACGCCGCGGGATTTCTTTTTGGCTACACGCAAGGCTTTGGCAATGCGCGCTCGGCGCAACTCGGCAGCCTCGCCGCCGCCGAAATCATTTCCCACGTGGGCGCCCGGCCCGAAGTCAATCTCAGGGCCCATGCGAAGGAAGCAGGCCTGCTTTAGAACGTGATAAAGTTGATTTGAATTGGAACTCCCTTATTTTCCTTCTCCCCCAAGGGGCGAGGAAAGTAGGGCTTTAACCGCTCGCTTCTTCGGCCGTATCTTCGGCGTCAGGCTTCTGCTTCACGTGAATGCGGATGCGTTTGACCCGCCGCGCATCCGATTGCAGGATCTCGAATTCCAGGCCGCTTGGGTGCTTGATGATTTCCCCGCGGGTCGGAACCTTGCCTTCCATCTCGAAAATAAGCCCGCCGAGGGTATCCGCCTCGTCCTCTTCCTCGTCCGAGAGGAGATCAACGCCGAGCAACGCGTCAACCGCGGAGATTTGCACCCGCGCATCGGCCACAAAGGTGTTGTCGTCGCGCCGCTTGATCAATTGCTCGTCGTCGGTGTCGTGCTCGTCGGAGATGTCGCCGACGATTTCCTCAACCAGGTCTTCGATGGAAATGAGCCCGTCGCTGCCGCCGTATTCGTCAATGACGATGCCCATGTGGATATGCGTGGCCTGCATCTTGAGCAGCAGGTCGGCCGCAGGCATCGAAGGGGGCACAAAAAGCACTTCCCGGTAGATGCCCGACTGCTTGACCGGCAGCGCCAGGTCCTTGGCCGATATGTTGATGCCCGGATTCTTTGCCTTGGTCTTTGATTTCGCCCCCCGCATCGACATCCAGCGCATGAAGTCCTTCACGTGGATCATGCCGGCGACGTCATCAAGGGTTTCGCGGTAAACCGGAAGCCGCGAATGGTTGGCTTCGTTGAATTTGGCGAGCAGCTCGCGCATCGTGGCGCTGTCGTCGATGGCGATGATGTCGGCCCGCGGCACCATCACGTCATCGACGCGCAGGTCGGAAAACTTGATCAGGTTTCGCATCATCGACCTGGTTTCCTGGCCGAGATCGTCCTGCGGATTTTGCGCCTGGTGGGTGTCGATGACGTTTTCAAGGTCCTCGCGCAGGCCCTTGTCCCGGGAGGCGGAAAACTTGTTCAGGAATTTCCGGAGGAATCCCTCCCCGACAGGGACGGGCGGCGGTGACGTTTCGTTACTCATGGTGTATAGGGATTTCCCATTCCCAGTTCTGCAAGTATCATCGTTTCGCGGGCCTCCATGGCCCCGGCTTCGTCATCGTTTTCATGGTCGTATCCTAGCAGATGCAATACGCCGTGTACGATCAAATGCGTGACATGGTGAGCGAAGGGCTTTTTCTGCGCCAGCGCCTCCCGGGAAATGACCCCGTAGGCCAGCACAATGTCGCCCAGGGGCCGGGGTTCGCCCGCCGGCACCGGGGTTGCGGCGGGAACCGGAAATGACAGGACATTGGTGGCGCCCGTCAGCCCGCGCCACTGCCCGTTGATCTCCGCGATCCGTGCGTCCGAGGTAAAGAGCAGCCCGACCGCCACATCGTCGTCGGGCAGCGCCGCCGAAACGGCGGCCCTGGCAAGCCCGCGGAGATTGGGAACCGCGCGCCAGTCCCGGTCGTCAATACTGATGTCGAGGTTCATCGCTGTTGCGAGAGACTTTTGACCTTGGCTCCCAGCTTGTCATAGGCGGCGACAATCCGCCCGACCAGCGCATGCCTGACGATATCGCTGGTGGAGAACCGGATTTGCTCCGTACCCTGAACACCTTTCAGGACGCGAAGCGCGTCGTCAAGGCCGGAACTGGCGCCCGACGGCAGGTCAACCTGGCTCGGGTCGCCGGTGATCACCATGCGGCTGCCTTCGCCAAGCCGGGTCAAGAACATTTTCATCTGCTGCGGCGAGGTGTTCTGCGCTTCGTCGAGAATGATGAAGGCGGAAGCCAGGGTGCGCCCGCGCATGAAGGCAAGCGGCGCGATTTCAATCTGGTTTTCGGCCAGCCCCTTGGTGACCAGTGCCGCCGGCATCATGTCGTAGAGGGCATCGTAAAGCGGACGCAGATAGGGATCGACCTTGTCCTTCATGTCGCCTGGCAGGAATCCCAGGCGCTCGCCCGCTTCAACCGCGGGACGCGACAGGATGATGCGGTCCACTTCGCCGTTCATCAGGGCTTCCGCGGCACAGGCCACCGCCAGATAGGTCTTGCCAGTGCCTGCCGGGCCAATGCCGAACACCAGTTCGTTTTTGCGGATGGCTTCCACATAATTTTTCTGCATGGGCGTGCGCGGCATCACCAGCTTGCGTCTGGTGCGCACCGTGCCTTCCTTGACCTCCTTGTCATGAACCGACTGGTTCATGCGGATGGCCCCTTCAACTTCGCCGCGGTTGACTTCAAGGCCGCGGCGCGCCCGCTGATAGAGTTGCGAGAGAACATTCTTGGCGCCGTCGCGCGCCGGGCCCATGCCGCGGATGGACACGCGGTTGCCGCGCGGCGTGATGGCCACGCCCATGCGGTGCTCGATAAGGGCGATGTGTTCGTCGTGTTCGCCGAATAGAAGTGAGAGCAGGCGGTTGTCGTCAAAAGCGAGGGTGAGGGTGTCATGGTCGTCCGCACTCGGGCTGGACTTAACGGTTGCGAGCTGGGCTGCGCTGGCTTGCGAATTCAACTGTGGCTTTCTCCTGTTGTTGCTTCCGGCCTCAGAATCATGCTTCGACCAATTCAATATGGCCCGAAAGGCTGTTTGTGCCAACACTATCTATCTTAACCTCCAAAATACCCCCAATTTGGACCTTTTGGCCATTGACGTGGACCGGTTGCAGATAGGGTGAACGCCCCATGAGCTGACTTGGTTCCCGGCCCGGTTTTTCAAGGAGAACCGGCAGGATCCTGCCCACGCAGGCGCGGTTGAAGGCGGTTTGCTGGGCATGGATCAGGGCCTGGATGCGCCCCAGCCGCTCTGTGACAACTTCATCCGGAACCTGGTCCGGGTCCTCGGCGGCGGGCGTTCCGGGACGGGGCGAATATTTGAAGCAATAGGCGCTGGCGTAGCCCACCGTTTCAATGAGATTCAAGGTGTCTTCAAAATCCGCGTCCGTTTCGCCGGGAAAACCCACGATGAAATCGCCCGACAGCGCCATGTCGGACCGGGCTCCCCGCACTTTTGAAACGGTCTTCAGGTAATAATCAATGCCGTGGCCCCGGTTCATGGCTTTCAGGATACGGTCGCTGCCGCTTTGCACCGGCAGATGCAGGAAGGGCATGAGCTTCGGGTTGCTGGCATGGGCCTCGATCAACGCTTCGTCCATATCCCTCGGATGGCTCGTGGTGTAACGCAGCCGCTGGATACCAGAAATGTGTGACAGCTTTGCGATGAGCCCTGCCAGTGAAACACCTTCGCCGTGATAGGCATTGACGTTCTGCCCCAGCAGCGTGATCTCGCGTACCCCCGCATCGGCAAGCCTGCGGGCTTCCCGTTCTATCTGCAAAGGCGGGCGGGAAAATTCAGCACCCCGCGTATAGGGCACCACGCAAAAGCTGCAGAACTTGTCGCAGCCTTCCTGCACCGTGAGAAAGGCCGAGACATTCCGGTTGAGAATTTTATTGCCGCTCTGTTGTTCCAGCACTTCGAACTTGTCTTCCGCCGGAAATTCCGTCTCGACAATCGCGTCACCGGTCTTGAGGCGCCGGGCGATGAGATCCGGCAGGCGGTGATAGCTCTGCGGGCCAAAGACCAGGTCTACGGTCTTGGCCCGGCGGATGATTTCAGCGCCTTCGGCCTGGGCCACGCAGCCCGCCACCGCCACCAGCATCTCGCCGCCCGACTCCTGCTTTTCCCGTTTGAGGCGCTTCATCCGGCCAAGTTCCGAATAGACCTTTTCCGCCGCATGCTCGCGGATATGGCAGGTGTTGAAGATCACCAGGTCGGCCAGGTCGGGCACCGGCGTTTCCGCATAGCCCATGGCCTTCAGCGTATCGCGCATGCGCTCGCTGTCGTAGACATTCATCTGGCAGCCGTAGGTCTTAACGTAAACCGACTTGGGGGCGGTGGTCATGGCCCGTGTGCTAGCCCATTTTGGCCCTGCCGTGAAGCGTATCCACCAGCCCCCGCCTGACCGCTTCTTCAGCCTTTTTGGCGAGGGTTTTCCGGTCCCCATGATCGGCCATGGAAAGCGGCGCATGACAGATGATCTTTACCTCAATAGGCCCCTGGCCCATGGCCGCCCAGAGATGCGGCGGCAGGTCCATGTCGCCATACCAGGCATAGAGCGGACGCAGATGCCGTGGCATCGGTGCGTTACGGTGACCTGTATAGACAACACTCAACGGCTGCACCGCGACAGCGGAATTTTCCGCGGCGGCAAAGAAAGTTGATTTGAAGGGCAGCACCCGCGTGCCGTCACCCGAGGTTCCTTCCGCAAAAAGCACCAGCATGTCGCCCGCCGCAAGCCGCTCGCGCATTTCATCCCGCGAAACGCCGGTTGTAAGGCGGCGTGCGCGATCGACAAACACCGTGCGCTGCAGCCGCGCCAGCGCGCCGAAGAAAGGCCAGGCATTTACATCGTGCCGCGCAATGAAGGAGACCGGCGCCAGCGAACTGAGGATCACGATATCGAGCCACGACACATGGTTTGCCGCAAATATCGCCGGCCCCCGTTGCAGGGCTTGGCCGTCGCGCTTCACCCGGACTCCAAGGATGCGCAGCACCAGGCGGTGGTAATGCATGGGGAAGACGCGGGCCATGCGCGGCCAGAACCAGACGAAAAGCTGCTGCACCGGCATCAGCGGAAGCGTGATACCGGCAAAGGCCAGCAGCACCAGCGTGGCGCGCAGCCGGCTCACCGTCAGAGGCCCTTGCGCATGATGAAGGCATCCTCGCGGCTGCCATCGCCGCGCGCGTAATAGTTTTTCCTGAGGCCCGCCCTTTCGAAGCCGCAGGCCCCGTAAAGCGCCAGCGCCGCGTGATTTGAAACCGCGGCTTCAATGAACAGGGATTTCACATCCTCGCTCTTGAGAAGGCTTTCCAGATATTGCACCAGATGTTTCCCATGGCCCTTTTGGCGAAAGGCGGGGCGCGTGCAGATGGTCAGAATTTCCGCTTCATCGGCCGCCTTGCGAAACAGCACAAATCCCATCGGGTTGTTCTGGCTCGAAATAAGAATTGCCTGCGTGCCGGGAACAGCGAGCATCTCGCGGAAGGAAGTTTCAGCCCACCGCGCCGCAAAACTCTCGCCATGGATTTCCGCCAGCAATTTTGCCGCCGCTGGCCCCGTCGTGCTGAAGGAAATTTTCGGGCCTTGCGGCTTTACATCCGGCGGGCGCAGATAGAGCGGTTCCGGTGGCACCTGGGATGTGGGAAAGCTTGCCGCGAGTTTCACAAAGTTTTCCGCAACCGGCAGATCACCGGCCTCGCTGCGCACATGCTTTTGGCCGTTCATCTTGCGCAGCAACAGGTCCGCCGCCGTTCCCAGAACTCTCGCCGGATGGGCTGGCATGAACCTGTGCGCCTCGGCCAGCGGCACAATGGCAGGCGCTGTCAGTTCATGTCCCACTGCATCATAGGAGGCGAAGTAGATTTCGTCGGCCCGCGCATCGGCCGCAACCACGATGGGAAGATCGCCCGACGTCTCATTGCAGGCGATTGCCGCCAATGAATTGATGCCGGTCATGGGAATGGTGAGGGCCACGCCCAGGCCCCGCGCCATGGCAAGCCCGATGCGCACGCCGGTAAAGGTGCCGGGGCCTGTCGTCACCACGATGCGCGCCAGGTCTTTGAAAGCAACGCCGGCCAGCCCCACGGTTTCCTGCACCATGGGCGCCAAAGCTTCCGCCTGCCCCCGGTCCATGAATGCATGGCGCGAAGCGAGCACAAGCCCGGTCCCCGCGTCATAAACGCTGGCCGAGCAGGCCGCCATCGAAGTGTCCAAAGCAAGAATGAGCATTATGCTGCTTGATAGGCCGCAATGATGAAAGGATGCAAGTTCACCTGCCAGGAATGAATAACATCCCCAAAACTCATCATGGCCGTGCCTGAGAAGGCCATCATCTTTTTTCCCGGCGATGACGGATCAACTCCGGTTTGATGGTGCGAAAGGGGATCGAACCCTGACCTCGGCATTGCGAACGCGCCGAAGGCTAACAAGGCGATTGAAGTCGTGGCGCACCATGTCAAGGAAAGCCTGTCTACCCTGCAAGGCCGACTGATTGCCAGTGAACAAGGCCATGTCCACGCCCTCGTTTCATAAATTAAGTGACGCGTGAACTGGTAGTCGGTAACCGACTAAGCTCGAACTTTTCTGATGCGCTTGAGGATTCAATCTTCGAATAAATTGCTCAACTCCCTTATGGCGAGTGCTGGGTGATACTGCAAGATGCAGAATTATGATTCGTTCTCTCTCATTTTGTTCTCGCCCGAAGCGTATTCCAAAATGTCTCCTGGTTGGCATTCCAAGACACGGCAGACGGCATCTAATGTCGAAAACCGGATTGCGCGTGCTTTTCCTGTCTTGAGGATAGAAAGGTTTTGGATGCTGATTCCCATGGCGTCGGAAAGGTCATTCAGACGCATTTTTCGTTTGGCCAGCATCACATCCAGATTCACAACAATCGTCATCGCCGCGTTCCCTGTTATACCGTGTATTGTGCGTCTTGGTGCAGCTTAATCGCATGTGACATGACAAGGCGCAGCGCCAGAATCACCATCCCTGTCGCAATCAATGTCAGATCAAACCCGTATTGCAGCTTCCAATCGCTCACATCGCCAAGAACAAACAACGTGTAGGAGGTGAGATTAAACAGGACTGTTCGAACGAATGGCCATGCAAGCAGCAGAAAGGCGATCCACCGCATGTATTCCAATGTGCCGTCGACAAAAAGACTGCCACGCCGAAACTGGCGAATCAGCATGTGCATACAGCCGAGCAGCAACAGGTAAAGGATGATGTTCAGCCCCAGAAAGGCGCAAGCCAGGATCTTTCCTAGCAGTGAAAATTCCATGATGGGCTTACCGCCGCATACACTGCCATCTGCATTGAGATAGGCCGAGGTAATGAGAAGGTAGACGCGTATTCCGACGACGAAGGGAATTGCTCCCCAAACCACCCAAAAGGCTTTGTCCAAACGACTAATTATTTGTGTATCTGATTTCATGCCTGCCCTCATTTTGTGCTTATCGCACCGAATTTCATGATAAACATTAAATAATATATTTACTTCATTAAATATTGATTGTATATAACACCTCCGCTCAAAGCCACAAAGAGAAAGCCATGCTAAAAAAACTCGGTATTTCAACCTCGCTGGCTTTAACCATGGGCTGCCTCATGCCCACCAGCAACGTCCGCGCCC
>Ga0307505_10002883_pt1 | contig 11376 bp, 11 predicted proteins | sample 23_S_MG_FD_202183 | JGI IMG/M metagenome (GOLD analysis project Ga0307505, IMG submission 202183) | Soil microbial communities from Populus trichocarpa stands in riparian zone in the Pacific Northwest, United States - 23_S | ecosystem: Environmental > Terrestrial > Soil > Riparian zone > Trees...
AACCGGAGGGCTGTCGCTCGAATGGTCGAGTATCTCTATGGGAAAGGTCATCGTCGCATCAGCTACATAGGTGGCCCCGATGAGCTGGAGGTCTCGACGACCAGACGGGAGGCATTTGTCTCGGCGGTCGCCAAACTGGGTCTCGATGTGCCCGCGGAGCTCATGACCAGCGGGGGATTCACCTTCGCCGGCGGTAGCGAGGCCATGGCCGAGATCCTCGACGCCGGCGACGTCACGGCCGTGCTCGCAGCCAACGACCTCATGGCCATCGGGGCGACGAGACAGCTGTTGTCCCGGGGCCTTTCCGTGCCCGAAGACGTGTCAGTCGCCGGCTTCGATGACATCCTCATCGCCGAATACGCCCCGGTTCCGCTGACCACGATGCGGGTGCCCACCTATCAGATAGGTCGTGAAGGCGCCTCGCTGGTGCTTGGGGCCCTCCGAGGGGACGATCCCGCGGACATCGCCGTCGAGGGGGAGCTCGTCGAGCGGGAGTCGGTAGCAAGCATCGCAGGGGCGTGAGCCGCTCGAAAGTCGGACGCACAGGTCATTTCGACCGCATCTACACCAGGGCGACTGTTGACGACTCACAGGCCGCTGAGTACGGTGACGCCTCGTGGAAAGCGATTGCCGAACCCCCGGGCCAGGAGCTTGTCATTGAGTCCTGAAACCCGCCCTGTCTTCAGTCCGGATGCACTGGCCGACCGGGTCGTCCTGGTCACCGGGGCGAGCCGCGGAATCGGTGCGGCCATCGCCCTCGCCTGTGCCCGGGTCGGCGCTGATGTGGCCGTTGGCTACGTGAGCGACGGCGAGGGCGCCGAGCGTACCGCTGCTGACATTCGGGACCTCGGGCGCAAGTCAGCCATCTTCCAGGCCGACCTCCGCGACCAGGATCAGGTCGATGGGATGGTGAAGTCGGCGCTGGCCGAGTTCGGCCGCATCGACGCCCTGGTCAACAACGCCGGGATCATGCCGGAGAGCCAGGTTGCCGACATGTCCGTCGAGGAGTGGCGCGAGGTGATCGACGTCGACCTGACCGGATCGTTCCTGTGCACCAAGGCGGTGCTCCCCGAGATGCTCAGCAGGGGCTCGGGCTCGGTGGTGATGATCGCTTCCCGCCTCGGTCAGATCGGTTTCGCCGGCGTGTCGCACTATGCCGCGGCCAAAGCCGGTCTGCTCGCCTTCACCAGATCACTCGCCAAGGAGGTTGGGCCTCAGGGCATCCGGGTCAACGCCGTCGCTCCTGGTGTGACCATCACCGACATGGCCGCCGAGGTCACCCAGGGCGAAGTCGGAGCCCGTCGTCTCGCCGAGCTCCCTGCCGGGCGTTTTGCCACTGCCGACGAAGTGGCCATGAGCGTCGTGTTCCTCCTCAGCGACGCCGCCCTTCTCTTCCACGGCCAGACGTTGAACCCCAACGGCGGAGGTCACATGCCATGACCATCCAGGATCGACTCTCATGAAGCTGGTGACACCCGCCGAGGCGGTGCGGCAGGTGCCCGACGGCGCAACGTTGATCGTTGGCGGCTCGGGTGCGGGCCACTCCCTCCCCCAACTGTTCATCGACACTCTCGCGGACGTCTTCAACGCCGATGGGAAGCCCCGCGATTTGACCACGGTGCGTGTCGTCGGGATCGGAGACTTCGCCGACCGGGGTTTCTCCCAACTCGCCCTCCCCGGACTAATGAAGCGGACCATCGGCTCCAACATCGGCAACGAGCCGAGACTGGGAGAGCTGGTGGAAAGCGGGGAGGTGGAGGCTTACTCGTTCCCACAGGGGGTGCTCTCACAACTCTGCCGTGAGATCGCCGCTGGCCGGCCGGGTCTCATCACCGCAGTCGGCCTCGACACTTACGTCGACCCCCGCCAGACCGGAGGCAAGCAAGGCTCGGCCACCGAGGACCTGGTCGAGTTGGTCGAGCTCGCGGGCGAAGAGTGGCTGTTCTTCAAGGCTTTCCCCATCGACGTATCCGTGATTCGGGGCTCGACGATCGATGAGGATGGCAACCTCACGATGGAGGACGAGGCCGTCAAGGGGGAGATGCTGGCCATGGCCATGGCGGCGCGAAACTCGGGCGGCATCGTCATCGCCCAGGCGAAACGACTCGCCGCAGCGAAGACCCTGCCCGCTCGTTCGGTGGTCGTTCCCGGGGCGCTCGTCGACTTCGCCTACCTCGACCCAGAGCAGACACAGACCTATGCGACCAGTCTGTCCCCCTATTACTCCGGTGCGCTGAGGCGTCCTGCCACCGATGCCGGCGATCCCCCTCCGCTGGACGTACGGAAGGTCATCGCCCGCCGCTCGCTGCTCGAGTTTCGACCTGGCGACATCTGCAACCTCGGGTTCGGGATCAGCCAAATGATCGGAGCCATCGCCTGGGAAGAAGGCATCGAAGGAGACCTGGTGCTGACCGTCGAACAGGGGATCTTCGGGGGTGTCCCGGTTGCCGGGAACGAAGGCGGTGCCGGCTTCAACTTCCAGGCCATGATCGACCAGCCCTACATGTTCGACTTCTACGACGGTGGCGGGCTCGACATCGCCAGCCTGTCATTCGCCCAGGTGGATGCGCAGGGGAACGTCAACGTGCACAAGTTCCCCGGTCGTCTGCGCGGCCCCGGCGGGTTTCCCAACATAAGCTCCCGAACGGGGCGAATGTGCTTCGTCGGGACCCTCACGGCCTCCGGGCTCGAGGTTGCTGTCGACGACGGGCGCCTCAACATCGCCGCGGAGGGCAGCCTGTCCAAGTTCGTGGACACGGTGGACGAAGTGAGTTTCAGCGGCGCTATGGCTCAGAAGCGAGGCCAACAGGTGCGTTACATCACAGAGCGGGCGGTTTTCGAGCTTCGCGACGGCCGGGTGACCCTGATCGAGATCGCCGAGGGCCTCGATCCCCAGACTGACGTCATCGCCCACATGGGTTTCGTCCCCGAAGTGGCCGACGACTTGCGACCCATCGATGCCCGCGTCTTCACCGACGGGCCTATGGGCCTCGCCAGCGACTTCCTGGGTGATCGATGAGCACCGACCTCGTAGTGGTGGAAGACGGCCCGATCACAACGATCAGGCTCCAGAACCCGCCACTCAACCTCGTGACCGTCGAGCTCACCCACGCTCTCGACGCCGTCCTGGCAGCCATCGAGGCCAATTCCGACGTGAGATGTGTCCTCGTCACCGGAACCGGGGAGCGTGCCTTTTGTGCCGGCTCCGACGTCAAGGAGTTCGAGTCGTTGCGAGGTCGGGTCGGCGAGGGGAAGCTCCTCTTGGAGAAAGCTGTCTATCGGCGCCTGGGGAAACTACCCGTGCCCACCATCGCCGCCATCCAGGCCGATGCCTTGGGCGGGGGCCTCGAGTTGGCCCTCTGCTGTGATCTCCGCGTGGCGGACGAGCGAGCCAAACTCGGTTTGCCCGAGGTTCGCCTCGGCGTCATGCCCGGCTCCGGGGGAACTCAGAGGCTGCCTCGCTTGGTAGGCCCGGCACGTGCCAAGGAGATGATTCTCTTGGGCGACCTGCTCGACGCGGCGACCGCAGCTGAGGTAGGCCTGGTCAATCGGGTTGCTCCGGCCGGTGGGGCCATGGAGATGGCCCGGGCCATGGCCGAGACCATCGCTTCCCGGGGACCGATCGCGGTCCGGGAGGCAAAGAGGGTGATCGACATCGCGGGCGACACCCCCCTCGACGAGGGCTTTGCCGCGGAAATGGACGCTTCGGAGCGCATCTTCGCCACCCAGGACATGCTGGAGGGCGCAAAGGCGTTTTTCGAGAAGAGACCGCCCGATTTCACCAACGAGTGACCGGGCCTTAGGAGGTAGTGAGGACAATGACCGCTGACCAGAAGCAGAACATCGATCGATTTGGGGTGTTCCTGCCCTCCTTCGTTTGGTCGGGTGACGGCCCCGAGCGCGCTCAGGGCATCCGCGACTTCGCACGCGAAGTGGAGAACATCGGTTTCGACTCGATTTTCATCACCGACCATCTCCTCGCCGCCAAGCAGTTCTACTCGGTGTCGTTCCTCGAGCCGTTCACGGCCCTCGCCCTCGTCGCCGGGGTCACCGACCGGGTCAAGCTGGGGACCTCGGTGATGGTGATGCCGATCCGTGAGCCCGTCCTCATGGCGAAGCAACTGGCCACCATCCAATTCCTCTCCAACAACCGATTCATCCTTGGTGCCGGTATCGGCTGGTACCCACCGGAGTACGCCGCCACCGGCGTCAAGAAGTCCGAGCGCGGTCCTCGGACCGACGAGATACTCGACATCATCGTCCCTCTCCTCGAGGGAGAGACCGTTTCGTATGAGGGCAAGTTCTACAACATCTCCGATGTGCTCATCGAGCCCATGGCCAGCCAGCGTCCACCGGTGTGGATCGGGGGCGGCTCCCAGTTGGCTGACGATGCCTCACCGGACCTCCCCCGGTTCGTGGACGCGGTCAAGAAGCGCATCCTCAACTCCGAGGGCTGGATCCCACGTCCGACCTGCCCACCGGACGACATCGCCAGGGACTGGGAAGAGCTGCAGGTCTACTTCAAGGAACACGGGCGCGATCCCGGCGAGCTGGTGGTGGCCCACGAGAACTTCTTCCACTTCGTCGCCACCGACGACCCGGCCAAGGCCCGCCAGGAGCAACATCAGGCGATGTTGCGGGTGATGAGCGAGGCGCGCGGGCCTGACTACCTGGAGAAGGTCTACCTCTTCGGCACTCCCGATGAGGTGGTCGAGTCGCTGCAAAAGCGCGTCGATGCCGGCGTCCAGAGCTTCATGCTCCACACCATGACGCCGGACCCGGCCCAGCTCGAGCAGTGGGCCGAGCACATCGTCCCCCACGTCAAGTTCCCGGGCGACTGAGCTGACCTACTGAGCCGTCGAGTTTGACCCGGAGCATCGACCGCTCGCTGGCTGCAGGGGGGCTGCCCCCGCTGCAGAGGACAGCCTGGGTCGAAGTCGACATCGACCAACTCCAGGCCAACGGGCGTGCTCTCCGAGATCTGGCCGCCCCGGCTGCGTTGGGACCGGTCGTCAAGGCCGACGGCTATGGCCATGGGCTGGAGGCTGCCGCTCGTTGCGCTGTGTCCGCCGGGGCCTCGTGGCTCTGTGTGGCCGACACAGGCGAGGCGGAACGGCTTCGCAGCGATGGGTACGAGGGACGGGTGCTCGTCCTCTATCCGGTCCCCCATCCCGCCCTCCCGACGATGTCCCGACTCCAGGTCGACGTTTCGGTGGGGAGCCTCGAAGGAGCCGCCGCCACCGCTGGTGGTGAGCACTCCCTGATCGCAGCCCACCTCGAGATCGACACCGGGATGACCCGGGGCGGTGTCGCCCCGTCCGATGCCCTCCAGGCGGCAGCGACATTGGCGTCCGGTCCCGGCTCCCGCTTGGCCGGGGTGTGGACCCATCTCGCCGCCCCTGAGGACAGCGATGCGACATCGAGACAGATGGAACTGTTCCAGTCGACCCTGCGCCAACTGGAGACCAATGGCATCGACCCCGGCGTCACCCATGTCTCGGCGTCGGGCGGCCTCCTCGCCGTGGCTGAGAGATCACACATGGTTCGGCCGGGTCTCGCGTACTACGGGCTCCATCCGGGAGCCGGCAGTGCACTTCCTGCTGATGTCCGGCCCGCCCTGGCTCTACGCGCCCTCCCGGTGCGACTCACCGAGGTGCCTGCGGGGACTGCCGTCGGATATGCCGGGACCTGGGTGGCCGAGCGCACCTCGAGGATCGCCACAGTGCCTGTCGGCTATGCAGATGGCTGGTCGCGATCGGGCTCACCGGGAACGTTCGCTCTGGTCGCCGGGCAACGGGCCCCTGTGGTTGGCCGTATCTCCTCCGACTCGCTCACGGTGGATGTCACCGACGTCACGGAAGCCGGTCCACACAGCACGGTCACACTTCTCGGAAGGGACGGCGAAGATGAGGTGACCGCCGATGAAGTCGCCGGCGCCCGTGGCACGATCTCCTGGGAGGTCCTCCAGCAACTCGGGGCCCGCCTCGCCCGTGTCTACTTCGCAGGGGGCAACCCCGTTGCCTCCAGACCGGAGAGCACGACCGATCTCATCCTGGCCCCCGGCGGTACTCTCCCCGGATACCGAATCGACCAAGCTCCCTTGTCCGCAACCAAGCCCGATGCCTAAGATAGAAGCCGGATAACGTTTTCCGACCCCCCCAGACCCAGGAGACACCGATGTCATCGCGAGTGATGACCCTTCCCCTCGAAGACGGATCGCTGACCGAGCACTCTCTGGGAGAGCCTGCGTCCTTCAGCAGACCTTCGGAGCCTCTCCGTAGTCGCCGCGCCTTCGCCGCCGCCCACGTCGTAGCCGATCCTCTCGCCGAGAACACACCTGCATCCGGCGCCCACATCGACTGGGAGGCCACCCTCGCATTCCGCCGCCACCTCTGGTCGTGGGGTCTTCCGGTCGCCGACGCCATGGACACTTCACAGAGAGGAATGGGACTCGACTGGGAGGCCACTCGAGAGTTGATCGTGCGCTCGTGCGCCGAAGCCCAGGCCGAGGGTGGCGAGATCGCCTGTGGTGCCAACACCGACCAACTCCCCACCGGTCCTGCATCCCTTGAAGAGATCGTCGCTGCGTATCAGGAGCAGATCGATCTCATCGAGAGTCACGGCGGGCAGCCAGTCGTCATGGCCAGTCGCCACCTCGCATCGACTGCGCGCGATGCAGACGACTATCGCCAGGTCTACTCAGATGTACTCGGTGCCGTCGCCGACAAAGCCATCATCCACTGGCTCGGGGACATGTTCGACCCTGCCCTCGCCGGCTACTGGGGCTCGGGCGACCTCGACGAAGCCTCGAACTCTTTCATCTCGGTGGTCGAGGACAACGCAGCCAAAGTCGACGGCGTGAAGATCTCGCTGCTCGCCAAAGAGCGCGAGGTCGACTTGCGGCGAAGACTTCCTGCCGGGGCCCGGATGTACACGGGCGACGACTTCGACTATCCCACGACGATCAAGGGCGACGGGGAGCGTCACAGCGATGCGTTCCTCGGAGCATTCGATCTAATCGCACCCGCGGCCTCGGCCGCCATTCAGGCACTCGACGCCGGCGAGGTGGAGCAGTTCGACAAGATCCTCGAGCCCACCCTCCCGCTGTCCCGTCAGGTCTTCTCCCACCCGACCTACTACTACAAGACCGGAGTGGTCTTCATGGCGTATCTCGGCGGGCTCCAGGACCACTTCCGGATGATCAACGGGGCCGAGTCGGCTCGCTCGATCGTCCATCTCTCGAAGCAGCTGGTCCTCGCCGACCGGGCCGGCCTCCTACCCGACCCCGAGCTCGCCGCCCACCGGATGCGACTCGTCCTCGAGCTCGCCGGCATCCCACAGCCCTGAGTCTGCGATGACCACCTACCAGAACTTCATAGACGGGAAATGGGTCCCTGCGGCGTCGGGTGAGACCTTCGCCGACACCAACCCTGCGCACCCGAGCCAGGTGATTGGCGAGTTCCAGCGGAGCGGTGCCGAGGACGTCGACGCCGCGGTCCAGGCCGCAGCGAGAGCACAGGAAGGATGGCGGCGGACACCGGCCCCACTGCGGGGCGAGATAGTCGCCCGGGCGACCCGGCTCCTCACCGAGCAGAAGAGCGATCTCGCGCGAACCATCACCGAGGAGATGGGCAAGGTCCTCGTCGACTCCGGCTACGACGTCATGGGCGCCATCACCTCCGGCGATTACATGGCAGGTGAGGGCAGACGCATGTACGGCGACACCGTGCCGTCCGGACTGCCCGACCGTCTCGCCATGACCCTGCGCGAGCCGGTTGGGGTCGTTGGCATCGTCACCCCGTGGAATCTCCCGATGCTGATGCCGGCATGGAAGCTGTTCCCCGCCCTCGTCTGTGGCAACACGGTCGTGGTCAAGCCGGCCGAAGACACCCCACTCACCGCAGTGCGTCTGTTCGAAATCCTCGAGGAGGCCGGGGTACCGCCCGGAGTGGCCAACCTGGTCACCGGATACGGGCCGGAGGCCGGTCAGCCTCTGGTGACCCACCCCGACGTCGACATGATCTCCTTCACCGGATCGCGGGCGGTCGGCAAACAGATCGCGATGAGTGCAGGAGGGGAGCTCAAGCACGTCTCCCTGGAGATGGGCGGCAAGAACGCCCTCGTGGTCCTCGACGACGCCGACCTCGACGAAGCGATCACCGGGGCGCTCTGGGGTGGCTTCTCCACCAGCGGACAGCGTTGCACCGCCAGCAGCCGTCTGGTTGTCGATCGCAAGGTCGCTGATCAAGTCGTCGAAGGGCTGGTCGAGGGGATGAGATCGCTGGTGGTCGGTGACCCAGCCGAGCCGGAGACAAATGTCGGCCCCCTGATCAATGCCACCCAACTCGAGAGAGTTCATTCCTACACCGGGATCGGCGTCGACGAAGGGGCGACGCTGGTCGCTGGAGGAGAGAAGCTCGGAGACGACCTCGACGGAGGCCACTTCTACTCACCCACCCTCTTCGACAACGCCACTCCGGAAATGCGCATCGCCCAAGAGGAGATCTTCGGTCCCACGATCACCGTCATCCGCGTCGACGGATACGACGAGGCCATCGAGGTCGCCAACGGCACCCGATACGGGCTCTCCGCCGCCGTCTACACGCGGGACACGGCTCGGGCCCTGCGGGCAGTGAGAGAGCTCGAAGCGGGTCTGGTCTACCTCAATGCTCCCACGATCGGCTCTGAGATCCATCTCCCCTTCGGTGGCGTGAAAGACACCGGAAACGGCCATCGTGAGTCGGGGAAGACCGCAATCGACCAATTCACCGAGCTGAAGACTGTGTTCCTCGACTACAGCGGCACCCTGCAGAGGGCGCACATCGACGACCCCACCTCCGAGCACGACTCAGACTGAGCCGCCACTCCCTTTGGCCAGGATCCTGGCCAGCCGCCGCCCGTGATCGGCGTAGGCATCGGTGAAGAGACGACGTGACTCCGCTTCACCTGCCACCGAGCCCGACGTGAGGACAGGGGGCATCTTCCCGGCCGACACCAGCAACTCTGCGGTGCGCACTTTCATCTCGTTGACGACCGCGGCGTTGGCCAGGGTGGAGCCGGGGCCGACCGGCCACTCGAGGCCGTCGATCGCGACCAGGGCGTCACCCGGAGGGGTGCCGATGTCGATCACGACGTCGGCGATCTCAAAGAGGCGTTTTCCCGACTGGTGAGTCGCCGGGCTCGCCTCGCTCTCGGCCCGTGAGGTGACGGCAACCACGGGTAGCCCGCGCTCCGAGGCGCCTATGGCCATCTCGACCGGCACCGCGGCACGGCCGGAGGCACTGAACACGATCATCACATCGCTCGGCCCGAACTCGAATCCTGACAGGATCACCTCGGCCAGACCGGGGACCCTCTCGATGAACATGGCTTGCGGCTGGCCGTTGGTTCCCACCACCTGGGTGTGGAACGTCATCGAGAGTTCGACCATCGGGTGAAATCCGGGGAACGACCCATATCGGGGGAACATCTCCTCAACAGGGATCCGCGAGTGGCCGGAGCCAAAGAGATGGACCAGCCCGCCGTCGCCGATCGCCGTCGAAGCTAGCTGCGAAGCCTGCTCGATAGCGTCCATCTGCGTTCTCTCGATGTGATCGAGGAGAAGCCGAGCCGCCTCGGTCCAACGGCCTGCCATCGTCATGGTCGTGGAAAAGGCCGTGAGAGCTTGGTCCGCATCGGGTTAAATGTATATACATTTGGCACGACAGTCGAACGAGACAGGATGAGCGACCAGGGCAGAGCACGCTACGAGCAAATAGCCGATCACATTCGAGGCCTCGTGGCCCAAGGCGGCCCCGGCGACCGATTGCCTTCGGAGGCGGAGCTCTGCGCCAAGTTCGGGGTGAGCAGGATGACGGCGCGACAGGCGGTCCAGGTCGTGGCCAACGATGGGCTCATCGAGCGAAAGAGAGGTGCGGGGACTTTCATCCGTTCCCGCCCCGTGCCCCGCGACCTCGGCTCACCTCTCTCCTTCTCAGGATCGATGAAGGCCCGAGGGATGTCCACAACGAGTCAGACCCTCTCCAGGGGAGAGACCGAACTGTCCCAAGAGGAAGCCGATGCGCTCGGGCTCCAGCCCGGAGCCCGAGGGCTCGTGCTGGAACGTCTCCGGCTCGCCGACGGCACACCCATGGCGATCGAGCGCGCCGTCATGCCGGGCGACCTCGCCGTGGCTCTCGGTGACGACCTCGGTGAGGGATCGCTCCACGACGCATTCCGCGCCGTAGGGAGGAATCCCACCGAGGCCTACGCCGAAGTGTCGGCGAGGCAAGCGACGAGACGCGAGCGCGACCTGCTCGGCCTGCCCGCTTCCGGGATCATCGTCTCAGAGCGGCGGACGATCTTCGACCAGGACGGAGTGGCCTTGGAGCGGACCGAGACGCTCTATGCGGCCAGCCGCTACACCTTTCGGGCCATCCTCCGAGAACCGGAGACCGGGTCGTGAGCACCATCCACCTCGGGCTCGACTTGGGAGGGACCAATATCAAGGTCGCCGTCCTCGCCGGGGACGGCGACGAATTTCACATCGTCTCCACGGATTCGGTGGACACCGAAGCGGCGGAAGGCCCGGAGGGCGTCACCATGAACCTGGTCCGGGTGGGCACATCGGCCATCGCGGACAGCGACGCCTCCACCCTGGGTCTCGGCGTGCCCGGTCACTTCGATCGTGATACCGGTCGGATCCTCCTCTTTCCCAACCTCCCCGGCCAATGGAACGGCTTCCCGCTGAGGGATCGCATCGTGCAAGCCCTTGGAGTCGACACGTGGATGATCAACGACGCCCGGGCGTTCACCCTCGCCGAGGGTCTTCTCGGTGCGGGAAAGGGGTGCCACACGGTTGCCTGCGTGACACTCGGAACCGGGGTGGGGGGTGGGCTGATGATCGAGGGCCGACTCCATCGCGGCGCCTTCGGTGTCGCCGGGGAGATCGGGCATCAGACGGTGGTGGCCGACGGTCCCCTCTGTGGTTGTGGGAACAGGGGTTGTGTCGAGGCAATGGTGCGCGCCGATGTCCTCACCTCCAACGCCGGTCGCCCCACGGCATCATCCGTGTTCGAAGGAGCACGAGAGGGTGACGATCGCTGTCTCGCTGCGGTCTCACAGATGGCCGACTTCCTCGGCATCGGCTTGGCGAATGTGGTGACGCTGTTCGGGCCTGACCGCATCGTCGTCGGAGGAGGGATCGCCGAGGCAGGCGAATTGGTCCTCGGCCCGATAAGGGACGCGGTGAGACGTCGGGTGACCCTGGTGCCCACCGAAAACATCGAGATCGTCCCGGCCCACTTCGGGCGTTTCGCCGGTGCGGTCGGGGCAGCCCTCGCCGGCGCACTCCGCCCCTGACCCTGCTCGCGAGCACAGCGTGGCGCTCAGCGACAC
>Ga0307505_10002884_pt1 | contig 11371 bp, 9 predicted proteins | sample 23_S_MG_FD_202183 | JGI IMG/M metagenome (GOLD analysis project Ga0307505, IMG submission 202183) | Soil microbial communities from Populus trichocarpa stands in riparian zone in the Pacific Northwest, United States - 23_S | ecosystem: Environmental > Terrestrial > Soil > Riparian zone > Trees...
GTGCAGCAGCTGGTTCTGGCGCCGATCAACGGCATCTACGGGCTGCGCAACCTCGACACCGATGTCGTCGACACCGGCACGGTGGGCCGCATCTTCGGCCAGATCGGCATCATCGTCTTCATCATGGCCATCGGTGCCTTCATCTCCGTCAGCTTCGCCACGCATGCGCTCGAGGTGGCGGTCGCGTCGCTGGCGCATCGGCTGCGCGACAAGGGCTGGCTGCTGATCGCCACGGTGATGGTGCTGTTCTCGCTGCTGGGCTCCACCATGGGCTTTTCGGTCGAGACGCTGGGCTTCTATGCGCTGTTCCTGCCCTTGATGGCGGCGCTGGGCTACGACCGCCTCGTCACCGCCTCGATGATCATTCTGGGCGCGCTGGTCGGCGTCATGGCGGCCACGGTGAACCCCTTTTCCATCGGCGTCGCGGCCGGCGAAGCCGGCGTGTCGATCGGCGAGGGCATCGGCCTGCGCGCACTGCTGTGGGTGGTGCTGACCGCGATGGCGATCGGCTGGGTGCTGCGCTATGCCGCCAAGGTGCGCAAGGACCCGGCCGCGTCGCTGGTGGGCTGGGAGGAGGACACTGCGGCCGATGCCTCTGGCGGCACGAGCCCGGCGCCTGCGGCGCAGCAGCAGCTGAGCGGCACGCAGAAGGCGGTGCTGGTGATCACCGGCCTGGCGTTCGCGCTGATGATCTTCTCGGTGATTCCCTGGTCGAGCGTGATCGCCGCCCGGCCCGCGCTGGCCGACTACTACGGCACCCATGCGGTCGTCGGGGCGCAGCCGTTCTGGTTCGAGCTGAACTGGTGGTTCCCGCAGCTGGCCATGCTGTTCATCCTGGCGTCGGTGCTGGTGGGCTTCGTCGCCCGCATGGGCGAGAAGGAGACCGTGCGCCTCATCGCGGCCGGTGCCGCGGACATGCTGGGCCCGGCGATGGTGGTGCTGCTGGCGGGCGGCGTGTCGGTGATCATGAACAACACGCAGACGCTGGACACCATCCTGAACTCGATGGAAAAGTTGGTCAGCGGCACCTCGGCGGCCTTCTACACCACCCTGACGGTGCTGTTGAACGTTCCACTCGCATTCCTGATCCCTTCCAGTTCGGGCCACGGCGCACTGGCCATGCCGCTGCTGGCACCGCTGGCCGACTTTGCTCAGGTGAGCCGCGCCACCACCATCACCGCGTGGATCATGGGCCACGGCCTGGCGCTGATGGTCGCCCCCACCAGCGTGGTGCTCGTCGGCGGCCTGGCCATCGCCAAGGTCGGCTATGAAAAATACCTGCGCTTCGTCTGGCCGTTGCTGCTGGCATTGTTCGTCGTCTCGGCAGCGATAATCGGCGCGTTCGCGACCATCGCTGCCTGAGGCCGTCGTGCGGCGGCGCAGAACTTGCTGATGGTGCACCTTTCAGTTCGAACACATTTCCCAGGGAGCTTGCCCGTGTCTATCTACCCCATCCCTGGTCGAAGCGACCACATGTCCCGCTCCTGCGTCCTCGTGCCTTTGCTGGCTGCGGTGGCCCTGCTGGGCGGCTGCCAGCGCGAGGTCGAACAACCCGCGCCCGAGATCCGCCCGGTGCGCACGCTGACCATCGAAAAGCGCGCCGCCGGCAGCAGCGTGACCATCACCGGCAACGTGCAGGCGCAGAACGAGGTCAACCAGTCCTTCCGCATCGACGGCCGGCTGATCGAGCGCCTGGTGGACGTGGGCGACACGGTCAAGGCCGGGCAGCTGATCGCCAGGCTGGACCCGCAGAACGAAGAAAGCGGCCTGCAGGCGGCGCGCGCGCAACTGTCGGCGGCGCAGGCGCGGCTGGTCGAGGCGCGCAGCAGCTACGAGCGCATGCGCGATCTGGTGGCCGAGGACGCGGTGTCGCGCGCGCAGTACGACCAGGCCGAGGCGCTGCGCAAGACCGCCGAGTCGGGCGTCGAGGCGGCGCAGTCGCAGCTGGCGCTGGCGCAGAACCGGCTGAGCTACACGCGGCTGTTCGCCAACGTGGCCGGCGTGGTCACGGTGCGCGGGCCGGAGCCCGGCGAGGTGGTCTCGCCGGGCCGCATGATCGTGCAGGTGGCGCGCGAAGGTGCACGCGACGCGCTCTTCGACGTGCCGGTGCAGGTGAAGAACGCCGCACCGAAGAATCCGGACATCCGCGTCACGCTGGCCAGCGACCCGAGCGTCAGCGCGGCCGGCCGGGTGCGCGAGGTCGCGCCGCGCGCCGACCCGGTGACCGGCACCTTCGCGGTGCGCGTGCGGCTGATCGATCCGCCGGCGGCAATGCGCCTGGGATCCACCGTCACCGGGCGCATGACGCTGGACGCGGAGCCCGCGATCGAGATCCCGGCCACGGCGCTGGTGCGCAGCAACGGCAAGACGGCAGTGTGGGTCGTCGACCCGGCAGCCAAGACCGTGTCGCAGCGCGAGATCGGCGTGGGCGCCTCCGCCGCGTCGACGGTGCAGGTGGCCAGCGGGCTGGCCAACGGTGATGTGGTCGTCACTGCCGGCGTGCAGGCATTGCGCCCGGGCCAGAAGGTCAGCCTGCTCGGGGCCGCCCAATGATCGGTCCGAACCTTTCCGAATGGGCGCTGAAGCGCCCATCGTTCATCGTCTTCCTGATGATCCTGGCGGTGGCCGCAGGCGTGCTCGCGTTCAGGGACCTGGGCCGCGACGAGGACCCGCCGTTCACGGTGCGCACGATGATCGTCGCCGCCGCCTGGCCCGGCGCCACGGTGGAAGAGACGCTGCAGCAGGTGACCGAGCGGCTCGAGCGCACCTTGCAGGAGACGCACAAGTTCGACGCGGTGCGCAGCTACACCATCGCCGGCCAGACGACGATCTTCGTCGACCTGGACGAGACCACCGACACCGCCGACATCCCCGATGTCTGGTACCGCGTGCGGCGCAACATCGGCGACATCCGCGGCACCTTGCCGGCCGGCGTGCTCGGTCCCTTTTTCAACGACGACTTCGGCGACACCTTCGGCTTCATCTACGGCTTCACCGCCGACGGCTTCAGCTTCCGCGAGCTGCGCGACCATGTCGAGGACATCCGCTCCAAGCTGCTGCAGGTGCCCGACGTCGCCAAGATCGAGGTGCTGGGCGCGCAGGACGAGCGCATCTACATCGAGTTCTCGAACGAGAAGCTGGCCGGGCTGCGCCTGAACCTGCAGAACATCGTCGCCACGCTGCAGGCGCAGAACGTGCTGCGGCCGTCCGGCGTGCTGCAGACCGAACAGGAGCGCGTTTACCTGCGCGTCACCGGCGCCTTCGACAACGAAACCGACATCGAGAACGTCAACATCGTCATGGGCGAGCGTGTCATCCGCCTGGGCGACGTTGCCACCGTCAAGCGCGGCTTCGTCGACCCGCCGACGCCGATGTTCCGCGTCAACGGCGAGCCCGCCATCGGCCTGGCGATCTCGATGCGCGACCAGGCCGACATCCTGACGCTCGGGCACAACATCCGCACCACGATGGCCGAGATCCGCGCCGGCCTGCCGGTGGGCATCGAGCCGCATGTGGTCGCCGACCAGTCGGGCATCGTCGACGTCGCCATCAACGACTTCCTGACCTCGCTCTACCAGGCCATCGCCATCATCCTGCTGTGCAGCTTCGTCAGCCTGGGTGTGCGTCCGGGCATCGTCGTCGCGCTGGCCATCCCGATCACGCTGGCGATCGTGTTCGCGGTGATGAATGCACGGGAGATCGCCCTGCAGCGCATCTCGCTGGGCGCGCTGATCATCGCGCTCACGCTCCTCGTGGACGACGCGATGACCACCGTCGATGCGATGCAGCGCCGGCTGGCGGCCGGCGATGCGCCCGACGCCGCGGCCTCCTTCGCCTACCGCACGCTCGCCGCGCCGATGCTGATCGGCACGCTGGTGACGATTGCCAGTTTCTTGCCGGTGGGTTTCGCGCCCGGCGGCGCCAGCGAGTTCCTGTCCTCGCTGTTCTCGGTGGTGGCGATCTCGCTGATCGCGTCCTGGCTGGTGGCGGTGGTCTTCGGCCCGATCATCGGCAAGGCGCTGCTCAAGCCGCCGGCGCCGGTGCAGGGCGAACCCAAGCCCAGCAAGCTGAAAAACGGCTACCAGGCGCTGCTGCGCACGGCGATCCGCATGCGCTGGGTGACCATCGGCATCACCGTCGCGATGTTCGCGGCGGCCATGCTGGCGCTGCCGCTGGTACCGCGGCAGTTCTTTCCCTCGTCGGACCGGCCCGAACTGCAGGTCGATCTGACGCTGCGCCAGAACGCGTCGATCGCTGCCAGCCAGGCCACGGCCGAGCGTGTCGAGGCGTTGTTGAAGGGCGACCCCGACGTCTCGCACTACAGCACCTACGTCGGCCGCGGCGCGATCCGCTTCTACCTGCCGCTGGCGGTGCACCTGGCCAACCCCTTCTTCTCGCAGATCATCGTCATCGCCAAGGACGTGGAGGCGCGCGATCGGCTGCAGGCCCGGCTGGAGAAGGAGCTGGCGGTGGAGTTCCCGGAAGTCGTGTCGCGCGTCTCGCCGCTGGAGATGGGCCCGCCGGTGGGCTGGCCGCTGCAGTACCGCGTGATCGGGCCCGACGCCGACGAGCTGCGCCGCATCGCCGAGGACGTGGCCCAGCTGATGGCCGCCGACACGCGCGTGCGCACCATCAACTACGACTGGATGGAGCCGGCGCGCCAGCTGCGCGTGCACATCGACCAGGACGAGGCGCGACGCCTGCGTATCAGCACCGCCAACATCGCCGCGGTGCTGCAGGCCTCGGTGACCGGCACCACCATCACGCAGGTGCGCGACGACATCTACCTGGTCAACGTGGTCGCGCGGGCCACCGAGAGCGAGCGCGCCACCTTCGACACGCTGGCCTCGCTGCAGGTGCCCACGCCCACCGGGCGCATGGTGCCGTTGTCGCAGTTCGCGCGCTTCAGCGAGGAGCAGGAGTTCCCGCTGGTGTGGCGCCGCGACCGCGTGCCCACGCTCACGGTGCGCGCCGACGTCACCAAGGGCGTGCTGCCGGAGAGCGTGGTCGCGGCCATCGGCCCTTCGATCGCCGAATACGACGCCAAGCTGCCGCGGCCCTACCGCATCGAAACCGGTGGCCTGTACGAATCGAGCAACAACTCCGGCGACAACGTGCTCTCGGTCGTGCCGATGATGGTGCTGCTGATGCTGCTGTTCATGATGATCCTGCTGGTCAGCTTCCGCCGCCTGGCGATGGTGGTGCTGATCCTGCCGCTGGGGCTGATCGGCGTGGTCGCATCGCTGCTGCTGTTCGGCCGGCCGCTGGGTTTCGTCGCCATCCTCGGCATCCTGGCGCTGATCGGCATGATCGCCAAGAACGCGGTGATCCTGATCGTCTCCATCGAAGAGGAGCGCAAGGCCGGCCACAGCGTGCGCGACGCGGTGATGACGGCGGCGAGCAACCGCCTGACACCGATCGTGCTGACGGCGATCTCCACCGTGCTCGGCCTGCTCCCGATCGCGCCGACCATCTTCTGGGGGCCGATGGCGATCGCCATCATGGGCGGGCTGATGGTGGCGTCGCTGCTGACGCTGATCCTGCTGCCGGTGCTGTACATCACGATCTTAGGCCGCGACGACAAGAAGTCGCCGCCACCGGCGCTGCCGGTGGCCGAACCGGCCTGAGCCAACGATGGCGGTCGGCACGGACTCCCGGCAGGCGGTGGCGGTGCCGCCGCCCGAGCACGGCGCTGCGGTGCTCGACCTGCGCCTGGGCGAACTGCGCCAGCTCTTCAATTCGATGGACCCGGCGCCCTTCCGCGAGCGCGACCTGGACCCGAAGGCCAGCGACTACATCATCGATTGGGCTGCAGAGGTGCCGGCCAAGCAGGCGCTGTCCCTGGTCTTGCATCTGGGCAGCCCCGCGTCGGACGTGGCGATGGTGGGCGACGCGGTGCGCGAATATTTCCAGCGCCGCGCCGTCGCCAAGCGGCGCGAGCTGTCCAAGCTGTTCAAGGTGGGCCGCGTCAGCCTGGTCATCGGCCTGGCCTTCCTGGCGTTCGCCATTGCGGTGGGCGAGGCGCTGGCCGGGCTGATGACCAAGGAAAGCTATGGCTGGCTGTTGAAGGAAAGCCTGGTCATCGGCGGCTGGGTGGCGCTGTGGCGTCCGCTCGAGATCTTCCTCTACGACTGGTGGCCGCTGCGCGCGCAGGCGAAGCTGTACGACCGCCTGGGCCGCATGCAGGTCAGCGTGGCATGAGCAAGGCGCCGCTGTGGTCCAAGGCGCGTGCCGGCACGGTGCGTGCGCTGCTGTTCTTCGCGCTGTGGCTGGTCATCGACCAGAGCGCCAAGCCGGCCAACCTGCTGTTCGGCATCGCCGCCACGGCTGGCGCCACCTGGTCCAGCCTGTGGCTGCTGCCGCCGGACACCGGCCGCGTGCGCACCGGCAGGCTGCTGCTGCTGCTGCCGCGTTTCCTGTGGAATTCGCTGGTGGCTGGTGTCGATGTCGCGCGCCGCGCCTTCAGCCCCAGCCTGCCGCTGAACCCCGGCTTCGTCGACTATCCCGTCGTCCTGCCGCGCGGCTCGGCGCGCAACGCCTTCGAGCTGATCTCCAGCCTGCTGCCGGGTTCGGTGCCCACCGACGAGACCGAGGCCACCATCGAATACCACTGCCTCGACGTGCAGCAGCCGGTGGTGGAGCAGCTGGCGGTGGAAGAACGCGCCCATGCGGTGGCGCTGGTGCCGGGGCGGCGTCATGGATGAGTTCCTGCTGTCGGCCGCGGCCTTCGTGCTGCTGATGGTGGCGCTGGGCCTGCTGCGCGTGGCGCGCGGCCCCGGCTATGCCGACCGCATGATGGCGGCGCAGCTGCTGGGCACCGGCGGCATCGGCGCGCTGCTGCTGGTGGGCGCGGCGGTCGGCGAAGCGGCAGTGGTCGACGTCGCGCTGACCTTGGCGCTGCTGGCGGCCTTCACCTCGATCGCCTTCGTCAAGTTCATGGCGCACAAGGACCGGCCGCCCACGAGCGAGGACGACGCCTGATGGACCGGCTGCTCGACCTCTTCAGCATCGTGGCCATCGTCGCCGGAGGCTTCTTCTTCATGGCCGGCTCGGTGGGCCTGCTGCGCTTTCCCGATGCCTACACGCGGCTGCATGCGCTGACCAAGGCCGACAACCTGGGGCTGGCGCTGGTGGTCATCGGCTTGCTGCCGCAGATGGACAGCGTGCTCGCGGCGCTGAAGCTGGTGCTGGTGTGGCTGCTGGTGCTGCTGTCCAGCGCGGCGGTGTCGCAACTCATCGCGCGCGCCGCGCGGCGCCGGGAGCGCACACCATGACCGGCAACATCGTCAGCCTGGCGATCGTGCTGCTGCTGCTGGCGCTGGCCGTGTGGGCCGTGGTCGCGCGCAATGCCTTCCTCGCCATCGCCGGCTTCGTTGCCTACGGCTTGCTGCTGTCGCTGGTGTGGGTGCGGCTGCATGGCGTCGACGTGGCACTGACCGAAGCCGCGATCGGCGGCGGCCTGACCGGCGCGATGCTGATCGGCGCGGTCTCGCGGCTGCGCGGCACCGAGGCCGCGGCCCGCGCGGAGCGCAGCGGTGCAGGCGTGCACGTGCTGGCGCTGCTGCTGTCGCTGGGCGTGGCGGCGACGCTGGCGCTGTGCGTGCTGGTGCTGCCCGATCCGGCGCCGACACTGGCGCCGCAGGTGGCCCAGAACCTGGCGGTCACGGGGGTCGGCAACCCGATCACCGGCGTGCTGCTGGCCTTCAGGGCGCTGGACACGCTGCTCGAGGCGATCGTGCTGGTGATCGCGCTGATAGGCGTGTGGTCGCTGGCGCCGGAGCGCTTCTGGGGCGGCCGGCCGGGGCTGCGCCACCAGGCCGACCCCGACGGCATCCTCGCCTACTTCGCGCGGCTGCTGCCGCCGCTGGGCATCGTCTTCGCCGTCTACATCTTCTGGGCCGGCGCCGACCACCCTGGCGGCAAGTTCCAGAGCGCCACCATCCTGGCCGCGATGTGGACGCTGGTGCTGATGGCCGGGCTGGCCGATACGCCGCGCATCGACCATCGCGCCCTGCGCTTCGGCATCGTCGTCGGTCCGCTGGTGTTCATCGCCATCGGCGTGCTCGGCCTGTTCAGCGCCGGCGCGTTGCTGGCCTATCCGCCGCAGTGGGCCAAGCCGATGATCGTCGTCGTCGAGGTGGCGCTGCTGCCCACCTTGACCCTGGTGCTGGGCCTGCTGCTGGCCGGCGCGCCGGCGCGCCGCGGGGGTGGCGCATGAACGTCGAGACGCTGTACGGCCTGGGCGCGGCGGCGCTGGTGGGCATCGGCCTGTACGGGCTGATCGTGCTGGCGCATCCGCTGCGCAAGATCATCGCCTTCAACGTCATGGGCTCCGGCGTGTTCGTGCTCTTCGGTGCGCTGGCCAAGCGCGGCGCGGCCGCCGGCCTGCATGCCGACCCGGTGCCGCAGGCGCTGCTGATCACCGCCATCGTCGTCGCCTTCGCCGCCAGCGCGCTGGCGGTGGCGCTGATCGTGCGGCTGATCGAGAGCACCGACTCGGCCTCGCTGGCCAGCGACCCGCCGGACGGGAGCCGCGATTGAGCACCCCCGGCGGACTGCTGCTGGCGCTGGCCGTGCTGCTGCCCTTCGTCGGCATGCTGCTCGGGCTGGTCGCCGGCGGGCGCCACGTGCGGCGCATCGCCTTTGCCACGATGCTGGTCGGCCTGGGCATCGCCGTCGGCATCGCCTGGGCCTGGCTGCAGGCGGGCGAGCTGGCCTATCTGCTGGGCGACTGGTCGCCGCCGCTGGGCATCGCGCTGCGCGCCGACGGGCCGGCGGTGGCCATGCTGCTGGCGGTGGCCGGCGTGGTCTGCGGCATCGGCCTGTACGCGCGCGCCGATTTCGACACGCCGGCGGGCAGCAGCGAATCGCGCGCCGCCTTCAGCTACTGGCTGCTGCTGCTGGCGGTGTGGGGCTCGCTGAACCTGGTGTTCGTCAGCGGCGACCTGTTCACCTTGTACGTCGCGCTGGAACTGCTGACCTTCGCCGGCGTGCCACTGGTCTGCCTGGCCGGCAGCGGCGAGACCTTGCGCGCCGCGCTGCGCTACCTGCTGTTCGCGCTGTGCGGCTCGGTGCTGTACCTGCTGGGCGTGGTGCTGCTATACGGCGGCTACGGCACGGTGGACATGCGGCTGCTGGCCGAGGCGGTGCAGGCCGAGCCGATCGCCCGCACCGCGCTGGCGTTGATGACCGTGGGCCTGCTCGCCAAGACCGCGCTGTTCCCGCTGCACATCTGGCTGCCGCCGGCGCACGGCGGCGCACCGGCCGCGGCCAGCGCGGTGCTGTCGGCGCTGGTCATCAAGGGTTCGTGGTTCCTGGTGCTGCGGCTGTGGTGCGACGTCATGCCCGGCGTCGCCGGCGCGTCGGCGGCACAGCTGCTGGGCGGGCTGGGCGCGGCGGCGATCGTCGTCGGCAGCGTGGTCGCGCTGCGCCAGCAGCGGCTGAAGCTGCTGGTCGCTTATTCGACGGTGGCGCAAATCGGCTACCTGTTCCTGATGTTCCCGATGGCGCTGACCGGCACCGGCGTGCACGATGGCGCCGTCGCCGCCGGCGTGCTGCAGGCCATCTCGCACGCCACCGCCAAGGCCGGCATGTTCATGGCCGCGGGCCTGGTCTACGCGGCGCTGGGCCACGACCGCATCGACGACCTGGCCGGTGCAGCGCGCGCGCTACCCATTGCCCTGCTGGCTTTCCTGATCGGCGGCGTGGCGCTGATGGGCGTGCTGCCGAGCGGCGCGTATCTGGCCAAGAAGCTGCTGCTCGATGCCGCCGACGGCTCGGGCCAATGGGCGTGGACTTGGGTGCTGCAGGGCGGCGCGGTCTTCACCGCCGGTTACGTGGTGCTGGTGGGGGTGCGCGTGCTGCGCCGGCCGGCGCAGCCGCTGGCCGAGCTGAAGCCGATATCCCTGCTGTCGCAATGGGCGGCGCTCGGGCTGTCGCTGGCTTCGCTGGGGCTGGCGCTGACGGCGGTGGTCGGCCCGCTGCCAGCGTCCTTGATCTCGAACCCGCTGTCGCCGAAGGAACTGGGCAATACGCTGGCGGTGCTGGCTATCGGCACGCTGCTGGCCTGGGGCCTGGCGCGGCGGCCGCTGTTCTCGATCACGAGCGGGTCGCTGCGCGGCACGACGCAGGCGCTGGCGCGCGGCTTCGAACAAGGCGACCATTTCATCCGCCGCTGGCCGTCGGCGATGGTGGCGATGCTGGGCATCGCTGCCACCTTCGGCTGGCTGCTGGCCCGGGCCTGAGCATGTCATGCGCAGCCCTTCATGAGCGATTCCCGCGACGCCCAGCTGTCCCGCGGCGCGCTGGTGGCGCTGGTCGTCGGTTCGATGGTCGGCGCTGGCATCTTCACCTTGCCGGCGGCCTTTGGCCGCACCACCGGCGTACTGGGCGCGTTCGTCGCCTGGTGTATTGCCGGGGCGGGCATGCTGATGCTCGCCTTCGTCTTCCAGACGCTGTCGCGGCGCAAGCCCGAGCTGGACGCCGGCATCTACGCCTATGCCAAGGCGGGTTTCGGCAACTACCTGGGTTTTGCCGCCGCCTTCGGCTACTGGATGGCCTGCTGCCTGGCTTGTCTGGCCTGCCTGATGCTGATCAAGGCCACGCTGGGGCAGTTCATCGCCGCCTTCGGCGACGGCTCGACCGCAGTGGCCATCCTCAGCGCCAGCCTGATGCTGTGGGGCGTGCACCTGCTGGTGCAGCGCGGCGTCAAGCAGGCGGCGGCGTTGAACACCATCGCCACGGTGGCGAAGACGGTGCCGATCGGCATCTTCGTGATCGTCGTGATCTTCGCCTTCCGCAGCGAGTTGTTCACGCTCAACCTGTGGGGCGGCGAGGCGCCGGGCTTGTCGACCGTGGCACGCCAGGCGCGCGACACCATGCTGCTGACGGTGTTCGTCTTCGTCGGCATCGAAGGTGCGAGCGTCTATTCGCGCTATGCCAAGGACCGCAACGACGTCGGCATCGCCACAGTGCTGGGCTTCCTCGGCGTGCTGTGCCTGCTGATGCTGGTGACCTTGCTGTCCTACGGCATCCTGCCGCGCACCGAGCTGGCCGCGCTGCCCAACCCGTCGATGGCCGGCGTGATGCAGGCCATCGTCGGCCCGTGGGGGGCGGTGTTCATCAGCGCCGGGCTGATCCTGTCGGTGGCCGGCAACTACCTGTCGTGGACGCTGCTCGCCGCCGAGGTGCTGCATTCGGCGGCGCAGAACGATACGATGCCATCACGGTTGGGACGCGAGAACGCGCAGCGTGTGCCGCATATTGCGCTGTGGATGACCACGCTGGCGATCCAGGGCTTCCTGCTCGTCACCTGGTTCGCCGAGCAGGCCTTCACCTTGGCGCTGAAGATGACCAGTTCGATGACGCTGCT
>Ga0307505_10002885_pt1 | contig 11368 bp, 11 predicted proteins | sample 23_S_MG_FD_202183 | JGI IMG/M metagenome (GOLD analysis project Ga0307505, IMG submission 202183) | Soil microbial communities from Populus trichocarpa stands in riparian zone in the Pacific Northwest, United States - 23_S | ecosystem: Environmental > Terrestrial > Soil > Riparian zone > Trees...
GAGGTGCAGTTCCGCACCATCGCGATGGATTTCTGGGCCAGCCTCGAGCACAAGATCTACTACAAGTACGACACCCGGGTTCCCGACGAGCTCCTGGCGAGCCTGAAGGACGCCGCGGACACGGCCGCCGAGCTCGACGAACGCATGGAGCGGCTCCATGGTGAAATCCGCGGCAGCGCCAGGGAAATCCGCGGCAGCGCCAGGGAAATCCGCGGCAGCGCCAGGGAGACCCGCGGCAGCGGGGCGTCCCGCGACGACGCCAGGGAGACCCGCGACCCGGATGCCGCGCCCCAGCCGCTCCGTTCCCTGCGCGTCCACGGGGTCTGACGTCGCACCGAGCCTCGCCGTCGCTAGGGTGATCTCGTGGAGCAACTCGACGCCGGCTTCTTCTTCATCGCCCTTCTCGCCGTCGCCGCGCCGCTGCTCGCGCGGGGGGTCGGCCGCTGGCTGCGCGTGCCGATCGTCGTGTTCGAGCTGGTGCTCGGCATCCTCGTCGGACCCAGCGTGCTCGGCTGGGTGCAGCCGTCGGAGTTCGTGCACATCCTCAGTGAGATCGGCCTCGCGATGCTGTTCTTCGTCGCCGGCACCGAGATCCAGTTCGCGGCGCTGCGCGGCCGCACCGGCCGCAACGCCTGGCTCGGGTGGATCGTCAGCATCGCAGCGGGCATCGGCATCGGGTGGGTGTTCGCGTCGGGTGAACCGGCCATCATCCTCGGCGTCGCGCTGTCATCGACCGCGCTCGGCACGCTGCTGCCGATTCTGCGGGATGCCGGCGAACTCCGCACGCCGTTCGGTCACTCCGTCAGCGCCCTGGGCGCGGTGGGCGAGTTCGGACCGCTGATCGCGATCTCGATCTTCCTGGGCGGCCGCGATCCGGGGAGCGCGACGATCGTGCTGGCGGTGTTCGCGCTCATCGCGGCGGGCGCGATCTGGTACGCGCTCAAGGTGCCGCAGGGCAAGCTCCACGCTTTCGTGAACTCCACGCTGCACACGTCCGGCCAGTTCGCCGTGCGCGCGGTGCTGCTGATCCTCGCCGCGCTCGTGGTCCTCAGCCTTATCCTCGACATCGACATGCTCCTCGGTGCGTTCACGGCCGGGATCGTCTGGCGCCTCGCGATGCGCGAGGCCGACGAGGCCGACCAGCACGCCGTCGAGAGCAAGATCGAGGGTCTCGCGTTCGGTTTCCTCGTGCCGATCTTCTTCATCTACACCGGGATCACCTTCGACCTTCAGGCACTGCTGGCCGACCCCGTGCTGCTGGCGCTCGTGCCGGGCGCGCTCATCCTGCTGCTCATCGTGCGCGGGCTACCGTCGATGCTCGCCGCACCCGTCGCCGCGTCCGGCCGCGAGAAGGTCGCCACGATGCTGATGGGTGCGACGGGCCTGCCGATCATCGTCGCGGTCACCGCGATCGGCGTCGACGAGAATCTGCTCACGACCGGTGCCGCGTCGGTGCTGGTCGGCGCGGGCATGCTGTCGGTGCTGCTGTTCCCCCTCATCGCGATGAGCCTGCGCGGCGAACGGCGGGTTCCGGCATCCGTGCCCATCGAGGACGACGCGGCGTGAGGCCGGCATCGCGATGACCGCCGATGTCGACGGCATCTTCGCGGCGGCTCGTGAACGGCTCGCGGGGGCGCCGCGCGAGGGGCTGGGCGAGCTCGTGGAGCCGAGACGCATCCTCGGCCTGGCACGGGCGCCGCGCATCGTCCCGCGCGGCACGGCGTGGCACCTGGGCGCGCTCCTGCTGACCGATGACGCGGTCCTCGCCACGGGCGAGATCGTCCGGGCGCGTGCCGAGGCCATCCGCGGATACGCCGCCGAGTCGCAGCGACGCCGCGCCGAGCTCGCCGCGGCCGCGCGTCGCGGCGGATTCCCCGAAGGCGAGCCCGTCCACATCGGCTGGCGGATGCTGGACACCACCGCGGTCGACAAGGGCGAGGCATCCCCGCCCCTCGCGTTTGTGGACGGGGTGGTGAGCATCCGCTGGAGCGTTGCCGGCGGCTACATGCCGCTGCAGCGCTACCTGGACGAGCGCGTGGCCCTGCTCATCGACCCGCCGGCGGGCGCCTGACGTCGGGCACGTATGGGATGCCGCGCCGCGTGTCAACCGGATGCGCCCGGACGCCCGGCTTCCTAGCGTGGAGGCATGACCGCCAAGGATCTCGCTCGGCAGATCGCCGTCATCAGCTCGTTCTGCTTCATGATCATCGCCGCGATGGTCGGCACCGGACTGCTCGGCGGGACACCGGTGCAGGACCTGCAGGGCGGTGCGCTCGACGCGGACGGCTCGTACCTCGCCCCCGCGCGACCGGCGTTCTCGATCTGGTCGGCCATCTACGTCGGGCTCTTCGCCTACACCGTGTGGCAGGCGCTTCCTCGACAGCGGGCGCGCTCGCGGCAGCGGGCGATCGGATGGCTGATCGCCGGCACGATGGTGCTCAACGGCGCGTGGCTCGTGACCGCGCAGTTCGCGACGCTGCCGCTCACGGTGCTGGCGATCCTCCTCCTGCTCGCGCTGCTCGGGGTGACCTTCCGGCGCACCGTGACGAACCCGGGACGCGGGTGGATCGACACGCTGCTGATCGACGGCGTGACAGGGCTCCATCTCGGCTGGGTCACCCTCGCGACGGTCGCGAACATCGCGGCGTGGCTGACCACGGTCGTCCCCGACGCCGCTGCGGAGTCGGCGGCGCTGTGGGGCGTGCTGGTGCTCGTCGTCGTCGCGGTCATCGGGGTGGGGATCGCGTGGGCGAGCGGGTGGCGCGTCGCACCGGGCCTCGCGCTGGCGTGGGGGCTGTCGTGGCTGGCCGTCGGCCGGCTCGCGGCCGAGCCGCCCAGCACCGCGATCGGGGTGACGGCGATCGTCGTCGCCGCGATCGTGCTCGTCGTGCCGCTCGTCGGCGCGGTGCTGCACCGAGCCGCGGACGTGCGCAACGCCGAGGTCTGATCAGACCACGGGGCCGAATCGCTTGGCGAAGGCCCGCAGGAGCCGTACAGGTTCGGTGACGGATGCCGCGAGCACGCGCCCCGCGATGTGGTCGTAGTCGCGGGCGTCGAAGTAGCCGTCGTCGCGGTACACCGCCATCCGCTCGGTGAACGCGCGGGCGGTGGGCTCAGGGTGGAACTGGGTCGCGTAGAGCCGTTCGCCGACGCGGTACGCCTGCACGGGACAGCTGTCGTTGCGGGCGAGGAGTGTCGATCCGGGAGGCGGCGCACCCGCTCCCTCCTTGTGCGCGGTGAGCGCGGTGAACCGCGTAGCCAGGCCGCCGAACAGGGGGTCGGCCTGCCCGTCCGCGTTCAGCTCGATCTGCACCGGACCGGTGTCCTCGGGATAGGCGCGACTCACCTCGCCGCCGAGGAGCCGGGTCACCACCCCGATGCCGTAGCAGGTGAACATCGCGGCGGGCGCGGCATCCATCCGTCCGTCGTCGGAGGCGACCCGTGCCGCGATGCGCTCGAGGTCGGCCTCGAGGCGAAGCTGCACGTCGGTCTTCGTCGACTCCGGGTCGGCCACGTTGAACGGGCTGCCGCCGATCAGGAACCCGCCGAACCGGTCGAACACGTCGTCCGGCAGCGGGTTGCGCACGAGATCGTGCTCGGCGAGCCCCGACTCGTCGAGCTTGGTCGCGGCCCGGAACGACGCGTACTCCGCGGCGGCAGCTCCCTGCTGGGGACGCACGCACACGTAGAGCAGCGGCAGAGTCATGGCGCGATTCTAGGCGGGAGCGCCGAGAGGCGCGCGGCGCGTGTCGCAATTCAGTCTGGAGCTCGCGCCGTCGCGTGGACAGTGGCGGGAATCCGGGGGCGCGGTGCCCCGGCCCGGATCCCCGGACTGAGTTACGACACAGCCCGGGCGGTGCCCTCGCCAGGACGCGACTGAACCGTCACCCGGCCCGGCGGTGCCCGCGGAATCCGTGTCAGCACGGATGTATCAAGCGCGGCCTATCGCTCTCTGCCATGGTGTGGACACAATGGGCCCTATGACGAGTGCGGGCACCGAGGCATCCGTCGGCTCCGTCGAGCCGGCGCGATGGGAGCGTGCTGCCGCGCTCTTCGTACGGTGGCGTGCCGGCGACAGTCGCGCCATGGACGACCTCGTGCGCCTCATGACCATGCCGCTGTGGCATGTCGTGCGCGCGTACGGACTCGATCACGCGCTCGCGCAGGACGTCGTGCAGACGACGTGGCTGACGTTCGTGCGCCGTCACGAGACGATCATCGACCCTCAGGCGGTCTCGGGCTGGCTGACGATGTGCGCGCGCCGCGAGGCGTGGCGCGTCGGCAAGCAGCAGCGCCGAGCCGACCCGACGGAGACCGAATCGCTCGAGCCCCATCTGCCCGTCCACGAATCCGCGGAGCAGACCGCTGCCCACGACGACGAGACCCGTCGCCTGTGGGTCGCGGTCGCGACGCTCAACGACCGATGCCGGCGCCTGCTGCGGATCGTCGCGTTCGAGGAACGGCCCGACTATGCGCGCATCGCGGAGGATCTTGCGATGCCGATCGGCTCGATCGGACCGACCCGCCAGCGCTGTCTCGCGAAACTCCGCGCCGTACTCACGGGCGACGGATGGGGAGGGGATGACGATGGAGACTGAGGACTTCGCCGCGGACGCGGCGCTCTTCGCACGAATGCGCAGGATGTGGGAGGACGTCGATCCGGCACCGGCCGACCTGGTGGACCGCATGGTCGCCGCCGTGGCGGTCGAGGACCTGTCGCGCGAGTACGCCCTGCTGACCCTGGTGGAGGGTTCGCTCGCCGCGGTGCGCGGCGAGGCCGACACCGCGACGCTGCAGTTCAGCGACGGCACGACGACGGTGCTCCTGCACGTGTCGGCGACGGAGTCGGGATCGCGCCGTATCGACGGGTGGGTGGATGCCGCGGCCCTCGCGATCCGGCTCGCCCAGGACGATCACGAGTGGTCGACCGAGCCCGGCGAGCACGGACGCTTCGCGTTCGAGGAGGTCACGCCCGGCGTGGCTCGCCTCCGCATGGTCGTGCGCGACGCCGGTGGCGAGCTGCGCGATTTCCAGACACCGCAGTTCGAGGTGTGAGTGAGATGCCGCATCAGGGCGCGGCGTCGATGAGAGGAGCAATGGATGGCTGATCCGAGGGAAGACCCGCCGCGGCGACCCCCGAACGAGACCTGGAAGACCCGCTATGAGGCCGGCAGGCCGCTGGGGGTCGGGCTCGATCCCGCGGTGGAGCCGGAGCCGGGCGTCCCGGCCTATCCGACCGACTACGCTCCGAGCCATCTGCTCGTCAGCGCGAGTGAACGACTCCGCCCGATCGAGCGGGAGCTGAATGTCGCCGCACGGGCGTTCGGCTGGACGGTTCGCATGAGGTCGCTCCGCGGCGAGACGGTCGATATCGAGAGCGCGCAGCGTTCCGCCGAGGTCGATCGCGCGGCCGGCCGCACGCCACAGCTGTATCGCGCGGACATCCTCCAGGATCCGAAGGCCGACGTGGACGACCAGCCCGTGCCCCCCGTCGATGCCTGGCGCCTCCTCAAGGTGGCGCGCCCACGGCTCCCTCGGGGCGTCGGCCTGGACCATGTGCTGTCGCTCGGACCTTTCGGCCGGACCAACCCCTTCGGCCGGACCAACCCCTTCGGTCGCACGAATCCGTTCGGCCGCACCAACCCGTTCGGCCGCACCAATGCGCCCGGAGCCGAGGGCTACGCCGAACCCGGCGGCGGCGGTCGCGAGGTCGTCACGTATGTCGGACCGCGCCCCGCGAGGTCTGGCGATACGGGCGTGAAGGGGCGTCGACCCGTGGTCGTCGTCCTCGACACCGGCTGCGGCGATCACGACTGGTTGAAGGCGCCTGTCGTCGACCGGGCACCCGCGTCGTCCGCAGGCCCGATCGGACTGACCGACCCCAACACCGACCCGGAGGTCTATCCCGATCAGTCTGGTCCGCTCGACGGGTTCCTGGACGAGGCCGCCGGTCACGGCACCTTCGTCGCCGGCGTCGTCCACCAGCTCTGCCCCGACGCGCGGATCATCGCGGTGCGTGTCGCGAACAGCCAGGGCACGGTGCTCGAGGGCGACTTCATCGAGGCGATCCGGATGCTCGTCGAATGGATGAAGGAACCCGACGCCCAGCCGATCGACGTCATGAACATCTCGCTCGGGTACTACCACGAGACCCCCGACGACGAGCACTACGACGCCACTCTGGGAGCGCTTCTGCGGGAGGCCCGTGACCTGGGCTGTGCGATCGTCTGCTCGGCGGGCAACGACTCGACCGAGCGACCGGCGTTCCCTGCCGCCCTCTGGCTGTACCCGGGTGCACCGGCTGACGCGGTCGAGTCCAAGGACGCGGCCCCGCACCTGTCGGTCGGCGCGCTGAACCCCAACGACCGTTCCGTCGCGCTGTTCAGCAACGTGGGGGACTGGGTGCGCACGTACGCCCCCGGCGTCTCGGTGTTCAGCACTTCGCCGGGTTTCGTCGGTGGTGTGCAAGCCGGCACGCGGGACGACCTCCACCACACTCCGGATGACACGATGCTCCCGCGTCAGAGCCTCGACCCGGACGACTGGCGCTGCGGGTTCGCGATCTGGAGCGGCACGTCGTTCGCCGCGCCGTACATCGCGGGCCGGCTCGCGCAGGCGATCGCCGCGGATCTGATGCACGGGAGTCTGAAGACTCCCGCTTCACGAAAGGAGGCACTGCGCTCGGCCGCGAAGAAGCTGGAGTTCACGCCAAGATAGGGGCGTGACCCGCTCAGCGGACGAACTCCGTCAGGAGGCCGTGGACCTCGTGAACCGCGGCCGCTTCGACGCGGCCCGTGACGTGCTCGCGCGGGCGACGGCTCGCGCTGCGGACCCGAACGTGCGTGCGCGCATCGCCGGGACCTCGGCATACGTGATGGCGCGCACCGGGCAGGTGGCCGATGCGGAACGGACCTGTCGCGAGGCGCTGGCTCTGGACGGTCTCAGCCCGCACACGGTCGCGATCCTCGCGGGGCAGCTCGGCGCACTCGCGCACGAGGCCGGACGGCTGACCGAGGCCGACCGCTGGCTCAGCCGCGCGATCGATGCGCTCGCCGATGACCCCGTGGCCGAGGCGAACACGCTGATGAACCGCAGTCTCGTGCACATCCAGCGCCGCGATCTCGGTGCCGCCGAGGGCGACCTGCGACGTGCGGCGGAAGCTTACGCAGCCGCAGGCATGCCGGTGGCCGAGGCGCAGGCGAAGCACAACCTGGGCTACGTCGCGATGCTCTCGGGCGACCTCGTCGGCGCCCTGCAGGCGATGGTGGCCGCGGCGGCGGATGCCGGCGACTCCGAGGTCGGCGCGGCTGTCGTCGATCTGGACCGGGCCGAGGTTCTCCGCGATGCCGGCCTCACCACGGAGGCCGAGGCGATCCTCGGGCGTGTGGCGGAGGCGTTCGGCGGTCTCGGAATGCCGCTGGACCGCGCCCAGGCCGAGCTGAGCCTGGCCCGGGCTCTCCTCCACCATTCGCCGGAGCGCGCGGTCGCGGTCGCCCTGGCGGCGACGGAGCGGTTCCGCGTGCTCGGCAACGATGCGTGGCGGGTCCGAGCCGAGGGGGTGCGCCTGCGAGCGCTGCTCAGCATGGACGGAGACGAGCCAGCACCGGGCAGCGACGAGGTGGCCGAGGTCGCGACGGCACTCGACCGCCATCGCTTCCGCAACGAGGCAGCCGCTCTCCGACTGAGCGAGGACCGCTCGCGCGCGCGCCGGGGTGAGCCTTCGCTCCGCCGGATTCGCCCGCCCGCTGCGGCGTCGATCGAGGTGCGCCTGCTCGCACACGAGGCGCACGCCGCTCGTGCGCGCTCCCTGCGTCGGGGAGTCGCGGTGCGTCGCCACGCGGCCGCAGGGCTCGACATGCTCGCCGAGTGGCAGCAGTCGTTCGGCAGCCTGGATCTGCAGACGTCGGTAGGGATGCATGGCACGGGCCTGGTGTATGCCGGGCTCGAATCGGCGGTGGACTCCGGTGACCCCGACGTGATCTTCGAGTGGTCCGAGCGCGCGCGTCATCTGAGTCAGCAGGTCGTGCCGCTCCGACCTCCCCCCGATCCGCGTCTGGCGGAAGAGCTGGCCGAGCTGAGGATGCTCCGCGCCGACGACCTCGGCGACGAGTGGCTCTCCCATCCCCGTGCCGCTGCGCTGCGGGAGCGGGCGCGCGAGAGGCAGTGGTCGGCGACGGGGGCGGTGACGGTCGAGCGCGCGGTCACGCTGGAGGAGCTGCGTGCGGCGCTGCCGGAGGACGCGGCGCACATCGCGTACGTCTACGCGCAGACCGTGCTCGTCGCGCTCGTGGTCACCGCCGACGCTGTCGAAGTCGTGCCCCTGACGGGATGGGACCGAGATCGTGCGCTCTCCGGGCTGAGAGCGGATCTCGACATGGCGGCGTCGATACGCACGGGCCCGATGGCGGATGTCGTCCGGCGGTCGCTCGATGATCGACTGGCGCTGCTCTCGAGGGTGCTGGTCGACGGCCCGGTCGCACGCTCGGGTCGGCGCAAGCTTGTGATCACGGTGCCCGGGGTCCTCAGCGGCATCCCGTGGGCCATGCTCCCGGGGCTGCGCGGGCATCCCTTCACACTGGCTGCTTCCGCCTCGAACTGGACGAGGTCCGGACGACGCGAATCGTTCCCGCCGGAGTCGGCCGGTTTCGCCGTCGGCCCACGAGTCGTGCGTGCTGACGAAGAGGTCCGAGCGGCGGCGGCGGTCTGGGCCGAGCCCGTCCTGATCGCGGGGGAGGTCGCCTCTGTTGCCGAAGTCACCGCGCTCGCCTCCGAAGTCGACGTCCTGCACGTTGCCGCACATGGACGCCACGCCGTCGACAATCCGCTCTTCTCCGGCCTGGAGCTTGCCGACGGCACGCTGTTCGGCTACGACATCGACCTCATGCCCGAGGTGCCTGACACCGTCGTGCTGTCGGCCTGCGAGGTGGGGCGATCGTCGGTCCGCTGGGGCGAGGAGGCGGTGGGCATGACCCGCATCTGGCTGCACGCAGGCACGCGATGCGTCGTCGCGGCACCCGTCGTCGTCGCCGATGACGACGCGAGCGAGCTGCTCAGCGCGATGCACGAGGGGCTCGCGGCCGGTGTCGCCCCGTCCGAGGCCCTCACGGCGGCGGCCGACCGGACCGGCATCGTCGCACCGTTCCAGGTCCACGGCGCCGGGTTCTGACGCGTTCGAGAGATTTCTCGGATCGGATGTATCAGCCCGAGTGCCCCGTGCTCTTCATCATCGGAACTGCTCGAGCAGAACGGCGTCGGGGGGCCGTCGTCGCTGGGGGCGGAGGATCGCAGTCTTGGGGGCGTGTCACGGGGACGCGCGGGTCCTCCAGAGCAGAGTCCACGGGGGATGTCGCAGAGACCCAGGTCGGCGACATCCCCCGCTCTCGTCTGTGCGTTCAGCCGCGCGGGCCGCGTTCAGCCGCGCGGGCCGCGTTCAGCCGCGCTCAGCCGCGCGACGAGTTGGCGGTGCGTCCGCGCACGATGCCCACGAACGCCTCGACTGAGGGGGTCGTGCGATCGGCGACCCACGCCAGGGCGACGGTCGATGCGGGTCCGTCGCGCAGGGGGCGGTACTCGGTGTCCTTGCGGCGGTGCAGGCGCGCGAGCGACATGGGGACGATGACCAGCCCCACGCCCGCCGCGACCGTCGCGATCGCCTCGCCGGTGTCGGTGGGCGGCGCGAACGCGGGAGCAGTGGCGTCGGGAACACGGATGCCGAGCACGTCGTCCTGCGGCACGATCACGATCTCGCCCGCGAGGTCGGCCAGCGCGAGCTCGTCCGCCGCGGTCAGGTGGGACTCGGCCGCCGTCACCACCGTGGGGACCTCGTCGTAGAGCGGGATGACGTGGAGCCCGTCGGGGTCGATCGGGAGGCGCACGAGGGCCGCGTCGACCTCGCCCTCGATGAGCGCCCGGCGCTGATCGGCGACGACCAGGGGCACGAGCTCGAGCGCGGTGCGCGGCATCCGCTCGTGCCACGCGTCGATCCACCTGCCCGGCGTCGCCCCGGGAACGGCGCCGAGCGTGAACGGGCCGGCGGGCGGGGCGGGCTGGGCGACCGGCTCGGCCTTTGAGCGGGGTTTCGGATTGGCCTTCGCCTGCGGCTTGCCGCCGGGCTGAGCGGGCTTGCCGGCGGGTTTGCCGGGTTTGCCGGAGCGGCGGGGTGCGGCATCCCGTCCCGACTTGCCCGGCCGCGCACGCGAACCACCGCCCTTGACCATGACGTTCAGCGTAGCCGGGCGCTATCGTTCGCTCATGGTCGCGATCCTCGCCACGGTGTTCGCCGCGCTGGCGGCGCTGCTCCACGTCTACATCTTCGTGATGGAGAGCGTGCAGTGGACGCAGCCGAAGATCTGGAAGCGGTTCGGCGTGCCCGATCAGGCCGCGGCCGAGGCTACGAAGCTGATGGCGTACAACCAGGGGTTCTACAACCTGTTCCTCGCGATCGGCACCGCGCTCGGGCTCGTGCTCTTCCTGTCGGGCGGCGACGAGTCCGCGCTGCGGGTGGCGGGCCTGGCGCTCGTGCTCTTCAGCCTCGGTTCGATGGTCGCCGCGGCGCTCGTCCTGCTGACGGCGGGCGCGAAGTACCTGCGGGCGGCGCTCATCCAGGGGACGCTTCCGCTGATCGGCTTCGTGCTGTTCCTGCTCGCCTGACCTTCAGTCGCACGCGCCCCAGAGGCCGCGTCCGGCAGCGGATGCCTCGGCCTCCAGCTCGCGGAACAGTCCCTCGTGCTCGTCATTGGGCGCGAAGATCATGACCGTCGCGTCGCCCGCCGCGATGAGTTCGCCGTTGACGAACCGGCCGTCGGGGGTCCAGAGGTAGAGCAGATGCCGGTCGTACCGGTCGAGCACGTCGCGATCGGGCGTCGCCCACACGGTCGACCCGAGCGGGAGGAGCTCGGTGAGACGCGCCGTCGCCTCGGCACCCCAGCACTCCAGGTCGGGCGAGATCTCCGGGGTGTCCACGCCGATGAGCCGGATGCGCGTCGACGCCGTGTCGGTGACGATCTCGTTCGGGGTCGCGATGCGCGCGCGGAGCGTGTCGCCGTCGTGCACGCTCTCGACCGTCAGCTCGAAGGCGTCGGGCGGGATGCCGGGAAGCTCCGCGCTCGTCTCCGGACCGGACACCGGCGGAGCGGCATCCCCCACCCGCGCCGTGCTCTGGAAGAGCCAGATCGCCCCGGCCAGCAGCCCGACGGCGAGCAGCACGACGAGCACGACGGTCGCGGGACGTTTCACGCTCCGCACCATATCGTCCGCCCGCGACGCCGCTCGGCCGCCCGGCCCCTTCCGTTGTTCCGAAAGACGGCTCGGTCTGCCCGGCCCTTTCCGTTGTTCCGAAAGACGGCTCGGTCTGCCTGGCCCCTTCCGT
>Ga0307505_10002886_pt1 | contig 11366 bp, 13 predicted proteins | sample 23_S_MG_FD_202183 | JGI IMG/M metagenome (GOLD analysis project Ga0307505, IMG submission 202183) | Soil microbial communities from Populus trichocarpa stands in riparian zone in the Pacific Northwest, United States - 23_S | ecosystem: Environmental > Terrestrial > Soil > Riparian zone > Trees...
AAGTCCTTTGAGGACGGCTTCGTGGACTCAAAGGGCGTGAAGCACCTGAAGGGCTCCGAAGCCCACAAGGCCAGCGTCACCGGCGACACCGTAGGCGACCCCTACAAGGACACCGCAGGCCCGGCAGTAAACCCCATGATCAAGATCACCAACATCGTGGCGCTGCTGCTGTTGGCGGTTCTCGCCCACTAACGATCTGTTGGCTTAAACTTATAAAACCCCGCGAGGAGCAATCTTCGCGGGGTTTGTTCAATTCATGCCACGGCTTCCAGATTGATCAGCTTCCGCTTGCGCTGAACCCCCCAGCGGTAACCCGAAATCGAACCATCGGCCTTGACTACCCGGTGGCAGGGAATGGCGACGGCCAGCACATTGGCAGCGCATGCCGCACCCACATCCTGGGCCGTTGCGGGAAGCGGCAGCGATTTGGCGATCTGGCCGTAGGTTGTGGTTTGGCCCGCTGGAACATCGCGCAACGCTCGCCACACGGCCTGCTCCTGCGCCGAGCCGCGAATATCAAGCGGCAGGTCCAGCCCTTGGTTGGGAGCATCAAGGAACGCCGCGATTTTTTCAGTCTTTTCCGCAAGCCCTGTCTCGTCGGCAACGAGGTGAGCCTGTGGGAAGGCGTAGACCAGCTCGCGGTGAAGTTCGTCCTGACCGTCACCCAATAGAATGGCAGCAATCCCCTTATCCGTGGCTGCAACCAACGCCATGCCGAGTGAAAATTTGCCGAATGCGAAGCGGATTTCCTCGCCCTTGTTTTGCATTGCTGTGGTCATCTCATCTGTCTCCTGTTTTGACGCACCATTAAGTTGTCAAGGATCAGGGTGCAGAAAGTGGCGGGCTAAAACCACCCGAAATGCGACCGGAAACATTTTTCAAGATTTGTTGTTGGCGTATCCAGAAACCAGTTCACCATTAAACCGCGCATAGCCATCAGCAGTCGTCATCAGATGCTCGCGCACGGCTTTATGCAGTTGCGGAAGCTTGTGAAAAGGAACTGTCGGCAGCGCATGATGCTCCGCATGAAAGGGCATGTTCCACGCAACCAGCCGCACCAGCCTCGTCGTGAAAGTCGTCCGCGTGTTTTCAAACATGTTCTCCACATGCGGGCAGTTGGTATGCTCGGCCAGGAGAAAGAGCCGCAGGAAAGGTTGGCCCAGAAGGGCAGGGACGATCCACGCCCAGATCACCAGCGTCGATCCCCAAAATACTGACGCGGCGGCGATCAAAACATAAATGGCCAGCATCACCCTTGCCTCGAGTGTTACGCGGGCCCTGGCCTTTTCCGGCACAAAGTCATCGGTGCTGTGTCCCATGGCGTTGCGCAGCAGGGTGCGCACCGCAGCAAACCACAGGGGAAGCCCCGATACGTGTTTCACATAACCCACAAGAGTGGAGGGCTTCGGGGTTTGCAGTTCGGGATCACGGGCCGGGTCATGTGTGTGGCGGTGGTGGGCGAAATGAAAAAACCGGAACCACGTCGGCGGGATAAGGATCAGGAAACCGCTGATGCTTGTGACAACTGTATTGAGGAATGAACTCTTGAATGCCGTTTCATGCGTGCATTCATGCAGAGCCGTGAACAGAAAAACGATCAGGATGCCTTGAACCGGCAGCAGCACGAACCAGAAAGGCACACGAAGCGCAATCAGGGTCCCCAAGACGAAAATTGCTCCCAGATGAAAACCGGCCCGCAACAGTCCCGGCCCGTTGCTCCGCTCGATGAAAGACTGGCGCAGGGCTGGTTCCAGGTTTGTGATAGCGGTCCGGTGATCCAGAGTGTCCATAACTGCCAATTTACCACGGCTGGAAAGATAACCAAACCACACCCCCGCGAACCCATTGCCGCGGCAATTTGGCAATCCCGCCGGTTCCTCCGGGGATTGACTTCCGAGCGCTGCAATTTATAACCGAGTAAATTAGTCGGATAATTGATTGGTGACCCATGTTTGCCCTGCAGCGTCTGCACTGGCAGTTTTGCCTTGATGTTTCCTGTGCCCTGTTGCTCACGCTGGGTGCCGTTGCAGCCCTGAGCCTTTCCGCATGAGCGCCAAGCCGTGATCATTTGCCAGTGCAACGTCCTGTCGTGCACCCAGCTCAAGTCCGCCACGGAGCGCTTGAGCGCCTGTGATCCCCTTTGCATCGTAACCCCCGGCGCCGTGTTCAGGGCCTGCGGGGCGCGGCCCCAATGCGGCGGTTGCATGCTGAATGTCACGGAAGTCATCGTGGGAGCGATGCAGCAGCGCCAGCAGCTTGATTAGGTCTTAAATATCGCTAGTCTGCCAACAGGATTCATTCCGATGTGGAGCAGGCGTCATGAAGGGCAACAAGAAAGTCATCGATTACCTCAACAAGGCCCTTCGCCACGAGCTTACGGCCGTAAGCCAGTATTGGCTTCACTACCGCCTGCTGGAGGATTGGGGCTTCGCCAAATACGCCAAGAAAGAGCGCGAAGAGTCAATCGAGGAAATGCAGCATGCCGACAAGCTGGTCGCCCGCGTTATATTCCTTGAAGGCCACCCCAACCTGCAAACTCTTGATCCTCTCGCCATCGGCCAGAACATAAAGGAAGTCCTGGAATGCGACCTCAAGGCCGAATACAGCGCCCGCGAACTCTACCGCGAGGCCCATGATGCCTGCCGGGAGTTGGGCGACATCGGTTCCATGGAACTGTTCAAGCAATTGCTTCAGGACGAGGAAGGCCACATCGACTTTCTTGAGACTGAACTTGGCCTGCTGGAACGCGTAGGCATACAGAACTACGGTCTGCTGCAAGCCGAAGCTGCGGGCGGCAAGGCATAAGCATTTAGGGCTAAGTCATCGGCACCGCAGGACCATGCAGATGTCGCGCTACAAACTCGGTACCGGTTTTGAACCCAGGATTCCCTTGAAAATGTCCTGCAGAATTGACAGTTCACCACCAACAATGGGCGTTTCGCGCGAATTGATATTGATGATGCGTCCATCTTCCAGGCCATACTGGGCAAAGCTTGTCACCTGGTCACCCTTGTCAAAACGCACGGCAATGACTTCACGGCTCGTTTCCTTGGCTTTAAGGAAGGACCGGCTCTCGGTCACGCTGGTGATGTAATAGTTGCTGTCACCCTGAAAATTGATGCTGGCGGTTGTGGAAGGCGAGCCCAGAATGCCTTCAACCTCGGTTCTTGACATGCCTTCTGAAATCTGGCCGAAAGCGCCTGGTTTCGCCAGATAGCCATGGTGGTTAATAGTGGGCGAACACGCCGCAATCAGGGTTGCGAAAGCGGCTGCAACCAGCCACAGGGAAGCGCGTGCAAGGTATTTTCTGGTCATGAAAAACAAACTGAATCCGTCGCTTTTAGGTTTTTACGCAATGGTCTTTTGCCCGAGCCGGGCCATGACGGCAAGTGCATGATACTAAATCGATTATTCAAGGCCCGCGAAAATCGCGAGAAACGCCTTTACGAGGCAATTGTGGCTGCCGCGCGGCACGTCCGGTTTTATGAAGACATGGGCGTTGCCGATACAATTGACGGGCGTTTCGAGATGATTGTGGTGCACCTCTTTCTCGTCCTTAACCGGTTGAAGGGGGAGGGCGTTGAAGACCTCCGGCAAAACCTGACAGATGAATTTTTCGCCGATATGGATCGTTCCTTGCGCGAGCTCGGCGTCAGTGATGTGGCGGTGGGAAAGAAAGTGCGAAAAATTGCCGAATCCTACTATGGCCGCGTGACCGCCTACGACAGGGCGTTGTCGGCCAGTCCCAAAAAACTGGAGGAAGCCATAAGCCGGAATGTCTATCCCGATGGCGCGCCGGAAGAATCAATCAGGGCAATGACCGGCTATTTCGGCGATGCCGTAAAACAGCTCGGCGCAATTTCTCTGGAGCAAATTCTACTCGGTGAGTTGAGGTTCCCATGAAACAGGGTGTCTATGAATTTTCCCGCCCGCTTCAGGTTGATCGCGTTCCGGCCTTGGGCAGTCATGAACGCCTTGCCGCTGACGAAAAGGAATGCGCGGCCCTGGCAAAACGCTTTGACCTTCCCAGGATTCATTCTTTGGGTGGGCTGCTAAAGGTGGTGCCTTGGCGTGGTGGTGGTCTCAAAATCACCGGAACTCTAAATGCCAAAGTGGATCAGGTTTCTGTCATCAGCCTGGAAACCTTCACTTCGGATCTCCAGTTTCCCATTGAGCGCTATTTCCTGTCGCCGCGCGCCGGACAGCCGACAGCAGAGGAAGATGTTGATCTCATCGAAAACGGCAGTGTCGATTTGGGGGAAATACTGGCCGAAAGCATGGCCCTGGAGCTTGATCCCTATCCCAGGCGGGAAGGCGAGGTCTTTGAAGACATCGAAGAGCATCCGGAAAGCGCTAAGGTGTCGCCCTTCACCGGCCTCTCGAAATTGAAACCTGACTGAAAAAAGAGGCAATTTTGACTGAAAAAATAAGGGGTTGTTTCCCAAGAGATTGCCTTTATTTTCACGACTCAGGGGACTCTCCATTACATTTGCTGAATAATTCGGCATGACACGTGATATTGCGGGATAATGACAAGCGAACTGACAATAGCACTGGATGTAATGGGCGGCGATTTGGGCGCCAGCATTGTGATTCCCGGCGCCGAACTGGCCGCCATCCGCCACCCAACCTACAGGTTCCTGCTGTTCGGGGATGAGGCCGTCATTGCGCCCCTGCTTGAGCAGCATCCCAAGTTGAAGGCCAAGGCCGAGATCCGCCATACTGATGTCGCTGTGGGCATGACGGAGAAGCCAAGCCAGGCCCTGCGCCGTGGCCGCGGTAAAAGCAGCATGTGGCAGGCGATTGAGGCGGTGCAGACCGGTGAGGCCGCGGCTGCCGTTTCTGCCGGCAATACAGGCGCGCTCATGGCCATGTCGCGCTTTGTGTTGAAAACCCTGCCGGGCATCTCCAGGCCCGCCATTGCCGCTATCTGGCCCACCCTAAGGGGTGAAAGCATCGTTCTTGACGTTGGAGCCACAATTGGTGCCGATGCATCCCAATTGGTTGAATTTGCCATCATGGGCGAAGCCATGGCGCGTTGCCTTTTTGGCCTCACGCGGCCCACTGTCGGCCTGCTGAACATTGGCGTTGAAGAAGTCAAAGGATTGGAACAGGTAAAAGACGCGGCAAGGCTGCTGCGCGAAATGAATCTGCCCATGGAATATGTGGGCTTTGTCGAAGGCGATGACATCGGCAAGGGCACCGTCGATGTTGTTGTGACCGAAGGCTTCACCGGCAACATCGCCCTGAAAGCCGCCGAAGGCACCGCCAAGCAGGTGGCAACTTATCTCAAGCTCGTTTTGAATCGCACCTGGATATCCAGGCTCGGGGCCATTTTGGCCCGTGGCGCTTTCAACGCCCTGCGTGACCGCATGGACCCCAGGAAGCACAATGGCGGCGTATTTGCCGGCCTCAACGGCGTTGTTGTGAAAAGCCATGGCGGCACCGATGAACTGGGGTTCGCCACCGCCATTGACGTGGCAATTGAAATGGTGCGCAATGGCCTGGTCAAGAAGATCGCCGAAGATGTTGCCGCAATGAACGCCATAATCATGGAGCCGGCAGCACAGGTGGCGGAGTGAGTAGTGTTATGTTGAGATCAGTTATTGAAGGTGTGGGCTCCGCCTTGCCAAAGCGGATCATGACCAATGCTGATATCAGCAAGATTGTTGACACCACCGACGAATGGATCGTCGAGCGCACCGGCATAAGGGCGCGCCATATCGCGGCTGAAGATGAAACCACGCGCACCCTTGCGGTGCAGGCCGCGCGCAATGCTCTTGAGCATGCCGGGCTGACACCTGCCGATATCGATCTCATTATTGTGGCCACATCAACGCCGGACAAAACCTTTCCGGCTACCGCAACCCAAGTGCAGGCCGATCTCGGGATTACGCGGGGCGCTGCCTTTGACGTGCAGGCCGTATGCTCGGGCTTTGTCTTTGGCCTGACGATTGCCGATAATTTTATCAGGGGCGGCCAGTCGCAATGCGCGCTTGTCATCGGTTCCGAAACCTTTTCGCGCATCCTTGACTGGAACGACCGCTCTACCTGTGTGCTCTTTGGCGATGGCGCCGGGGCCGTTGTCGTGCGTGCCGGGAAGGGCGCCGGCACCAATGCAGACCGTGGCATTCTTGGCTGCCATATTCATTCCGATGGCCGCTACTGCGACAAGCTTTATGTGGACGGCGGACCATCAACCACAAAAACCGTAGGTCACCTGCGCATGGAAGGCCGCGAGGTTTTCAAGCACGCCGTGATCAACATTGCCACCGTCATGGACGAAGCCATAAGCAAGGCGGGCCTGAAGCCCATGGATATAGATTGGTTTGTTCCCCACCAGGCGAATCGCCGTATTTTGGAAGGAACAGCCAAAAAATTGGGCGTTCCCGAAGACCGGATCGTGATGACCCTCGACCGCCATGGCAACACGTCTGCCGCCTCGATTCCGCTGGCTTTTGATGCTGCCGTAAAGGATGGCCGCATCAAGCGCGGCCAGCTTGTGCTGATGGAAGCGATGGGTGGCGGCTTTACCTGGGGGGCGGTTCTGGCCCGCTTTTAGAACGAGTCGTAAGTCGTTGAGTTTTCATAATTTTCTATTGACCCCACCGTTTGGCCGACATAACTTACGGGGGTTCTTGCAAGGGGAAAAACATGGCAAGCAAGACTTTGACACGTGCGGATTTAAGTGAAGCAGTGCACCGGGATATTGGTTTGTCACGCACCGAATCAGCCGAAATGGTGAAGTCTGTTTTGGACCTGGTTTCAACAGCCCTGGTTGAGGGAACGTCGGTAAAGCTTTCTTCCTTTGGCACCTTCATGGTACGCAGCAAGAAAGGCCGCATCGGGCGCAATCCCAAAACCGGTGAAGAAGTGCCCATTACGCCGCGCCGCGTGATGGTGTTCCGTCCAAGCCAAGTGATGAAGAATGTCATAAATGGTCTTGAGCCCGGCAGTGATGATTGAGTATCTCTTTACGGCGAATCGGAGATAGTCCTTGGAAAAATCACCTGAAGCATTCCGCACCATAAGCGAAGCGGCAGAAGAGCTCGATGTTCCTCAACACGTACTGCGATTCTGGGAAACCCGGTTTACCCAGATAAAGCCCATGAAGCGGGCCGGCGGCAGGCGCTATTATCGTCCCGCCGATCTGGACCTGTTGAAGGGCATCCGCAGCCTTCTCTACAGTGAGGGCTACACGATTCGTGGGTTACAGCGCATCCTGAAGGAGGAAGGCGCTGCTTACGTTTGCGGTGTTGGCCGCGGAGAAATTGTTGCCCGTAAACGGGACATGGAATTGGACGGTGTGCCAAGGCCGGGTCAGACCCAAATCGCTCCAAGATTCCGTGGTTCGGCGCCGCTTCCGGGAAGGGCCCCGCTGGCGCGTCCGGGGGGAGGCGTGGGCGAGGCCCCGACTTATGTGCATAAGCTCTCCGACATGCAGGCGGACGCCCTGAAGGCGGCACTGCGGGACTTGGGCGATGCCCGGAAACTGCTGGATCCCACCTCGCGGATTTGAGCCAGTCCTGGCAATACAAAATAAAGGCCGCCTGTTTATTGCTATTCCTTTCAGGTCCGGAAAAGGCACCCTAGGCAATGTCCCTTTGGCGAACAATTCTTATGGCGGTCAATCTCCTTGGCGTGAGATTGGGCGGCGCTGCCATTGGCCTCGCAAGCCAGATACTGTTGGCCCGGCTCCTCTCTCAGCATGATGTGGGTGTCGTCTTTCTGGGCATGAGCGCCGCCGCCTTCATCAGCCTCTTGATCACCGGCGGTTATCCGATCCTGGCGATAACCTGTTTGCCCCGCTACTACGCGCTCGGGCGGAAAAATCTCGTTCACGCCTTCCATGCCGCATTTTTGCGAGACAGCTTGTGGATTTCACTCGCCTCATTTGCACTTGCTGCCGTGGCCTACTTCTGGCTGCCGCTTAACGACGGACTGAAAATCGCATTGCTCTTCGGCTGCCTTTCAGCCCCGGCCTCGGCCCTCATCCGCATGAACGGGTCCATTGCCAATTCAGTCCGGCGCTATGCGTTATCTTATGTTCCGGATTTTCTCTATCGTCCGGGGCTCTTGCTGGCCTATCTGGTCTTCGCCTGGGCTGTGGGGTTTCAATTGAGCATTGCTCATGTGCTGTGGGCTTTCGTGATCATGAACACGATTGTTGCCCTTGCTCAAGCCTGGCTCATTGGCGAGGACGGCGCACGCTCAGGCCTCAAATGGTCGGGCCGCCACAACCTTGCGCCCGTTCTGCGCAGCCGGGCCGCCGCACTTGTTATTGTTGGCATAGTGACTGCTTCCTTTGCCGACGTTGTCACCCTCATCGCCGGCTTCTTCTTGAATACGGCGGATGTGGCCCTTGTTGGTGTCGCAATCAGGCTTGCTGCGCTGGCTGGCTTCATCACTCAGGCAACCCAGCAGTTCATCCTGCCTGATTTGACCGCCGCCATGACGCGCGGCACCTCCCAGCAAGTCCACGCTCTTCTTCTGCGTATCAACATGATTGCCCTCGCTGCGATCTTGGCCTGCGTCCTAGGCGCAGCGCTGTTGGGTCCATGGGCCCTGAGAATATTTGGTTCCGGATACGAAGCAGGCCATTGGCCCCTTGTGCTATTCATGGTCAGCCAGGCCTTCCGCGCCGCAAGCGGCATGAACCAGCATCTGCTGTCCCTTGCCGGTCACCAAATCAAGACGGCGGGCTCCTGTCTGGTAGCGATGGCAGTGCTGGTCGGGGGAACCGCTTTGTTTACGCCCAGTCACGGTGTCATGGGACTTGCCTATGCCGTGCTTATTGCCGATGCGGTATGGGCGGGGCTCCTTGCCCTCCAAACACAGCGCCTCACCGGCAGGCGCGGCGATATAATCGGCGTGTTGTTCGAGAAAAAATCTTAAGAGCCAAGGCCATAATCAGCACTTTCGCTTTCCGGGGAGGGATGCTAACTAGCCCCTTAGTCGGAGCGTGGCGCAGCCTGGTAGCGCACCAGTCTGGGGGACTGGGGGTCGCAGGTTCAAATCCTGTCGCTCCGACCAGCCTGCCCCTTGGTACAAAATTCAGTCGGTCCCCGCTACTTTTTCAGGTCGGTCAACCACTCTTTTCCGATCCGGCAGGCGATCGAATAGGCGGGATTAAAGACATTGGCGATGTCGTAGCGTACCGCCTGTCCCATCACATGGCTCGCTGTCACTTCATCAAGTCCGTAATCCTGAATGAGCCAATCCAGCATTTCCGTGGTCGCGTGCTGCAAAGCCTGGTCGAGGGGCCGCGCATTTCCGATCGTGAAAATTTCGCTGGCAGTTGAGCCACGTGGCCAGCCAATTTTTTTCGTTTTCACAACCTGCACCGTAAATTGGACCTCGGCCGCGGTCTCAATGCCTGTCCCGACGATTTCACCATCGCCCTGGGCCGCATGAACATCGCCGAGAAAAAACAGTCCGCCAGGAGCCGACACCGGGAACATGACACTTACGCCGGCACTGAAGCCTCGGTAGTCCATGTTGCCGCCATAGGGGCCGCTTGTCGCCGTCGAAATCGCTTGATCCATTGCCGGGGCCACGCCGAAGCATCCGATCATGGGTTGGACCGCCACGGACCAGTCACGCAAGGCGGCCGACGGGTCCGTGAGGCGCGCACGCTCGGTGGCCAGGTCAATAGTCCAATCCGTCACCACATGCTGGGGAAAGCGCGAAACGGCGCCCGGGTTCACAACGTTTGGAGCCAGAACCTGGAAGGTCCAGCCGGTGGGGCGGATCATCGCGATGCGGTCCAGCCGAATGAGCAATGCATCGCCCGGCTCAGCCCCTGTCACATAGAACGGCCCTGTCATGGGATTGGGACTATCCCAGCGTTTTTCGCCGTGACGGTCAAAGCCATGGGCATCGAGCGTCTCAGTCACGACCGTGTCGCCATCGCCTATCTTCAGCACCGGTTCATGGCTTCCGAGGGAGTTATAATAGAGGCTTGGCGTGAAGTTATGAAGTGTCATGAAACGCAATCTCTGGGCAAACGGGATACGTGTCAATCGCCGGAAAGAGAATGCTCAAAACAGCAAGGTTACTTATGAGCGACTGTTCTCGGCGTGCTGTCCGGTTCCTTTGCTTCGGGTTCCAGATAGTCAGCAGAAAGGTCAATTGGTGTTGATCGAACCGTCGAAGAAAAGAGACCAAAGACATCGCCGCTCGTGAAGGCCGCAGCTCTCTTCGAACCCATCAACAACGACTCGTCATATACGGTCGCAATATCTTCAAGGCGATATCCCATAAGTTGCAGAAGCGTGGGAGCAATCTGGAATTGGCTGGTCGTGTCCTGGAGTTGCTTCGCACCATCCTGCAGTTGTGCCCGCAAGGATGGGTCCGACGTGTAAACCAGCAAGGGAACAAGTCCCATCCGCGGATCAGGCGTGTCGACCTGGCAATGGGTCAAGCTGTCGGGTTGAAATTCCTGCCCGTGATCAGAGGTGTAAATAACCGTGGCATGAGAGAGATCGGCAGTAGCGAATAACGACCCCATGAACTTGTCGACCGACCACGATATGGCATTGCGGTAAGAGGCGATCCGCGTGCTCACGCTGTCAACGCCAGACTCGCTCATCGTTGGATGAAAAATCCCCGCCTCAGCAGGATATGCATGATCATATGGAAAATGCGCGCCGTTCTTGTTTGCATAGATGAAGACCGGTTTGCCCCCTGCGAGTTCCTTTGTGATGATCTCCGCAAGTTTGCCGTCCGCTTCGGCGCCTGGGATATCGCGGATCGCATAGAAACCATCGATCTGGGATTTTTCCTGCATCGTCATGAAGTTTTGCATCAGGCCTGCGTTGGAGATGTTGCCCGCCTGTGCATCGATGAATACCGTCCGGTATCCCGACAGCTTGGCATACTCCCAAAGGGAAGGGTTCCTGTTGACGCCGCCAACAATGTCTTGCCGCGAGACGCCATAGCGCATGAGCGCGTTGGAATAGCTGCTGCAATTGCCGGTCGAAGCTGCGGGTCCGAAGTTGACGAATTTTTCCGCAAGTCCGGCGAACTGCGGAGTATACGGATTTCCCGGTGTGAGATTGATGTAGTCAGCGCGAACGCTTTCATCAACCAGCACGACCACATTGCCTAAACTGTGCCCCTTCGTGGGCAACCACCTGACTGGCTCGCGGGCAGCAGTTCCCAGGAATGCGATCTTTACCCCGGCCAACGAGGATAGCGCCACAGGCCTGAACTGCCAGGGCATGGCATCCGACCCGCCACCGCTTTTGGCGAACACAACCCCGGCGATGAGCGCAATTGGCAGCAACGGAAACCAGCGCAGCCGGTGCAGCCAAACCTTGGCAAGGCCTGCAATACGGGCCGGCCAAAAAAGCACAAGAAAGCCG
>Ga0307505_10002887_pt1 | contig 11365 bp, 8 predicted proteins | sample 23_S_MG_FD_202183 | JGI IMG/M metagenome (GOLD analysis project Ga0307505, IMG submission 202183) | Soil microbial communities from Populus trichocarpa stands in riparian zone in the Pacific Northwest, United States - 23_S | ecosystem: Environmental > Terrestrial > Soil > Riparian zone > Trees...
CTCGCCTCGGGCATCTACACCTGGTCACCGCTGGGCCTGCGCGTCCTGCGCAAGGTCGAGGCGATCGTGCGCGAGGAGATGGACCGCTCCGGTGCGATCGAGATGCTGATGCCATCGATCCAGCCGCTCGAGCTGTGGGAAGAAACGGGTCGCTGGGAGAAATTCGGCGGCCAGTTGCTCAAGATCACGGACCGCAAGGCCGCCGACTACTGCTACGGACCCACCCATGAAGAAGTGGTCACCGACTTTGCACGCCACGAGCTGAAGTCCTACAAGCAGTTGCCGGTCAACTTCTACCAGATCCAGACCAAGTTCCGTGACGAGATCCGGCCGCGCTTCGGCATCATGCGCGCGCGCGAGTTCCTGATGAAGGACGCCTATTCGTTCCATGTCACCAGCGACTGCCTGGCGCGCGAGTACCGCAACATGTACGACGCCTACACGCGCATCTTCACGCGCCTGGGACTGCGCTTTCGCGCCGTCGATGCCGATACCGGCGCAATCGGCGGCAGCGCCTCGCACGAGTTCCAGGTGCTCGCGGACTCGGGTGAAGATGCGATCGTCTTCTCGAACGGATCGGACTACGCGGCGAATATCGAAAAGGCAGAGGCGCTCGCTCCGATCGGCGAGCGGCCTGTACCTGCAACGGCAATGGCGAAGGTCGCCACGCCTTGGCAGCGCACGTGCGAGGAAGTGGCGGAGTTGTTGAAGATTCCGCTTGATCGCACGGTCAAGACGGTCGCGTTGTGCGTTGATGAAGAAAGTGACCCGCAGTTCGTCGTCGCATTGGTTCGCGGCGATCACGTGGTCAACGAGGTGAAGCTGGCGCAACTGCCAGGATTGGCCGGATACCGATTGGCGGGCGAAGCTGAAATCAGGGCGCTGTTCAACACCGAGGCGGGATTTCTCGGGCCGGTTGGGCTGAGAGAGGAAATCAGGACCGAAGGCACGACCCTGGTACAAATCGATGCGTCCAATAGCATCACTCCTCCAATTATCCGACGTGTCCGGATCATTGCCGATCGCAGCGTCGCCGCGATGGCCGACATGGTCGTGGGCGCGAACGAAAAGGGTTTTCATCTGACCGGCGTTAACTGGGGCCGCGACCTGCCCGAACCGGAGCTCGTCGCCGACATCCGCAACGCGGTCGAAGGCGACGCCTCACCCGACGGCAAAGGTACGCTGAGCATCGCGCGCGGCATCGAGGTCGGTCATGTGTTCCAGCTCGGCCAGAAATACGCCGAGGCACTCGGCGCGAGCGTGCTCGATGACCAGGGCAAGGCGCGCATCGTGTACATGGGTTGCTATGGAATCGGGGTGAGTCGCATCGTTGCCGCGGCGATCGAGCAGAACCACGACGATGCCGGCATCCTCTGGTCCGAAACGATGGCGCCGTGGCGCGTCGCGATCTGTCCGATCAACTACGCGCAGAGCGCGAGCGTGCGCGAGGAAGCGGAGAAACTGCACGCCGAGCTCGAGTCGCGCGGCGTCGAGGTCGTGCTCGACGATCGTGGACTGCGCCCCGGTCCGATGTTCGCCGATATCGAACTGATCGGCATTCCGCACCGAATCGTGGTCGGCGAACGCGGACTCGCTGCGGGCACGTTCGAATACCGGCGCCGAAGCGAAACCGAAAACCGCTCGTTGTCACGCGCGGAAGTGCTGGCTCTGTTCGAGTAAGCTTGCGCAAGCGCCTGACCGGCGCCTGCTGCATAGTCGTAGCCCGGAGCGGGGTGCAGACGGGTCGGATTGCAGGAGTCGTTGATCATCCCGTAGAGCCGAGCTTGCTCGGCTGCTCTGCGGCATTGGGCTGCAAGAAGGCGAAAGACAGCGGAGCAAGCTCCGCTCTACGAAAGGCGCATCGTCCCTTCTCCCGGAGGGAGAACGGAAAAGCAAAGACAGCGGAGCGAGCTCTGCTACGGGAAGCGCGGCGAGGGGATGTCGCGATGATCGCCGCTCTCTTGCTCTCGTAGAGCCGAGCTTGCTCGGCTGCTCTGCGGCATTGGGCTGCAAGAAGGCGAAAGACAGCGGAGCAAGCTCCGCTCCACGAGGGGTGGAGGCGGCCGAGCTGCAAGACCCTTCAACGACTGTTGGGTCCAAGCATCGCTGCTGCCATGTGGGAAAACGTTCAGGCTCGATGCCATTCTCCAGTAATGAACGAGAGCATCGGCCCTGAAGGCCTCCCGCAGCGCAGGCTCGATGCGTGGCTGAAAGCACCGCTCTCAACCACGTTGCCGAAGCTTCTTCAGTCCCTGCTCTTACCGATCAGGCCGCGCAGCTTTCCCACCGCATCCCCGAACCGGGCGAAATGACCGGAGATGCTGTATTCGCGCTTGAGCAACGCGATGTCCTCCTGCTGGTGCGCGGCGATCAGGACTTCCCAGCGGCGCTTGACCTCCTGCTGCTGAACGCGCTCGCGCAACTGGCTGCGATAGTTCTCGGGCAGGTTCTCGCGCATGAACGAAGTCGGTTCGCGCATGAGATAGCGACCGATCTCGTCGAACAGATCCTCAGCGATCTGATCCGGCGCCAGCGACTTCACGACGACCCCGAGATCATCGAAATTGGTGAAGCTCAAGCGCAATTGACCACTCGCGGCATCGGCAGCGAACGTCGCCACGAGCGGAATGCGTCCCTTGGCCTTGAATGTCGCGCCGACGACTTCGCCCGATGCGTCCTTGCGTGGCGCAATCGGGCCGCCAAGGCGATGGCGCTGGAACAAGCCGGAAATCGCGCGCACCCGACTGGCGCCCTCGACCTGGACGGTCGGACACTCGGCACTGGCGATCGCGCAGTTGAAGTTCACCGTGATCGTGCGAGCGGACGGCTGCCGGTCGGTGCGCAACTCGTATTCGTGTTCGACGTGGGCAAGCACATCGCCGTAACCGGGAATCGCATGAGACACCGCGATCTTCGGTTGCAGCACCTTGAGCTTCGCTATCAGCTCGGCAAGATACGCGTGCAGCTTTTCAAGCGTCGGTTCGAGGACCTTGCGATACGCCTCTTCGCGTTCGGACTTGCGGGCCGCAGTTTCCTCGTCCGTGGACTTGCGCTTCTGCGCCTCGTTCTCAAGGTCATCGAGCAATCCCACCGCATGTCTCCTTCACCATCGAGCTGCCCGCGCATTGCGATTCGCCCATGCCCATCTGGCGAGCCCACGGATTTCCCCTGCCGGCGAACCGGTCCCGGGGAGACAATAGTACGGTGCATGCAGCGAGGCAAGGCAAGACGTATCCCGACGCTGCGTGGGCTCTCGCATGGCGTTCGGCGATCGCGCCAGAATGGCGATTGATTCGCCGACAAGGAACGGTGCGCAAGCACGGATAATCGACTCGGGGTTTATTTTCAGCCGGCTCAATGCGATGCTATTGCAGTCCGAACCCATCCGATCGGACCTTTCCAAAGGAAAATGCATCAATGGCTATCGATATCAAGAATCTGAATCACAACCAGTTGAGTGATCTCATTGCGCGGGCGAAACAGCGCCAGCAGGAATTGGCAGCTGATAAGGTCGTCAAGCTGCGCGAGAAGATCGCATCCATGGTCAAGGCCGAAGGTCTTTCGCTTGACGACGTTGTCGGCGTCGCAAAGAAAGCCCGCGCAAAGGTCAAACCGAAGTATCGCAACCCTGCCAGCAAGAGCGAAACCTGGTCGGGACGTGGCAAGCGTCCGCGCTGGTTTTCCGCTGCTCTCGCTGCCGGGAAGAAGGAAAAAGATTTGCTGATCGGCTGAGTCAAGCTCGACCGGAACTTGAAAAACGCCGGCTCATGCCGGCGTTTTCTTTCGGGGATTCGAATGCGCAGGAGTGCAGTTCATCCTGACGCTGCCGAATCGGCAATCGTGATTTTCAGGGCGCAGGGGCATGGATACCAGGCAGCGTCCCCACCAGCTGCAAGTTCCCGAGAATCCGCACTCCAGAAGTACGTTGGGCGAGCAAGTTGACTTGGGCTTCCCGTACGACAATGCACGCGATTTTCTGCCAATGGAGGCGGTCCGAACTGAACCCGGATTCGCGCGCCGCCCGCGCGCGCATGTCGACGGTCGCGCCACATGTCCGGCGGCGCGTGCGCTGCGCTGTGGTCGTCCGATGTCCGGAACGTAGCCGACCGTCTGGCGCACGCGGCCGCACCCTGCGCTTGGGGTCTCATGCCCCGGTCGCTGGGTGCGCGAAGCCACCGCGCACACGCGATGGCATTGACGGGATCAAATGCCATGAGGCCTACTTCGCCTGTGAAGCCGGTGCCCGAAGCACGAGCGCGGGACCACAAACCCGGTGCCGCAGTACGGCACGACATCCCCAGCCTGCGAACCCATGAACGCCCTGACCCAGCCAGAACGCGCCCCTGTGGCGAACGCCGGTTTCCCGCCCGCACCACGGAACAGGGAATCGCTTCCTCGTATCCCTGACCCTGCGTACGGAGCTTGCGCATGAGCCTGATCCGGCGCAGCGAACCCCTCGACAAGCGCCCGATTCTTTCCTTCATTCCCGCGCGATGGCGCGAGATCGGATGGATGCTCGCCACGGCGTTGATCGTGCTCGTGGTTGCGTGGCGGGCTCTGGGGTCCGGTTCGCTCCCGTTTGACGTGCCGGTGGGCGGCTCGATCGAGGCGTCACAGAGCCGCTACCTCATCGAGGCGGCGCGCGAAGATGGTGCCCATGGTCGAATCACGCGCGCAGGACTCCCGTTCAGCGCCCACCATGGGGATCTGCCTGGCGCAGGCGGCGTGACCCTTGCGCTCGTGCGCCTGTTCGGCGTGACGGGCGCGACCCTTGGTTCGGTCCTCAACCTGAGTCTGCTCGCCGGCTTCGTGCTTTGCGCGCTGCTCGCCGTGACGATCTATCGCCGCCTGGGGCTGACAGCGAACCAGGCAGCGCTTGCGGGTCTGGCCTTCGCGCTGCTGCCGCTTCATTTCCAGCACGCCGGGCTGTTGCCGAACACCTTGTATTTCGCCGCCGCACTTTCCGGCTGGCTCTCGTTGGAGGTCGTCGCGCGCAATGCCGATGCTCGTGCGGGCACGCACGCCTGGCGCGGTCCGGTGGTCATCGCTGCCCTGCTCTGCGGCTGGTCCGGCAGCACTTACGCATTCTTCTCCTGCCTCGTCATCGCGGCTGCGGCACTGGGTTCCGCCGCCGCCATTGGTGCGTGGCGCCCCGTGCAGCGCGGCGCGCTGATCATCGCGATCATCGGAGCCGGCGCCCTGATCAGCTTCGCGCCTGCGTGGTGGAGCTCATCGAGCTACGTCATCGACACCGAGGTCATCGCCCAGTCGGCGGAGCACCGGTCCGGTGATGGACTCGAACTGGCGCAACTCCTGCGCCCGACTGCGCTCAATCGAAACACGACGACCGCCAGTGCCGCGACCGGCGTCGATACGTCGGTTTCGCCAGTGCACCGGACTGCGCCACTGGGCCTCGTCGGTGCCGCAGGCCTGCTGGTCCTGCTGCTCGTGCCGCTTCTGGGACTCTGGCGAAAGCGAGCAGCGCCAACTGTTCGCGATGCCGTCGCGCCGACCTGGGCGGTGTTCCTGTTCGCCACGGTGGGCGGCTTCGGCGCCGCCTTCGCACCATGGCTCGGATTGCACGCGGGCGCGCTTGCACTTGCCGCGCCATTCATCGCGTTCTTTGCCATTCTTGCCGCCATCACGGTCCTGGGCGCGTTGCTCGATCGCATTCGCGGCACACATGCGCGCACCGTCAAGGCGAGCCTGATCGGTCTCGTTGCCGTGGCTTGCATCGCTGATCAGGCGGGACTCGCGACCGGCGCGTGGGCCCCGGCGAATGCGGCGCACGCTGCGCGCTACGCGCAAGATCGGACATTCTTTGCCGGCATCGAATCGACGCTCGCACCCGGATCGATGATCCTGCAATGGCCGCAGGCGACGTTCCCCGCGGATTCCGGGCCCCCTCTCGCGGCTGGCGCAGATCCGTTTGCGCCGTATCTGCATACCCAAACATTGCGCTGGTCATTCGGCGCCGCACGCGGCCGGTACGAAGAGCGATGGCAGCGGCTCATGGACGCGTTCCCGGCATCGGCCCAGGTTGAAGCAGCTGCAGCACTCGGATTCTCGGGCCTGCTGGTCGATCGTCTCGCCTATCCCGACCACGGCGGCGCCATCCAGGCGCAACTCGGCGCTGCCGGAATTCAGCCGGCCCTGCAAAGCGAAGACGGCATGCAGGTGTACTACACACTTCCAAACAGCAAGGCGCAGCGCTATCGCGCGCTGGCCATTGCACCGCTGGACGGCTGGTCGGTCGTCGAATCGGCCAATGGTGAGGTCTGGATCTGGAGTACCGGCGATGCATCGTTGGTCCTGCACAATGCAAACACGATCGAGCGACCGTGCTACCTTGAGTTGTCGATCGAGTCGTATCGGGTGGCACGGACCGTGTCGATGTGGGAAGGTGGGCGCCAACTTGCCGAGCAACGACTGGACGCAGGTGTGCCGACGCGCCTGTCGGCGTACCTGGATGCCGCAGCCGGCCCGCGAACAATCGACCTGCGTACCGATGAGGCACCGAACATTCCGGAAGCTGATTCGAGGGCGCTCGCATTCCGCATCGTTATGACGAAGATTCCGGTTTGCCGGTGAGATGCGACTAATCCGTGTCGATCTGCGCCGAAAGCGGGAACCAGGTTTCGGGGTGTCCTTGCGAGATGAGATCGGACTCGTGAGAGAACTGCAATGATCGAACCAACACGAGTGCTGGTCCTGGGATCTGCCGGATTCATCGGCTCGGCAATCACGCAACAGTTGCTGGCGACGGGCGCGCGGGTATTCGCGCTGGGTCGCTCGGAAACGACGAGTGAAGACGATCGCATCGTGCGCGTCCGCGGTTCCATCGAAAATGGCGGACTGCTTGCCGAGGCCATGGCCGAGTGCGCGCAGATCGTGTATTGCGCAGGGCTCACCACGCCCGGGACGTCGGCCAACGATCCTGCGCTGGAGGTGCTCGGCAACCTGCTCCCATTGGCGCGTGTACTTGAGTGTTCATCGCGATTTCCGCGCCGGCACCTCGTTTATCTCTCTTCGGGTGGAACGGTATTCGGCGACTTCGCTCGCGATGCCGACGAAATGACTCCGCTGCGCCCACGCTCCTACTACGGAGCGGGCAAGGCAGCAGCCGAGGCCTTGATTCATGCATGCACGAGCACATCGGATTGGCGCGCCACCGTGTTGAGGCCCACCAACCCCTATGGCCCGGGTCAGGAGATCGCCAAGGCATTCGCGATCGTGCCAACGCTATTCGAACGAGCACTCGACGGCAAGGCGTTCCAGATCTGGGGGGATGGCAGTGCGGTGCGCGACTATTGCTACATCGACGATCTGGTATCGGCCACCCTGACCGCCCTGTCGAGTGAGACCGATTCCCGATTCAAGGTCTACAACGTCGCAAGCGGCGAGGCGATCTCAGTCGCCGACCTGATCAGGGCCTGCGAGCGCGCCAGCCATCGTACGATCAGGATCGAGTACTCGCCTTCACGCGGCGTCGACGTTGCGCACGTTTCGCCAAGCAGTCGCGCAATCGCGGAAGACCTTGGCTGGCGACCGCAGACACCCCTCACCGAAGGCCTCGCCCGCACCTGGTCGTGGATCGCGCGCGGTGAACGTGGGCCATCCACTTCTGTGCCGAACGGAGCGGGTCTGCAATGATGAACACGAGCAACGCAAACAGGGCATCCCTGGATGTGTCGGTCGTCGTGCCGGTTTATGGCGGTGCCGGAGCGCTGCCTGAACTCCGCGACCGGCTCGATGCGGCGATGAATGCGGCCAATCTCACCCACGAACTGATTCTCGTCGATGATCGCGGCCAGCACGAAGCATGGCCGCAGATCAGCACCCTTGCGGAGCGCTTTCCCGAAGTCATCGGCCTCCGACTGAGTCGCAATTTCGGTCAGCATGCGGCCACGATCTGCGGCATCGAGCACGCGCGCGGCGAATGGATCGTGACCATGGATGACGATCTCGAGCATCCACCCGAGGCGATCGTTTCCCTGTTGCAGGCGAGCGGCCCGGAACATCCGCTGGTCTATGGCATATTCGCATGGCGCACGCATTCAGGGTATCGAAACCTGAGCTCGGAGGTCATGCGACGCACGCTCAAGCGCGCATTCCCCGATCTCAACGAGGACTATTCCTCGTTCCGCGCGATCCACGCGCCGCTCGCACGACGCTTGCCGGAATTCGGGCTGAGCAAACCCTATATCGACGGCATGCTTTCGTGGATGACGTCCTCGGTCCGAACCGTCGAGGTGGCGCATGGTGCACGTACGCACGGTGAGAGCACCTACACGCTGCGCAAGCTGCTCTCGCATGCGCTCAACATCTTCGTGACGTTCTCCCACCTGCCGTTGCGCATCGCGAGCTACGGCGGCGCCGCGCTGGCCGTTGCGAGCTTCCTCTACATGATCTATGTAGTCTTCGCCTACCTGACCGGCAGCGTGATGAATCCCGGCTACACGTCTCTGATGTCCGTGATCCTTTTCGCCTGCGGCATCCAGTTGCTGATTCTCGGCGTGCTCGGCGAGTACGTCGGGCGGCTCATGGGGGCGGCAAATCGCAAACCGGTGTACCTGGTCGAGAACAAGGTCTCCGGCGCCGCGAATCGACCCACAAGCTTTTCATGATCGACGAACCCGAATCTGCTCCAGACGCACCTGCGACCCAGGCCCGGCGCGCAACCTCGCCGCGCTCGATCGCGGGTGAATTCATCCGTTTCCTGGTCATGGGCGGCGCGAATACGCTGGTTGCCTACGCCGTGTACCTGTTGCTGCTCAACTGGATGCGCTATGAACTTGCCTACACGATCGGTTACGCGGTAGGCATCGCAATGGCATATGTGCTCAGTGCGGGCTTCGTGTTTCGCCAACCATTGCGCCGGCGCTCGGCGACCCGTTTCCCGTTGATCTACGTGGTCCAGTTCCTGGTCAGCTTCGCGCTGCTTCGCATTGCCGTGGAATGGCTGCATATGCCCGCGTGGCTCGCGCTTGGCTTCGCCGTGATTGCCACGATCCCGGTCACTTTCGTGCTTTCGCGCTGGGTGATCCGAGCCGGATAGACTCAGCCCGGCTTGCGCCCACAGACGACGTACTGCGCACCCAGCGGCAACCAACCGAGCAGGCGGTCCACCCTGCGTGCCCATGCGGCATCCACAGGCACGAAGAAGAGGTACTTTCGCAACACGATCTGAAATCCTGCCGCGCGCATGAGATGGATCACGCGTCGCGGGCGCAAGAGCACCGCGTCATGATCGAACGGGCAGCGCCACACCGCGACGCGCGTGAGTGGATTGAATGGATTGTGTTCGTAGACTGTGAACAGGCCACCGGGCCGCGCCACGCGGTACGCTTCGTTCACGAATCCCTGCCACTGCGCCGGCGGAACGTGGTGAATGACGCATGAAGTCGTGCAGAAATCGAATTGCGCATCCGGGTAAGGCAGCCGGGGCGGTTCGTATGAGCGGTATTCGACGCTGGGATTCGATGAACGCGCGGTTTCGATTGCATCAGCGGACACATCGGCCCCCGAGAGCGCACCAACGCGGTCACAAAGCAGGGGATGAGCTGCGCCGATTCCGCAGCCGATGTCCAGGCAGGCCGCCGTGGCCGCAGGAACCACCGAGTGATGCCGGAGCACGTCGACCATGTTGTCCACCTTGCCTCGGGTGAACATGTCCATGGACAGACCGGAAAATGCGAGAGAGCCGCTCACGTCCCGCCGATACTCGTCGGGGTAAGCCTCTTTCGCCCATCGGTTATCGTTGTCCAACGATTGTCGCCTCCGCAATTTGCTTAGGATATTCTCAATCGCCGTCCGCCGCGAACCTCACGTTGTGCATGTGGGTACACAAGCCTTGGCGGGACCAGCAATGGTCGCATTCTATGTGATCGCAAGCATGTGAACGGAAGAATGAGTTCGAAGGGAACACGAGGCATCTGGATTGCGGCGGGATACACGACTTGGGTGATCCTGTTCGTCTTGTCGCTCGCGATCTATGTCGGCTCGATGTATTCGACCAGCGCAGACATCGGCCACCATGGGGTGCTTGTTTCCCGGCTCATGGAAAACTGGAGCCTGCCAGCCGCTGACGCCAACCTCGGCGCGATGGTGGATTATCCGCGGCTTGCACATCTGCTGGCTTCGGTGCCAGGCAAGCTGGCCGGGTCAGCCCTGGTGGGAATGCAGGCAGTGGCGATCGCTTCACTGTTCATCCTGTGGTCGGCGATCGCCGGAGCACTTGTTGCGCTTCCAAGAAACCAGTTTCTGATTGCTGCCGGTAGTTTGACCGTACTGGTCGTGGCGAACAGCGCGGTATTGAAGCTGGAAGTCTTCGGCAATGAACTGGTTGGGAACTATGCTTTCGCGCACTTCGTGGCGCAAGCCATCGTCATCGTTGCCCTCGTGATCTCCTTGCGCCTGGAATGGAGAACAGCCAGGAGCATGCCTGCATTCATTGCACTGGGCATTGCCATCCCGTTGTCGACATTTGCCCATCTGCTTCCGGCGCTTGAACTCCTGGGAACGCTCCTGATCCTGACAGTGCTTTCATATGCAGGTGGCGGAAGTGAACGCAAAAGGACGTTCATCGCCGGTTTGAGTGTCTCGGCAGTCGCCACGGGGTTGATGTCAGCGACCCCGGGGGTTCGCAACATGATCTGGGCCAGCGAGCACGAGGGTTCGACGACGCTGCGCCACATAGACAACCTCATGCACTTGTCCGTGCTGGCCACAGTCGTGTTGACGCTTTCCGTTGCCTTGCTCGCCGTGTGGTGGCGGTTTCGCGCAGCACCTCCTCGGTACGGCGACTTGCTCGCCAAGTACCTCGGGGCGTTCGGCACGTCAGTGGCAGGACTATGTCTCGCACAAGTCATCGCATTCGTGTGGCTCGACGTGGGTTCCAGCTATGCATGCCTGAAGCATGGAATCGCACTGCAGTCGTTGCTGGTCGTTTCGGCGGTCGTTTTCGCGGCGCTATGCCTTCAGCGAAACGCCCGCGGACACGGCACAAAGATCAGTGCGCTATTCCCGGCCGTTTTCGGATTCGTTGCATGCGTTTGCGTGTTCCAGCCCAATCCGGGCTGGTCCACGCAGGCGTTGATCCGCGCCGAGCGCGACTCGCGAACGTTCGCACGCGCCAATCCCGCGCGATCAGCGGACCTCGATGATTTGCTGCTTGCCGTTGACAATGTGCCCAGCATCGGGAACTACTTCGTTTCACGCGCCGCACTCGGCGCGCGAAACACGGCATTGCTGTTTGAAGTCGTCACGAACCGCCATCCGCAGTTGGACCAAGCGATTGGCCGGATTCTTACGACGCAAGGTGGTGTATGGGATGTAGCGGAGTGTCGGCAAGGAATCGCAGGCT
>Ga0307505_10002888_pt1 | contig 11361 bp, 9 predicted proteins | sample 23_S_MG_FD_202183 | JGI IMG/M metagenome (GOLD analysis project Ga0307505, IMG submission 202183) | Soil microbial communities from Populus trichocarpa stands in riparian zone in the Pacific Northwest, United States - 23_S | ecosystem: Environmental > Terrestrial > Soil > Riparian zone > Trees...
TCGGCGTTTGTCGACGTCGCCATGATCAACGCTTCGGCGGGGGTGTACCAACGGGTCAGTGAGGCCAGAATTGCCCCTTGTTGCTGCGCCAGCGCGCGGGAGAACAGGACATCGGTGCCCCATGCGGTCTTGAGCTTGTACTTCTTCGCCAACTCGTAGGTCGTGCCTATGCCGGGCCAGACCTGTTCCGCGTTCGCTCGCTGGACCGAACCGACCGGAAAGCCCAGTACCATGGCTTCGGGGATGGGCTGCATGCTCAGCCAGATCCCCTTCTCGGCCATCAGCTTGGCGGTTGCTTCGTCCATCAGCATGCCGTGTTCGATGACCTTTACACCGGCCGCGATCGACCGCTGGATCGCAGCGGGCGTAAAGGCATGCGTGGCGACGTACGTGCCCCAGTTCTCGGCCGCTTCAACCGCGGCGCGCAGTTCGGCCTCGCTAAAGGTGGTCACGTCGACCGGGCTGAAGGGTGACGACACCCCGCCGCCTGCCGTCAATTTGATGTGGGAGGCGCCCTGCATGAGCTGTTCGCGCGTGCGCACGCGGACCTCGTCGGGGCTGTCCGCGACCATGGCGCCGCCAAGCTGCTCCATGCGGCTGAGCGTGCCGCCGATCGTCCGCGGCAGATCGGTGAGCTGGCGGAAATCCCCGTGCCCACTCGTGACCGTGATGACGGCGCCGGACGGATAGATGCGCGGGCCCTTCAGGACGCCCTCGTCGATGACGGTCTTGAGACCGAAGGTCGGTCCGCCCAGGTCGCGAACGGTGGTGAAGCCGCGCATCAGCGTGTCTGTCGCCTCGGCGCCGGCCACGAGATTGTTGTAGCCGACGTCACCGAACGATTGTGCGGGTGTCACCCGTATGAGCATCGCGTGCCAATGCGCGTCGATCAGGCCGGGCATGAGCGTGCGCCCGCCGCCGTCGATGAGCATGGTGGTGGTGCCACCATCGGTCGGGATCGGATCTGTGGAGATGCGCTCGATCCTGTTCCCACGGACGAGAACGTTGCTCGGCCCTGACAGAGTGGCAGTCTTTCCGTCAAAGACCCGAACGTTCTGAAACAGCGTGACCGCGCCGCCGGACGGCGTGGAGGGTCTCGCACCCGGCGCCTCTTGCGCTTGGCCTGCGTGGCAAAGACTGAGCAGGAATGCCACCCATACCAACGGTCGATACTGCCTGTGTTTCAGCTTTCGAGTCATGTGTGCCAATCTCCTATCGTGCCTGGCCCGCTCGACGCCCAACTTGTTCTGAAGCCGCGATCTGCAACTCGTGCAGCGCAAATCCTGCAAATACGGCCGCGCAGGGTGTTCGGGGCTGTTTCTGCGGGGCTGACCGGATACGCCATCTCCCACGCGTCCTGCGGCTCACCCCACCAGCGCCCCCCGCAACCCCGCCAGCACCGCATCCGGCGCTTCGGCCATCAGGTGGTGGCCGGTGGGCACCGTCACCACCTTCGCTTTCAGCGCCGCGGCCAATTCCTTGGTCGCCTTCGGCGGCGTCATCTGGTCGCGCGCGCCGGTGATCAGCGTGGTCGGGCACTGCACCTTGGCCATGGCCTCGGCGCCGCCGGCATAGGCGTCGCAGAGGCGGAAGTCGTGCTCGAACAGGTTCACCTCGCTCGACAGCGCCTGCTGGTTGCGCATCAGCGCGCGGTTGCTGCCGTGCACCCATACGCCCGGGCCGGGGTAGCTGGGCTTGCTGGCCGGCGTGCTGATCGACAGCGCGTTCACCATGTCGATGGCCTTCATCGGCGCCTCGCGCGCGGTGCTCAGCAGCGCGTCGCTCACCTTCATCGGGTAGGCGGCGCCCAGCAGCACCAGCCGCGTGACGCGCTCGGGCGCGCGCGCCGCGGCTTCCAGCGCGATCAGCGTGCCCATGCTGTGGCCCACCAGCGTGGCCTGTTGTGCGCCAGCCGCCGTCATCAGCGCCAGCGTCCAGTCGGCCAGCGCTTCCACGCTGGGCAGCGGCGGGCCTGCGCTGCGGCCATGGCCGGGTTGGTCGAGCGCCAGCACGCCGAAGCCGTGGTGCGCGCACCAGCGCGCCAGCAGCGTCCAGCCGCTGTGGTCGTGCATCGCGCCGTGGATGAACACCACGCAGGGCAGGGCGGGGTCGAAGGGCTTGCCGCCGGTGTAGGCATAGGCCTCGCGGCCATTGACGTCGAGCTTCATGCTGCGGCCCTTTCCGCGGCCTTCAGCGCGCGCTTCAGGTCGTCGATCAGGTCGTCGGCATCCTCCAGGCCGATGCTCAGGCGGATGGTGCCGGGCCCGATGCCGGCCTGCTTCAGCGCCGCGTCGTCCATGCGGAAGTGCGTGGTGCTGGCCGGGTGGATCACCAGCGAGCGGCAGTCGCCCACGTTGGCCAGGTGGCTGAAGAGCTTCAGCGCCTCGATGAAGGCCACGCCCTGCGCGCGGCTGCCCTTCAGGTCGAAGCTGAACACCGCGCCGCAGCCGCGCGGCAGCAGCTTCTTCGCCAGCGCCTGGCTGGGGTGGCCGTCCAGTTCGGGGTAGCCCACGCCGGCCACCATCGGATGGGCGGCCAGGAAAGCCACCACCTTGCGCGTGTTCTCCACGTGCCGCGCCATGCGCAGCGGCAGCGTCTCGATGCCCTGCAGGATCAGCCATGCGGTGTGCGGGCTCATGCAGGCGCCGAAGTCGCGCAAGCCCTCGCGCCGCGCGCGCAGCAAGAAGGCGCCGACCGTGCTCTCTTCGCTGAACACCATGCCGTGGAAGCCCTCGTAGGGCTGCGTCAGCTCGGGGAAGCGGCCGGACTTGTCCCAGTCGAAGCGGCCACTGTCCACCAGCAGCCCGCCGACCACCGTGCCGTGCCCGCACAGGAACTTGGTGGCCGAGTGGTACACCAGGTCGGCGCCGTGGTCCATCGGCTTCATCAGCCACGGCGTGGTGAAGGTGCTGTCCACCAGCAGCGGCAGGCCGGCATCGTGCGCGATGCTGCTGACGGTGGGGATGTCCAGCACGTCCAGCCCGGGGTTGCCCAGCGTCTCGCCGAACAGCAGCCGGGTGTTGGGCCGGATGGCGGCGCGCCAGTCGTCGATGTCGCCGGGCTTGACGAAGCTAGTCTCGATGCCGAAGCGCTTGAGCGTGTAGTGCAGCAGGTTGTGGCTGCCGCCGTACAGCGCGGAACTCGCGACGATGTGCGACCCCGCACCGGCCAGCGTGGCCACGGCCAGGTGCAGCGCCGCTTGGCCGCTGGCCACGGCGATGGCGCCGCTGGCGCCTTCGAGCGCGGCGATGCGCTCTTCCAGCACCGCGTTGGTGGGGTTACTGATGCGGCTGTACACATGGCCCGAGCGTTCCATGTTGAACAGGCTGGCCGCGTGTTCGCTGCTTTCGAACACGAAGCTGGTGGAAAGAACGATGGGCACCGCGCGTGCGCCGGTGGCGGGGTCGGGGGCGGCGCCGGCGTGCAGCGCCAGCGTGTCGAAACCGGGGTCGGCGTATCCGGCCATCGGGGTGCCTTTCGCAGCGTGGGGGATGCGGCATTGTGCGGCAGGCTCTCTGGTTGCAGGCCAGCTACCGCAGCGCCCAAACCCGCACGGCGCGCAACCCCTAAATTCACGGGAGGGACTATCCCTGAGCACGGAGCTTGCGCCGGCCCGCCGCCGCGACACTGCGCGCTGCCGGCCGGCGTTCACGGCTGCGCGGGCCGTGGCGGCGGCCTACCCATGAGACATGTCGGGTCCGCTGGCCCGGACATCAGGGAGATACAGAGCATGAGGATCGTCTTCAAGCGCCTGCTGGCGGCAACGCTGCTGGCCGGCGGCATGGCCAGTGCATCCGCGGTCAGCTATAGCGGCATCACCATCTTCGGCGACAGCCTGTCCGACACCGGCAACATCCTGGTCGCCACGGACGGCGCGCTGCCGATCGCGCCGTACTTCGCCGGCCGCTTCAGCGACGGTGCGATCTGGACCGACTTCCTGGCCGGCGGCCTGGGTTTCTCGGCCACGGCGTCGCTGATGGGCGGGCAGAACTATGCGTTCGGCGGCGCCCGCACCGGCACCGACGCCAGCCCGCCGGGGCTGCTGGCGCAGACGGGCGGGCTGTGGGCGCCTTCGCTGGGCGGCGGCGCGGCCGACCCGGGGCGGCTGTACGTGCTGGTCGGCGGCGGCAACGACATGCGCGACGCGCGCACGGCCTTCCAGGGCGATACGCCGGCCGACGAGGCCGGACGCCAGGCGGCGGCCGAACTGGCGGCCGCGCAGCTGACGCAGAGCCTGGGCGTACTGGCGCTCAACGGCGCCAAGACGGTGCTGATCGGCAACCTGCCGGACCTGGGGCGCACCCCCGAAGCGGTGGCGCTGGGCTTGGTCGACGCCTCCACCGACGTCACCCACCGCTTCAACGCGCTGATGCCCTCGGTGATTGCGGCCGGCAGCTCCTTCGGCCTGTCGATGCGCTTCGTCGACCTGGCCGGCGTGGCCAACGACCTGTTCCTCGACGCCACGACCAACGGCGGCGCCACCTTCGGCATCACCAACGTCACGACGCCCTGCGGCAGCTTCCTGGGCAGCGTGGGCATCGCCTGCTCGACCTCGGCCTTTTCCGATGCCCTGCACCCGTCGACGCGCGCGCACCAACTGCTGGGTGAGGCGGCACTGCGGGCGGCGCTGGTGCCCGAGCCGCAGACCTATGCGCTGATCGCGCTGGGCCTGGTGGCTGTGGCTTGGCGCGCCCGCCGTCGCGCGGGCTGAAGAAGACCCGGGGCCGGCCTCCTAGAATCGGCGCATGTCCGGTTCCACGCTCGGCCACCTCTTCCGCGTCACCAACTTCGGCGAAAGCCATGGCCCGGCCATCGGCTGCGTCATCGACGGCTGCCCGCCGGGCATGGCGCTGGCCGAAGCCGATATCCAGGGCGATCTGGACCGGCGCCGCCCCGGCACCAGCCGCCACGTGACGCAGCGCAACGAGGCCGATGCGGTGGAGATCCTGTCCGGCGTGTACGAGGGCCTGACCACCGGCACGCCGATCGCGCTGCTGATCCGCAACACCGACCAGCGCAGCAAGGACTACGGCAACATCCTCGACACCTTCCGCCCCGGGCATGCCGACTACGCCTACTGGCAGAAGTACGGGTTGCGCGATCCGCGCGGCGGCGGCCGCGCCTCGGCCCGGCTGACGGCGCCGACCGTGGCCGCCGGCGCGGTGGCGAAGAAGTGGTTGGCTGAAAAATACGGCACGCGCTTCCTCGGCTGGATGACGCAGATCGGCGAGGTCGTGATTCCCTTCGAGGACGAGGCGCAGATCGCCCACAACCCCTTCTTCGCACCCAGCGCGAGCATCGTGCTGGCGCTTGAGGCGCACATGGACGCGCTGCGCAAGGCCGGCGATTCCTGCGGCGCGCGCCTGACGGTTACCGCACGCGGCATGCCGGTGGGCCTGGGCGCGCCGCTGTACGACAAGCTCGACGCCGACATCGCCTTCGCGATGATGGGCCTCAATGCCGTCAAGGGCGTGGAGATCGGCGCCGGCTTCGGCTGCGTCGTGCAAAAGGGCAGCGAGCACGGCGACGAGCTGTCGCCGCAGGGTTTTCGCAGCAACCATGCCGGCGGCGTGCTGGGCGGCATCTCCACCGGGCAGGACCTGGTGGTGTCCATCGCCATCAAGCCCACCAGCTCGATCCGCGTGCCGCGGGCCTCGATCGACCGCGCCGGCCAGCCCACGCAGGTCGAGACTTTCGGCCGCCACGACCCCTGCGTGGGCATCCGCGCCACGCCCATCGCCGAAGCGCTGCTCGCGCTGGTGGTGATGGACCACGCGCTGCGCCACCGTGCGCAGTGCGGCGACGTGCAGCCGCCGCTGCCGCCGATCCCGGGCGCCGTGGCCGGCGCGTGAGCCGGCGCCGCAGGCGCCTTGGGGGCAGGATGAGCCGGCGCCGGGCCGCCCCAAGCCGGCTCGCGCCCCCTCGGGGGGCCGGCGCCGCAGGCGCCTTGGGGGCAGGATGACATCGTCAGCCTTCAGGGCGGCGCCATTCGCCGCGCTGTGGTTCTGCTACTACGCCTTCGTCGGCCTGTTCAGCCCCTATTCGCCGCTGTGGCTGAGCCACCTGGGCTATTCCACGCTGGCCATCGGCGCCTTCGCCTCGCTGCAGAGCTGGGCGCGCGTGGTGGCGCCCTACGGCTGGGGCTGGCTGGCCGACCATGGCGGGCGACGCGTGGCGCTGCTGCGCCTGGCCTGCATGCTCAGCGTGCTGGCGGCCGCCGCACTGTGGTTCGTGGGCGATGCCGGCGTGCTGCCGCTGGCGCTGGCGCTGGCGGCCCTGTTCCTGGCCAATGGCGCGGTCACGCCCATCGGCGAGGCGCTGCTGCTGAAACAGCTGCACGGCGCCGGCGGCCTGGACGCGCGGCGCTACGGCCGCATCCGGGTCTGGGGCTCGATCGGCTTCATCGCTTCGGTGCTGGCCTTCGGCGTGCTGCTGCAGCGCGCCGGCATCCAGTGGCTGCCGCTGTTCACCGTTGCGCTGTTCGCCCTGCTGGCCTGGGCGGCCTGGTCGCTGCCGCCGCAGCGCGACCCGGCCGCCGCCGAGGCTCGGCCGCGCGCCAGCATCTGGCCGGTGCTGCGCCAGCCGGAGCTGCGCTGGTTCTTCGCCGGCGTGATGCTCGCGGTGCTGGCGCACACCGCGCTCTATGTCTTCTTCTCGCTGTACCTGGTGGCGCTGGGCTACGGCAAGCCGGCGGTGGGTGCCCTGTGGGCGGTGTCGGTGGCGGCGGAGATCGTGTTCTTCGCGCTGGCCGGACGCTTCTTCGCGCGCGTCGGCGACTACCGCTGGCTGGTGCTGGCCGCGCTGGCGACGTGCGCGCGCTTTGCCGCCATCGCCGCCTTCGGCCAGGTGCTGGCGGTGATGGTGCTGGCGCAGCTGACCCATGCGCTGACCTTCGCCGCGCACCACATGGCCTGCACCAGCCTGATCGCGCGCCACTTCCCGGACCGCATGCGCACGCGCGGCTCGGCGCTGTACACCACGCTGGGCTACGGCGTGCCCGGGCTCGCCGGCGGCGTGGCCGGCGGCCTGCTCAGCGAGCAGTTCGGATTGGCCGCGGTGTTCTGGGCCGCGGCGCTGGCGGCGCTGGCCAGCGCCGGCTGCAGTGCAATGGCCGGGCGGGCAGCGGCAAGGGCGGGCGCCCATAATCCGCCGCCATGAAGATCCTCATCCTCGGCGCGGGGCGCGTGGGCGAGAGCGTGGCCGAGAGCCTGGTGTCGGAGCAGAACGACATCACCGTCATCGACACCGACCCGCAGCGCCTGGGGTTGCTGCAGGACCGCATGGACCTGCGCGGCGTGGTCGGCAACGGCATCCAGCCGTCGGTGCTGCGCGAGGCCGGCGCCCAGGACGCCGACATGCTGATCGCCTGCGCGCCGCTGGACGAGACCAACCTGGTGGCCTGCAAGATCGCGCACGACGTGTTCGGCATCCAGACGCGCATCGCGCGCGTGCGCAGCCCCGAGTTCACCGACGGCAGCCCGCTGATGCGCAAGGAGGGCTTCGCCGTCGACGAGCTGATCTGCCCCGAGGAAAGCCTGACCACCTACATCCGCAAGCTGATCGAGTACCCCGAAGCGCTGCAGGTGCTGGAGTTCTCGCAGCAGCGGATCAGCCTGATCGCGGTGCGCGCGATGGAAGGCGGGCCGATGGTGCAGCACGTCATTTCCGAGCTGCCGGCGCTGGTGCCGGGGCTGCCGATGCGCATCGTCGCCATCTATAGGCGCGACGTGCGCGGCTACGATCGGCAGATCATCTGCGATGGCAGCACGCGCATCGAGCCCGGCGACGAGCTCTTCGTGCTGGCCGCGAACGAGCACGTGCGCGGCGTGCTCGACGCATTGCACCACCGTGCCGAGCCGGTCAAGCGCGTGATCATCGCCGGCGGCGGGCGCGTCGGCCTGCGCCTGTCGCGCCACATCGCGCGCGAGTGCCAGATCAAGATCATCGAGAGCAACGGCCCGCGCTGCGAATACCTGAGCACGCAGCTGCCGGGCCATGCACTGGTGCTGCACGGCGACAGCACCGACGAGGAGCTGCTGGAACACGAGAACGTGCAGGACACCGATCTGTTCCTGGCGCTGACCAGCGACGACGAGGACAACATCATGTCCTGCCTGCTGGCCAAGCGCATGGGCGCGCAGCGCGTGCTGGCGCTGATCAACCGCCGCGCCTATGCCGACCTGGTGCAGGGGCAGGGCACGCAGATCGACATCGCGGTGTCGCCGGCGCAGACCATCATCGGCGAGCTGCTGGCGCATGTGCGCCGCGGCGACGTGGCCGCGGTCTACAGCCTGCGCCGCGGCGATGCCGAGGCGCTGGAAGCGGTGGCGCGTGGCGACGAGAAGAGCTCGAAGGTGGTGGGCCGGCGCATCGACGAGCTGACGCTGCCGCCGGGCGCGATGATCGGCGCCCTCGTGCGCGAAGGCCCGGGTGCGGACCTGAAGCCGGCCAAGGAAGTGCTCATCGCGCACCACGACACCGTCATCCGCAGCGGCGACCACGTCATCGTCTTCCTGCCGCGCAAGCGCATGGTGCGGCAGATCGAGCAGCTGTTCCAGGTCGGCGCGACCTTCTTCTGACGGCCCGACATGAACTCGCCGCTGGCGGTGACGGCCCTGGTCGGGCGCATGCTGATGATGTTTGCGCTGCTGATGGCGGTGCCGCTGGCGTTCGCGCTGGTCGGCCACGACGCGGCCGAGGACGCGTTCCTCATTGCCATCGGCATCACCTTCAGCGCCGGCGTGCTGCTGACGCTGGCCACTCGGCGTTTCCGCCGCGAGCTGCAACTGCGCGACGGCTTCGTGCTGGTGGCGCTGATCTGGCTGGTGCTGCCGGCCTTTGCGTCGCTGCCGCTGCTGTTGGCCATCCCGGGGCTGAGCGTCACCGACGCCTATTTCGAAGCCATGTCCGGCTTCACCGCGACCGGCGCCACGCTTCTGACCCGGCTGGACCAGCTGCCGCTGTCGGTGAACGTGTGGCGCTGCTTCCTGCAGCTGGTCGGAGGCCTCGGCATCATCGTGCTGGCGGTGGCGATCCTGCCGCTGCTGGGCGTGGGCGGCGCGCAGCTGTTCAAGACCGAGATGACCGGCCCGATGAAGGACGCGCGGCTGACGCCGCGCATCGCCGAAACCGCACGCGGGCTGTGGGCGGTGTATTTCGTCGGCTGCGCGGCCTGCTTCTTCGCCTATCGATGGGCCGGCATGAGCTGGTCCGATGCTTTCATGCACATGTGCAGCACCATGAGCCTGGCCGGCTTTTCGTCGCACGAAGCCAGCTTCGGCTACTGGAACTCGCCGCTCATCGAGGCGGTGGCGGTGTTCTTCATGATGCTCGCGGGCATCAGCGTGGCGCTGTACTTCGTCGCCTGGCGGCAGCGCTCGCTGCGGCCGCTGTGGCGCAACGTCGAGGCGCGTGCCTTCGTCGGCGTGATGGCCGGCGCGGTGGCGCTGATCTCGCTGTACCTGTGGCTCATCGGCACCTACCCCGACTACCTGCAGGCCCTGCGGCACACCGTGTTTCATGTGGTGTCGATCGGCACCACCACCGGCTACACGACACAGGACTACACCGCCTGGCCGCCCTTCGTGCCGCTGCTGATGCTGCTGCTGGGCTGCTTCGCCACCTGCGGCGGCTCCACCGGCGGCGGCATCAAGATGATGCGCATGCTGCTGTTGCTCAAACAGGCGCAGCACGAGCTGGTGCGCATCGTGCACCCCAATGTCGTCAACCCGGTGGTCATCGCCGGACAGGTGATTCCGCCGCGCACGATGCAGAACATCATCGCCTTCATGATGGCCTATGGCGCCACGCTGGTGGTGCTGACGATGCTGCTGGTGTTCGGCGGAGCGGACGTGGTGACCGCCTTCACCGCGGTCGTGGCCTGCCTGAACAACATCGGCCCCGGCCTGGGCAGCGTCGGCCCGGCGCTCAACTACGCCAGCTTCAGCGACTTCCAGACCTGGGTCTGCACCTTCGCCATGGTGCTGGGCCGGCTGGAGCTGCTGTCGCTGCTGGTGCTGTTCACGCCGCAGTTCTGGCGCGGGTAGATCAAGCTTCGGCCCATGCCGCAACATGGGCGCCCGCAACTGCGGCACAGTGCGGGCCATCGCCACTGCCTGCCCATCCGCGCCATGGCCCTGACCTGCTTCATCCGCTACCAGATCGATCCCTTCCAGCGCGAGGCCTTCGAGCGCTATGCCGCAGCCTGGGCGCACATCATTCCGCGCTGCGGCGGCAACCTGATCGGCTACTTCCTGCCGCACGAAGGCAGCAACGATGTCGCCTGGGGCCTGATCGGCTTCGACGACATGGCCGCCTACGAGCGCTATCGCGCCGCGCTGAAAGGCGATGCGCAGGGCCGTGCCAACTTCGAGTTCGCCAAGGCCCAGCGCTTCATCCTGCGCGAGCAGCGCAGCTGGCTCGAGGACGTGGCGGCCACCCGCAACCTGGCCCGCGAGGTGGCGCCATGATCGCGGTCATCTTCGAACTCGAGCCGCGCCCAGGGTTGGCGCCGCGCTACTTCGAGCTGGCCGCGGCCCTGAAGGCCGAGCTGGAGGCCATCGACGGCTTCGTGTCGGTGGAACGCTTCGAGAGCGTCACGCGACCAGGGCGCTACCTGTCGCTGAGCGTCTGGCGCGACGAGGACGCCGTGCGCCGATGGCGCTGTCACGGCATGCATCGCCAGGCCCAGCAGCAGGGGCGCTGCGAAGTGTTCGCGGGCTATCGGCTGCGCGTCGCCTCGGTACTGCGCGACTACGGGCTGCTGGATCGCGAACACGCGCCCGCCGACTCGCTGGCAGCACTGGTCTGAGCGCGATGAGCACACCCCACGAGCCCCGCCTCGCCCGGGTCGCCGCCCTGGTGGCGGACCCCGCACGCTCGCGCATGCTGGCCTACCTGCTGTCCGGCGAATATGCCAGCGCGGGCGAGCTGGCGAAGACCGCGTCGGTGACGGCCTCCACTGCCAGCGGCCACCTTGCCAAGCTGCTCGACGCGGGCTTCGTGGTCTGCGAACCCCGCGGGCGGCACCGCTACTTCCGCCTGGCCGATGCCGAGATCGCGCATGCGCTGGAAGCGTTGGCGCTGGTGGCCGAGCGCAGCGAGCACGATCGCGCCTGGGCCCACCCGGAACGCAGGCGCCTGCGCTTCGCACGCTGCTGCTACAGGCACCTGGCCGGCCAACTGGCCGTGACCCTGTTCGACGGCTTGTGCAGCGAAGGGCGCCTGCTGCCCAGTGCCGATGGCTACCAGCTCTCCGGCGCCGGCAGGCAGTGGCTGCAGGGCTGGGGCCTGAACCCGGGCCTTCCCGACGGCCGGCGCCGCTATGCCTACCGCTGCCTGGACTGGTCCGAGCGCCGCGAC
>Ga0307505_10002889_pt1 | contig 11360 bp, 11 predicted proteins | sample 23_S_MG_FD_202183 | JGI IMG/M metagenome (GOLD analysis project Ga0307505, IMG submission 202183) | Soil microbial communities from Populus trichocarpa stands in riparian zone in the Pacific Northwest, United States - 23_S | ecosystem: Environmental > Terrestrial > Soil > Riparian zone > Trees...
GGGGCTGGCCGGGCCGTTTCTCGAGTGGCGGCGCGAGGAGGACCTCGCGCCCGCGCTGGTGCTCGCCGTGGTGGTGCACGTGCTGCTGGCGGCCGCGCTGGTGCTCGGCGTGCACTGGCAGAGCCGCGCGCCGGAAGTGGTGCAGGTGGAGTTGTGGCAGCCGCCGCCCCCGCCGCCGCCGGTGGTGCAGCCGGAACCGCCCAAGCCCGCGCCGGTGATCCAGCCCAAGCCAGAGCCGCGGATCGAGAAGCCCGACATCGCGCTCAAGGAGCCGGCCAAGCCCAAGCCGAAGCCGAAGCCCGAGGTGAAACCCGAGGTGAAGCCCGAGCCGAAGCCCAAGCCGGTCGCGAAACCGGTGCCCGACGAGACGCAGGCGCAGCGCCTGCTCGCCGAGGCGCTGCAGCGCGAGCAGCAGCAGTTCGCCGTCGAGCGCGAGCGCCAGGCGATCAAGGACCAGCTGGCGCGCGATGCCGCCAACGCGCGCTTCAAGGGCATCGCCGCCTGGGTGGACAAGATCCGCAACAGTATCCGCCGTTTCATCGTGCTGCCGCCGGACCTGAAAGGCAACCCCGAGGCGCTGTTCCTCGTGACGTTGCTGCCCAACGGCGAAGTGCTGCAGGCGCGGCTGGTGATCTCGAGCGGTCACACGGGCTATGACGACGCAGTGTTGCGCGCCATCCTCAAGTCCTCCCCGTTGCCTAAGCCCGACAGTCCCGGCCTGTTCGAGCGAGAACTGAAGCTGACGTTCCGGCCGAAGGACTGAAATATAATCAGCCGCATGAGAAACCTGCTCGCGGCAGCACTGTTCGCCTTCGCCGCGTGTTCCGCCCACGCCCAGCTCTCGATCGAGATCACCGGCGCGGGGGCGCAGCGCATCCCGATCGCCATCGCGCCGTTCGTCGGCGAGGGCGCGCTGCCCGGCGGGGCGGGCGCGGCCCTCACCGCCATCGTGCGCGCCGACCTGGAGCGGAGCGGCCTGTTCCGCGGCGTGGAAGTGCCCGCGCTGGTGCCGGCGCCGACCGAGGCCTCCAACGTCAACTACGCCGAGTGGAAGTCGCGCCTCGCCGACGCGCTGGTGCTGGGCTCGGTGGCCGCGCGCCCCGACGGGCGCTTCGAAGTGCGCTTCCGGCTGCACGACGTGGTGAAGCAGGCGGCGATCGGCGGGGTGGCCTACACCATGTCGCGCGAGCAGCTGCGCGCCACCGCGCACCGCATCGCCGACTACGCCTACGAGAAGCTCACCGGCGAGAAGGGCGTGTTCTCCACGCGCATCGCCTACGTGGTGAAGCGCGGCGCGCGCTACGAGCTGCAGATCGCCGACGCCGACGGCGCCAACGAGCAGGCGATGCTGGTGTCCAACGAGCCGATCATCTCCCCCGCCTGGTCGCCCAACGGCAAGCGCATCGCCTACGTCTCGTTCCAGAACAAGAAGCCGATCGTCTACGTGCAGGACGTCGAGGTGCCCAAGCAGAACATCGTCGCCAACTTCAAGGGCTCGAATTCCGCGCCCGCCTGGTCGCCCGACGGGGCGCGCCTCGCGGTGGCGCTGACGCGCGACGGCAATTCGCAGATCTACCTGATCAACCCCGACGGCGGCAACGCGCGCCGCCTGACCAGTTCCGCCGGCATCGACACCGAGCCCTGCTTCTCGCCCGACGGCCAGTGGATCTACTTCACCTCGGATCGCGGCGGCAGCCCGCAGATCTACCGCATGCCGGCGGCGGGCGGCGAGGCGCAGCGGGTGACGTTCGAGGGGAGCTATAATGTGTCCCCGCGCATCAGTCCGGACGGCAGGAGTCTCGCCTACATCATGCGCAACGGCGGCAAGTACCAGGTCGCGCTGCTCGACCTGACCACCCGGCAGGTGCAGGTCCTCACCGACAGCGACCTCGACGAATCCCCCAGCTTCGCCCCCAACGGCCGCCAGATCCTGCTCGCCTCGATTTCCGGCGGGCGCGGCGTGCTCACGGCGGTGTCCGCCGACGGCCGCGTCAAGCAGCGCCTCACGGTCAGCGCCGGCGACGTGCGCGAACCGGCCTGGGGCCCCTTGTTGCAATGAGAAGGAGAACAGCCATGCGAATCCTCTATAGCCTCGCCCTCGCCTGCACACTGGCCGCTTGCGCCACCACGGAGACCCCGACCCCGGCGACCCAGCCGCCGGCGGCCGTGGAAGACCGCGCCCCGGGCCAGGGCGCCGTCACGCAGCCGGTGCCGAGCGCGCCCGTGACCGGCGTCGACCTGACCGGCCGGCCCGCCGCCGGCGCCGCGGCGCTCAAGGACCCGAACAACATCCTGTCCAAGCGCTCGGTGTACTACGACTTCGACAGGTTCGACGTGAAGGAGGAGTACCGGCCGATGATCGACGCCCATGCCAGGTACCTGCGCGAGAACAGCGGCACGAAGATGCTGGTGCAGGGCAACACCGACGAGCGCGGCAGCCGCGAATACAACCTGGCCCTCGGCCAGCGCCGCTCGGAGGGCGTGAAGCGCATGCTGATGCTGCTGGGCGGCCGCGAGGACCAGATCGAGGCGGTGAGCCTGGGCGAGGAGAAGCCGCGCATGGCGGGCTCCGGCGAGGAAGCCTGGGCGCAGAACCGCCGCAGCGACATGCTGTACCCCGGCGAGTACTGATGCGCTGGCTGCTGATCGCGGCGGCGCTGGGCTGGGCGGGGACCGCCTCGGCCCAGCTGTTCGGCGATCCGGAGACCAAGCGCCGCGTCGACGAGCTGCGCCAGGAGTTCCAGGCGATCCAGTCGAGCCAGCAGCGCATCGACGCGCGCCTGGGCGCGCTGGAATCCACGGCGGTCGAGCGGCGCGTGATCCTCGACCTCGCCGGGCAGATCGAGGCGCTGCGCGCCGAGCTCTCTCGCGCGCGCGGGCAGATCGAGGTGATGCTCAACCAGCTCGAGGTCGCCGAGAAGCGGCAGAAGGACCTGTACGTGGACATCGACACGCGCCTGCGCAAGCTCGAGCAGGTGCAGGAGCAGGCCGCCGCCGCCGCGCTCAAGCCCCCGGCGGACACGGGACCCTCCGAAGCGGAGAAGAAGACCTACGAGAGCGCGCTCAACCACTTCAAGCTCGGCAACTACTCCGCCGCCATCGACTTGCTGCAGAACATGCTGTCCAGCTACCCCAACAGCAAGCTCGCGCCCAACGCCCAGTACTGGATCGGCATGGGCTACTCGGGGCGGCGCGACTACCGCAACGCGATCGCCGCGCACCAGAAGGTGATCGGCACCTGGCCCGACGACCCCAAGGCGGCCGACGCGATGCTCTCCATCGCCAGCGCGCAGGAGGCGATGGGCGACCGGAACGCGTCGCAGAAGACGCTGCAGGACGTGCTGGCGAAGTATCCCGGCAGCTCGGCCGCGGCGAACGCCAAGCTGCGGCTCACGCAGTCCGGCAAGCGCTGAACGCGGTCGTCCTCCTCTCCGGCGGTCTGGATTCGGCCACCGCGCTCGCCTGGGCGCGGCGCGAAGGGTTCTCCTGCTACGCCCTGTCGGTCGACTATGGCCAGCGCCATGGGGCGGAGCTGGAGGCGGCGCGGCGGGTGGCAAAACGCCTTGGCGCCGCCGAGCACCGGGTCGTGAAGATCGATCTCACCCAGTTCGGGGGTTCCGCGCTGACGGACAAGTCCATCCCGGTTCCGGTGGGCGGGGTTTTGGCGGGGATCCCGGTCACCTACGTTCCGGCGAGGAACACCGTCCTCCTGTCGCTCGCCCTTGCCTGGGCCGAGACCCTGGGCGCCCGGTACATCTTCGTGGGCGCCAATGCGGTGGATTACTCCGGCTATCCGGACTGCCGGCCGGAATACCTCAAGGCGTTCGAGAAAATGGCGAACCTCGCCACCAAGGCGGCGGTGGAAGGCCGCTCGATCGGCATCCGCGCTCCCCTCATCGACCTGCCGAAGAAGGACATCGTGAAACAGGCGTTGCTGCTGGGAGTGGATCCCGCGGAGACGGTGACGTGCTACCAGCCGGATGCAGACGGACGCGCCTGCGGCAAGTGCGATGCGTGCCGCATCCGCAAAGCAGGCTTCACGGATGCGGGAATCGCGGACTCCACGCGCTACATCACCTGATTTTTCTGGCGAATCCGGGTCGAGGGCTGATAAAATCGCGCCCTTCCCCGGGGCCGTTAGCTCAGCTGGTAGAGCAGCGGACTTTTAATCCGTTGGTCGGCGGTTCGAATCCGCCACGGCCTACCAAGCTCCGCGCGGGAAGACGATGTCCACGGGGGACATAGCTCAGTTGGTAGAGCAGCTGACTCTTAATCAGTAGGTCCCAGGTTCGAGCCCTGGTGTCCCCACCAAGATTTCCCTAGAGATTGGCGGCGGCCGAGCGGTGCCACAGCGCGCGCCGCCAGCGCACGCCGATGGCGACGGTGGCCGCGAGGCCCAATCCGGCGTAGAGCAGGGTGGTGGCCGAATACCCCAGCCCCTCGATGAGGGGCCCGGCCGCCAGCAGCCCCAGCGGCAGCCCCCAGATCGCCAGCATGCGGATGCCCATCACGCGCCCGCGCATCTCCTCGCTCGAGGCGCGCAGCATGACCGCGGCGAGCGGCGTGAGGCAGAAGCTCTGCACGAAGCCGGTGACGAAGAGCAGGACGAGCCCCACGCCGACCGACCGGATCTGCCCGAACAGGAGGATCGCCACGAACCAGAACGCCCCGCTGAGGAGCATCACGCGCGCGGCGGGCAGCGGCACGCGGTTCGCGCTCACCACCAGCGAGCCGGCCAGCGCGCCGGTGGCGAAGGCCCCGGCGAGGTATCCCAGGCCCGACTGGCCGATGCCGTAGACGTCCCGCGCGACGTAGGGCAGCAGTCCGAGGAAGAACGGATAGGCGAGCAGGTTGACCAGGAACGCCATGCTGAAGGCACCCAGCAGGTCGGGTTTGTCCCAGACATAGCGCACGCCCTGCCGCAGGCCGGCGAAGAACTGCTCCGCCTCGGCGCCCGCGGCGCGAGCGGGATGGCGCGCGACGCCGAGCGACAGGAGGAAGGCGCCGACATAGATCGCGCACACCACCAGGTACGCCGGGCCCATGCCGATGAGGGCGACGCCCCCGGTGCCCGCGAGCGCCCCGGCGATGCGCGCCGTGTCGGAGGTGGTGCGCGAGATGGCGAGCGCCCCCATCAGCGCCTCGGGCCGTATGGTCTGGCCGACGAGGACGTGCCGCATCGCCATGTCGGAAGGCCGCATCAGGCCGGCGAGTCCCGCGATCACCAGCACGTGCCAGGGCGCCAGCGCATCGGTGAGCGTCAGCCACGCCAGCACCGCCGCGAGCAGCGCGTAGGCGCCCCGCGTGATGCACAGCAGGGTGCGCACGCCGATGCGGTCTCCCGCGATGCCGAAGACCGGCGAAAAGAGCGAGCCGAGCCAGGCGAGCGCGCCGACGAGCACCAGCAGCTGGACCGAGCCCGTGGTGGCGAGCACGTACCAGCCGAGGATCAGCGCCTCCATCTCGAAGGCCCAGGAGGTGGCGAGGTCCGCGGGCCACTGGAAGCGGAAGCTGCGGACGCGGAAAGGCGCGAGCGCGCTCACCCCTTCACTCGCGCACGCGCGCGAGCTTCTTCACGTCCGGCAGCCGGCGCAGCGCGCGCATCACGCGCGCCAGGTGCCGGCGGTTGGACACCTCCACCACCAGCAGCATGCTGGTGTAGACCGAGCGGTCCTCGTCCATGCTGATGGAATCGATGTTCGAGCCGGAGTCGGCGATTTCCGAGGCCACCTTCGCCAGCACGCCGCGCTGGTTGGTGACCATCACCCGGATCGCCGACTGGTAGAGGCGCGTCGAGGCCGGGTCCCACTCCACGTCGATCCATTGCTCGGGCTCGTTGCGCCGCGAGCGCTCGATGTGCCCGCATCCGGCGTCGTGCACCACCAGCCCCTGGCCCTTCTTCATCGAGCCGACGATGGCGTCGCCGGGGATCGGCCGGCAGCAGCTGGCGAGCTGCACCGCCATGCCCTCGGTGCCGCGGATCACCACCAGCGCCGCCTTGCCCTTCGCGTCCTGGGCGGCTTCCGTGCGCTTCAGGAGCCGCCGGGCCACCACCGCGGCGAGCTGCTTGCCCAGGCCGATGTCGGCGAGCAGCTCCTGCTTGGTGCGGCCGACGGTTTCGCGCAGCACGCGCTCCCAGTTGGCGTCGTCGATCTCGGCGAGGGTGGAACCGAGGCCCTTCAGGGCCTGCTCCAGCAGCCGCTCGCCGAGCGCCGCCGACTCGTCGTACTGCATGGTCTTGAGGAAATGGCGGATGTTGGCGCGCGCCTTGCCGGTGCGCACGTACTGCAGCCAGGCCGGGTTGGGCTTGGCGTGGCTGGCGGTGATGATCTCGACGCGCTCGCCGTTGCGCAGCTCGGTGCGCAGCGGCACCAGCTCGCCGTTCACCTTGGCGGCGACGCAGCGGTTGCCGATGTCGGTGTGCACCAGGTAGGCGAAGTCCACCGCGGTGGCGCCGCGCGGCAGCGACAGGATCCTGCCCTTCGGCGTGAACACGTAGACCTCGTCCGGGAACAGGTCGACTTTCACGTGCTCGAGGAATTCGTGCGGGTCGCCCGACTGGTTCTGGATCTCCAGCAGCGACTGCAGCCACTGGTGGGTCTTCTTCTGCAGTTCCGAGAGCGACGCGCCGTCGTCCTTGTACATCCAGTGCGAGGCGACGCCGGCCTCGGCCAGGCGGTGCATCTGCTCGGTGCGCAGCTGCGCCTCCACCGGCACCCCGTAGGGGCCGATCAGCGCCGTGTGCAGCGACTGGTAGCCGTTGGCCTTCGGGATGGCGATGTAGTCCTTGAACTTCCCCGGCACCGGCTTGTAGAGGGCGTGCAGCGCGCCGAGCGCCAGATAGCTGGTGGACACGTCCTTGACGACGACGCGAAAGCCGTAGATGTCGTGCACCTCGGAGAACGACAGGTGCTTCTCGATCATCTTGCGGTAGATCGAGTAGAGGTGCTTCTCGCGCCCGAACACCGTGGCGGCGATGCCGGCCTCTCCCAGCTTCGCCTTGATCGCCGCCTCGATCTTGCCCACCACCTCGCGCCGGTTGCCGCGCGCCGACCTGGTGGCCTTGGCGAGCACCCGGTAGCGCAGGGGGTAGAGGTGCGCGAAAGCCAGCTCCTGCAGCTCGTGGAACAGCGTGTTCAGGCCGAGGCGATTCGCGATCGGGGCGTAGATCTCCATGGTTTCGCGCGCCACGCGCCGGCGCTTGGCCGGCGGCACGGCGTCGAGCGTGCGCATGTTGTGCAGCCGGTCGGCGAGCTTGATGAGGATCACGCGCACGTCGCGCGCCATCGCCAGGAGCATTTTCCGGAAGTTCTCGGCCTGCGCGTCTTCGGCCGACTGGAACTCGATCTTGTCGAGCTTCGACAGGCCGTCGACCAGCTCGGCCACCGGCTTGCCGAAGGTGTCGGAGATCTGGGCCTTGGTGACCGAGGTGTCCTCCATCACGTCGTGCAGCAGCGCCGCCATCAGCGCCTGCCCGTCCAGGTGCCAGCCGGCGAGGATCTCGGCGACCGCCAGCGGATGCGAGATGTAGGGGTCGCCGGACTGGCGCCGTTGCCCGGCGTGCGCGGCCTCGGAGAAGCGGTAGGCGTCCGCCAGGCGCGCGATGTCCGCCTTCTTCAGGTAGCTGAAGCGGCTCTGGTCGAGGTTTTGCACGGCGGCCATGCGGAAAGGTTACCGCAGGCCCGCCCCCCTCGGGGGGCCCCGCCCCCTTCTGGGGGCACTTCGGTGCTCAGGGGGTCTGGGACGACGGCGCCGTCGGGTTGCGCTTGAGCACTTCGGTGCCGATCTTGCCCGAGGCGATCTCGCGTAGTGCGATGACGGTGGACTTGTCGCGGTTGGGCTCGACCAGCGGCGAGGCGCCGGCGCTGAGTTGTCGCGCGCGGTAGGTCGCGGCGAGCGTGAGCATGAAGCGGTTGGGGATGCGGTGCAGGCAGTCGTCTACGGTGATGCGGGCCATGGTCAACCTTCCGGTTTGAAGACTTCGGGGTGCCGCGCCAGCTGCCGGCCGGTGGCCAGGCGTTCGGCGCGCACGACCGCTGCGATGTCCCGCAGCGCGTCGTCGAAGTGATTGTTAATTATAGCGTATTTGAACTCGACGGCGTGGCTCATTTCCTCCGCCGCGTTCTGCAGGCGGCGGCGGATCACCGCGTCCGAATCCTGCGCGCGCTTGCGCAGGCGCCGCTCGAGCTCGGCCATCGACGGCGGCAGGATGAAGATGCCGATGCAATCGGCGTGCAGCCGCCGCACCTGCTCGGCGCCCTGCCAGTCGATCTCCAGCAGCAGGTCCTTGCCGGCGGCGCGCGTCTGCTCGATCACCTTCTGCGAGGTGCCGTAGCGGTGCCCGTGCACTTCGGCGCTCTCCAGGAACTCGCCGCGCTCGAGCATGGCCTGGAAGCGGGGCAGGTCGACGAAGTGGTACTCGCGCCCGTCCTGCTCGCCGGGGCGCGGCGAGCGCGTGGTGTAGGACACCGACAGCGCGAGCGCGGCGTCCTGCGCGAGCAGCGCCTGGATGAGCGTGGACTTGCCCGCGCCGGAGGGCGCGGTGATGACGTAGAGCAGGCCTTTCATTCGATGTTCTGCACCTGTTCGCGCAACTGCTCGATGAGCAGCTTGAGCTCGAGCGCGCAGTCGGCGATTTTCTGCGTCGCCGCCTTGGCGGCGAGCGTGTTGGCTTCGCGGTTGAGTTCCTGGGCGAGGAAATCGAGCCGCTTGCCGGCGGCCCCGCCGCGCGAGAGGGTGCGCTCCACTTCCTCGAGGTGCGAGGCGAGGCGCTGCAATTCCTCGGCCACGTCGGTCTTCACCGCGAACACCGCCAGCTCGGCGCGCAGGCGCTCGTCGTCGGCCGCGCCCAGCGCCTCGCGCAGGCGCTCGGCAAGGCGCGCCTGGTAGGCCGCGTTGGCCTCCGGCACCAGCGGCGCCACCTCGGCGAGGCGCCGGCGCATCTCGGCGACGCGCCCGGCGAGCAAGGCGGCGAGCTTGGCGCCCTCGCGCGCGCGCGCTGCGCACAAGTCCTCGACCGCGCGGCCGGCGAGCGCGGCGAGCGCGCCGCGGAACTCTTCGGCGTCGGGCGCGGGGCCGCCCAGCACGCCGGGCCAGCGCAGCACGTCGCCGAGGCGCAGCGGGCCGGCCTGCGGGAAGGCGCGCTCGGCTTCCCCGGCGATGCGGCGCAGCGACTCCAGCGCCGCCGGGTCGAGCGACTGCGCGCCGGCGGCGCCCGGCGCGAACGACAGCCGGCAATCCACCTTGCCGCGCGCCACGCGCGCGGTGATCGCCTCGCGCAGCAGCGGCTCGAGGGCGCGCAATTCCTCGGCGACGCGGAACTGCAGGTCGAGGAAACGCGAATTCACCGACTTCAGCTCGAGGCTGAGCGCGCCGCGCGGGTGTTCGGCGGCGGCGAGCGCGTAACCGGTCATGCTGTGGATCACGGGGACCAAGGGAACGTTACGCGGGAAAGCGCGCGATTCGAAGCGGGTATCATAGGGGAGATGCCGGCCCAAGCCAACCAGCCGCTGCCGGAAGGGCATCAGCTGCAGAACTACCGCATCCTGCGCGTGCTGGCCTCCGGCGGCTTCTCGTTCGTCTACCTGGCGCACGACGGGAACGAGGCCCCCGTGGCGATCAAGGAATACCTGCCCTCGACGCTCGCGCTGCGCACCGCGTCGGGCGCGGTGCCGGTGGTGCCCGAGAAGCACGCCGCGGCGTTCCGCTACGGCATGAAGTGCTTCTTCGAGGAGGGGCGCGCGCTGGCCACGCTCGCGCATCCCAACGTGGTGCGCGTGCTGAATTTCTTTCGCGCCAACGAGACCGTGTACCTGGTGATGCGCTACGAGCGCGGCCGCACGCTGCAGGAGCACATCCAGGCGCGCCGCGGCGCGCTGAGGGAATCCTGGATCCGCGGTACCTTCGCCAACCTGCTGAACGGGTTGCGCGAAGTGCACTCCAACAAGCTGCTGCACCTGGACATCAAGCCGGGCAACGTCTACCTGAGGAGCGACGGCACGCCGCTGTTGATCGATTTCGGCGCCGCGCGCCAGATGCTGTGGGGCGAGGCGCCCGCGCTGCCGCCGATGTACACGCCGGGCTTCGCCTCGCCCGAGCACCACATCGACCGCGCCAGGCTCGGCCCCTGGAGCGACGTCTATTCGGTGGGCGCCACGCTGTATGCCTGCCTCACCGCGCAGGCGCCGCCCTCGGCGGAAGCGCGCCTGGAGAAGGACCGCATGCCGAGCGCACGCAAGGCGGGCGCGGGCAGGTTCACCAGCGAGCTGCTGGATACCGTGGACTGGTGCCTGCGCCTGAACCACCTGGAGCGGCCGCAGAGCGTGTTCACCCTGCAAAAGGCGCTGCTCGGCGAGAAGGCGCCCGAGTACCAGGGCGAAGCGCCGATGCTGGAGCAGTTGAAGGGCGCGCTGCTGCGCCTCGCCGGCCGATGAAATTCGCCCTCGCCCGGGAAACGCGCGTCGGCGGCCGGCCCTACAACGAGGACCGCGCCGGCCACTGGAGCACCGGCGAGGCCGTGCTGCTGGTGGTGGCCGACGGCATGGGCGGCCACGCCCACGGCGAGGTCGCGGCCGAGCTCGTGATGCGCCATATCGCCGCCGCCTTCCGGCGCGACGCGCGCCCGCGCCTCGCCGACCCCGATCTGTTCCTGTTCCGCGCGGTCGGCCGCTCGCACGGCATGCTGCTGCGCGAGGCGGCGAACCTCGGCTTGCCGGACACGCCGCGCACCACGGTGGTCGCCTGCGTGGTGCAGGAAGGGCGCGCCTACTGGTCGCACGTCGGCGACTCGCGCCTGTACCTGCTGCGCAAGGGCGAGGTGCTGGCGCGCACGCGCGACCACACGCTGGTGCAGCAGCTGGTGGACGAAGGGCGCCTGCCCGCCGCCGACGCGAGCTCGCACCCCGAGCGCAACCGCCTGCTGCAGTGCCTCGGCGGTGCGCAGGCGCCGCGCATCCAGCCCACCTCGCACGCGCTCCTCGACAAGGACGACGTGCTGCTGCTGTGCTCGGACGGCCTGTGGGGACCCTTGGGCGAGCGCCAGATCCTCGAGGCGTTCGCGGGCGCGCCGCCCGCCGAGGCGGTGCCGCGCCTCGCCGCGCTCGCCGAAACGCAGGGCGGCCCGGCCGCGGACAACATCACCGCGCTCGCCCTCGCCTGGGGCGAGGCGATGGCGCCGGAGGGCACGGGCCCGCGCACGGTGCCGCTGGCCGAGGTGAGCGCCGCGGCGCAGGATTTCGGCGCCACCGACTCGGATTTTCTGCGCCTCACCGACGACGACATCGAGCGCGCCATCGCCGAGATCAAGGAAGCCCTGAAGCGCGGCAAGGCGCCGCGATGAAGCGGCTGGTGCTCGCCTCGGG
>Ga0307505_10002890_pt1 | contig 11352 bp, 8 predicted proteins | sample 23_S_MG_FD_202183 | JGI IMG/M metagenome (GOLD analysis project Ga0307505, IMG submission 202183) | Soil microbial communities from Populus trichocarpa stands in riparian zone in the Pacific Northwest, United States - 23_S | ecosystem: Environmental > Terrestrial > Soil > Riparian zone > Trees...
CTCGGGTTGATGAAGGCCCAGGTGGTCAAGAACGCCGTCATCGTCCCGACCGGCGCCAAGGGGGGCTTCTACCCCAAGCAATTGCCATCGCCGGCCAACCGCGACGCCTGGCTTGCCGAGGGCACCGAAAGCTACCGCACCTTTATCCGTTCGCTGCTGTCCGTCACCGATAACATCGTCGACGACCAGGTGGTCCATCCCGACAGCGTCGTCCGGCACGATGGCGACGACCCCTATTTCGTGGTTGCGGCCGACAAGGGCACCGCGACCTTCTCCGATGTCGCCAACGCCATCGCCCAGGACCATGGATTCTGGCTCGGTGACGCCTTCGCCAGCGGCGGCTCCAACGGTTACGACCACAAGGCGATGGGCATCACCGCCAAGGGGGCGTGGGTGTCGGTCCAGCGCCATTTCCTGGAAATGGGTGTCGACGTCCAGACCGACCCGGTGCGCGTCGTCGGCTGCGGCGACATGTCCGGCGACGTCTTTGGCAATGGCATGCTTTTGTCGAAGAGCATCAAGCTGGTCGCCGCCTTCGACCACCGCCACATCTTCATCGACCCCGATCCCGACCCCGCGGCAAGCTGGGCGGAGCGCGAGCGCCTGTTCGGACTGCCGCGCTCCAGCTGGGACGATTACGACCGAAATCTGCTCTCCAAAGGGGGAATGATCGTTCCGCGCTCGCAAAAGTCCATTTTGCTGACCAAGGAAGCCGCGCAGGCGCTCGGCGTGGACGGGGCCGATTTCGATCCGGCGACCTTGATCAGCGCCATTCTCAAGAGCCCGGCCGACCTCATTTGGTTCGGCGGCATCGGCACCTATGTGAAGGCATCGACGCAGAGCCATGCCGAGGTCGGCGACCCGGGCAATGATGCCTTGCGGGTCGACGGCAAGGACTTGCGCGCCCGAGTCATCGGCGAAGGCGCGAACCTGGCCATCACGCAGGCGGCGCGCATCGAATTTTCCGAGCATGGCGGCCGCATCAACACCGACTTCATCGACAATTCGGCGGGCGTCGACTGCTCCGACAATGAAGTGAACATCAAGATCCCGCTCAACCGCGAGATGCGCGAAGGGCGGCTCACCGAGGGCAAGCGCAACGCGCTGCTGGCGAGCATGACGGAGGAGGTCGCCGAGCTGGTGCTCGAGGATAACCGCCTGCAGAGCCTGGCAGTCTCCATTTCCGAGGCAGGCGGCTCCAAGGCCCTGCCGGGACTCATCCGCACAATCGACGCGCTCGAAGCCGGCGGCCGGCTCGATCGCAATGTCGAGGGCCTGGCATCCAACGAGGTGCTGATGCGCCGCGGCCTAGAGGGGCGCGGACTGACCCGGCCCGAGCTCGCCGTCGTCCTGTCGATGGCGAAGATGGAGCTTCAGGACGCCATCGAGAAAATTGCTCCCGCTAATGACCCGCTGCTCGAGCCGCAGCTGTTCGCGGCTTTCCCCAAGCCGATGCAGAAGGCTCATGCCGACGCCATTCGGGCGCACCGCCTTCGGCACGAAATCCTCGCCACGAAGATCGCCAACCGCATGGTCAACCGGCTCGGGCCCAGCATCTCCATCGGCCTTGCCGAGGAGGAAGGCGCTTCCCTCGGCCAGGTCGGGGTCGCGTTCCTGGTCGCTGAGCATCTCCTCGGGCTGCCGAAGTTGTGGCGGCGGATCGAAGAAGCGGAAATCCCCGAGGCCCTGCGCATCGAATTGTTCCAGGTGGCGGCGCGCTCGATACGCAGCCACATTTCGGACATCCTGCGCTCAACGGGTGCTGAAAGCAGCGTCAGCGAGCTGGTCGCTTTGCTTGGCGGCGGCGTGAAGAAAGTTGCCGCCGCAGCGACGCGGCTGATCCGCTCGGAAGTGCGCAATGAGGCCGCGGCCCGGCGGGAGCGCCTGATCGGGCTCGGCGCCGATGAGGACATCGTCGACCTTCTGGTGCGGCTGTTCGAGCTCGACGGCGTATTCGGAATCGCCGCGCTGGCTGGACACAAGCAAGCCGACGAGCTGGAACTGACCAAGGCCTATACCACCCTTGGCGAAGCGCTCGACCTGGATTGGGCCCAGCAGCAGGTCGCCCGTTTCGTCCCCGCCGACCCTTGGGAGCGCCTGCTGATCGCTGGCCTTGAGCGCGATTTCGAGCAGCTCAGGCTCGATTTCCTCGGTCGATTGCGCGACCCCGACGTGATGGCTTCGACGCAGAGATGGATCGATCGCCACACGGCACGCATCGAGCAGTTCCGCCGGTTCGTCGTCCAGGCGCGTGCCGCCGGTGCCGTAACGGCCCCGATGCTCGCCCAGATTGCCAGCCAAGCCCGGATCTTGCTTGGCCGTTAGCGCGCCGCACGTCCTGATCCTGGTCCCGGATCCGCTCTATCCGGAACCCTGGGCATGGGCGTTCCATGTCGAGGCCGATGCTTTGCGCAATGGCGGTTTCGAGGTCAGCGCGCGGCCGTGGACCGCGCCTGGCGACCTGTCCCCGTTCGAGGCCGTCCTGCCATTGGTCGTCTGGGGCTATCACGAACGCTATGCGGAATGGCTGGCTTTGCTCGACCGGCTTGAGGGCGAGACCGTCCGCTGCATAAATCCGCCCCGTTTGCTGCGGTGGAACAGCGACAAGGCCTATCTGGCCGAGCTCGACGCCAAGGGCATAGCGACTGTCCACACCGTCGCCGTTGACGCGCTCGACGAGAAGGCCCTGAAGAGTGCGCGGCAGCGCTTCGGTTGCGAGCAGCTGGTAGTGAAGCCGCCGGTATCGGCCTCCGCCACCGGCACCTTCCTGCTGCGGCCCGGCGACGCAATACCCAACGAAGTGGCCGGCCGGCGCATGCTGGTGCAGCCGTTCATGGGCTCGATCGCGCGCACCGGCGAATATTCGCTGATGCTGTTCGGCGGGCAGTTCAGCCACGCCATCCTGAAGACGCCGAAGACCGGCGATTTCCGCGTCCAGCCGCACCTTGGCGGCACTGAAATGCCCTGTCAGCCTCCTGAAGGCGGAATCGATCTGGCGCTGGCCGGCCTGGCAGCAGTCCCTGCCTCGGCGACCTATGCGCGGGTCGACATGGTCGAGGACGACGCCGGCGAGTTGCGGATCATGGAACTGGAGCTCATCGAACCGGCCTTGTGGCTGCAGCATGCCCCAGACGGTGGCGCCGCCTTCGTCTCAACCCTTCGCGCCGCGATCGAACAGCCATTGCCGCAGGGCTGACGTCAGGTTCGGCGCGGCCGGGCCCTCCAGCCGCTCGGCATCGACCCGCGCCACCAGGGCATTGATTGGCAGATCAAGCTCCCGTGCCGCTTGCTCTAGCGCCGACCAGAAGATCGGCTCCAGGCTGATCGAGGTTTCGTGACCGGCGATGGTGACGGACCGTTTTACGGGCGGGTGATACGGAATCATCGGCAATACCCGAGCGTAGGCCGTCCGGATGTCGCCATCTCTCGGCCAGCTCGCCGATCGCGTTGCAATCGCCTCGCTGCGCTCGGCGGCTCCATCAGTACATGTGCTGGCCGCCGTTGATCGACAAAGTTGAGCCGGTGATGAAACCGGCATTCTCGTCGACCAGGAAGGCGACGCCGCGCGCGATCTCCTCGGCCTTGCCGAGCCGGTTGACGGGGATGCGCGCGACGATCTTGGCAAGCACTTCCTCGGGCACGGCGGCGACCATGTCGGTGTCGATATAGCCCGGCGCGATGGCGTTGACGGTGACGTTGTTGCGCGCACCTTCCTGCGCCAGCGCCTTGGTGAAACCGTGGATGCCCGACTTGGCGGCGGCGTAATTGACCTGGCCGTACTGGCCGGCCTGGCCGTTGATCGAGCCGATGTTGACGATCCGGCCATAGCCGCGGCTCTGCATCCCTTCGAACACCGCCTTGGCCATGTTGAAGCAGCCACCGAGATTGGTGTCGATGACTTCCTGCCACTTCTGGTGGTCCATGCGCTTCATCGTCGTGTCGCGGGTGATGCCGGCATTGTTGACTAGCACGTCCACCGGGCCGAGCTCGGCTTCGACTTGGGCAACACCGGCCATGCAGGCGTCGAAATCGGCGACGTCCCATTTGTACGCGAGGATGCCGGTACGATCGGAAAAAGCGCGGGCGCGCTCGTCATTGCCGGCGTAATTGGCGGCGACCTTCATGCCCATGTCGCTCAAGGCGACGCTGATCGCCTGTCCGATGCCGCGGGTGCCGCCCGTGACGATTGCCACTCGTGCCATTCAGCCTCTCCTCTGTTTTTTGGGGACGGCTTATGCGGCGGGGAGCCAGCCTGCAAGCTCGCGCCGGACCAGCGTCTCGAGCAGGTCCATGCCCTCGCTGCTGTCGTTCAGGCATTCGAGCAAGGCGAAATGGGAACCGCCGGCGCCGAGGAAGGTCTCGCGGCCGCGGATGCCGAGCTCCTCCAGCGTCTCAAGGCAATCGGCGGAGAAGCCGGGGGCAGCGACGGCGATGCGCTTGACGCCCTGTCCTGCAAGGGCGGCGAGCGTGGCGTCAGTCGCCGGTTCGAGCCACTTCGCCCGGCCGAAGCGCGACTGGAAGGCGACATCGACGGGCAGCGCCAGTTCCGCCGCCAGCAGGCGCGCGGTCTTCTGGCAGTGGCAGTGATAAGGATCGCCAAGCTCGAGCGTCCGCGTCGGCATTCCGTGGAAGCTCAGCAGCAGCCGCTCGGGTTGGAAATCGAGCCGGGCCAACTGGCGCTCCAGACTGGCCCTGAGCGCGCCGATGTAAGCGGGATCGTCATGGTAGGGCGGCAAGGTGCGGATCGCCGGTTGCCAGCGCATTCCGGCAAGCACTTCGAAGGCGCGATCGTTCGCGGTCGCCGTCGTTGCCGCGCAATATTGCGGATAGAGCGGCGCCAGCAGGATCCGCTCGCAGCCCTCGGCTTTCATCTCGTTGAGCACGGCGCCGATGCTCGGATTGCCGTAGCGCATGGCGTGGCGGATGAGTGCGCCGTCGCCCAGCCGTTCCTGCAAGGCAGCCGCTTTGCGGCGGGTAATGGCGGCCAGCGGCGAGCCATGCTCGGTCCACACCTGCTGGTAGGCATGGGCCGATTTTTTGGGGCGGGTGCGTAGGATGATCCCGCGCAGGATCGGCTGCCAGAGGATCGCCGGGATTTCGACGACGCGGCGATCCGAGAGAAATTCGGCGAGGTAAGTTCGGACCGCCGCCGGCTCCGGCGCGTCGGGCGTGCCGAGATTGATCAGCAGGACGCCGATGCGTGGTGGCGGAATATCAGGGTGGTCGTCCGATCGGGGCATCAGGCGGCCATCAGGTCAAACGGCAGGCTGCGCAAGCGGCGCCCGGTGCCGGAGGCCAGCGCATTCGCGGCAGCCGGCGCGCAGACGACATGACCGAGGCCGCTGATGCCGCCGGGCGCTTCGCGGCTGCCGATCAGCTCGACTTCGATGCTTGGCATCGGGCCGAGGCGCCTTAGCCGGAGCGCGGAAAGGGGCCGGGCAATTGCCATGCTGGCGACGAACTCCGGCGCCGGTGCGGTCGCGAGGTCGAGGGCGTGCAACAACGAGCCTTCGATTTGCTGGCGCACGAGGCCCGGATTGACGATCCGCCCGCAATCGACCGCCGCGACCATGCGTTCGACCGTGACCGTTTGGTCGGGGCTGACGCCCGCCTGGACCAGCAAGGCGATGTGCGATCCGAACGCCGAGGCGGCGGCGAGGCCCATCGTGCTGCCCGGGGCGCCGCCGTCCCAGCCGCCGATGGCGGTGACGGCGGTCAGCGCCTTGGCGAGGCGCACATTGCCGGCGAGCATCTCCATGCGGAAACCGAACGGGTCGACACTGAGGGCGCGAGCCATTTCGTCGACGAAGCTTTCGATGGCGAAGGCGGTCAGCGCCTCGCTGCCGCCGCGCATGTAGCCGGTGTCGATCGGCAGGCCGGCGGCGACGCGGTCGATTCGGATCGAGGGAATCGCGTAGGGCGGGACCGCGCCGGGCAGCGTGGCAGCGTCACTGACGAAGCGCGCGCTCCAGGCTTCGATCGCGCCGGCGGCGGAGGGCAATGCGGCCATGCGCGCGACGAGCGGCGACCGAGGGCGACTATGGTTCTGGGAGGCAGTGGCCGAAATGGTCAGCTGCACCGGCTTGCGAGCACGGCGCGCCAGATCGACGGCGATGGGGATGGCGTCGGCCTGCATTGCTCGACCGCCGCCGTCGCCCACCGGCATGGGGTAAAGCGTGACATCGCGAGGCTTCAGGCCGCCCGCATCGGCGGCGGCGCGATGGGCGGAATCATAGTCCTGGACGGGAGCCCAGACCTCAAGGCGGCCGTCGGTTAGCCGCGCCGTCGCGCACATCGGCTCGAGCCCGCGATGCTCGGCCGCCGCGATGCGATAAGTCGCACCGAGCGCGCGCGCCGAGCCGACCGCGGCATCAAAGTCGCCCTGCTCGAAGAGACGCGTCGAGTCGCCATTACTGAGCGCATCGTCGAGGGCGGCGCGGATCGCCGGGCCGTCGGCAATCGCCTGGCCGGTGTAGCGCGGCTGGGCGGCTTTCAAGGCACCTTCAGCGGCCCAGGTCGTGTCGGCGATGGCGGCCAGCCAGGTCCTAGTCACGACCAATTGCCTGAGGCCGGGTTGGCGCTCAGCGGCGGCCCGCGAAAAACCGAGCAGTTGGCCACCCGGCGGCGCTAGCCGCGCGGCCGCGAACAGCATTCCGGGCAACCGGACGTCGGCAGCAAAGCGCAATGAGCCGTCCGACTTGGCAGGCAAATCGAGTCGCGGCTGCGTCTTCCCTACCAATTTTCCGCGGCGCAGCGGCACGTCCTCGGCGGGCTCCAGCTTTGCAGCCTCGGCAGCAAGCGCGCCGAAGGCCAGCTTCTTGCCTTCATGGCTGACGAAGCCATCGGCAGCGGCGCACTCCGCTGGCTCAACGTCCCAGCGCGCGGCGGCGGCGTGCACCAGCAGGTCGCGGGCGGTGGCGCCGGCGCGGCGCAGCGGCTCCTCGAAGGCCCGGATCGATGTGGCGCCGGCCGTGATTCGGCCGTCGAGCAGGCGATTGGCGTAAACAGGCGAATCCGGGGCCGGCACGACGGCGACAGACTCCCACGCCGCGCCAAGCTCATCGGCGGCGAGTTGCGCCAGGCCCGTCCAGATGCCTTGCCCGGTCTCGGCCTGCGGCACGGCGACGGTGACCTGCCCGTCCTCGGCGATCCTCAGGTAATGGCCAAAGACCTGTTCTCCCTTACCGGCGTCGAGTGCGCTGCCATATTCGCGCGGCCACAGCGAGTAAGCGACGATCAGGCCGATGCCGGCGCCGCCGCCGATCAGCAGGGAGCGGCGGTCGAGCCGCATCAGCGCGTGTGCTTTTCTTTCAGCTCGACGCGGTCGATCTTGCCGGTGCCCAGGCGGGGCAACCGCTCTTCGGAAAAGCTCATGCGGGCGGGGATCTTGAAGGCAGCCAGCTTCCCTTTGAGGAACTCTCGCAATTTGTCTTCATCAAGGTCGCTGCCCTCGCGGAGGTGGCAGACGGCGACCGGCACTTCCCCGAGCCGTTCGTCGGGGGCGCCGAACACGGCCGCTTCGGCGACGTCGGGATGCGCGTAGAGCGCCGCTTCCACCTCCGCCGCGCTGATATTCTCGCCGCCGCGGATGATGATGTCTTTCTTGCGGTCGACGATGAACAGATAGCCATCCTCGTCGAGGTAGCCGATGTCGCCGGTGCGCAGGAAACCGTCCGCGGTGAACGCGGCCTTGGTGGCGGCCTCGTTGCGCCAATAGGATTTGATGTTGGCCGCCGTCTTGATGCCGATCTCGCCCCGCTCACCTGCGGCCAAATGGCGGTCTCCCTCGCCCAGAATCGCAAGCTCGACGAACGGCGCCTGCGGACGGCCGGTCGAGGCCGGCTTGGCGGCGTAATTGCTCCACACATTGGCGCAGCCCACCGCATTGGTCTCGGTCAGCCCATAGCCGAGCGCCGGCTGCGAATTGGGAAAGCTCTGCCGCAGCCGCTCGACGTGCGCGACTGGGCGCGGTGCCCCGCCGCCGGTGATGTCGGTCAAGGACGACAAATCGAAGTTGTCGCGCTCCGGGTGGTTCATGAGCTCGAGGCTCATGGTCGGCACGCCGACGAAATAGGTGATCCTCTCGCGCTCGATCAGGCGCAGCGCCTCGGTCGCGTCCCACTTGGGCATGATCACCATCCCGCGGCCGACAACGAAGCTGTTGAGCAGGACCGGCACCTCGCCCGTGACATGGAACAAAGGCACGCTGAGCAAAGTGCGTGGGGCGGCCGGCGGCTTGCCTAGCCCAATCAGGATCTCCTTCAGCACCATCAGCCCGCTGGCATAGGTATAGACGCCGGTCGTTACGGCGCGATGGGTCGACAAGGCGCCCTTCGATTCGCCGGTGGAGCCCGACGTGAACAATATGGTGGCGTCGTCTTCGGGACTGATCGCCGGCAGCTCGGCGTTGTCGTCGGACCCGTCGAGCAAGGGCGCCAGCGCCTCGCCCAGCGGCTTGTCGATCTCGAGGCTGACGATTTGCCATGCGCCTGCATCGGCGATCCGCCTGGCCCGCGGTGCATCGGCGAGGATCAGGGCCGGCTCGGTCAATTCCAGCGCATGGCTGAGCTCGCTCCGCTCCCACCAGCCATTGAGCAATGTCGCCACGGCGCCGGCCTTCAGCGCCGCCATATAGCCGACTACCCAGGACGGGCAGTTGCGCATGGCGATGCCGAGGCGGTCGCCCTTCCTGATGCCGCGCGCGACCAGGACTTTCGCCAGCTTGTCCGACCAAACCTGCAGCTCTGCGAACGTCAGGCGCTCATCGCCGGCGACCAGCGCTTCGACTTGCCCGTTCAGGGCGCAGAAGACCTTGAAGAACTCGGGCAAGGTTGCCGGGAAATTGCCGACGAAGGCGCTGCCATGCTCGTCGCGCTCGATGATCAAGCGGCCGCCAGGCCCGGTCACCGCGGCCAGCGTCTCGTCAAACTTGCGGTCGAGCTCGGTCAGCAAAATGCTACTCCTTTGCCTTTCTCCAAGGTCACCTTATGAGGCTCCAAACCCAGGGGGAAGTGCATGGCGGTGCCAGTGGTCAATAATCAAGACGTGATTGCCTGGACCGACCTCGGCCTGTCGCCGGTGGCGCTCGACCTCGGCTTCTTCGAGCTGCGCTGGTACAGCCTCGCCTACCTGGCCGGAATCTTCGTCGGCTATTGGTATTTGCTGAAACTGATCAAGCAGCCCGGCTCGCCCATGGCCCGCCGCCACGCGGACGACATGGTCTTTTATTCGGCGCTCGGCATCATCCTCGGCGGGCGCATCGGCTACGTCCTCTTCTACAACCTTGCCTATTACCTCGAGAACCCGGTTGACATCCTGAAGCTGTGGGACGGCGGGATGTCCTTCCATGGCGGAGTCCTCGGCACGACGCTCGGAATCCTTTATCTGGCGCGCAAGGAAGGCCTGCCGTGGCTCCGCATCCACGATTATGTCGCCTGCTGCGTGCCCTTTGGCCTGTTCTTCGGCCGCCTCGCCAACTTCGTGAACCACGAGCTGTGGGGGGCTCCGGTCAAGTCCGATATCCCTTGGGCCGTCCGCTTCCCCGAGGTCATCGCGGGCCTGTCCGGAACCCTAGGCCCGCCGCGCCACCCGACCCAGCTGTACGAGGCGCTGCTGGAGGGGGTCGTCCTGTTCGTCATATTGTGGTGGATGTTCTGGCGGACCCAGGCCCGGTACGAACCCGGCAAGCTCGTCGGCGCCTTCATCTTCTTCTACGGCCTCTTCCGCTTCGCCGTCGAGTTCGTCCGCGAGCCCGATGCGCAGCTCGTCGGCTTCGCCCAGGCGACCGGCCTGCACATGGGCCAATGGCTGTCGCTGCCGATGATCCTCGGCGGGCTGTATTTGATGCTGACCGCCAAAAAGCGGCGAGTGCGCGTCGAGCCGGCGGTCGGGTCGGCCAGCGTCGCCTAGGCTGATGTTCTCGCTCGCCGAGCGATTGCGCGAGCGAATTCGGTCGGAAGGGCCGATTGGCGTCGACGAATATATGGAAGCGTGCAACGCGCATTATTATGCGACGCGCGATCCCCTGGGCGCCGCCGGCGATTTCACCACGGCACCGGAAATAAGCCAGATGTTCGGCGAACTGGTCGGCGCCTGCCTTGCCGATTGCTGGCAGCGAGCGGGAGCGCCGGCGAATGCGATCTACGTCGAGCTGGGGCCGGGGCGTGGGACCTTGGCGGCGGATGCGCTGCGGGTCATGCGCAACGGCGGATTTGTTGGCCAGGCCCACTTTGTCGAGACGAGCCCGAGCTTGCGGCAGAAGCAGGCGCAAGCAGTCCCAGGCGTTCATTTTCACCAGAGCATCCAGGACCTGCCACCGGCGCCGGTGCTGCTCATGGCCAATGAGTTCCTCGACGCGTTGCCGGTGCGGCAGCGAATAGGCGGCGTCGAGCGCCGGGTCGCCATCGACGGCGGAGGACTGGCATTCACTGCCGACGGCGAGGTTCGGGAGGATTCGCCGGCCCGCGAGGAGGTCGCGGCAGCGATTGCGTGTCACCTCGCGAGTCATGGCGGAGTCGCGCTGATCATCGATTATGGCCATTCGCCAAGCGCGCCGGGCGACACGCTGCAGGCCGTGAAGGGCCATCGATTCGCCGACCCGCTGGCCGATCCGGGCGAGCAGGATTTGACCGCGCATGTCGACTTTGCCGCCGTGGCGCGCGCGACTGAAGGGCTGAACGCGAGGGTCGGCGGCCCGGTCGCCCAGGGCGACTGGCTCAGGCGCCTCGGCATCGGCCAGAGGGCGCAAAGCCTGATTGCAAGCAACCCGGGCAGGCGGCACGATGTCGAGCAGGCCGTCGAGCGGCTGTGCGCGGCGGATCGGATGGGAGAGCTGTTCAAGGTGATGGCAATTCGCGCAACGGACTGGCCGGAACCGCCCGGGTTCGCGGCATGAGCCCGGCCTTCCGCCTTGCCGGCGCCGACGATGCGCCGGCCTTGTCGAAGCTCGGCGCGGAGACGTTCACCGAGACTTTCGGCCATCTCTATGATCCCGGCGACCTGGCGCTGTTCCTCACCAATCACGGCGAGGAGCAATGGCGGCAGGAGCTCGCCGATCCCGAATTCGCCGTGCTGATCGTCGAGGAAGCGGACCAGGCCATCGGCTATGCCAAGATCGGCCCGCCGCATTTGCCCTTCGAGCCGCGCGGCGTCGCGGTCGAGCTCCGGCAATTCTACGTGCTGGAGCCCTGGCAGGGCCGCGGCCTCGCCGACCGGATGATGCAATGGGTGATCGACGAGGCAGAGCGGCGCGGCGGCGACGACCTCTATCTGTCCGTATTCGTCGACAACCACCGTGCCCGGCGCTTCTACGAGCGTTGGGGCTTTGTCGCCGAAGGGCGCTACGCCTTCATG
>Ga0307505_10002891_pt1 | contig 11348 bp, 10 predicted proteins | sample 23_S_MG_FD_202183 | JGI IMG/M metagenome (GOLD analysis project Ga0307505, IMG submission 202183) | Soil microbial communities from Populus trichocarpa stands in riparian zone in the Pacific Northwest, United States - 23_S | ecosystem: Environmental > Terrestrial > Soil > Riparian zone > Trees...
GCCGTTCTTCGTGGAAGGCACCGGCCTGTACCGGTTCCAGCTCAACTGCTACATCGTCGTGGACTGCAGCACCAACGAGGGACTCTTCTATTCGCGCCGCATCGGGCGCGCCCCCGCGCTCCGCGGCGTGTATGGCGACGCCCTCACTCCCACCGCGACGACCATCGCCGCCGCCACGAAGGTCACGGGCCGCACGCGGAGCGGCCTCTCCTTCGGCGTGCTCGACGCGCTGACGCCGGAGGTGACGGGCACGAGCGCGGCCGCGGGGCAGCCGGCGCGCGTCGTGGAACCGCTCACCAACTACGCGGTGGTCCGCGCGCAGCAGGACCTCCGGAACGGCGACGCGGGCATCAGCCTCATCGCCACCGCCGTGAACCGCCGCACGGACTCGCTCGTGCAGCGGTTCATGCACGGGGACGCGTACGCCGGCGGCGTCACGTTCCGGAACCGCATGGGCGGCCGGAAGTACGAGCTGGCCGGCATGTTCGCCGCCTCGCACGTGCGCGGGAACGAGGAGGCCATCTGGCGCACCCAGCGCAACTCCGTGCACTACTTCCAGCAGCCGGACGGCGACCTGGCCGTGGACTCGACACGCACGTCGCTGAGCGGCTACTCCAGCCAGCTGAAGTTCGGGAAGTACAGCGGCGGAATCACGCGCTTCGAGACGAGCGTCGTGCGGACGTCGCCCGGCTTCGACGTCAACGACCTCGGTTTCCTGCGCCGCGCCGACGTCATGGACTGGAGCACCTGGGGCGCGCTCACGTGGCGCGAGGCGAAGCGGTTCTATCGCTGGGCGCAGCTCAACGGCAACCACTGGGAGACCTGGAACACGTCGGGGCTGCGCACCCAGAACGCGGCCAACGTGAACGGCCACATGGGGCTGAACAACAACTGGGACGTGCACCTCGGCGGGACCGTGGACAACCTGACCGAGAGCTACTGCGACCGCTGCACGCGCGGCGGGCCGGCGCTGCGCCGGTCACGCGGGTTCTACCCCTGGGGCGGCGTGAACACCGACAGCCGCAAGTTCGTGTCAGGCGGGATGTGGTTCAACTACTGGAATACCGACGAGGGAGAGACGCACGGGCGGTCGCTGGATCCGTACGTCAACCTCCGCTTCTCCACGCGGTTCCAGCTCAACGTGGGTCTCGGTTTCATGAAGGACCACACCGCCGCGCAGTGGCTGGGGAACTTCACGGAGGCCGGCACGCTGCACCACGCCTTCGCGGCGCTGGACCAGCGCACCACGAACATGAGCGTGCGGCTGAACTACACGATGACGCCGGATCTCACGCTCGAGTTCTACGCGCAGCCATTCGTGTCCACCGGCACGTTCTCGGATGTGCGCGAGCTCAGCGACAACCCGCGGGCCGACCGGTTCGACGACCGCTACCAGCCGTACGCGGCGCCCGCCGGGACCGAGATGGCGTTCAAGGTCACGGACCTCAACAGCAACAGCGTGCTCCGGTGGGAGTTCCGCCCCGGGTCCACGATGTTCGTCGTCTGGCAGCACGGGCGCGCGGGTCCGCCGGTCACCGACGGACGCCAGAGCTGGCAGCGCGACTTCCGCGAGCTGTTCGACCTTCACCCCGACAACACCTTCCTGGTGAAGGTGGCGTACTGGCTGAGTCGCTGACGAACGGGGGCCAGGGCTCCGGGGGCGGGGGTTAGGGGCAGGGGTTTCCGGGCGCTACTATATGGTAGCAGCCGGGTTGAATCGTCCGGCGCGGCGGCGCCGTAGGACCCTGTGTCTGCCTGACGGAGGAGCGATGAAGAAGAACGACGCACTCGACAAGCTCGACCGCGCGGGACACACCATCAACAACGTCAACGCGAGCGCCTGGAACACCGCGCTGAACCCCACGCAGTACGGCTGGGGCAAGAGCATCCTGAGCATCGCGAGCATCCCGGTGCTGAGCGCCGCGTCCATCGGCCACCTCGTGAGCCACGCCGTGGTGCGTCAGATCAACCCGGACACGTTCGAGAAGATCACGGAGCTCGGCGGTACGCCGAAGACGCCGGATCCCTGAGCCGTTCACCGGTCCCTCCCGCAAAACCCCACCATGCGCATCGTCAAGTACGGACTCGCCCTGCTGCTCCTCGCCATCGGGGTCGTGTTCCTCATCGGGTGGCGCCTCCCGCAGTCGCATGAAGCCTCGGTCGAGCGCGAGTATGCCGCCGCGCCGGAGCGCGTGTTCCACGAGATCTCGACGCCCCGGGAGTATCCGCGCTGGCGCTCGGGCGTGCAGAAGGTGGACATCCTCCCCGACTCGGGCGACCGGCTGCAGCGATTCCGCGAGTACGCGCTCGGCGACGAGGTGACGTACGTCATCGAGGAGAAGGTGCCCGGACAGCGCTTCGTCACCACCATAGATGACGAGGACCTGCCCTACGGCGGCAGCTGGATCTTCGAGCTCGCCCCGTCCGCCACAGGCACGCGACTGCGTATCACGGAGGCGGGCGAGGTCTACAACCCGTTCTTCCGGTTCGTGTCCCGGTTCATCATGGGACACACGCGCGGCCTGGAGACGTATCATGACGACCTCGGCAAGCGCCTCGGCGGGGCGCCGACGACGTAGTTTCAGGACATGCGGCGAATCCTGGCAGTCCTCCTGATCCTCGGCACGGGCGTGGTGGCAACCGCCTGCACCGGGGGCGGCCGCGGCGTGCGGCCCGGCAGCGAGCCGGTCACCACGGTCGAGGTCGAGAACCAGAACTTCTCGGACATGACCGTCTATCTCGTGAATGGCGGGCAGCGCATCCGGCTCGGCCGCGCCACGGGGAAGTCGAAGACGGCGCTGCGGCTGCCACGGAGCGTGCTGACGTTTCCGCGCGAGCTGCAGTTCCAGACGGAGCCCATGGGCAGGCGGGACATTGCGTCCACGAGCCGCATCTGGGTGTCGCCGGGAGACACGGTGCTGCTCGTCATCACCCCGTAGCTCCCTCGCTTCGCGGGGATGACCGCTCTACGGGCTCGGGATCTCCACCTCGGTCATGCGCTGCACCGAGCCGTCCGGCAGCGGCACCTCGCCGTACACCATGTACGGTGACTTGTCGAGCAGCCACCAGGTGGCCATGAGCCGGCGATCGTCCTGCTTCCGCTCCTCCACCTTCCAGGCGTTCACCATCGTGCCCTCGACGTCCACGTCCTCGCGCCCGATCACGGTGAACACGCGCATCTCGCTTCGTGTCTGCATCCCCGGGCCCCAGATCGGCGCGAGGATCACCGCGCCCTGGCGCATCCCCACCGCGAGCGGCACGAGGTCCGATGCTGACGCCACGTACCCGAGGCGCTCGATCTCGTAGCTCACGTTCTGCACGGGCGCGCTCGCGTTGGCGCGGGTGGTTCCGGTCACCGCGCGGCCATCGATGCGCAGCGACGAGGCCTGTCCCAGGCTCGAGGTGCGCGCGATGCCGTACGGCTGCAGGGTGCGGGCATCGTACGTCTGGCGCAGCTGCCAGCGCACGGTGTCGCCTGCGGGGGTGAGCTGCGTGCCGGTCGTCACCCAGCGGTGCACCGCCTTGCCCGCCGAGTCGCCAACCGTGAGCACGTTGGTCCACTCCGCGCGCATCGTCCCCGCGCCGGGCCCGACCCAGACGCGCACGCGCGCCGCGTGGGGCCGATAGACGCGTCCGTCCACCAGCGGCGAGCCGACCTCGACGCGGATGGTGTCTCCCGCCGGCGCTGCCGACGACATCCGCCGCGGCTCGGCGGAGTGGTAGTAGTCGAGGCTGATCCGGAGGCGCCCATCGGGCTGCCGCGTCCAGATCACGAGGAACTGCACGACGGAGGTGCGCTCCGGCTGGCCATGCACCAGCGTCGAGCGCCCCACCTGCCACGCGTTGTCGCGGGTGCCGCCCACCTGGATCACGTCGAGCTTCCAGCTCTTCGCGTGCGCGATGCCCGTGAAGTACTCGTCCACCTGCCTGCGCCCCTGCGCCACGATCTGCCCCGCCGTGCGCACGATGGCGTCGTCCGCGTAGAACGCGGCGGCGCCCTTGAGGTCGCCGCGATTCACCGCTGCCTCCATCCCGCGGTTCAGCTGTTCGACTTCGCGCCGGAGCGCCGCGGTATCGGTGGGCTGGAGGAGCGCGAGAAGCAGGGGGATGATCATGGGAACGGGGGTCAGGAGTGCCCGAACCTACGTCGCGCGCGATGGAGGGCCAGCCTTGGTGTGACAGGCCGGACTCCCGCGGTGATCAGTGGAGTGCCAGTAGTCTCCGGAGAGTGCGGTGGCGCTAGTTGGCTCTCAGCGCCGAGACGGGATCCACGGCCAGCGCGCGCCGCGCCGGCAGCCAGCTGGCGAGAAGCGCCGCGAACAACAGCACCGCAACGACCTGGAGGAACGTTCCGGTGTCCGACGCGTCGATGCCGTACAGCACGCTCTGCATGGATCGCGTGAGCAATGCCGCGCCCACGACCCCGACAGCGACCCCGACGCCGGCGAGCGCCATCCCCTGGCCCACGACCATCCCGAGCACTGCCCGCGGGCTCGCGCCGAGCGCCATTCGAACGCCGATCTCCTGGCGCCGCTGGTTCACCGCGTAGGCCAGGACGCCGAAGATGCCGAGCGCCCCAAGCACAAGGCCGAGGATGCCGAATCCCGCCAGGAGCCAGGCGAGCAGCCGCGGACGCGCGAGCGAGGCGCCGAGCTCCGATTCCAGCGTCGAGAGGCGGGTGATGGTCTGCTCCGCATGCTGTGACCAGATCGCCTGCTTCACGCGCTCCACGTAGTTCAGCGGTTCACCGCTCGTGCGGATCACGATGCTCATCCGCGAGCGGAAGTTCTGCATGGCGTGGAGATACATCGCTGGATCCACGGGCTCCGCGAGCCCGCGCTGCCGCATGTTGCCGACCACACCGATCACCGGGTAGTTCTCGTTGCCGATGCGGATCTGCCGTCCCTCCGGCTGCTCGCCGGGCCAGAGCCGATTCGCGAGCTCCTCGTTGATCATGACCACGAACGGCGCGCCCTGCCGGTCCGTGAGCGCGAAGTTGCGCCCCATCCTGAGCGACGTGCCCATCGCCCTGAAGTAGTCCGCGCTCACCTGGTGCACCTGCGCGGCCACCCCCTGGCCCGGTGGCTGCGGACGCTCCGGCGCGCTCACGTGGATCATCTCGCCGTTCCCGCGCAGTGGCAGGTCGCGGATGGAGCCGACGGCCTGGACTCCCGGTACCGCCGCGATCGCGTCGAGCACGCCCTGGTAGTAGCCGCGCGATGCATCAGGAGTCGTGAACCGCTCGCCGGGCACGCTCATCATGACGACGAGCGCGTTGTCGGACCTCCAGCCGGGATCCACCTCGAGCAGGCGGACGAAGCTCTTCGTTGCGAGCCCCGCTCCAACGACGAGAATGACGGCCAGCGCCACTTCGAGCACCACGAGCCCGCTGCGCAGCCGATTGCCGGCCGTGCCCACCGTGCCGCGTCCATCGGCGCGCAGCATCCCCTGAAGGTTCGCCGCGGACGCTTTCACCGTGGGCGCAAGCCCGAACACGAGTCCCGACAGCACCGCGACGCCGATCGTGAAGGCGAGCACCCAGCCATCCATGCCGATCTCGGCGGCGCGCGGCAGCTCGGCCGCGCCGGCGTTGGCCAGCGCGCGGACGGCGACTGCCGCGAGCGCGATGCCGAGCGCGCCGCCAAGGAGCGCCAGCGTCATGCTTTCTGTCAGGAGCTGCCGCGCAATCCGGCCGCGTCCCGCGCCGATCGCCGCGCGCACGGCAAACTCGCGCTGCCGGCCGGTGGCCCGCGCCAGCAGGAGGCTCGCCAGGTTGACGCAGGCGATGAGCAGCAGGAGCGCGACCGCCACCATGAGCACCACGAGGGGACGGCGCACCTCCCCGAAGATCGAATCGCGCAGCGACGCCGTGGTCACCGCGGTCCAGTCGGGGTTCTCCGGATATTGCGCCGCGAGGCGCGTCGCGATGCCGGACAGCTCGACGTCGAGCTGCGCGGCCGTGGCGCCGGACCGAAGCCGCGCCACGACCTGCAGGAAGTGCGCGCCGCGCGAGCGGCCAATGTCGTCCGGACCGAAGAATGACAGCGGGATCCACGCGTCGATGGTGCGGTCCGCGGGATAGGTGAAGCCCCGAGGCATGATGCCGATGACCTGGAACGGTTGTCCGTTGAGGCTCACCGTCGTGCCCACGAGCGCCGCATCGGCGCCGAAGCGACGCGTCCACATGCCGTGGCTCAGAACGACGACGCGGTTCCGCCCCGCGACCTGGTCCTCGGAGGCGAGCGCGCGGCCGAGCAGGGGGCGGGTGCCCAGGGTCTGGAAGAACCCGTCGGTGACCAGCGCGGCGGACAGCCGCTCTGGCGCGCCCGACCCGGTGAGGTCCACGCCGCTGAGCCCATCGGCGAAGAAGTATCCGCCCATGGACGCTGCCCGCTGGCTTTCCCGCTGCCAGTCGAGGAAGTCGGGTTCCGACACCGCGCCCTGCTCGACGCCGCCGGACGGCTGCGCATGCCAGACGCGCACGAGCTGCCCGGCCTCGGGGAAGGGGAGTGGCTCGAGCAGCACCCCGCGCACGACGCTGAAGATCGCCGTGTTCGCGCCGATGCCCAGCGCCAGCGTCAGGAGCGCGACGGCGGTGAAGCCGGGTGAGGTGCGCAGCGAGCGCACGGCATACCGAAGATCCTGGCCGAGCTCCTCGAACAGTGTCATGCGTCGCTTCTCCGATTCACGCCGCAAGTCCTCGCTGCGGCAGTAGGTTCTCGTTCCCTCGACGTCGCCGAACCGTCGCAGTGCCTCGAGCCGCGCTTCCTGTTCTCCCCAGCCGGCGGCGCGCAGGTCGCGTTCGACCGCCTCGAGATGGAACGCCAGCTCGTCGTCCACCTCGGCGGCGATCTGCCGCCCGCGTTGCGGCAGCTGGAACAGCCGCCGCGTGCCTGGGGGGAGCTTCACGCGACCGGCATCATGCGGTCTGCAGCACCTTGAACAGCGCGTCCACGTACCGGCGCAGCTCGGCGACGTCGGCCTGGAGCTGCTTCCGGCCGTCGCGGGTGATGTGATAGAACTTCGCGCGCCGGTTGGTGTCCGAGGTGCCCCACTCGGACTCCACCCACCCCTTCCGCTCCAGGCGGTGCAGCGCCTGGTACAGTGCCGCGTCTTCCAGGGCCAGCGCCCCGTCCGTGCGCTCGCGGATCCACTGCGAGATGCCATAGCCGTGCATCGAGGACCAGGTGAGCGTCTTCAGGATGAGGACGTCCACGGTGCCCTGCACGAGTCCGAGCGATTCACGGGCCATGCGTTCCCCTCAGTTGATGAGTACTCACCATGTGAGGGGTACGGTAGGATGCGGTCCGGAGTTTCGCAACGCCGAGTCGATCGCCTAGAATCCGGTGTCCCCTACCGACATGCCCATGCGTCCTCGCCTGCCTCTCGCGCTCGCTTTCGTCCTTGGCGCCTGCTCCGCGCAGCCGGCGGTCCAGCCGGCACCGGCTCCCGCCGGCGTTCCTGCCGCATCGGATCCGGCGGTGCTCCACGCCGCCCATCACGCCTACCGCGTCGTGACAGTCGCCGAGGGGCTGGTGAATCCGTGGTCCATGGCGTGGCTGCCGAACGGCGACATGCTCGTCACCGAGCGGCCCGGCCGCCTGCGGATCGTCCGCAACGGGCGCCTGCTGCCAGACCCGGTGGCGGGTTTGCCGGCCATCCGCGGCGGCGGCCAGGGCGGACTGCTCGACGTCGTCGCGCACCCGCAGTTCGCGGGCAACCGGCTCGTGTACATCGCCTACTCGAAGCCGAGCCCCGACACGCTGCAGGGAGCCACGGCCGTGGCGCGCGCGCGGTTCGAGAATGACCGTCTGGTGGGGCTCGAGGACATCATCGTGACCAAGACCTGGTCGCGCGGTCGCGGGCATCACGGCGCGCGGCTGGTGTTCGATGGCAGGGGGCACCTGTTCGTGTCGCTCGGTGACCGCCAGGTGGCGCCCGAGGGCGACCTCACGGCTCACCCCGCGCAGGACCTGATGAATCACTTCGGGAAGATCCTGCGTCTGAACGAGGACGGGTCGGTGCCGGCCGACAATCCGTTCCAGGGCCGCTCGACGGCGACGCCGGAGATCTGGTCGTACGGCCACCGCAACGTGCAGGGCATGACGATCCACCCGGGGACGGGCGCGCTCCTCGCCACCGAGCACGGACCGCAGGGCGGCGATGAGCTGAACGTCATCCTGCCCGGGCGGAACTACGGATGGCCGGTGGTCGGCTTCGGCGTGAACTACCGCACCGGTTCCGCGATCCACGCCGGCACGCATCGCGAGGGGATGGAGCAGCCCGCGCATATCTGGGTTCCGTCCATCGGCACGTCCGGTCTCATCGTCTACACCGGCGACCGCTTTCCGGGATGGAAGGGAAGCGTGCTCGCCGGCGGCCTGGTGGGCGAGCAGCTCGGCCGCCTTACCATGGACGGAAATCGCGTGACGAACGTGGAGCTCCTGGCGCAGCGCATCGGCCGCATCCGCGACGTGCGCCAGGGGCCGGACGGGTTCATCTACCTGGCCATCGAGCATCGCCAGGGCCAGCCGACGCCGATCGTGCGACTCGAGCCCGCGCGCTGACGAGCCATTTCCTGGTGACCTCGACCTGACCTTGCAGAAGTTCAGATGATGCGGACGAGAAAGCGGTCCCTGCTGGCGGCGGCGATGCTCGTCCTGACGGCGGCGTGCACCGGCGAGTCCCAGGCGCCGCGGCCGGCGCTCGTCTCGGCGGATTCCCTGCAGCGCATCATCGAGCGGCGCGTCCAGGGTGGCACGCCGGGACTCATCGTCGGCGTGCTTGGACCAGGCGGGGAGCGGACCATCGCGGCCGCCGGCGCGGCCCGGCCGAACACGCCGGTGGATGCACACACGCTGTTCGAGATCGGCTCGATCACGAAGGCGTTCACGGGCATCCTCCTCGCCGAGATGGCGGGACGCGGGAGGTGCGCCTGGACCAGCCGGTGCAGGAGCTGCTGCCGCAGGGAATGGTGGTGCCGGCACGCAACGGCGTCGCCATCACGCTCGGTCACCTCGCGACGCAGATTTCCGGCCTGCCGCGGCTGCCGGACAACATGGCGCCGGCGGACCCGACCAATCCCTACGCGGACTACGGCGACGCACAGCTCTACGAATTCCTGGGCCGGCACGCGCTCCGGCGGGATCCGGGGGCGCAGTACGAATACTCCAACCTCGGCGTGGGACTGCTGGGGAATGCGCTCGCCCTGCGGGCCGGCCAGCCGTACGAGGCGCTGATGCGCGCGCGCGTGCTGGCCCCGCTCGGCATGACCAGCACCGCCATCGCCCTCACCGCGGACCTGCACCAGCGGATGTCGCATGGTCACTCGGCCGATGGCGACGTCGTGCCGCACTGGGATTTTCAGCAGGCGGTGGCGGGCTCTGGCGCCCTGCGTTCGTCCATGCACGACATGCTCACCTTCCTCGCGGCGAACCTGCAGCCGGCGCCGGACGCGCTCGGGCGCGCCATCGCGTCGAGCCACGAGGCGCGCTTCCGCGTCAACGCGGCGCTCCAGCTCGGGCTGAACTGGCACATCAGCAACATCAACGGCGACACGCTGGTGTGGCACAACGGCGGCACCGCCGGCTTCCGCACCCTGATCGCGATGCACCCGCGCTCCGGCCGGGGAGCCGTGCTCCTCGCCAATGCGTCGGTGGACCACGAGGACATCGTGCGCCACGTGCTGCTCGGCCTGCCGCTGTTCGCCGCGGCCGCGCGGGCGGAGGCGGTGCTCGCCCCGGAGATGCTCGCGGAGTACGTCGGGAAATACGAGTTCGGGCCGACCTTCGCGATCACGATCACACGCGAGGGCGACCGGCTGTATGCCCAGGCCACGAACCAGCCTCGCTTCCGGATCTACGCGGATGCGCAGGACCGGTTCTTCCTGCGGGTCGTGCCCGCGCAGCTCGAGTTCGCGCGCGACGCCGCCGGCGCGGTCACCAGCGTCACCCTCGTGCAGAACGGGGCGCGGCAGCCCGGGAAGCGCGTCCCCGACTGACGCTGGTGCGGTTCCTCCCGTTCGTCGCCGTCGTGGTGGTGTTGACGGCATTCTCGTGGTTGCTCGTCGGCACGCTGCTGCATCCGCTCGTGCCGGGCGGCTTCGGGACGGTGGGCGTGGCCTGGGCGCTGAGCATCGTCCCGCTCTTCGTGTTCCTGCGGAACCTCATGCGCGGTCACCACCCCGCCGCGCGGGTGCGCCTGCTGATATTCCGTCCGTTCTGGTACACGCAGCTGCTGATGCTCCTGCTGGCGCTGGTGGGAGGAGTGGCCGCGCTGCTCGCGCTTCCGTTCGGCGCGGCGGACGGCGTGGGCCGGCTGGTGGTGCTGGTCGCCGGCGCAACGCTGGTGATCGCCGGGATCGCCGGCTACATCGGCTCGCGACGGCTCATCGTGCGCACGGTGGTGCTGCGCCCGCGCGCGCTGCCCGCGGCGCTCGACGGACTGCGGGTGGTGCAGCTGTCCGACCTGCACGTGGGTCCCCACACCTCGAAGCGCCAGCTGGGGCGCATTGCCACGGCGGTGCGCTCGGCGAAGCCGGATCTCATCGCGTACACCGGCGACCAGGTGGACGACTACCCCCAGGACATGGATGTCTTCGCCACTGCGTTCGCGGGACTGTCCGCTCCGCTCGGCGCGTACGCCGTTCCCGGGAACCACGATGTGTACGCCGGGTGGAGCGAGGTGCGGCGGCGCACCGAGCGCATCGGGATCCGCGTGCTCGTCAACGAGTCCACGCGCGTGGAGCATCGCGGTGAGTCGTTCTGGGTGGTGGGCACGGGCGACCCGGCGGGGCACCAGCTGGGGCGTGGGCCCGAGACCGGCGCACCGGACATCGAGCGCGCCATGGCGCGGGTGCCGCCCGGCGCGTTTTCCCTGGTGCTGGCGCACAACCCGGCGCTGTTTCCGGCCCTCGCGCAGCGCCGCGCCGGCGTCGTGCTCAGCGGCCACACCCACCACGGCCAGCTCTCCATTCCCCCGTGGCGCTGGAGCCTCGCGTCGGTGTTCCTCGAGTACGCGATGGGGACCTACGAGCGATCCGGCTCGCTGCTCTACGTGAGCCCGGGCACCAACTACTGGGGAATCCCGTTCAGGCTGGGCGCGTGGCCGGAGGTCACGATCGTGGAGCTGCGGGCTGACACCTGATTACCGCAGAGGCGCAGAGGCGCAGAGGCGCAGAGAACTGCCAGGTGATCTGTGGTTGCCTGGTACTGGTGGTCGAGTCTCGCGCGCCAGTATTACCAACCCCAGTTCTTTTCTCTTCTCTGCGTCTCTGCGCCTCTGCGGTGAAATCTCCGGAACCTCTGCCGAGAGCCGGACGGTTACCCTCCGATCGTCACCGCGATCCC